>Ga0210025_1000603_pt1 | contig 44634 bp, 32 predicted proteins | sample CryGeyme20150102_FD_183989 | JGI IMG/M metagenome (GOLD analysis project Ga0210025, IMG submission 183989) | Groundwater microbial communities from Crystal Geyser aquifers in Utah, USA - Crystal Geyser metaG 2015-0102 (SPAdes) (version 2) | ecosystem: Environmental > Aquatic > Deep subsurface >... | reverse complement strand
AAAACCTTAATGAAAGGTTTGAAGTTCAGGGAGGTGCAAGTTCTCTCACGGACAATTCGCATGAAACAAAGTTCAAGGCTTTCTACCCATCTTGGTGTGATGAAACAAACATGCTCAAGTGTTTTCGAACAACCCTTGAATACTCTGGCAAACCAATTCAAATTATCGGCGCTAGGCTCGGCTACTACATGAGAGCTATCCAGAGGACTTTGGCAAAAGAAAAAAGCAATGTTCAAGAATACCTGGCTTCCTGCGAAACTGTCGAAGAGTTTTTGCTCGATCGTTGCGCGGGGGTGGGACAAAAAGAACCTCAGAGCTCTATTACTTACTGTGGAATGAAAGAATTAGCCATTACTAATTCATCAACGTCACAATTTACAGTTTGTAGAACCAATGCGCCTGCAGCAAATTGTGAGCCTATCGCTCCTGGAAGTGATAGCTATTTTCTAGATCGATCCTCTAGTCATAGTCTTCAAATCGCCACAAGAATACTTGATGGAGCCACTCTAATAACAACTGGTAGCGTTGTAACAATGAGCCCGGGCCAGGACCAAAATACCGAAACCTCAAGCTCTCGTTGTGGAGTCAGTCCCGAAAATCTTGGCACAGGCACACAAATTTGGTATCTACCTCCCGATGTCCCAGAAAGTGAAATTAGAAATGAAAATACTTGGATTGAAAAGGGATCAAAATTCACACCCATCACTGGCACAAAAGAGTGGACAAACGTCGTCATCAGCTTGCAGGTTAAACCTGGTTATTACATGCTACCAAGCGAAACCTTCGGATGTTTATCCAGAGGCGCCTCTTGGGCTGGAAAAGATGGCCAAGAATCACAAGAGCGATTTATTCTCGGCTCAAGTGTAATTCCGGTTGGAATTGGATCAAAGGGTAGGGAATCATATTGCGCTAAAGCGACGTATAACTCTAATATGCCAGGAGGACCTGGTGGAGATTTTTATAAAACGGAAAGTTATGGTTGTTCAATTAATAAACCAGGTTTTAATCTAAAACTTAACAACTCTTGCGGTGGTTTAAATAGCTCTTTTGAAAATATAAGTTTCTGGAGAGACTTACTCTCACCAGATGATGAGAATGGAAGCAACAAAGTACCTGGCTTAGCAATGTACGAAAAGATGTTTGGAAGAAAATTTGTAATTCCAGGAGGCGATGGTAGTTGTGATAGCTTATTCCCCAATACTATTCGGGAAGTTCCCTGCGATCAAGTTGACAATAACGACGTGGGCACTGTTGCCAATTTCGGAAAAGAAATCAATTTTGACATTGAGTACTGGAGCGGAAGCACTATTAATTTCAAACTCCCCCCTCAAGAAGTCTGGAGTGCTATAAATGCCGCGAGTGCGAAACACTTCTGTGATCCTTATTTAGTTTTAGCCGTAGCTAACTCAGAGAGCCCAACTTATAGTAATACCAGCGAGTCAAGCGCAGGAGCACTCGGAGTTTTCCAATTTATTCCTGGGTTTACTCCAGAGGGAAAGCGTCGCAGTTGGGAAACTTGGAAAGTTGGAAATGCGGCTTCGGCATCTTGTGTTAATCAGCACCAACCCCCAACTTTTACAGGAAAAACTGACGAATTAAGTTTTTCTTCACCAACCGACATTCCCTCCGCAGCTGATTCCGCCTGTCGCCTAATTCTATGGACCGGAGCTCAAAGACATCTTGATGATAAGCAGGCCTTTATCAATGCTTTTTCTATTCAGGGAGAGAATGCTCAAAATCAAATTTGGAATAATCACACTCCTCAGGCAGAGTATGTATGGAGGTTGTGGAATAAGTTGCTAAGTGAAACTGGAAAAACTGCGATACCGCAGCCAGCTGACTATCCTCCGAACTGTGGTCAATGAAGCTCTCTTCTTATCTCCTCCAAGCTTAAATTATCTTCTTCCTGTAGTCTTTTAATATTCTCAATTCGCTTTACTAACTCAGGAACAAACAACATAAACCCACCCTGAGATCTGGTTGTTGGTCTTATTAATCTTTCTTTTATGTAATGCCTAATTGTTGGAATTGGCACTTTGGCTGCGCGGGATAACTCACCAATCTTAAAAAGTTCATCTTTCTTTGGTTTTTCTGGATCTAAATAGAACGGCAGAATTGATTCTCCATGAGCTGCAGCAAGATATGCGTCGAGAGATCTTTCTACAGCGCTAAAGATAACTTGATAAAAATCAGTTAGATCGCCTGTGACTGTTGCCTCATTTATTGCATCTATATACTTGTTTCTGTCCTCCATTTTAATGATCGCCAATGGAAAACCATTTTGCATTAACACTAGATTCATGAGTAGTCTTGCTGTGCGACCATTTCCATCAATAAACGGGTGGATAGCTACAAAACGGAAATGTAAATCTGCGGCAATCTTCGCAGGATGCGTTTCTTGCTGCAGCTCAAGCCAACCTACTAGATCCCGCATCTTAAATGGCACATGATGAGGAGGTGGCGGTTCCACATCTGCGCCCCTAATAAAGACATCGGTCATTCTATACTTACCCGCCCAGTCATCATCTATTCCAGACAAAATCATTTTATGAATTCTTTTTATGTCGTCTTCTGAAATGAACTGGTGCCCTTTATTCAGTAGAGTCCGAACAAAACTTATTGCTTTGTCGTGATTTACTGCCTCTTGGTGTTCTTTAAGGGTTTTTCCCTTAACAACAAGGCCTTTCTCTACAACCATAGCCGTCTCTGATCGATTCAAGGTACTGCCTTCAATAGCGTTGGAGGTGTAGGTGTACTCGATGTCAAACCATTCCTCCAGATTCTTTAGTTGTTCTGGTGGCAAGGGTCGATAAGAATCTAGTTCTTTTTTCTTCTTGGTGAGAAGTTCTAAAATTTTGTCCATGGTCAACTTAATGGTTTACTTTACAGTTTCGTAACTATAACTTTATAGTTTATAGTTTGTGATGATTTTTGTCAATATGAATGACTATATGACGAATTAATGCCAGCTTTTAACATGGCTTACACGAAAAATGGATCTATACCATATTAAGGAAAATGCAAGTATTCTAGCCTTTAGCCACTTTTTTCTTGGAAACAGTTTTCTTTTCTTGCACCTTAATCTCACCCATCGGTGAGGTGGTGACTGGAGATACGGTCGCTGGCATTAATCCAGAAACTGGTTGAGAAATTCGTCTGGCCCCATTTCTCATAAGTCTGCCGACTGTCTCAAAAGTCTCGGCATTGGCAGTGCGCGAAGAGAAATTCTTAGTTGCCGACTCGATACCAAATAAAAGCTTGGTGGCTGAGTCTGAAGAAATATCTAGGCCCAGATCGGAAAGTAGTCGCGCCACTTCCTGACTAACGCTAGGACTACTACCCGTATTCACGGAGGCCGCAGCAAACTCTGGATCGAAAGAATTAACACTAATAATCGGCAGCTTACTGAAAAAATCTTCGTACTCTAAATAAAGCTGCTCTAATTCCGTTAAATCTTTCACCCCAACCGTAAAAATCAGATCCGCTTCGGCGCCTGTGTACGAATATTCCACTGTCTTAGGATCAAGGGGCTTCTGCCCTCTTTGCGGCCTGATGGTCAGATAAAAGCGACCAGTCTTTTCACCGATGTGATAACTAACATTATCAACTTTCTCTGGCTCATACTCGAAACTGACGCAGAGATTTTGGTTGCCGAGTTCATGGAGCGGAATAATATCCTCTGACTCGGGAAACGACTCATGGTGGATCTCTTCCGGTGAGAAAAACTGAACTTCCTTGCCCGCGCCAATAAAGCTAGAAACCAAGGCTTCAGCCCCAGCGCGCTGGTCAGCAGAAATAATGCTCGGGACCATCACAAAAATCGTTTTAGCCTGGGCAAAAAGCTCTGAAACCTGAGTAAGTTTGGCTGCATCAATCATAAAGACAACTTCGCGGGAGGCAGAGAAATAGTATCATTGGTATAGCATGTATAGCAAAAGTGATCAATAGCTGCGTGAAGCCTGCAGGCTTAAATCCTGTTATAATATTCGCATATGTGGAAGCGGGTTCTCACCACCGTGTTATTTTTGTTGGTTGCACTGAGTGTGTCGGTGACGCCAGTGCAAGCTGCAGAAGGCGATGGAGGAAATCCCATTGATCCAACTGGAAATAGCTACGGCATCTTCAGCGAAGAGCTCGACGCCTACAGAGCCGCCACTGAATTTTGCGAATCACCCTCACTCGAATGCCTCGTTAAAAACACCACTCGCTTCGTCGCCATGGAGTGGGTGTATGACATCATGGGGGAAGCAGCTCCTCCAAAAAAATCTGATAGTTTCCCAGCAACTCTAGATTCACTTCCATCAAGCTCCACCGTGGCTCTCTCAAGCTCTGGCGGCGCTGTGAACGGCCTAACAAGAGCCATCGTCGGCATGTACGCCTATCCACCTGCGCAGACTCAGCGCTACGTAGCCGATGTTATGAAAACTGCTGGAGTTCAGCCCGCCTACGCCCAGGGGCTTGGCTTTGCTTCTCTTGACCCAGTCCTTAATCTCTGGAAAAAATTCCGCAACATCTCCTATTACTTTTTCATCATCATTTTCATTGTCATTGGTTTCATGATCATGTTCCGTCAGAAGATTGGCGGTCAGGCAGCAATCACCGCTCAACAAGCCATTCCTTCTATCATTGTCAGTCTTATTCTGGTCACGTTTTCATACGCTATAGCTGGTTTTCTTATTGATCTCATGTATTTAAGTATGTTTATGATTATTGGTCTTTTTTCCAATTTATCTAGCTCTGGGGCTATAAATTCAAACATAATTGGAATGAACATTTTTGAACTTGGAGCAAATCTTCTAGGTGCGTTGGGAGGTTTCTATGATGATGGAGAAATAACCAATCTAATCACGGTGATGATTAATTCAATGGGAGGCGTAAGCAACTCCATCTCAGAAGTTGTAACAATTTTAGGTGGCCTTACTCTGGCCCTAGTTCTTGCTATCGCAATTGTTATTGCTATATTTCGTCTTTTCTTTGAACTGCTTAAATCTTATGCCTCAATTATTATTGGTGTTGTAACTGCACCAGTTTTCCTAATGGTTGGCGCTATTCCTGGTAAAAATGCCTTTATGCCTTGGTTTAAAAACTTGGTAGGGAATCTCGCTGCCTTCCCAGCCGTACTACTAGTCGTTGTTCTTTTTTATGAATTCACAGAAGCGGGCAAAACTACTGGCTCATCTGTCAGCGCGGGTGGCTTTATGCCTCCATTCTTGGTCGGCAATGGTGCTTCCGGAGTAGCAGGCCCACTCCTCGGGTTTGCGCTTCTCCTAGCTCTTCCAGAATTAGTTAAAAAAATCAAAACATCCCTTGGTGCCACCGATGGCATTGGTGGAGAAATTGCTGGTTGGGCTGGAAAACGAGTTGGAACAGCCGCGGATCTTGCCATCCCAGGAGTTTCATCCTTAGGACTCGGCACGTATAAGGGTCTTCTTGGAGCTAGTGCTGCGTTAAATTCTAAAGAAAGAAGGTCTGTAATGGGTGTTGCCAGAGGCTTTGCACAAGGAGTACCAATTATTGACGAGCACGGCAATGAAGTTGGCACTCGCGGAGGTTTTGCAAGAGGGGCAGCCACTGGATTTAAGGCTGGACAGGATGTTAGAAAAGTCATCGATGATGCCCGATCTGGAAGAACATTCCAACCAGACAATATTAGAAAACAACTTGACGAAATCGCTCAGGCTGCTGGAGCTGGCAAAGGCAATAATGCAGCACCTGGAAAACAAAGCAAGGCAGCCCAGTCTGCAATCAAGCCACCTTCTGGTGCATAACATTGCTTAACAAACAATTTTATTTGTGCTGATTATCGACTTGCACGAGTGAGAAAGATCTAACCGTAGTAAGACTTGGCATTGGACTTCTACCATCAACCGCATCCCAAAATTCAGTTGCATCGTGAGCAGAAATTCCATCTACTTTCCCCCAGGCTCTTACAAAGATTGAGGAAGCATAAGCAGGAACCTTTTTACCTTCTTTTTTCCACTGGAAAGCAACATAGTTATATCTATCTCTTCTCTTGCGATCTGCGGATGGTAAAAGTGAGTCTGACATTTTTTCCTTACCTATGGCTTTTATCACTTTGTGAATCTCTACGTGATATGCCTCTAGTCCTCCATCATCAATGACCCCCTCCAACTTTTCAACTACTTCTTTATGCACGGCCTCTCGATACTTTCCGGTCGCAGAAAGATGCATAAACATTCTAATTATATATTGGGTTAACAGCGGTGCTAAAGCACGCCTCATTTGATTTCCTGGAAAAACCTTTGCCCTGCCAGCATTGCTGAAAAACTTAGCAAGAAAACCCTTATCTAACCCCGTATCACTTTTAGTTTTAGTGCCTTTAATAATCATGTCTTTGTCAACTTCTGCTGGAAGTGACTGCATCACTTGATCTAACAAATCAACCCACCCTCCCTCGGCGACCAGATAATTTGATCTAAGTGCAACATTTTCTCTAAGCCTAACCTTTTCTCCTTTAATGGTGACCTCTTGCCCAACTAAGCCCAATCTCTTGTACTCACCATCGACAACGCCATAAATGCTTCCGTCAATCTCCAGCATTTCTCTTTTTCCCATGAATTCTTCAGAAAGGTGAAGAAATCCATACATATCTGAAAAAAGAGTATCAAATAATGTTGTATTTTGAATTCCATTTTCTCCCGAAAATAATGTTGAATCACTAAAGCAATTAAACATTAACAGCTGCTCTTCTCTCAGATCTAAGAGGGCTTTTCTATGCTTTGCTAGGCCCTTCTTACCATGATCACTTGGGATACTCTCCATGACAGGCAACCACGCCCCTGACCAGTCAGAAAACGTATCATATCTCTCTATCCTATGAACTAGTCCTGCATCTGGGCGGACAGTAATGACTCTGTCAATATCTTCAACTTTTTGCCCAGCCTTGAGTGTTCCGTGAATTATTGTTTTTGTTTGTTTTTGTAGCTCTGCGAAAGATACAGTGAGCAAATCAAACGAATAATATAGTGTAGTTGCAAAACTAATAGCAAACCTTGCTTTCTTGGTAGCCTCTAGCGCAGGTAGGTCGCTATATAGCTTCTTTGCTTCATCTAAATAATTATCGTCAACATACCTGGATATCTGTGTTCTCCCTTTACCTGAATTACAAACTACGTCATAAGAAATTTCTGAACCCGGAGTTGCAACCTCTTGGACAAGATCTTTTAAGATCTCTCTGATTAGTTTTCCATATATTGGGTGATATGTGGTAGCCTTTAAAAGATCGACTCTCTCAATTGATCTTTTCTGCAATTCTGGGAACAAATCCGGCCTCGTACAGGTTGGCATTTGCCCTTCGTTCTGATTAAAATCCTGCAATTTGGTAAGTAAAATATAATTTACCCAAGTAATCCTTTCAAGCTCTTGCTGCGAATTTTCTCCGCTTTTTGGATTTTTCCTTGCCTGGAATGCTTGGTATAACCTAACTTGACGATCTTTAACGTCAGGAAGATTAAAGCTTGCATGAGCATTTACATCAACATTTCTATACTCAATTTCAGCCGCCAACTCTTCCCACGGCATGTCCATTGGATTCTTTGTTTCAGAATAAGAGATGGCTTCCTCAATTTTACCAAGTGATTGCTGAATCTTAAGCCTAGAATCTCCTGGGATTAATCCATAGCTGCTTGATAGCATTATCGATCTCAACTGCTGTTTCCACGCGAGCAAATCACTAAGGAAAATACGCCTCAGATCGGCTGATGGACTAAAAACTTGGTCCACTATACTAAGTGCATAGATCAGCTCAGCGTTACCGCCTGGTGGAATTTTTAATCCAGCAATTGCGTCCAACCGACTTCGCACCAACCTTGCCTCTTGAATTACCCCGAAACCTTGAGAGATCTGCGTTAACTTTCCGAAGTATGTAATGGCGCTTTGCAGCAAATTGTCGATCTCTTCAGCAATCTCAGCAATTCTTTTCTCTGACAACTGAGTTTTTGCTTCTTCCACCAGCTTTTCAAGATCTCTAAACCATGAGTTTGCGACCAGTCTTGATTCAACACTTTCTTCAAGCATTTTAAGAACATCAAGAAAATTATGACCATCGAATGTAATTAATTTTAGAACCTGTGAATATGAAGATTTTTTATTTGCAGTCTCAAGATCCTGAAATACACCACTCGATAAGGAGAGGCTTTCATTCAACAAATCAAAAATTTCCACATCTCCAACTGTGCTTAAATCTCCAATCGTAATTACTCTCTCAATAAACGATTCCAACGATCTTTTGCGCTTTTCAGGAAGGATATCCACGCTTATTTCTTCAGAAGCTCCTCGCGGGCCCACACCATCTTTCTTAACTGAGGACGATAGGTGCTCTTTCGATATTTCGATAATATCTCGCAGCATTGATATTAATTCCGATAATTCTCTTTTATCTAGTTGGTCTTCTTTTCCTTCAATTATTGATTTTGCCTCTTGGATTACCTCTTCATATCCTCGAACCTCATGTCCCAATAGAATTCTGTTAATAATCTCCTGTAATTGTGCCTGTAATTGAGAAAAGGAAACTGATTGTTTTCTATCTTTAGCAGTATCCCCCACAAATGTATCGCGAATTTTTTGACGTAACTCTTGAGTTCTTTCAGCTGCTGACAATAGTTCATCAACATCTCCATGCTCTATCAACCTATTCAACCTAGACTCTGCAATTTCTCCGTCAAGAATAACTTGAGCGTCAATCAGCTTTTCAATGCCGGTGATCTTTTCATCAAGTGATGTTTCTTTAGGCATAAACCGAACTATCTAATAATAAATCTTGTCTAAATTATACCTCACCCACCAGACAAGTTCATGTATAATTAGAACCCAATATAAGTGGCTCAAAATATGTCAAATTCTTCACCCTGGATCTCTGCCACCGTTCTAAGCGGCGATAAGACCGGCAGAACCATAAATTCTCCGACTATAAATCTAAATACAAAACTCATGCCCTCTCCAGAACGAGAAAAGCCTGGAGTTTATGGCTGTCTGGTGAAAGTTGACAAAAATATTTATAAAGGCGCTCTCTACTTCGGCCCGCGCCTGCTGAAAAACGAAACGGAGAACGTTCTCGAGATTTTTATTTTGGACTTTTGTAAGAATGTTTACAACCAAACCATTCAGTTCAGAGTAAAGTTATTTATAAGACCGCCAATGAATTTTGACAGTTTGGAAGAAATGAGAAAAACCATTACTAGAGATGTGGCAGAAATTGAAAAGGAAGTGCGGATTCCATGAAAACACTGCCGAAACTCCCCACGGGTGCCATTCTGATTATTATTGCCGCCTCCCTCTGGGCTCTCGATGGCGTCTTGAGGCGTAGCGTTTATTCACTGTCTCCTCTTACTATCGTTTTTTATGAGCATCTCATTGGGGCGATTATTCTTTTGCCATTTTTTATCAGGCAACTAAAAAGCGGTGAGATTATTTCGAAAAAGTCTTGGCTAAATGCAGGATTTGTAGCTCTAGTTAGCGGCCTTCTTGGTACCATGTGGTTCACAACCGCCCTTCTTAAGACCCAATTCATCTCGTTTAGTGTCGTTTATCTTCTCCAAAAACTTCAGCCAATCTTTGCGGCCGGCAGTGCGGCCATTATTCTCAAGGAGCGGTTAACGCCAAAATATCTAGCCTGGGCTTCCTTGGCGCTTGTCGCAGCTTACTTTGTGACTTTTCCTGGAGGAATCGTGCGCTTTGACACTGGATCTGGCACGGCCATCGCCGCTCTTTATGCCTTGGGTGCTGCTGCTGCCTGGGGAGTGAGTACGACCGTTTCTAAACGTTTGGTGAGTACGCAGTCGACGGTGGTAAGTACTGGATTACGCTTTATCCTCACCAGTATTTTTGGCCTGGTCGCAGTTGTTCTCATTGGACAAATGAATACTCTCTCGAGTATTTCATTACCACAGATCGGCACCCTTGGCATCATTGCGCTTTCGACTGGTATGGTAGCGATTATGTTTTATTATCGTGGCCTTAAAACAACTCAGGCTAAAGTTTCCACCATTCTAGAACTAACCTTTCCTGTTCTTGCCATCACCATCGATGCCGTAGTTTATAAAACTATGCTTCAGTCGACTCAACTCATAGCTGGAGTCATTCTTCTCTACGCAATGTACCAAGTGGGGAGTTTTAAACCGAATACTTCAGATTAAAATTAGAACATGAGGCTTTACCAAAGCATTGTCGTTTTCTGTTATAGAATAGAAGAACATCATGCCAAAAATTAACATTCAAGAGGATGAACATCACGAATTCAAAGAAAAATGGGTAGATAGAGCGCTGGAAGACATTGCTGCTTTTTCCAATCATAAAGGGGGAGAGGTTTATATTGGGGTACGGGACGATGGTGAAATACTTGGGTTCACTTGTTCTGACAAAGAAAACCAGAGGATCGTTAACCAAATCATCACCCTCTTGACCGTTCGTCCCTCAATTCGGAGTGAAAAAATTAAAGGTAAATCAATTCTACGCATTTCTGTCACTCCCCAACAAGGACTGATTTCATACAAAGGACGCTACTACACTCGGGTAGGTAGTACGAATCAGCAGTTATCGCCTGAACAAATGGCACAACGTGTTTTACAAATGTCATGGAAAACCTGGGACACGACTTCTACGTCATGGGATTTTAATTCAATTGACAAAGACCAAGTGGAACGTTTTCTATCTCTAGCCAAAAATAGGCTACCTCTCTCAAACATTGATAATAATCTAGTGGGAACGCTTCAAAAACTAAGTCTTATTAGAGATCATAAGTTGACTGCTGCAGCAGCACTGCTCTTCACAGAAAAACCACAGAGCCTATTCTCTGGAGCCCAGATTCAAGTCGGGCGTTTTCAAGGTAATACTATCCTTGATAGTCAAATCATTGGGGGATCTCTTTGGAGTCAGGTGGACAATTCAATCATTCAATTACGGAAAATGCTTGGAGTGCGTTTTGATATTAGGGTGGAGACAGCTACCCTGGAAGGATTCCAGCGAAAAGAAATCTGGGCATATCCTCTTGAGGCCATTCGCGAAGCTCTTCTCAATGCTATTATTCATCGAGACTATACGGTTCTTGGAAATATCGAAGTTCGTGTGTACGACGATAGGATGAGTATCTGGAGTCCCGGAAAACTAGCTCCGAACATTTCTTTAAAACAGTTTTATGAACCAGTCCACCCCTCAATTAGACGCAATCCACTAATAGCTGAGGTTTTTTACTTTGCTAATCTTATTGAGCGTTGGGGAACAGGCACGACTCGCATCGTTCAACTATGTGTCGATAAAGGTCTACCCACACCAATGTTTGAGGAATATAGTGGCGGCATTCGCACCACCCTTTTTCTTGATCCTTTTACGATAGACCACCTAGAAAAATTTGATTTGAATAAACAACAAATTTCAGCAGTACTGTATGTGAAAAAACATGGACATATTACAACTAAGGAGTACCAAAAACTGTCATCTCAGGCGGATGAAACAGCTAGAAGACACACAAAAGAATTAGTTAAAAAAGGCATTTTTGCTCAGCGCGGCAAAGGTCGTGGGTCACATTATATTTTAGCCTCTGTCTCTGGTCGAGATGTTCCATCAAGCTAAATGTGGCGATTAAGCACAAAATGTGGCGATTGTGTGGCGATTAGCTCTTATAAATGTAAAAATAAACACGCCTGGCTTCGCATGCCCGATTAACAGTATAATTGGTGGGTATGGCTGATTCACGGCAAAACGATCCTAGAGAACCAAAAGTTGATGTTCAAGATAGACCAGTTGAATTCGTTGTTGGAGAACCACAACCAACTCCTCTTTCCGCACCCACTTTTTCAGTGAATCATTTCGTTACCGAAAATGAAGTAAAAAGACTTGGAGTTTTCACCCACGAGGAAATGGGTCTCGTCGTCCAGACCTACGAGAATTTAATGAAACTCTTGCCTTACAACAATGGGTACAAGCTCAGAGACAACCAAAAAATTATCCTTCGCCTTAAGGACAATCCTAACGATGTTCAACTCACCACTTTTTCCCCAGCAAATATTAATGAGTACGAGAATCTTGACCACTCCAAGTTAAGAAATTTATTTACAGTCGCCGACTTCGTTCAGATTTTAAGAGACATTCGCGCGGTATTTGCGAATGATGAGAGTGATTATCCATCAGTAGCCAAAGACAGAGATTTTGAACTTTTAGAAAGAGTTGGCGATGCGGAAGATGGAAAATTTTCTTTAATCTCAATTGTTGGGGCACTAAATAACGCTGAGAAAAATATAAAAGAACTTATTGATGGAAATGATCAAGCTGTTGATCAATACAAAAATTATCAAAAAAAAGAGCAAGAAGAAGCTGGTTCTGCAGATATTTCTGGAGGAAAATCTCCTGACTCAGAAAAACTTGCAAAGCTGGAAACAGAGGCAAGAGCAGCTGGTTTTAGGCGCACTGCAGCAGACACCGATGCCGGAGAAGGAGAAGCCAGCGAACATGTCGATGCCAAAGATATAAGAAAAGAATTTCGCGACGAACTTCAAACTCATATTAGAGATATTCAATCAATTCAAATATTAATTGAAGAGCAGTTGATTAAAAATATTTTTGATGGAACGAGTCTTAGCAGAGATGCCAAGAAGCTCATGCCCGAAATCAGAGAGTCTCTTGCTGAGAACTTCATGATTTTTCTTGAGCAATACGAAGATAGGGAAAAATTTTTTGGCGGTGATGGAGTAGCTAAAGACTGGAATACAGTCATTCGCGCGTTTCTCGCGAGCACAGCAGCTCGACAAAGTTTTCTACCCAGAGTAGACGCTCTTCTTAATGAAGTTGTTACGGAGGCTGTGCAAAGAGGAAATCTTGCCGAAGCTCAGGTAGTTATTGAAAAACTTGAGTCACTCTCAAAGGAATTACCAGCTGTTTCAAAAGATGTAATTAAGGAGATGGCGCAAAAAATATCAATTGCGTCGCTTCCTAAAGCCACACCAGCTGCAACAGCTTCTCAAAAAGCAGAGGAGCTTAAGATAGAGAGACTCAGCGAGATAAAAGATAAAGCCACTCAGCTTTTAATCGCCAAACTATCCCTTCATCTCGATCCCGCCGAAGCATTTCACCTCAGAGAACAAATTGAGGCAGAGGCCAGAAAATTGGTGGATGGTCTCGATGAAAATAAACTTAATTTTCTAACACAAGATCCAAGATATGCGGAGCAGCTTGCCGCTGGGATAACTAGTATTGGAGGGGTTGCCCTTCAAAATGCCAATTTGTCTCAGGATCAGCTTTTATCAATCCAGCTTGAAAAAATATTTGGCGCTAACTCCATCTCCCTCGTCCAACTAGGCAACATTAAAGGAACCCTTGAAACCATGGGTCTAACCATTGGTGGAGACGTCTCCGTAGCAGAACAACGAAACAAACTTACTGGTTTTATCAGCTTTCTCTCAGATGGAAATCTAGAGCTAATGTTTGGCATTAGTCTGGCGGGACTTTCCGCGGAAAAGAAAAATGAATTGAAGGCGCTTCTGGGAGAGCATCTTGTTTCTTATCAAGCAAGTTTGGCTTTGGGAGATGAGACTGGAATCGTCCACGCAGGACTAGCTGGACAGGATGCCACGCCAGAGCGAATCGTGAATGCAGCAAGTAAGACCACTCAATTGGGATCGGCACCTAGTATCGTCAGAGCTTTCCAAACAAATGTGTCTCAAGAATCTGGTCAAGAACTGACTGAGGCAGCTCGGCAAGTTGATAGTGCCATGACCAAATTAAAAACGAGAATAGAGGCTTCGTTACTACTACAGTCCAATTTAAGCGAGGCGCAGATAAGACAAATACAGGCAGTAATTACAAATCAAGAATCTCAAATAAGTTCGTTGGCACTTTCTCACCTAATTAGCCAAACTGAGGCGGGAATAGAAGTTCCTCAACATTTAACCAATACCGACCTCATAAACTATGAAACAAATGCTCAAACTATGATTAGACAGGGCGTTGGTCCTATCGCTGAAGCTTGGGGCAGAGGTCAGGAAAGAAGTGGAATTGCTTCCAAAGCCGGCTCGGCTGTTGATAACCTTAGGAAGATGGCTGAATTTGCCAAAGATGCAGCCAAAGGACCCATCGGCGCGATAATGGGGGCAGCTAAGACAAAAACTGGCCGAGCAGTTTTAGCTGGAGCAGGCCTTGGTGCTGCGTATGCATTAAAGCAGACACTTTTTGCCTTGAGTACTCCTGCTGGAGCCATTGGCGGGGCGCTGGGTGGATTTGCGGGGACTGCTCTAATACCACTTTTTGGCCCCTTGAGTCCCATTCTTGGAACTGCTATCGGAGCCAATTTTGCTGCCGGAATAACTGGTGGCGGAGGCGGCAACTTTCTTGGTTTATCTAATCCAATTCCTCCCTGGGAATCCAGCTCTAGTGGCCTATCTTCGTCGGGAGCTAGCTCTGGCTCCTTCGCCCAAATGCGAGCCGCAGAACGAGCGGGAGCTACTTCCTCTGGCGCAGAAACTGGCTCAGCTGGCAACGCATCCACAGCCCCAAGTAGCGCTGCCCAAGCCACAACTTACTCCCAACCCATCCAAGCTAGCTACTCTGCCCCCGCCGCATCATCGGGAGCGGCAACAGCGGCTGCGTCTTCATCAGGACCATTAGCTGGGCTAATCGCCGGAGGTACAGTTGCTATTGCCGCTGTTGCAGGTCCAGTCATTGCTATCGGAGCCGCCGTATTACTAACCCTCCACATTTTATTTACCATCTATGGTGCTTTCTTGGTCTCAGTACCCAGCGACGGCATTGGACCGAAGACTATTTATGAGCAATCAAAGTATGCCAGCCTTGAAAAAACCGCTTCTAAAAATCAATTCGACAACAACACAGCGAGCATTGATCCCACCTACACCCTAAAAATCAGCCCCAGACAAAGCTATAAGATAAAAATCACCAACGTAACTGATTCTTTAATAATTTTCTCTGGATCTGCCGAAGACATTAAAATTAGCGCTCCCAAAGAGCTTTCTGACGAATCAAAGACAAAAATTGCTGAATTAATTTCTGAACCAAGCAGCGAACCTAGCTCTGCAAGCTATTCAGAGGCCGTCAACGGATCTAGTTTAGTTGACAGCCTAATCATAAACTCTGCCACAATCACCTTTGATGTCTTTGACGAATACGATAATCCAATATCTTCAAGTCAGATACTCCAGGCTTCTAGTCCAGTAAAAATTGGAAATCCAAGAATTGGTTGTTGGCCGACTAGTGGAAAAGTCCTACAACTGCCATATGGAGATTTTAGTCATAATAATGGGAGTGGCTTAGACGCCTATGACATAGGCGGACCTGTTGGAACTCCAATTTATGCCCCATTTTCTGGAACTCTCACTGGAGCAGTGGATCCGAAGCCCAGTGGTGGATATGGAAATTATGGTCGCCTAGAAACAAGTTTTGGCACTTTTATGCTTGGTCACATGGTGTCAGTTCCTGAGTCTGGAGAAGTCAAGGCAGGAGATTTTATAGGCTTTATGGGCAATACTGGTTTCTCGACTACACCCCATCTTCACTACGAGCTTAGACATGGCTCTGACTTTACCCTCGATCAGCTAATCGCGAAAACCGGCGCCATCAAAGTAGGCGACTACGTATCTAGCTGCGGAAAGGCGGAGTAACATGAAAATCTTACGATTTTTATTATCAAAAACCTGGTACCAACAACTAGCCATTATTTCCTTTTTGCTGCTCTCTGGCGCTGCCCTACTTAATGTTCTAACCCCAAAACCCAGTCCTGCCACCCCATTTATGCAGAACAGCGATGGAACAACCACCACGTATACCGGATTAACTTTTTCTGGAACATCGCCAAAAGTTCCAGAAGAACTACCCCTTGGCAAAGTTGTTGCCTCGACTAACCTTGAAGTTGAAATCATTAAGCCCCTTGAAGATCTTTATAGACTAAATCAAACCAGCGCTGACTCTGGAATTTGGCTTGGCTCACGCTACTCGATGAGTCAGAATAACAAAACCAAACAACTAACTCTTTCTCTAAATGCCCCTGTAGAAACCAAAGCGACCATCACTAAAGAAAAAGCTATCACTCTGGCAGAAAACTATCTAAAAGAACTTTATCCGAAGCTTTCTCTTAAAGCTCAGGGGGAAGGGGTACTACTTCTAGATCGCGGCCCCGAACTACAAGAATCACAAAAATCAGAAGCTCCCTTGGCGCGCGCATTTCTCTCCCCAAGCTTGTTGGGCTTTCCAATTCTATTTGGCTATAACTACATGCCCGCCTTCGAAGTTTACGTTAGTGTAGAGGGTGTAGAAAAATTAACAATTACGCCACCGATTGTTTCTGTAGAAGAAACGACTCAGAAAAAAACGATCTCAACCGAAGAGGCCCTGGAAAACTTAAAGAAAAACGGCGGCGGCATTCTTTTCGCCAGACATCCAGATCTCGACCCTGTAGATAAGACTCTTTTACAGACAGGTGATTTCTCCTCCGTCAGCGTTGAGTACCGCACCGGTGCCGACTCAGTAGTAATTCCTATGTATAGATTTAAGGGTGAATTTACCACCTCTGCAGGCGAAAAAATCTCTGGAGAGGTTCTCACTCCCGCGGTTGAACTTGGCTTCTAACAAAGTTCTCTCTACAATAGAGTAGCCTGCCATGCGAGAACATCCAATACCACAAGATATAACCGGCTACCGCTTCCACATTGTTGGCAGCATGACCCTGAAGCAATTCGGAGAACTAGCTCTTGGGGCAATCCTGGCGTTTTTTATCTATTCAACCAACCTTTTTGCCATTGTGAAGTGGCCACTCATGGTTCTCGCCTTTGGCATGGGGGCGCTAGCCGCGTTCGTTCCCATCCAAGAAAGACCGCTCGACCACTGGCTAGTCACTTTCTACAAAATTCTTTATAAACCAACTAAGTACTTTTGGCGACGTGTTCCAAAAATTCCCGATCCTTTTTTGTTCAAGCCAGGCAAGAATGTCCAGCCGCAAGAGGCAGGGATCGATCTTTCTCCGATTCGTCGGGAGAGAATTAAGGAATATCTTGTCTCTACACAGTACAGCGAGGGTGTGACTGATCGAACCGCCGAAGAAGAATCAAAACTTAACAACATTTCCGCTCTTTTTGCCTCTAATAAAACCAGACCTCTCGAACCTCCACACATAAACGTAGTCCAAAAGCCAAATCTTTCGACAAGGGTTCGTGGCATCCGACACGACCCCGCCATGAGTCAGGTTTTTACAGTTTTTTCAAACGGGGGTGCGGTCGAGACCCCACAACAAGAGTCTCTAGACATAAAATCCCTAAGGCACGGGAGTACGTATTCCCAGAAAAAAAGTCATCTCACTACAGAGCAGGTTGCTCAAAATATTGAAATTCCAGAGACCGAGGCCATTGTTGTTCACAAAGACACGGGAGATGACGAGATCGAACTAGTTGGTCAACAATCCATTGGAGAGCATGTTTTTATATCTGATCAAGAGCAGTATGTTGCTCAGAGCTCAACAACCTCTGCGGCCACGCTCAATCCGGATTTGCCATTCCCAGAAAAACCAACCATACCCAACAAGCTTGTTGGCATGGTTTTATCTAAAGATAACGAGCTAATTCCTGATGCCATTGTCGAGATAAGAACTCCAGAAGGAAAAATTGAAAGAGCGGTTAAAAGCAACGCTCTCGGCCAATTTTTTGTTACCACTCCCATGAGGGATGGTAGTTATGTTATCCAGGCCGAGAAAGATGGTCAAGAATTTCCTAGTCAAACAATTACTCTCGGAGGCTCACTTGTTGACCCGCTAGAAATTAGGGGAACAACATAACTTCTTGCCTCTGGAAGTGAAACAAGATACGATGATTCTGTAGTATGGCTGCCCAACCCTCTCAACCAACCACCCAAGTTTTTCTCGATATACACGATATAACGAACGATCTTCTCATAATGAAAGACGGGACGACCTCCCTGATCATTTCCGTTGACGCTATGAACTTTGGCCTCTTAGCTGAACAAGAACAAGACGCCATCATGTATGCCTACGCCGGTCTTTTAAATTCTCTTAACTATCCCATTCAAATTGTCATTAACTCACAAACAAAAGATGTTACCGCCTACCTGCGCCTACTTGAGGAAAAAGAAGCCGAAACCCTGTCACCAGTAATGCAAAGTCGAATTCATGAGTACCGAACCTTTGTTGCCAACCTTATTCACGAGCGCAATGTTTTAGACAAAAAATTCTACGTGGTTATTCCGGCCTCTGCGCTGGAGCTTGGTCTAGTCTCTGCCGCCAGCGTCATGCCAGGAGCAAAGCCGGCCCCAATTGAAAACATTGAAAGATCTGTAATTATTGAAAAAGCTACCAATTTGCTTCATCCAAAAAGAGATCATATTATTGGACAGTTTGCGAGAATTGGGTTATTCTCAAGGCAGCTCACAACCCAAGAAATCATTCAGCTCTTCTACGTTAAATATAATCCGGAAGCAGCTGAGGGTCAGCACATAGCCGAAAGTAATAGCTATAGTACGCCACTCGTGCGTGCACAAATACAGGAAGATACTATGGATATCAACCAACAACCCACTCCAGTTGCCTCAGTGGCTCCGGTCGCTCCAGAACCAGTTGTTTCTGAGCAACCCGCACAGTCAGAGGCGCAGCCAGATCCCGCTCCTGTTGTTTCTGAAATGCCCCCAGTTGAAACACAAGTTGAAACTCCAATGATGTCTCAAGTTGAAACAATCGCCGAAGTCCCTGTAGAAATTCCTGAGGTTTCGCCAACTGAGCCAATTGCTAGCGCTCCAGTCGCTCCGGTTGCGCCAACCCCCGCCGCAGAAGACGTTGATGGCATGCAAGCAGATTTAAACAACACCCTCCAAGAACTCGGACAAGCTCCAGCACAACCAGTGTTTACAGCTCCTACCGAGACACCAGTGACGGCGGCTCCAGCACCCACAATGCCACCGTTGCCTGAAATCTAGTGCTTGCGTACAATGGGGGTAATGCCCAGCCTTAGCTCTCTCTTACCATTCGGCAAAAAAAAGCCCGCGAAAGCTCTAGAAGAGTCTCAATCTTCTGCTGAGCAAAGAACTCTCGAAAAAATCCAAGAGTTCTCTCGTGGCCTGGTAACCATCCAAGACATCATTGCTCCGGAAGCTATTGAGATCGATTTTGGCTATCAAAAAATCAACTCCACCTACACCAGAACCATGTTCGTGGCTGGCTATCCTAGAACCGTTCCCGCTAACTGGCTTTCTCCCCTAATCAACTACCCACACCAAATGCAGATTGCGATGTTTATCTTCCCAGTAGACTCTGGAGAGGTGCTTGATAATCTCAAGCGCAAGATCACCGAGATGGAGGCAGAAATCCAATCTGACCTCAGGTCTGGAAAAATCAGTAATATCAATACCGAGGTCAAACTCGAAGATGCTCGCTTTATTCGCGAGGAACTAGCTAAGGGCTCGGAGCGTTTTTATCAGTTTGGCCTTTATGTAACTGTTTCTGGAAAAACTCTTGAGGAACTAGACAAGGTCACCAAAAATATTCAATCCACCCTCGGCTCACTTCTAATTGTCTCGAAACGCACAACCCTACAAATGGACGAGGGCTTTAAAACCACCTTGCCCATGGGCGTCGACAAGTTGCTCGTCACCAGAAACATGGATACCACGTCGCTAGCCACTACCTTTCCCTTTACTTCTTCAGAGTTGACGATGGAAACTGGCATTATGTATGGCATCAACGAACACAACGATTCGCTAGTTATTTTTGATCGCTTTAAAATGGAAAATGCCAACATGATGGTTTTGGCTAAGTCTGGGGCTGGTAAGTCTTACACTGTCAAGTTAGAAATTCTTAGACAACTTATGTTCGGCGCAGAGGTGATTGTTCTTGATCCAGAACACGAATATGAAGACTTAACCAAAGCTGTGGGCGGAGAATATATTAACTTCACCTTTGGTTCTGAAGCAAAAATTAATCCCTTCGATCTCTCGAACGTTTATGAAGAAGGCGAAAACGAACTCGGTCAAAAAATTATTTCTCTCCACGGCCTTCTCAAGGTCATGCTTGGAGAAATGACCGCTCAACAAGACGCTCTTTTAGACAGAGCTCTGGTCGCCGCCTACAAAGCTAAGGGCATTACGCCTGACCCAGCCACCCAAACTCTCGAGCCACCCCTTATGGAAGATGTTTATAAAGCTTTAATCGGAATGGAGAATCAGGACGCTAACGACGTAGCCGCGCGCCTTGAAAAATACATCACTGGTTCTTTCCGGGGCATTTTCGACCAGGCTTCCAATATTGATATCACTAATCAGCTCACCATTTTCTCTGTTAAAGAAATGGAAGAGGAAATGCGACCAATTGCTATGTACATTATTCTCGACTTCATTTGGACAAGAGTAAAAAAGACGCTTAAGAAGCGCATTCTCATCATCGACGAAGCTTGGTACTTTATGAAAAGTAGAGATTCAGCCTCATTTATTCACTCTATGGTGAAGAGAGCTCGAAAATATTATCTTGGTATAACCACCATTACTCAAGATGTTGAAGATTTTATTGGTAGTGAGTTTGGCAAAGCCATTATTTCCAACGCCTCCATCCAGTTTCTAATGAAGCAATCAACGGCCTCAATTCCTATCTTGGCCCAAACCTTTTACCTATCCCAAGGTGAAAGACAGCTTCTTGTCACCGCTGATGTGGGAGAGGGAATTTTCTTTGCCGGTCAAAATCACGTGGCTCTCAGAGTGGTGGCTAGCGATGAAGAACACAATCTTATTACTACCGATCCAGAAGAACTCCTCCAAAAACAGCAAATTCTAGCAAATAGACAGGCTGCTTCGTCTCAAGAGACTGTGGCAAATCCAGGCCTAGACTCTTACTCCCCGCCAGAAACCGAGTAGAATTTTGATGCTTGCGCACTGTGGATAACGGTGTGTATAACTATGCCACTGCTGCCCCAGTCGCGTTTCAGAATTGGAATACTTGCATGGTCACACAACAACCTACGAGCGATGAAGTTCGTGCCACTTGGCATGAATGCTGCGCAAAGCTTCGCGGCCAGCTCAGCCCAGCCGTCTACAACACTTGGATTGTTGCCAACCCCCTCACAAATTTAGAAAACTCCAGCGACACTCAGCTATTAGCAACGATCATGAGCCCAACAGCTTTTCATTCGACGAATGTCAAGAAAAATTTTGATGAAGCTCTAAGACAAACTCTTTCTGAGATAACTAGAAAACAAGTCGAGATGGTTTATGTTGTTGGAGAAGCCTCTCAACAAAATGAGAGCGTTCCTAGAAGCACGGAGCTTCAACCAAGCGCCGTCGCTAAAAATGGAGTCTCAAAATCGCCTAGAGTTGAGGATTTATTTTCTCCTGAGAATTTAGAGTCTGCGGCAGTTGATCGCTCCAAACTTCACGCCAAAAAAGTTGGTCTTCGAACTGACTACACTTTTGAGACTTTTGCCGTGTCAACCAGTAATGAAATGGCTCATGCAGCCGCCGTAGCGGTCTCAAATCAGCCTGGATCATCGTACAACCCTCTCTTTCTCTATGGCGGGGTAGGAGTCGGCAAAACCCACCTCATGCACGCCATCGGCAACAACATTATTGAGCAGAACCCACAAATAGAAATGATTTACTCCACTGGGGAAGAATTTACTAATCAAATCGTCCAAGCCATCCAAACAAAGAAGGTTTCGCACTTTAAAGATAAATATCGATCCACGCAAGTTTTATTTATTGATGATATTCAATTCATTGCTGGAAAAACCGCTGTTCAAGAAGAGTTCTTTCATACCTTTAATGCCCTAACTAAACACTTAAAACAAGTTGTCCTCACCTCAGACAGACCGCCTCATGAGATAAGATTGCTTGAAGATAGATTGCGTTCCCGATTCGAGGCCGGATTAATGATTGATATCCAAGAGCCATCGTTTGAATTAAGAACTGCAATTTTGCTCCTAAAAAGCAAGGCCCAGGGAATTCCAATCTCAATTGACTTAGCGAAAACAATTGCCGAATCAGTTGATTCAGCAAGAAAAATTGAGGGCATAATTACCAGCATTAGATCAGAGGTGGAACTGAAAAAACGCACTCTGACCCCAGAATTAATTGCGGAAATAATTTCCCACACCACTCAACAAGAGAGGCGAATCACAAATGCTTCTCCCACGGACATTATTAAGCTTGTTGCCAATCACTTTCAGCTTTCCCAGGCAGTTTTAAAAGGAAAAAGTCGAGTTAAACAGTTAGTAACTGCCAGACACATCGCAATGTTTCTGCTTAAAAATGAATTATCACTACCTTTAACAGAAATTGGTCGCTGGTTCTCTGGAAGAGACCACACGAGCGTACTGCATGCAACTAGAAAGGTTGAATTATTACTTTTATCAGATAGCCAACTCCAAAGAGACATTTTATCTATTCGTCGGACGCTCCAATCTATGGGGAAAAACTAATTATATCCTGTGGGAAAGATGTTTAAAGCTGTGTGAAAGAATTAGACTTATTCGCACCTTCCAAATAATGTTATTCACTCTTTTAAACCTCTATCCCCACATAATCCACAGGTTTTTTCAGGGGTTTTACACTGAGTTATTAACAGGCTTCTACTTGACTAAAATCCGTTATTTATCACCAGCTCTGTCTTAGCCTACTACTATTACAACTACTAATTAATAATAAAAAAGTTACACTAACCCCTATGAAGATAATTGTTACAACTTCTGAACTTAGACAAGCGTTAAAAACCCTACAAAAGGCAGTTCCTAGTAAACCCTCATTACCGATTCTTCAATCAATTAGATTTGAAGTAACTAAGACGGGAGTGACTCTTGCAGCAACAGACTTGTACTTTGGAGTTATAGCCCCTCTTTCAGCAGAAGTGGTTACTGAAGGAACAGCAGCCATACCCGGCAAATTATTTAATACAGTTATTCAATCTCTTCCAGATGAGTCTTTAACTTTAGAAGTCGATAAAGAGCAGCTAATTGTTTCTTCGAAAGCAACGAAATCAACAATTCAATGTATGGCAGTTGATGATTTTCCAGAATTTCCAGAGGCAAGTGGCGAAGTTAGACCGCTCAAAACGAGTACTTTAATGAAAATTGCCGATCTGGTTTTGCCAAGTATATCTAAAGATGTGACTAGACCAGTTTTAACAAGCGTCCTTCTAGAATTTTGTAAGACAGGCTATAGAGCCGTTGGGACAGACGGTTTTAGATTATCTCTTTTAGAAGAAAACATGACTGGAGACGTTCAGTCCACCCTTCTCTTTCCAGCTAAGGCTCTGAGCGAAGTTTCGAGATTGGCGGTTCTACTTGAGGAGGACGAAGTCTTTTTATCAATTGCCCAAAAAGATAAACAAGTCTGTGTCCAGATTGGAGCGACTTGGATTTTTAGCAGATTAATTGAAGGCGAATTTCCCCCATACTCTCAAATTGTCCCGAGTGGTTCGTCAACGTCTTTAACTTGTGACGGAACTCAGCTTTTTGACCAACTCCAGAGAGCAGCTGTTTTTGCCAGAGAAAGTTCTAGTATTGTTCAGTTTTCTTGTCTTAATTCTCAAATATTAATTACTACACCAACTACCCCATCTGGTCATTTTGAAGGTGTTCTCGATGACATTAGCATCGACGGAGATGAGATAACAGTAAACTTTAACGCCCAATATCTTCTGGATATATTTAAACAATTTAGTGATTCGGAGGTAAAATTTGCTTTTACAGAACCATTAAAGCCTGTTCTTTGTACTGCTTCTAATTTACAAAATTTTCAGTATGTTGTTATGCCATTTAGAGTTGCCGCTTAGCTAAAATATACTTCTGTTATAATACTCACCTCATGACAAAACGAACCTGGAACCCAAAAAGAAAAAAACGCGTGCGAAAGCATGGATTTTTGAAAAGAATGAGAACCTTTGCTGGTCGAAAACTTTTGAAAAGACGACGAAGTAAAGGCAGAACAAGACTCTCTGTCTCAGCCTAGTATGTTGGCTAAAAATAACCAATTTAAGCTCAGGTTAGATCGAAATTTTTTCTCCACTGCATCTCTAGCAAAATCGGCGAACAGTAAGCTATATTATCAGATAGATAATACGAAAATTGCCAAAGGCATGGTTAGAGTGATTGCAAAAAACACTCCTCTTGCTTCTAAAAGAAATTCTCTGCGCCGCAAGTATGAGGCAGTCTGGCAAGAACAAATAAATCTTGGAACTTGGCCTGGTGGAAAGTATGCATTAATTGTTTCTAAAGGAAACAATTATCAAGAGCAGATACTCTCTGAGCTTGATACAATGCGGCAGCGAGTCAATGATTAATTATAATTATGTTAAGAAACTTATATATATTCTCAAGAACACTTCGGATCTCGATTCTAACTAGTGTTTTTGGATATGTATCGCCATGCATTCACTCTCCTAGTTGTGGTGAAAGATTGTTTGAGTCTGTAAAGTCAAGAAAAATTAGTAGTTTTTCGGGAGCGTTGAAGCAATTCGCTCATTGTCGAATTTAGAAAGAACTTATGTCTTGGTTAACTGATATTTTTACTTTTGTAATGATTCAACTTCACGGTCTTACCGGAAGTTTGGGTTTATCGATTGTTGTTTTTACGGTTGTTTTAAGAGGAATTCTATATCCTCTTACAAAATCTTCTCAGGTGGCTATGAACAAAATGCGGGTTTTGCAACCAGAACTAGAAAAGTTAAAAAATAAACATAAAAAAGATCCAAAAGCACTTCAGGCGGCTCAGCTAGCCCTTTATCAGCAACATAAAGTTAACCCCATTGCTGGCTGTATTCCTCAAGTTGTTCAATTGGTGATTTTAATTTTTCTGTATCGCTTCTTTATAGATTTTCTAAGCCACACAGACACCCAATCTATCGTCATGAACACTCAGTTTCTCTGGCTAGATGTTCGTTTCCCAGATTCAACATATGTTTTACCTGTCTTAGCTGGAGCTTCCCAGTTCTTATTATCTCTAATGATGATGCCTAAAGAAGAAGCTTCTAAGGCTAATGAGAAGAAAAAGAAACAAGAGCCACCGAAATCTGGTATGGCCGACATGGGTCAGACGATGCAAAAACAAATGTTGTTTATGATGCCAATCTTGACCGTTTTTATTGCTCTACAGTTTCCATCGGGTCTAGCTCTTTATTGGGTAATAACCACTTTGTTTAGCTTGGTTCAGCAGTATAAAATTGGCGGCATAGGTGGAGCAGAAAAGTATATTAATAAAGCTAAGGTATTTTTAGGAGGACAAAAAATATGACAATAGACTCATTTTTAATTCAATTATGTGAGCACTGCGGCATGGCTGTGGATTCAATCTCAGTAGAAGTCACAGACACAGATGACGGCAAGCAAATTCAATTAACCGTTCCAGAAGATGATTCTGGGCTTTTTATCGGTTTTCACGGCGAGACCCTTGAATCTCTTCAGAGAATAGTAAGATTAATTTTCCAAGAAACTCCAGACGAACGACTGCTAGTAAACGTTAACAACTATCGTGAACAGAGACAGGAAAAACTTGAGGACTTAGTTAAAGAGGCTGCTGAGAGAGTTGTTTCTAGCGGTAATCCCTACACTTTCCAATCATTTCTTCCGGCTTATGAGCGCTATATTGTTCACGCGAGTCTTGCCGAGCTTCCAGATGCAGAAAAACTTGAAAGCATCTCCGACGGCATGGGTCGTGATCGAAGATTAACTATTCGTTTAAAAACAACATGAAAATAACGCTTTTCTCAGATGGTGGAGCTCGCGGAAATCCAGGCCCAGCAGGCATAGGCTTTGTCGCCTTGGTTGGTGAAAAATTGGTTTATGAACATGGAGAAACCATTGGAGAGACAACCAATAATGTCGCAGAATACACAGCAGTAATTAAGGGTTTAGCTTGGCTTAAAGATTATTTAGGCGAACACACTGAGGTTGCTGAAATGGAGTGGAAACTAGATTCTAAGCTAGTGGTTGAGCAGCTAGCAAAACGCTGGAAAATTAAAGAACCCCATCTTAGAGAATTAGCCTTGGAGTGTTGGGAAAATCTTTCTTCAATTTCAATTCCTTATTCTTTTAGGCATGTTCCTAGAGAACAAAACTCAGCTGCAGACGCTTTAGTTAACTCTGCTCTAGATTCCTAATTCGTAGCGCACCTATACTTACGGCAACTGGTTTTCTACAATACGAGCGATGCCCTCTGTCCTAACAACAACTACCGTTGCTGAAACTCCTCATATTGTTTTTTTTGGTAAGAATGAAGTTCTTAATGCGCTGGGCTCTTCTTTTGGTCGAGAAGAAATAACTTATTCGACTCACTCGATTTCAGATTCAATCACGTCCGAAATTGCCCAACAGCTTAAACAAGCCTACAAAATAATCATATATATTGACTGGAAGGCAAAAAATCATCACTTAAAAGAATTGTCGCAAGTTCTCTCCTCTTATCATCAGCTGGTTCTATTGATCGAAGTTAGTTCTACAAAAAAGCAACCAGTTCAAGATTTAGTATTTCTTTTTCCCAGCGCCCAATTTTTGTTTATTAGAGATTTGGTTTCGAGTGGCTCTTCCCCACTTCGACAATTATCAAGCTTAATTCCAACCGGAGTAGTTCCTCAAGTAGATTGTAGTATTGCACCCCTTTCGCTTTCGGATATCATTTCTCCTTTGCGCGCCGCCATTTTTAGATCTTCAAAAGCAGGAATAGTTTTTGTGGGCACACAAATATCAGCTATGGATGCTGCCGCCCTTATTGCGTCGACGTATGATCAATATCATCAAACCAAATTAATTCTGAAGCTATACTCGTTTTCTCCCCACGAACTGTTGCCAATGACTGTGGCAGAACAAAAAATTAGCTCTAATCCTCGAGAAATCATCATTGATTTTGTTAGAAAATTGCCGTCTTTAAACAATTGGCCTATTCAGGAAACTCCTAAGCCGATAGATAAAAAGATAGCTCCTGTTCGAATAGCTACTCCTGAAAAAGAAGAAGTTGTTCTCAAGCCATTAAAATCAGTTCCTCCTCCAAAAGAATCAGTTTTCTCAGAGATAACCACTCTCTTTGCAACTTCTCATAAACAAGAAAAACAACAAAAAACTTCGGTGGTCACCAAGGTCTCGGCGGTGATAAGTAAGAAAAAGCGCAAAAACACAGCCCTTTTCTTTGCTGGGTTAATTTCAACTGGCGTAGCTTTGGGAGTTTTGTGTTTAGTGGGAGTCTTCATGCTTTCTGTCCGTCTGACAGAGGGTGCAGCTAGAAGCCTTGTTCTTAGAGTGGTTGAATCGGAGGATTTTTCAGATGAAGAGTCATCGATTGGTTGGTTTGACTTTTTAACTCTTCAGGCAAATAGCTACGGATCTTTTATTGATGTACCAACAATTACTAATGCCGAACACACGCTATCAATCATTCAGTCGCTACTTAATTATTCACAAGTAGTGCCTCAGGCTCGTGAGAGCCAAAGAATGCTCTTCCAACACGTGGTGGGACAAGTAGACAGCGATGCGAGTGTTTTGGCCGCAAACATAACCACTCAGGCTCAAAGAGCCTACGAGCTTTTATCAACCCTAGACTCAGAATTAACTACAGCAAGTTTTATGAAAGAGGATGATGATTCTGTTATCTCAAAGCTTCGGGCGAGATTAGTTTCTGAAAGAACAACCTTGGCCTTGCAGCAACAACTGCTTCCTCTTTTGCCAGAAATGACAGGAATTGATTCTAAAAAAACATATGCCGTTATTTTTCAAAATAGCCAAGAGTTGAGGCCAACCGGAGGCTTTATTCAGGCAGTTGTCTTCGTCACCTTTGCTCAAGGGACAATCATTGATTACTCTGTTTCGAGTATCTATGAGCTTGATGCCGCCCTGTCTGGAGCTGTCTCCCCTCCTCTCGATATCGCTCGTCTTTTAGGAGAAGAACAGTGGTACCCACACGACAGTAATTGGGATCCAGATTTTCCAACAACGGCTACCAACATCACTTGGTTTGTTGACCGAATTCGCAATGTTCAGTTGGCAGGAGTCGTAGCTTTAGACACACAAGCTTTAGCCGAAATAATCGGGGTTGTTGGCCCAGTTGATCTGCCAGAATATAACGAAGTAGTTACTCATAAAAATTTATCTGAGAGACTTGAGTTCCATTCGGAGGCCGTCTTGGTTCCAGATAATGGCACCACAGACTATTCAAGCGTTCTCTTACAGAGGGCAATGAGTAAAATCATTGGTATATCAATAGAAAAGTATCCACAATTTCTAAGCGCCTTACGTCAGGCTGCAGATCATCAGCATCTGTTTTTAAGTGTGGCTGACGAAGACATCCAACCCTCTCTTCAGAATGTCGGTTGGACGGGAGCCATGCTTCAGCCTGCCTGCCCCACCCAACTTGTCAGTCAATCGTGCACAGTAGAACCCTTTTTTCAGGTTGAGGCGAATGTTGGAGTTAACAAAGCCAATTACTACATCGAGCGAGATCTCTCTCATGCCATCGAGATTACTCCTACCAGTGCCGAGCATCTTCATAGAACCACCTACGTGAACACAGCTCAATCTGGTTCCTGGCCCAAGGGCCCCTACAAAGCATTTGTTCGCTATTATCTTGACAAAAATTCACAGTACAAGGCGGCGCGAGTTGATGGTCGTCCAGTCTCAATTCAAAACCTAACTTTAAGCACAGAACACAACCGCACCGTAGTTGGCATTAGCGTGGAGGTTCCCGTCGGTCAGACTGTGACTACAGAGTTGGTTTACTCGACTCCCCTGGTCTCTGCCCAGTCATATTCTTATGCATTCTTTAATCAAAAACAGGCGGGAACAGGTGACGATCCGATCGTAGTAACAATGAATTATCCACCAGGAGATCGGCCTGAAAAAATAGCTCCACAGGCAGATACTGCAGACTCTACCCTCACCTTCACCGGCAAATTAGACAAACATGGTTTTTATGGGGCCCAATTCTCAAGATAAAAATTTAGCAAAATTTCTCTGGATCATACGGTTTATGTAAGAAATGAGTGATATAATGCCAGGAGACATCCGTATCAATTTGTAACTATATATAACCCATGACAAAACAATCGAACTCTTTTTTATTTCACGTTTCATCCAGAGGTACCAGAGGTGGCAAGAACAAGGACATTAGAAAAAATGGTGATATACCGGGAAATATCTTCGGTTTATCTCTAGATTCTACAATGATCTCATGTCCGCTCAAAATGGTTCAAAAGCATCGTTCCGATTTCGAAGGCGGTCTCTTTTATGTTCAGATTGATTCTGGTGAAAAAATTCCCGTTGTTCTCGAGGAAATTCAAGAACACCCAGTCACTCACATGCCTTTACACATTGTTTTCAAAAGAGTTAATCTCTTAGAAAAGATTGAAATGGACGTACCTGTCGAGATGATCGGTGAGTGTGACGTTCCAGACTCCAACATCTTGCTTGTTAGAGATGAGTTGCCAATTGAAGCCTTACCATCTGATATTCCAGAGAAATTTGAGATTGATATCTCAAAACTTACAGAGATCGGCCAGTCATTAACAGTCGCAGATATCATCTATGATAAATCCCTAATTACTCTCCAACTGAGCGAGGAAGAGCTTGAGGCTCCGCTCGTCTTACTTCAAGAGCTGAGAGCTGAAGAGGTGGAAGCTCCGGTAGAGGCAGTCGAAGCAACTGATGGCGAAGCATCCGAATCAGCAGCTGATGAAAAGACAACTGAAAATAGTGCTGACGAATCAGCCAGAAAATCCGAATAATTACTTAGATAAACGCTGAAGATAAGCCTCGGCTTGAGATTCATTTCCCTGGGCTCTATAGAGCAGGGCAGCATTGTAGATTAGATCTTGGTGAGTGGGCTGAAGCTTAATTTGCTCAAGAACATATTCTAGTTCTTTCTGGATTTCCTCTTCTGAGAGTTTTTCTATTTCTGAATTTTTAGCCAAGTAGTGACCGCTTGTTGGGGTAGTTTCTGCTGCTACTTTTGGTTGGGAGAGAAGGGTGGTGGTGGCAAAAAGACCTATCAAAAGAATGGCCACAATTGACATTGTCGCCAGTTGTTTTTGGGCGGCTACAGCTAGAGAAAGCCTGGTGCCAAAAATAGTAAGTGACCAGAGAAGACGAAGCGAAAAAATCAGTTTTGAGAGAAGGCGCATACGACTAGTATACCAAGGAGATGGAGGATTTAGGCAGTTGGCCAGGTTTCTGCGATGAGAAGTGTGTCAGAGTTGCCTTTAAGATTCTGCCAGCAAGCTTCGGTCACAAATGGCATGAAGGGGTGGAGGAGTTTTAAGAATGTCTCCAGAATTTCTTGGGCAGTTTTTCTCGAGAGTTGGCCCGACTTCACCTGCTCAATACAGTCATCACAGTACCAGTGCCAGAAGTGATTATAGAGAGAATCGGCGGCAAGACCGATGTTTCTGGTATCTAGATTTCCGGTTATTTCAGTGACAATTGATTTCATTTTTTCCGTATCTTCCTTATCCTGGGAACCAGCTTTTTCATCCCCATCTTGGAGCAAAACAAACCTGGTGGCATTCCAAATTTTATTAGTTAGGTTTCTCATAGCCTTAAAGTCTGGCTCGCCGACAGATTTATCTTGTCCGGCTGTGGATCTAATCACCAGGGCCATGCGGACGGCGTCAGCTCCATATTTAGCCACCATATCGAGAGGATTAACAACATTTCCCTTGCTCTTACTCATTTTTCTGCCTTGGGCGTCTCGAATGAGACCATGAAGATAGACTTCTTTAAAAGGGGATTTCCCAGTCAGATAAATGCCAAGAAGCATCATTCTCATCACCCAAAATGGCAAAATGTCATAGCCAGTTTCCATGAGGGTGGTGGGGTAGAAGCGCTCGAAGTCCGTAGGTTCAGTGCTTTTTAGAGTAGAGATTGGCCATTGTCCAGAGGAAAACCAGGTGTCAAAGGTGTCGGTCTCAGGTAGATATTTATAATTGTTGTCCGCTGGTTTTTTACCGATGGAGTAGGGGACTGGCAAATTGGCCGAGAGCTCTTGGAGGCCAGCTGTGATTTCTTCAAGAGAGTGGGATTTTAGAAGCTCTGCTAACACACCAGACTTGTATTCCTTCTTTTCATCTAGAAATGAAATTGTAATTTCTGTTTCGTGTCCATCAATCTGGTACCAAACGGGAATTTGAATTCCCCAAGCGATTTGGCGCGAAATGTTCCAGTCTCGTAGGTTTTCTAGCCAGTGACGAAGAATCTTTTCACGTCCGGCGCCGTAGACAACGGTCTCTCCAGAATCTAAAGCTTCCAAAGCTTTCTTGGTCAGACTATTTCCCGGTTTATTGACTGCCATGAAGAATTGGGTGAGTGGTAGTGGCTCTATAATTCGACCACATCTATAGCAAGTCTTAATGACGTTTTTGTATGATTCATCAACCTTTTCTATTAGACCTTTTTCTTTCAGATCGGCAGCAATTTGTTCGCGGGCGACCACGACAGAAAGACCAGCGTATTTTCCTGCAGCCTCAGTGAGCTTGCCAGATTTATTAATGGCCTCAATGATTGGTAAGTTGTGTTTAGTGGCCACGGCAAAGTCGTCGCGGTCGTGGGCGGGGGTGAGTTTCACGATACCGGTGCCAAATTCTGGATCGACGAACTCATCGGCGATAATCGGCATGCGTTGATCGGTGAGGGGATTAAGAACTTCTGTACCGATAAGGGCTTTGTTCTTTGGATCATCAGGATGAACAGCTAGGTGAGTGTCAGCAAAAATAGGCTCTGGGCGAGTGGTGGCAACAATGACAAATTCGTCGGGATTGGCTACTTTTCTATAGCGAACATAATAGAGCTTGGTAATTTGATCTTTATTTACAACCTCTAATTCTGAGTAGCTGGTGCCACATTTGGTGCAGTAGTTTACTAGCTGAATATCCCTATATATCAATTTATCTTCATGCATCTTCCTGAAAGTTTCTTTGGCGATTTTTACCACCGAGTCATCGAGCATAAAACGAAAGCGACTCCAGTCGGCACTAGCCCCCAAGACTTTTGTTTGGCTATTAGCCATCTCTGAATTTTCCTGTACGTAATCCCAAATCATTTTGTAGAGAGTGGGGCGATCAAAGTTAAAGCGAGATTGTTTATTCTTCTGAAGTTTTTTCTCGAAAACAAATTGGGTCTCTATACCAGCGTGATCTGTTCCGGGAAAGAGCAGGGTGTCCATGCCTTTCATGCGACTAAAGCGAGTCAAGGTATCTTCTATAGCAATGCCCACAGCATGACCGACGTGAAGCGGGTCGTTGGCATTTGGAGGAGGCATAATAATACAAAAAGGCTTGTTAGAGCGATTCTTTTTGTATATTTTAGAGTCGGGATTAAAAGCGTCGGCCGCTTCCCATTTAGCATAGATAGCTGCTTCGTGTTCCTCTGGAATATATCTTGAGTCCATGGGGGTATTGTAGCAGAGGGGAGTGATGTGTTGATTTTGTGATTATTTTACAACAAGTTGACAATTGTATATATTTGCAATATACTTATTTTGTGAAAATACCCGCTCCACTTGCTTTTGATTGGGATGAAGCAAATAGAGATAAAAATCTCAAGAAGCATGGTCTCCCTCAAAGAGAGATTGAGGAAACTTTCTTTAACAGGCCAATTAAGATAGTTCCAGATTTAAAGCATTCTCAGACCGAAAGAAGATTTTTGGCCCTGGGGAAAAATAGCGTAGGAAATTATTTAACAATTATTTTTACGATTAGAAACAACAAAATCAGAGTTATATCGGCTAGAAAGCAGAATAAAAAGGAAAGGAGAGTGTATGAAAAATAAAAAAATCAAACCAGTTCCAAAGTTTGTGAATGAGAAAGACGAGAAGAAATTTTGGGAAAAGGCAGATACTAGCGAGTATTTTGATTTGAATAATCCAATTGAAATGGATTTGTCTAAGCTCAAGCCATCAACTGAGTCAATTTCGCTTCGTTTGCCGAGCCACATGCTTGGGCGTATTAAGGAGCTTGCCAACGCTCAAGACGTGCCATACCAGTCGTTAATGAAAACATATCTTGCAAGACAAATCAGTAGTGAGAGTCGTTTAAAAAATGCTGGCAGATGAGTGCTCAGATCTGGATAGTGTATACTTTTAGACAAGGAGGAATTTTATGTCAGGATTTGTAATTTTCATTGGAACTGTAATTTTTTTCCTTTCCTTTCTTAAACAAATTAATCAATACGAGCGTGGTGTGGTCTACACCATGGGTCGATTTACTGGTCTTATTCAGCCGGGATGGCGCTTTATTTGGCCCATATTTCAAACTTTTCGCAAAGTAGATATTCGCACTAAGGCGGTCGACGTTCCCAAGCAGGAAACTATCACTCGTGATAATGTCTCGTGCAAAATGAATGCAGTTATCTACTATAAAGTTTCTGATGCGGGCAAAGCCATCAATGAAGTGGAAGATGTTTTCTGGGCAGTGTCGCAGCTGGCGCAGACGACAATGAGAAGAGTAGCGGGCGAAGCAACCCTTGATGAGCTTCTTAGTAATCGCGAGAAAATTGCTGAGCAAATTCTCGAGTCCATCGATAAAACCACTGATCAGTGGGGAGTCGATGTCGAGGCTGTTGAGCTGAAAGACATCGAGCTACCAGAGACGATGGTTCGAACCATGGCCAAGCAAGCTGAGGCCGAGAGAGAGAAGAGAGCGACTATTATTAATAGTGAGGGTGAGGTCTTAGCTGCTGAAAACTTGACACAGGCAGCCAACATGATGGCCTCTACACCAGGAGCTTTGCACCTGAGAACTCTAAATTCTATCAATGATATCTCTTCAGATCAATCAAATACAGTGATTTTTGCCGTGCCGATGGAGGTCTTAAAGGCTGTTGAGGGAATGGGAAACTATTTTGCTAAGAAAAATGCCTAGTTGGATTGACCATTTAGGTATTTAGATTCCCTGCAGAAACTTCGCTGCCCAAGGTCTGTAGTTCGACGTGTATGTGACCTCACTTTTTATATTGCCATCCTTGTCTTTGACAATATTCGTGAATTTTGCGCTAATTCCAGGAGCAGACCAGTCAACTTGTTGAAGCTTTCCTGGAGGTAATTCAGTGGTGGGAATATACTGAGTGGGCAGAGCTGGTCTTGGATTCCAGGTGACGTGGTCGACAATTTCGCTGGTGCGACCATCGGAAGTTCCATAGAGCTCGACTTTCATGGCTAAGTTTTCACTGTCTGCTTGAGCGTAAATAAGTACATAATTATCAGTGTCATTTTTAAAACGAAAGTCCACATCGCCTGAATAGACAGTTGCGTCTATACCTGGTTTGTTATCGAGCTCGTAGTAACTAACGCGATAGCTGTGAGGGAGTCGTCTGGTGATTTCGAGACCAGCGTTAAGTACGGCGCGAAATAGGGTGGTGGAAACCTGACAAACTCCGCCGCCGTCACCAAGCTCAGTCTTGCCATTCTTAATCACATAGGCCGAGCGATAACCGGTAGCCGCGGAGACTTCACCGATGGTTTTGTTGAAGGAGAATTGTTCTCCAGGTTTAACTATATGAAGAGAGAGCTTGTCAGTGGTGATGGCCACATTGTGAATTCTGTTGACTATTGAGTGGGCATAAAAGCTGGTGCCAGTGCCAATATTTTCTTTAATACCCAGGTCGTTGGTTTCGGCCAGGTTAGTTTTGGGAGCTGCTCTCTCGAGAGCCAAGTTGCCTTTTAACGTGTCTTCTTCTGTACCAACCTCTATCTGTTGCATTAGATTGGCGATTTCCTCCTTAGTTGTCTGTGCCTCAAGCTTAGTACCATCTAGCGGGGGAGTGAAGGAAAATACTTCTAGTGTTTCTTTGTCATATTTAAATTCTGGCTCTTGGGGCTCTCGGAAGAACTTGGTTTCCCAAGAGGTAATGATGTTGTTTAGGCTTGCCTCCTTAATTCCAGTGGGTAGTTTTAGTGTTGCGACTAATTCTTGATCGTTGATCACCACAGAGTTGTCGCCATTATTAAGAACAATTTTTTTGCCAACAAACTTAAGAGCTCTGTCTCTAGCGCTCTCAAGTTCTACATCGTCAAGTTCGCTGCTAGTAATAGCCACAGCGGCTTCTATATTGTGTTCGTGTTTTTGGAGTGAGTCTAGAATTTGTTCTCGGGTGCTGGTGAGGCTGAGCTTCTGACCTTTTTTGCCCGGATCAATGATTAGAGAGTTTGGAGAGTTGGAGTATTTTAAGTTGGCGGAAGGCTCCGTGCCTGGTCTGTCAACTTCTTTGGCCAGCTCCGTCAGCATAAAGCCAAGTTTTTCTGGACTATAGACTAGTCGTGAGGTGTAGGCAGTTTTCAGTTTCAGTTGTCTCAGAACCACCGCGAGTCTCGCGAAAATCGATCCCGTGCGACCAATGCCGTAAGCTTCAGTGAGATTTGGCTCATATACTCTGGAAAATTCTAGTTCGGCAGCGGTGCTGGCGATAGAAACGTCCTCCGAATAGACAGTTAAGACGTGATCGGATTCATCTATAGGAGTTGTTTCGAGCAGGGCCCGTGCTTGGTCTAAGGTCATACCGCCGACTTCTATATTATCAATGGTCACATTTGGCAAGATTCGCCCATGATATGCCCCAGCAATTCCTCCGTAGAAAGAGACTACAAAGGTGGCTATAACAGCAAATACAAATTTTATAACTTGTGGTCTGGATGTTAGTTGAGGTCTGGGAAGGGGCATGGTTTTTGTGCTATGATAGTTTACCTATTGTGGCAAATTGCTGCATGCCTGACTAGTCCATCTTTATTATGCCCGACAGTATACTGCCAAAACCAACTCCGCCTCCTATCCCTACGCCTCTTGCGCCTGATACACCGCAGAAAGTTGCTCCAGTGGCTAAAGTAGAACCACATGCACCTACGCCTCCGAGCGCTCCAACGCCGCCCAGCGCCCCGACCCAGGTGGTACCTCAGGTCTCTACTCAAGCTCAGCCACTAAGGCCAATGACTCCTCCAGCAATGGTTTCACCACTACCTCCTTCGCGCCTTGCGGAGTCTGTGGCTGCTAAAGCTCCAGCTCAGGTCATCCAAAAACCACCAGTGACGCTCTCGGCTTTATCATCTATGTCTGGTACAAAGATGCCAAGCAGCACGGGCCCCGGCTCTGATCCCACCTCTTCATTAACTGATCACGGAAAAGACAATAAACCAGCTACTGGTGTAAATATTATTCCAGAAGATAAAAAAGCTGAACAGAAGAAAGACGCTAAAAAGGCCAAAGAGGGCTTAAAATTAGCCGGAGTGAAGCAATCACCCTTGAGATTTTTACCTTTTGCCCTGATCGGAATAGTTGTCATTCTCATTGGTGTATTCGTCTTTAGGTCTTTTTCTGGAGGTTCTAGTAATTCGGTGGCCACAACTTCCTCCACTGGGGAATCAGCTGGAAAAACAGGCGGAAGCACGGCTCCATCTGGTTCAGCAGCCGAGTCAGTTGTCTTAGAGTATTGGGGTCTTTGGGAACCAACTGAGGCCATGAGTGGCGTGCTTGCCAAGTTCGAAAAAGCTAATCCAGGAATGTCAGTTCGCTACACCAAGCAGTCATATCGTGACTATCGAGAGAGACTTCAGACAGCAGTCGCCTCTGGAAATGGCCCAGATATCTTTCGTTTTCATGCTTCTTGGACACCAATGTTAAGCACGGAGCTGGCGCGCATGCCGTCATCTGTCTATTCTGCTTCTGAATATCAAAAAACATTCTACCCAGTTGCCTCAAGGCAGCTACAAATTGACGGTCAGTTAGTTGGCATTCCTCTTATGTATGATGGTTTGGCGTTGTATTACAACACCGAGGTTTTTAAGACGGCGGCGGTCGATCCACCTTCTACTTGGTCAGAGTTAAGAACCTTGGCTGCGAAATTAACAATTAAGTCTGGTGGAACGATAAAGAGAGGCGGAGTCGCTCTCGGAAATGCGGTAAATGTCGATCATTTTTCTGACATTATTGGTTTACTCATGCTTCAGAATGGGGCTGACTTAGCTGATCCAAACTCCAATGAGGCGCGGGATGCTTTGCTTTTTTATACTAATTTTCAAAAAAGCGATGGTGTCTGGAATAGCACTTTGCCAAACTCAACAATTGCTTTTTCTAGAGGCGAAGTAGCTATGTTCTTTGCTCCTTCATGGAGAGCGCACGACATTCAAGCCATGAATCCTGATTTAAAATTTGCCACTGTGCCGGTGCCACAATTAAGTGACACGAGAATTGCCTGGGCTACTTATTGGGCTGAGGGCGTAAGTGGGAGAAGTAAAAAGCAAGACGCTGCCTGGAAATTATTGAAATTCTTGAGTAGCGCTGAAGTGCAACAAGAATTGGCAGCTGATCAAGCCCAAGGAAGAAGCTTTGGAGAACTTTACTCGAGAACAGATCTGGCTAGTAAAGCAGTCGGAAATCCAATCATTACACCATTTTTACAAGATGCTCCCTATGCTTACGGTTGGTATCTGAGTTCCAGCACCCATGACAATGGCATCAATGACGATATGATCCAGTACTATCAGGATGCGGTGACTGGCATGCTTGGCACCAGTTCTGTAGCTGAGTCACTCAAGTTAATTGAGCAGGGAACATCTCAAGTGTTGACGCAGTTTGGCGCCAACTAACGCTCGGGTGAAGTATACTACCCACATGCCAATCAGGCGCGCGATTTTACTTACTCTTAGTTACACTTCTCAATTTCAGTATCCGCTGACGGCCAGACAACTCTGGCAAAGGTTAATTATTCTTCCTGGGGATGAAAACGTTGATCATCGTCAATTTGCAGAGGCACTTCTCTGGCTTAGGGACAATAAATTTATTTTATTCCAAAATGGCTACTTTTTCCTAAGTTATGCAAAGTTTGATGAAAAAGAGAGAAAGACTCGAAGTTTAGAAGCCAAGAAAAAACTTCCAGACTTAGAGCCACTCTTAAGACTTTGCAAAAGTCTGCCTTGGGTGAGGGCTGTGGCGATCACTGGATCCATGGGAGTGGAGCAGGCAAAGGTGGACGATGATATTGATTTATTAATTGTGACTTCAAAAAATCGGCTGTGGATAACAAGGATGATTCTTGTGGCCTTCGCTGAAGTTTTAGGTAAACATCGTTCGCGACTGGGAAGAGCAAAAAGTGGTTGGTGTTTTAACTTATGGCTTGAGAGTGATCAATTGGCGGTTGGACTGAAATCGCGCTCAGTTTATACAGCCTATGAAGTAATCCAAGCAAAATGGGTCTTAGATAAAGACGCCGTTAGAAATTGGTTTTATATCACAAATAGTTGGGTGAAGGGAATTTTGCCAAATTCTGAAATTAGTGTTTCTTTTGGCGCTCTTCGAAATCAGTCAGTTAGTAATAATTTATTTTTAAATATAGTTAATGCTTTGGCTTACTTTTTCCAGCGGCTTTATATGGTCGGTCACATAACCCGCGAGACAGTTTCACCCTCAGTTGCATTTTTTCATCCTCGCGATACACGCGGTCAGATTTTTGATAATTGGAAACAAAGCCTGAGTTTTAATAAAACAGTCCTTGTCACAGGAGTGTTTGATATTTTGCACGAAGAACACATTCGTTTTTTAAGGGCATCGCGCTCGCTAGGAGATAAATTAGTAGTCGGAATAGAGTCAGATATCCGTGTGCGCAGAATCAAGGGAAAGGGCAGACCAATCAACAAAAGTCAGCTCAGAAAATCACAGTTAGAGGCCCTTGGCTTTATCGATAAGGTAATAGTTCTTCCGGAGCAGTTTTCTAAACCAGTCGATCATCTACGCTTGTTGCAAGCTGTATCTCCTAGTATTCTAGCAGTGTCATCTCACACGCCACATCTGAAAGAGAAGCGAGATTTGATGGCGAAAATTGGTGGAGAACTTAGAGTTGTACTTGAGGAAAATCCTGAAATCTCGACCACAAAACTAATTGCTCGAAAGGAATTACGTGCCAAAAAGTGAAACAGAGTTTATTTGTCAGTCTTGCGGCTGGGCCCATCCTAGATGGGTTGGCCAGTGTTCACAGTGTGGTGAGTGGAATAGCTTGGTGGAAGAGCAAATAGAGCAGACGACTGGTGTTTCCATGGCTTCTAGTAAGCCTGCTAAAAGTATGTCTCTACCAGAGGTGGAGGCTTTGAGTCGCTCATTTTCGCGTTTTTCTACGGGCTTCGATGAGTTGGATCGTGTTTTGGGAAGTACTTCTGCTGAAAAAGGGGTTGTCCAAGGATCAGTGATTTTACTTGCGGGAGAGCCGGGAATTGGAAAATCTACCTTTTTAACCCAAATTGGTCTGAATATGCAGCTGAGTACAAAAAAGACTCAAAAAGAGCCAGTGGTGGCATACTTGTGTGGTGAAGAGAACCCAGAGCAGATCTTACTTCGTATCAAACGATTATCTAAGTCGGAACACAAATCTTGGGAATTCTTTACTTCTCAACAAATAGAGCCGTCTCTCTCAGCTTTAACAAAAATGAAGCCTGCTTTTGTGATTGCAGATAGCATTCAGAGTTTTCGGTCTGGAACCCTAACTGGGGCGGCTGGCAGTGTTGGTCAGGTGCGCATGGTCACGGACAAACTGACCGAATGGGCCAAGAAAAATAACATTCCTGTGTTCATAGTTGGTCATGTTACCAAGGGCGGCGGCATCGCGGGGCCTAAAGTACTCGAGCACATTGTTGATGTAGTCTTAGAAATTAGTGGGGAGAGAACTACGGACCTAAGATTGGTTCGAGCTCACAAAAACCGATTTGGCGCCACTGACGAGGTCGGTGTTTTTCAGATGACGGAAGTGGGAATGGAAGAAGTGTTAAACCCCTCAGCCATGCTTGTTCAGTCTAGCACCGCTGGTATACCAGGATCTGTCTTGGCAGGGATTCTAGAAGGATCTCGGCCTCTCTTAATTGAACTGCAGGCATTAGTTGTTCGTTCTCAGTTAGCCATGCCTCGCCGGGTTGGCAGGGGAGTAGCTTTATCCAGAATCCAAGTTCTTGCCGCCGTACTTGAGAAGCATTGTGGCTTAAGATCATCAGAACACGATATCTTTCTAAGTGTAGCCGGAGGGCTCGTCGTTAGAGAGCCAGCCATAGATCTTGGTTGCGCGGTGGCCATAGCCAGTTCATTGGCAAATAAGTCAGTGCCAAGAGAAATAGCCTTCGTTGGTGAAGTTGGTCTTTTGGGCGAAGTCCGTTCTGTGGCTTTTGGTGAGTCACGAATCAAAGGTCTTAAGAGGCTAGGGGTTTCTAAAGTTATCTCTCACCAAACCCACAATACGGTGGTTGCCGTTCTTAAAGAGCTCAAGCTCATATCCTAAGCCGTTTTTAGGCAAAAGTTATCCACATTTTCTATGCCTTGTGCACAGTTTAATTTCCGCTATTTCTCTCGTGGAAAAAGTCGTCTATTTAGTCGAGTAGTTGCAATTAAAAAAACTCTAAGGATACTTTACAATAAAACTATAGGTTGACGCGTTCGGCTAGAATAGTTATACTACGAGCAATTGCTGTATCTCTACTTGTAAGTACATCAATAGGATCGTTAACTAATACAAACTGCGTTCTTATGACAGAGGTCAATGGAATAGGGGTTTTGGGAAAGAAAAAAGCATTATTATCGCTGGACAGACCACGAATAATAATGCCTTTTCACACAACCTTCATTCTCGATCGTTGAGATGAGAGCGAAGATATAGATGTCTGTAACCTTAGCAGATGTGGTTTGTATTTGTAAATTCGATCTTTCTGGTGTCAAAAACATCAGAAGTGATCAGGAGCGCTGAGTGGAGGTTCGGCGAGTTGGGCAGGCAGCCGAGCCTCCACTGAGCGCTTTGACATAAGTAAGTCATTCTGGCATAATAGCCATTCAATTACCTTTTCGCGCGACGTTTCGCATATTTGCATCATGAATTTTTCAGTATTTAGTAAGTAATTTTTAATAGGAGAATGCGGGTATCTACCGCAAGAAACAAAGTATGGCAACACAAGCAGATGACCAGGGACAGAATGACACACCAAGAAGGGTGCCAGTTGTGCCTTTAAAATCACCAAGTAGGCGTAGTAGTTCTGGTTCCTATCGGAAGAGTTCTGGCGGCAGAGGTCGCTCTGATCGAGGATCTGACCGAAGCGGTGCCTACAACAATAACAACAACAATGATTATGAAGATTACAACAGTGACCGAGAGGAACGCATCTCGCGCATTTCTGAGTCCGCCAGCGACGGCGAGCCAGTGATGATGACGGGTGCTTTAGATACCTCTAGAGATGGTCATGGAATTTTACGCGCAGGTCTTGATGGAGCTGATGATCGAGATGCCTATATTCCAACTTCACAAATCCGACGCTTTAACCTTCGCCCAGGCGATGAAGTCACCGGACCAGTTAGAGAACCAAAGGATAACGAGCGCTACTGGGGCTTAATTGAAGTCCAGATGGTCAACGGCAAACCAGCGGCAGAGCATCAAAAACTTGATCGACCAAAATTTCGCTCATTAACGCCTGTTTATCCAGATAGTCAGATAAAGTTGGAGATTGGTGATGAACCTCTTTCACTTCGGATTATCGACATGATTGCTCCTATTGGTAAGGGTCAGAGAAGTTTGATCGTCTCACCACCTAAGGCTGGTAAAACTTCACTGCTTAAAGATATCGCCACTGGTGTAGCTGAGAACCATCCAGAAATTCACATTATTGCTGTCTTGGTTGGAGAGCGCCCAGAGGAAGTTACAGATATTAGACGCCATATCGAGCGGATTACCAAGGGGACTGGAAGCGTTGCTGCTAGTAACTTTGATGAATCAGCTGTTGATCAGTGTCGCGTAGCTGAGATTGCCTTGGAAAAAGCCAAGAGACGTGTCGAAGAAGGTCAAGACGTAATGATTCTTCTAGACTCTATTACTAGATTAGCTCGTGCATATAACCTTTCGATCCCAACTTCTGGAAGAACCCTGTCTGGAGGATTTGATCCTGCAGCTTTGTTCCCACCCAAGAAATTCTTTGGAGCCGCCCGTAATTTTGAAACTCCAGGTAGTTTGACCATAATTGGAACTGCCTTAGTAGACACAGGATCTCGTATGGATGATCTGGTTTATGAAGAGTTCAAGGGAACTGGAAACCAAGAAATTCATCTGAGCAGACGACAAGCAGAGCGACGTATTTTCCCAGCTATCGATGTCCAGAGATCTGGAACACGTCGAGATGACTTGCTCATAGACTCGATGACATATCAGTCAATCACCACACTTCACAGAATGCTTGATATGCTTGATAGAGAAGAGCAATCCTCAACCTTAATCGATCGATTGAAGAGAACTAAGACGAACAAGGAATTTTTAGCATCGCTCAAGGTGTAGCACCATGATTAAGCCTGTCGGAGAACTCCTAATTCGCCTAAGAGGCGATTTCGGCCAATTCCTTATTGCCACTCGCTGGTACATAAGATTTCGAGGATACAGAATATTTGCTCGATTCGAGCTTATTAAAGACGCTTTGGTTGATGCTCTTTACAAAAAAAGAGGTCGATATGTGCGTCCCTTTCTTCATTTTGCCACCATTGGTTTAATCTTTTTTGTGATTACAGTTGGGCCAGTGATTTTGTCACTTAATGACGCAGAAGCGGAAGAAGTTCAAGGCGGCGCGGTCATTCCAGATGGCGCATTTGGTTCTAGTTTCTACACCCAGCAAGCAGAGGAGGTGCGTCAATTTCGGGGCGGTGAGGTCATTGATCATGTGGTCAGTGAGGGTGAGACTCTCTCGAGTATTGCGGAGCGATATGGTCTGCAGGTCGAGACAATTCTTTGGGAAAATGATTTGACAGCAAAAAGTACCATTAAGCCCGGTCAGGAGCTGAGAATTCTCCCAGTCGATGGGGTGCGACACAAGGTTGCTCGCGGAGAAACAATTTTTTCTATTGGCAAAAAGTATGGCCTGGAAGATTCCCAGACGCAGGTCATGGTTGACTATCCATTTAATGAATTTCTAAACGATGAGACTTTTGAGCTCGCTACGGGTCAGTTCCTGATGGTTCCAGAAGGCGTCAAACAAGTGGCTTCTGCTACGGGACCACGACCTACACGAATTGTTCAGACTACGCCTGATGCGGGGTCGGTCACGGCGCTTGGATCCTTTGTTTGGCCAGCCTCCGGAAGTATCACCCAGCGTTATTCCTTTTATCACAAGGCTATCGATATTGCCAATCGGGGAGCTGGGCCAATTTTGGCGGCCGATGCGGGAACAGTTATCAGTGCAGGCTGGCTCGACGGCTACGGTTATGGTAATAGAGTTATGGTCGATCATGGCAATGGATATATTACGCTTTATGCCCATATGTCAGTTATTAGCGTTACTGCTGGTCAGCGTGTCAACAGAGGCGACGTTCTTGGTCAAATGGGCAACACCGGTAGATCAACGGGTACTCATTTACACTTTGAGATCCGCAGATCAAGCACTCTCCTTAATCCACTCGACTTCCTGTAGAATACGCCCCAATGATAGATATAGTTTTATTACATTTAAAGGCAGGCGCTGGCGGCAACGGCAGGGTTTCTTTTCGTCGAGAAAAGTACGTTCAAAAGGGTGGACCCGATGGCGGCGTTGGTGGTCATGGAGGTTCTATTATTGTTCGTGCAGATTCTTCGCAGACAACTCTTCGCTCTTATGCTGGTGTCCACGAAGTTCTTGGCAAATCTGGTGAGCCCGGGGGAAAGAAGCAGTGTTCTGGTGCCGCAGGTGAAGATATTGTCTTGACTGTTCCTGTTGGGACTGTTCTTTGGCTCATGAGTGAAAATCAGGCTGCTAAGCGCAGGCGTTTGTCACACGGCTTAGAAGAGCTGGCTTATTCTCGAGAAGTAAGAAGAGAGCAGTTTGCTCTCGAAAGAGAGGGCGTAGCACTACCTCCAAAAACTCCAGACGAAGCAGAGCTCCCACCAACTTACTCCGTAAAATCACTGGCAACAATGCAGCCAAGTAATGGTGAGTATAAAAAATTGATCGCTTTAACAAAACACGGTCAAGAAGTAGTGGTCTGCCAAGGCGGCTTTGGTGGCCGAGGTAATCTTGCTTTTAAAAGTTCTCGTGAGACCACGCCACTCAAGGCAGAGTTCGGCACGGCCGGAGAAGAGCGCTATATTATTTTTGAGCTTCAATTACTCGCAGATATGGGTTTGGTTGGATTTCCTAATGCAGGAAAAAGCACTTTGCTTTCAGTTCTAAGCCAAGCACGACCCAAGATTGGCGCCTATCCTTTTACAACTTTAGAGCCAGAACTTGGCATTGTCGCCAACGCTGATAACTCTAAGCAATTTGTACTCGCAGATATTCCGGGACTTATTTCTGGAGCCAGCGAGGGCAAAGGACTTGGGCTAGCTTTCTTGCGCCACGTTAGAAATACAACGGGGCTTTTATACGTTCTCTCAGTGCCAGAGGAGATGCTGGCTGGTGATCCAACCCCCAAAGAATGTCTTGCTAACTTACAAGAGCAGTTTAAAGCTTTGCAGGGAGAGCTTAAGGCTTACGACGAATTATTGTTGGAGAAAAGATGGGCAGTTTGCCTAACGAAAAAAGATTTGTATTCTGATGAAATTCGCAAGGCTTTAGAATCTGCCAAGTTCGACGGTGAGAAGCCAATGCTAGTTAGTGCGGCGACGCATGATAATTTGGAAGTCTTAAGAAAACGCTGCTTCCAAATCCTGCAGTAGTCACTGCAGGATTCTCTTTATTTCTATTTAAATTTGCCAAACTATG
>Ga0210025_1000588_pt1 | contig 45317 bp, 49 predicted proteins | sample CryGeyme20150102_FD_183989 | JGI IMG/M metagenome (GOLD analysis project Ga0210025, IMG submission 183989) | Groundwater microbial communities from Crystal Geyser aquifers in Utah, USA - Crystal Geyser metaG 2015-0102 (SPAdes) (version 2) | ecosystem: Environmental > Aquatic > Deep subsurface >... | reverse complement strand
GGTGACGCTGCGCGGCGTGACAGTGACCGAGGCACTGGAGGCGATTCGCGACGTCTACGGCTACGACTTCAAGATCGAAGGGCGGCGCATTACGGTTTTCGCGCCAACACTGCAGACGCGTCTTTTCACCATCAATTACCCCAACTCCCAGCGCAGCGGCAACAGCGATTTGCGGGTGGCATCGGGTGGCAGTTCACAGGGGACGACATCGGGTAACGGCAACAACTCAGGTACAACGACCAACAACAGCACACAAAATACAGAAGGCAGCCGAGTTGCAACCGCGTCCAAAACCGACTATTGGACGGAGCTCACCGCAGCTATCAAAAGTCTGGTGGGTAGTGCAGATGGTCGCAGTGTCGTGATCAGTCCGCAGGCTGGCATCATGGCGGTTCGGGCCATGCCAGAGGAGTTGCGGCAAGTAGAAAAATTTCTTAAGGCTGCACAGCTTTCGGTCGAGCGTCAAGTCATGCTCGAAGCCAAAATTGTTGAAGTGGAACTGCGCGATGGTTATCAAAGTGGGGTGAACTGGGCCGCCTTTGGCACGGTAGATGGCAATCCGCTCATCGCCGGTGTTTTGGGCAGCGGCGTAACAGCAACCAACCCGCTGTTGCAAGGCGGGAGTACCGTTTTGCCGGGCGTTGTGCCAGTACCTTCGACAGCCATCGGTGGTGGTGTCTTTGGACTGGCGTTGGCGACTAGCCAGTTTGCTGCGGTGATGGGGTTTCTTGAAACGCAAGGTGATGTTCAAACATTGTCCAGCCCGCGTATTGCCACGCTGAATAATCAAAAGGCTGTACTCAAGGTGGGTTCTGAGGAGTCATTTATCAACGGCTTTGATTCGACCAACACGAGCACCAATAGCACCTCCAGTATCAATGGCACCAACATCACGCTGCCCACGCCCCGTTTTGAGCGGTTTTTCTCGGGCATTTCATTGGACGTGACGCCGCAGATTGACGATGGCGTCAACATCACCTTGCATGTCCATCCTGCGGTCACCAACGTCACGACCAAAAACCTCGTGTACAGCAATGGTGCAAATTCAAATTCATCCATTCCGACGGCGTCGAGTAACGTCAACGAGTCTGACACGCTGGTACGCATCCAGGACGGCAGCATCGTCGCCATTGGCGGTCTGATGCAAATCGAGTCGAATTTATCTTCATCGGGCTTACCTGGCTCGGGCGAAACCATTTTTTCCTCGCTGCTGGGAAACAAGGCCAATACAGGTCGCAGAAAAGAAGTTGTTGTGCTGATCAAGCCCACCATCATCCGCAGTCAGCAAGACTGGGATGCGCAGAACCGTCGCAGCCGTGCGGCGCTGGACGACATGGAAGCCGCGCGGGCGCGCGTGATTCGCATTGACGGAACGGTAGAGACCCGCCCCTCAGTGCAGTAAGCCATGTACCTGCGGCATTTCGCCCTGCGCGAGGCGCCTTTTTCCATCACGCCCGACAGCGCGTTTTTCTTTCCGCATGACAGCGCCCAGGCCGCGCTCAACACCTTGCTGGTGGCGTTGCGCAGCGGTGAAGGGTTTCTGAAGATCGTGGGCGAGGTCGGTTGCGGCAAAACCGTGCTGTGCCGCCAGCTGCTGCGCACCTTGCAGGACGAGTGCGTTACTGCCTACATTCCCAACCCGGACATGGGTTCGGACGATTTGCTGCACGCGCTGTGCCACGAGTTGGCCATTCCCATGCCGCAAAGCGCCAGGCGACACCGCTTGTTGAATGCGCTCAAAGACTGCCTGATCAGGCACGCGCTGGAAGGCCGACGCGTGGTGGTGCTGATCGACGAAGCGCAGGCGATTCCCCTGGCAACGGTGGAGAGCCTGCGCCTGTTGTCCAACCTGGAAACCGAAAAGCGCAAGCTGTTGCAACTGGTGTTGTTGGGCCAACCGGAGCTTGATGCCAAACTGGCGTCGCCGCAAATACGTCAGCTGTTGCAACGCATCACGTTCAGTGACTACCTGGGGCCAATGCGCGCGCCACAAGTCGCACCGTACCTGATGCACCGGCTGGCGGTGGCCGCTGCCAGCGAGGCGACTGACACGCAGGTATTTTTGCCGCAAGCAGCCGCTGACATTGCCCAGTGCAGCGCCGGTGTGCCGCGCTTGATCAATCTGCTGGCGCACAAGTGCCTGCTGCTGGCTTACGGTGAGAACACGCACCGCGTGACAGCGGCCCATGTGCAGTTGGCCGTGGCCGACACGCAAGGATTAATGACCAAACCAGCGAGCGGGCGCCGCGGCCCGCGCTGGTGGTGGCCGGCATGGCTGTGGGGCGAGGGGGAAGCGTCATGAGCGTTATCAACAAAATGTTGCGCGATCTCGATCGTCGCCAGGCAGAGCAAGCGGCAACCCGGGCCGCAGAGCCAGGGCCAATGGCAGGTGTTGCCAGTGTCGCTGTCCCGAGCTGCCAGAACGCGCCGCCCGCCGCGTCGACACCGGCGCGCTGGTGGCTTGCAGCGCTGCTGTTGTTGTTTGTTCTGGGGGGTGTTTACTGGTTTGAATTCAGGCAGGAAAAGGCGCCAGCGCCAGCGTTGCCTGCGCCTGCGGTGGTATCAGCATCGGCAGCATCAGCAGCGCCCGCAGAGGCTATAGCCGCCAGTCCTGTCTCTGCGCCGGTTGTTGCTGCCGCGCAAGCGCCAGTGGCGCCCGCGCAGGCGCCTACGCAAGCGCTCAAGGTGAAGCCTGAAAAACCACCGAAAAAAGAGCTGGCAGCTCAAGCCTTGTCTGCGCCAGTGCCTGAGCGCGCTGTGGCGCAAACACCGGTGCGGCCGTCGCAGCGCGCCGAGGCAACAGCTGCGACACCGGCCGCCGAGCCGCAAAAGTCGCCCGCGCAGGCGGCGATGGCGGCCTTGGCCCTCGCGCAGGTGCAGTGGTCTGAGGGCGACCAGGCCGGTGCAACTCAGGTGGTGCAAGGCATCATCACCAGCCTGGAGAAGAATCCTACAGGTGACAACGCTGCCTTGGCGGCGGCGGCGCGTGAATTTGTCCGCATGGCAACCGTGCAGCGGCGCCCGGCCGACGCGTTGGCTCTGCTGGTACGGCTGGAGCCGCAGTTGGCCAAGGTGGCTGACATCTGGGCTTTACGCGGCAATACTGCACAGCGCTTGGGTTTGCACGCGCAGGCGGTACATGCCTATCTGAATGCGTTGGACTTGCAGCCGGGGCAGGCACGCTGGATGCTGGCCGTAGCCGTCTCGCTGGCTGCGCAGGGGCAGACCACGACAGCGGCAGAATTTGCAGACAAGGCCCGACGCGCCGGTTTTTTACCGCCCGATGTGGCAAACTACCTGAAGCAGTTGGGCGTTGCGTTACAGGCGCCCTGAGCGCGCCACCACCACTATTTCAACACGACATTTCATGCTCAAGCGCATCCGGGTTCAACAATTGCAGGTGGGGATGCATCTCAAGGAATTTTGTGGTTCCTGGATGGATCACCCATTTTGGCGCACCGGCTTTGTCATCAAGGATCCCCAAGACATTGCGCTGATTCTGGCCAGCAAAATCACCGAGGTCTGGATCGACGCCAGCAAGGGTGACGACGTGCCCAGCGGTGCACCAGTGGTTGAGCAGGCACCCGAACCTCCGGCGGCGCCAGCGGCCACTCCGGTGCGTGCGCCGATACAACAGATTTCTGCGGCCAAGGAACTTGAGCGCGCAGCGCAAATTTGCCTGGAATCCAAGGCTGCCGTGGTGAGCATGTTTGAAGAAGTGCGCATGGGCAAGGCGGTCGACGTCGGTGGTGCCAGGCAACTGGTTGAAGACATTGCAGATTCAGTGGCGCGCAACCCTGGCGCCATCATCAGTCTGGCACGGCTCAAGACCGCCGACGACTACACCTACATGCATTCGGTGGCGGTGTGCGCCATGATGGTTGCGCTGGCCAAGCAGCTCAAACTCGACTCGGCGCAAACCCGCACCCTGGGTATGGCCGGGTTGTTGCACGATCTGGGCAAGGTGGCGATGCCGCCGGAGGTGCTCAACAAGCCGGGCAAGTTGACCGATGCCGAGTTTGACATCATGAAAACGCATCCGACCGAGGGCTACAAGATGCTCTCAGCCAGCCCGGGGATCGATGCGGTATCGCTGGACGTGGTGTTGCACCACCATGAAAAGATTGACGGCTCGGGCTACCCCGAGCGGCTCAGCGGCGATCAGATCAGCCTGCACGCCAAGATGGGCGCGGTCTGTGATGTCTACGACGCCATCACTTCGAACCGACCCTACAAATCGGGCTGGGACCCGGCCGAGTCGTTGCGCAAGATGGCCGAGTGGAAGGGGCACTTTGACCCCAAGGTGTTTCAGGCCTTTGTCAAGAGCATGGGCATTTACCCGGTGGGTTCTCTGGTGCGAATGAATTCAGGCCGGATTGGTGTGGTAACTGAACAGTCGCAAAAGTCACTGACCACGCCGATCGTCAAGTTGTTTTTTTCGACCAAGTCGAACATGCGCATCGTGCCTTTGGTGCTCGATTTGTCGTCTGCGTCGGTTTTAGACCGGATAGCGGCGCGCGAAGACCCTGCCAGCTGGAACTTCCCCGACCTCAACGAATTGTGGTCGGGACTGCCCGAACTCAACCGGTAATCAGTGCTTGGCCGCTGCCGGAGCGTACTTGCGCAGCTCTTGCTTGGCAATGGCGTTGCGGTGCACTTCGTCTGGGCCGTCGGCAAAGCGCAGCGTGCGTGCGCTGGCGTAGTAATAGGCCAGCGGAAAGTCGTCACACATACCTGCGCCACCAAAAGCCTGCATCGCCCAGTCGATCACCTGGCACGCCATGCTGGGCGCCACCACCTTGATCATGGCAATTTCGTTGCGCGCAAATTTGTTGCCAGCAATGTCCATCATCCAGGCCGCCTTGAGCGTGAGCAGACGCGCCATGTCGATCTTGCAGCGCGCCTCGGCAATGCGTTCTTGGGTGACAGTTTGCGCAGCGATCGGCTTGCCAAAGGCGATGCGGCTGCTGGTGCGCTTGCACATCAGCTCCAGCGCGCGCTCGGCCAGGCCAATCAGGCGCATGCAGTGGTGGATGCGTCCTGGCCCCAGGCGTCCCTGTGCAATTTCAAAGCCACGACCTTCTCCCAGCAAGATGCTGTCAGCCGGTACGCGCACGTCTTTATAGGCGATTTCCATATGGCCGTGCGGCGCGTCGTCGTAGCCCATCACGTTCAGGGGTCGCAACACCTTCACGCCTGGCGCATTGGACGGCACCAGAATCATGCTTTGCTGCACATGGCGTTCGGCGTCCGGGTTGGTCTTGCCCATGACGATATGCACCGCGCAGCGCGGGTCGCCAGCGCCGCTGATCCACCATTTGCGGCCGTTGACCACATAGCTGTCGCCGTCGCGCTCGATGCGGGTCTCCACATTGGTGGCGTCGCTCGAGGCGACGTCGGGCTCGGTCATTGAAAAAGCCGAGCGGAATTTGCCCTCAAGCAAGGGCTTGAGCCACTGCTGCTTGTGCTGCACAGAACCATAACGGGCAATGGTTTCCATGTTGCCAGTGTCAGGCGCCGAGCAGTTAAAGACCTCACTGCTCCACAGTACCCGACCCATGATTTCGGCCAGTGGCGCGTATTCCTGGTTGGTCAGGCCGGCACCTGCGTCTATGCCACCGGCCTGCGCACTGTCGACCGGGTAGAACAGGTTCCACAGGCCTTGTTCTTGCGCTTTGAGTTTGAGGGCTTCGATGGTTTGCAGCGGGGTCCAGCGCTTGCCAGCGGCAGTGTTGGCTTCAATTTCGGCGTGGTACGCACCTTCTGCGGGGTAAACGTAGTCGTCCATGAAGCGCAGCAACTTGGCTTGTAGTTCCTTGGTCTTGGGGGAGTAGTCAAAGTCCATGGTGGTCTCGCTGGGTGGGAAAGGGTAAAAAAATTAGATAAGAAAACAAGCTCTAGCCCTTATAAATAAAGCGCTATAAGCTATTAAAGATATACTAAGTCCGCTGTGCAAACTGCCATGCCAGTTCGGCCAGCGGGCGCGCTCCGGCGGCTGCGCGCAGCGCCTGGGCGCTGGCAGCGGTACCGTCCTGCGCGCGCTTGCCTATGCCTTGCAGAATGGCGGCCATGCGAAACAGGTTGTAAGCCATGTAGAAAGACCAGTCGGCGGCCAATTGCCCGGGTGTGGCCAGACCGGTGCGGTGGCAGTAACTGCGAATGTAGTCGTCCTGCGCAGGAATGCCCAAGTTGGCCAGGTCCAGGCCGCCGATGCCACGGAACGCACCCGGCGGAATATGCCAGGCCATGCAGTGGTAACTGAAATCGGCCAGCGGGTGGCCCAGGGTGGACAGTTCCCAGTCGAGCACTGCAATCACCCGAAGCTCGGTTGGGTGAAACACCAGGTTGTCCATGCGGTAGTCACCGTGCACGATGCTGACCATCGCCGGGTCGCGCGCCATCGCCGGAATGTGCGCTGGCAGCCAGTCCATCAGCCGGTCCATCTCGGCAATGGGTTCGGTGATCGAGGCGCTGTACTGCTTGCTCCAGCGGCCGATCTGGCGCTCAAAATAATTGCCCGGTTTGCCGTAGTTGGCCAGACCAATGGCCTGGTAGTCCACCGTATGGAGTGCGGCGATCACACGGTTCATCTCGTCGTAAATGGCAGCGCGCCCAGCGGTCGTTTGCGCGGGTAAGGATTGGTCCCACCAGATGCGCCCGCTGACCATCGACATGATGTAGAAAGCGCGGCCAATGACCGATTCGTCCTCGCACAGGCAGAGCATCGCTGGTACCGGTACGTCGGTGTGGGCCAGCGCGCGCATCACAGCGAATTCACGCTCGATGGCGTGTGCCGACGGCAGTAGCTTGGCCACGGGCGCGGGCTTGGAGCGCATCACATAGGTTTGTGTCGGCGTAATGAGCTGGTAGGTCGGGTTGGACTGGCCGCCCTTGAAAGACTGGATGCTGAGCGGGCCAACAAAGCCCGCGAGGTTGTGCGTCAGCCAGCGCGCCAGTGCGTCCTGGTCAAAGGCTTGTGCCGGGGTGATGGCGCGTGTGCCGGAGTAATCTTCCTGTTGTGTCATGGTGGTCTGGGTGCAAAGGCGCTTATTGATGATCGGCTTCGGTGATGCGCATCAGTGCGGCGCGGTTGCGAATAACGACGCCGCCGAGTTCGATCCGGATGATTTCTTCGCGCTCCAGGGTTTTGAGCTCCTGGTTGACGCGCTGGCGCGAGGCGCCCAGCAGCTGCGCCAGCTCTTCTTGCGCCAGTTGTAGCCCGATGCGCACCTCAGCGCTGTCGCTGAGTGAGGGCACGCCATACGAGCGCGCCAGGTGCAGCAGTTGTTTGGCCAGGCGCGCGCGCAGCGGCAGCGTGTTGAGGTCTTCCACCAGGCCGTACAACTGGCGGATGCGCCTGGCGTGCAGGCGCAGCAGCGCCTCGTACAGCTCGCTATGCTGGGCCAGTATTTTGGTGAAGTCGGCACGGGCGACGCACAACACGGTGGTGTCGCCATGGGCGTAGGCGTCGTGCGTGCGGCGGTCGCCGTCAAAAATCGCCACATCGCCAAACCAGATGCCGGGTTCAACATAAGTCAGGGTGATTTGCTTGCCAGAGATGGCGGTGGAACTGACGCGCACCGCGCCCTTGGCGCAGGCGATCCACTCTTGTGGCTGATCGCCACGCGCAGTGATCAGGTCGCCGTCCTGGTAGCGGCGCACGTAGGCGCAGCGCAGAATGTCGTGTCGCAGCGACGGTGACAAGCTGGCAAACCAGCGCCCGGCATTGATTGCAGCGCGTTCTTCAAGGGTGAGGATGGGCTCGCTCATGCGCTATTGTTACGCGCAATTGGCAAGCGCTGTGAGACCGGCTGTCACCTGCGTGTCTGCAGTCAGCGCTAACGTCGCACCTGCAAGGCACCTGGATTGATGATGTTGGTGGGGCGGCCCTTGATGAAATTGACCACGTTCTCAAAAGCGGCGCCAAAGTACATCTCGTAGCTGTCGAGTTCAACGTAGCCAATGTGCGGCGTACAGACGCAGTTTTCCAGCCGCAAGAGCGCGTGCCCTTGCAAAATAGGCTCTGACTCGTAGACGTCAATGGCGGCCATGCCGGGACGGCCCCGGTTCAGGGCGGCCAGTAAGGCGTCTGGCTCAATCAGCTCGGCGCGTGAGATGTTGACCAGCATGGCGGTCGGCTTCATGCGCGAGAGGTCTTCCTGCCGCACGACGCCAGTGGTGTCTTCGTTCAGGCGCAAATGCAGCGACAACACGTCGGACTGCTCAAACAGTTCCTCACGCGTGGCGGTGACTTCAAAGCCGTCGAGTGCAGCGCGCTCGCGTGATGGCGCCCGGCCCCAGATGACCACGCGCATGCCAAACGCCCGGCCGTAGCCGGCGACGAGCTGGCCGATGCGCCCGTAACCCCAGATGCCCAGTGTGCGACCCCTGAGCGTGGTACCCAGACAAAAATTGGGTGGCATGCTGGCCGATTTGAGTCCGGACTGTTGCCAGGCACCGTGTTTGAGGTTGCCGATGTACTGCGGCAGCCGCCGCATGGCCGTCATGATCAGCGCCCAGGCCAGCTCGGCAGGTGCCACCGGCGAGCCAGCGCCTTCGGCCACCGCAATACCGCGTTCGGTACAGGCATTGACGTCCAGATGGGCACCGACATGCCCGGTCTGGGACACCAGCTTGAGGCGCGGCAGCTTGTCGATCAGCGCGCGCGGCAGGTGGGTACGCTCGCGGTTGAGCACGATGACGTCGGCGTCTTTGAGTCGCACGGAGAGTTGCCCCAAGCCTTTGACCGTATTGGTGAAAACCTTGGCCTGGTAGGGTTCCAGTTTTTCAGCGCAGGCGAGTTTGCGCACAACGTCTTGGTAGTCGTCGAGAATCACAATATGCATAACGCCGATTGTGCCCTGACATGCGGCGCTTGCCAGCCGCAGGTAACCTCAACTGCAAATTTTTACAACTGGCGATTGTCAGCCCAGCAGTGCCTCGCGCGCGGCCAGCCGGTCAAGCTCGGCACACACGTCGGCCATGCGCCCGGAAATGCGCAAGCGCCCGGGAAGTCGGCCGCCTTGGCCGATTTCCATGACCTGGAGCACACGCAGCGGCCGGGTCTGGACAGGGTGGGGTGCGGCGTTGGGTGTCGACTGGATCAGTTGGCTGCGCAGTGTGGTTGTTGGTACACGGGTGCCAGTGTTGCAAGGCTGGGGTGTTGCCGTCAGCCAGCGCAGCAGCGATTTCATCACCGCTGCCAATGAAACGGGAGCGTTTGTGTTATTCATGGTGTTCACATCATCATGGTGTTACGGATCAGGCCAACGGCCAGGCCTTCGATTTCGAACGGTTCGCCGGGTTCGACGACGATGGTCTGGTAGTCGGGGTTTTCCGGGTGCAGCTCAATGCAGCGCGGCGTGCGCATGAAGCGTTTGACGGTGACCTCGTCGCCTAGACGCGCGACGACAATCTGGCCGTTTTTGGCGTCGCGCGTGGTCTGCACGGCCAGCAGGTCGCCGTCCATGATGCCGGCGTCGCGCATCGACATGCCACGCACCTTGAGCAGGTAGTCTGGCTTGTGTGCAAACAGGCTGCTTTCAACATAGTAGGTTTGATCGACATGCTCTTGCGCCAGTATGGGTGAACCGGCGGCCACCCGGCCAATGAGCGGCAGCGCCAACTGCGCCAGCGCGGCCAGTGGTGATGCAAACTCGGCACTGCGTGCGGCGTTGATGGAGCGCATGGCATCACCATGCAGCCGAATGCCGCGTGAGGTGCCGCTGACCAGCTCAATGGCACCCTTGCGCGCTAGGGCTTGTAAATGTTCTTCAGCCGCGTTGGCCGATTTGAAACCCAGTTCGGTGGCTATTTCAGCGCGGGTGGGGGGGGCGCCGGTGCGGGCGATGGCGCGCTGGATAAGATCAAGGATCTGTAGCTGGCGTTCGGTCAATTTGGGGCGGCTGAGCATGGCGACTCCTGAAATGGTTTTGTGGCAAACACAACTGGTTAAAAAACACTGTTTTCATATCCAGTAACTGTATTTTTAATCAGTTTTTAAAAGAGTGCAAGTGAATTCCGAAAAAAACGCAAAAAAAATTGTTGTGCTGGGTACCGGCGGCACCATTGCTGGTACCGCCAGCAATGCGGCTGACAACATTGGCTACACCGCTGCACAGGTAGGTGTGGCGCAGCTGCTGGATGCTGTGCCTGGCTTATCCAGCCTTTTGCAAGGCCATGCTTTGCTGAGCGAGCAGGTAGCGCAGGTGGACAGCAAAGACATGCGCTTTGACATCTGGCAGACCCTGGTGCGACGCGTGTCTGCCCACTTGTCGCAGCCCGACGTGACCGGGCTTGTTATTACCCACGGCACCGACACGCTGGAAGAAACCGCCTATTTCCTGCATGCCGTCTTGCCAGCCAGGCTGATCAATTCCAAGCCAGTGGTGTTGACTTGCGCCATGCGCCCGGCATCAAGTCTGTCGCCAGACGGTCCGCAAAACCTCAAAGAGGCGGTGACCGTCGCTTTGCGTGCCGGTGCCCACGGCGTGGTTGCCGTGTGTGCTGGCAGCGTACATGCTGCGCTGGACGTGCAAAAGAACCACACCTACCAGCCCGCTGCTTTCACCTCAGGCGATGCCGGGCCGTTGGCGTATGTTGAAGAGGGTGCTGTCCGATTATTAAGAAATTGGCCTCTAGCCCCTGAATTAAAAGCGCAAGAAGCTATTGAAAAAATAGCGTTTGTCAGCACTTGGCCACGGGTTGAAGTGGTCATGAACTACGCCGGTTGCGACGGCGCAGTGGTGGACGCGTTGCTGCGCTGCTCGCCCGACGCATCACCGCTGCGCGGCTTGGTGGTGGCCGGCACCGGCAACGGCACGATTCACAAAGACCTGGAGGCCGCATTGCGCCGGGCGCTGCAAGCCGGGGTGCGCGTCGTGCGAACCACCCGTTGCGCCAACGGGCGGGTGCTGCCAGCGGCCAAAAGCGAATTTGCGTCCTCTGACGGCTTGTCGCCGGTCAAGGCGCGTGTGGCGTTGATGCTGGATTTGATGGGACGCTGACGTTGCAAAACAAAGCGCCTAACACCCTCGCGGGCATCAGGCGCTTTGCAAAGACTGAAAAAGCTCAGCCAGCCAGCGCCGCAAACGCGCGGGCGGTGATGTCCTCGACGCTACCGGTACCGCTGATGGCGCGGTATTTGGGGGCTGCAGCCGGGTCGGCCTTGGCCCAGTTGCTGTAGTAGTCCACCAGCGGACGCGTTTGCGCGCTGTAGACCTCCAGGCGTTTCTTGACGGTTTCTTCTTTGTCGTCATCGCGTTGCACCAGTGGCTCGCCTGTTACGTCATCCACGCCCGCGACTTTGGGCGGATTGAACTTGACATGGTAGGTGCGCCCTGACGGCGGGTGCGAGCGACGGCCACTCATGCGGTCGATGATGGCATCAAACGGCACGTCAATCTCTAACACGTAGTCCAGCTTCACGCCGGCGGCCTTCATCGCGTCGGCTTGCGGAATCGTACGCGGAAAACCATCAAACAGAAAACCGTTGGCGCAATCGGCTTGGGCAATGCGCTCCTTGACCAGGTTGATGATCAGGTCGTCGCTGACCAGGCCGCCCGCGTCCATCACCTGTTTGGCCTGCACGCCCAGCGGGGTACCGGCTTTGACAGCAGCGCGCAGCATGTCGCCGGTGGAAATTTGCGGAATGCCGTATTTTTGGCAGATGAAGGTGGCTTGTGTGCCTTTGCCAGCACCGGGTGCGCCCAACAAAATCAGTTTCATGTTTGTCCTCGGGTTTTGTTATGGAAAAAAGTAGCGGCAGCGCGGCGCATTGGAGATGCGGGAGCGGCTCTGCGCGATACTTCTTGAGGTTATCACGCGAAAAGCGCGCCATCGCTTACATCGCTTACAAGGTTTTGACCTTTGTCAACAGTTGGCGCACGCGTTCCAGATCTTCGGGCGTGTCCACGCCAGCACCGGGGGCGTGCGCGGTAATGTGCACCACGATGCGATAGCCGTGCCAGAGCGCGCGCAGTTGCTCCAGCGATTCGGTCAGCTCCAGCGGCGACTGCAGCAAAGTGGGAAATTGCCGCAGAAAGCCAACGCGGTAACCGTAAATGCCAATGTGGCGCAGCGGCGCCGGCTGCGGCAACTGCATGGGCGCGTCGCGCGGGTAGGCGATTGGGGCGCGGCTGAAATACAGGCCCATGTGCTGCGCATCAAGCACCACCTTGACGACGTTCGGGTTGTGAAAATCTGCTACTGACTCAATAGCGTATGCAGCAGTGCTCATATGGGCTAGCGGTGTTTTTTGCAATAAATTGGCAACGCCAGCAACGAGCGCCGGGTCAATCAGCGGCTCGTCACCCTGCACGTTGACCACAATCTCGTCGTCGGCCAGGCCAAGCAGCGCGCAGGCTTCGGCCAGGCGATCGGAGCCGGACGGATGGTCAGCGCGGGTCAGCACGGCATCTACGCCGTGCGCCCGGCAGGCGATCACGATGGCGGGGCTATCGGCTGCCACCACCACGCGCGGCTTTTCGCCGGTGACCGAGAGAACGCGCTGCGCCACGCGCACCACCATCGGCACGCCGCCAATGTCGGCCAGCGGCTTGTTGGGCAGGCGGGTGGAGGCCAGCCGCGCTGGAATCAGGACGATGAAGCTCACAGGCCGGGTTTTTCGGCCGAGCGCCCGACGGAATTCACAGCCCGAGTTCCTCGTCGGTGAGAGTACGCGCCTCGTTTTCGAGCAGGATCGGAATGCCGTCGCGCACCGGGTAGGCCAGGCGGGCGCTGCGCGAGGTCAGCTCCTGTTTCTCTCGGTTGTATTGCAGCGGTCCCTTGGTGACCGGGCAAACCAGCAGTTCAAGTAGTCGTGTGTCCATGGGGCAATGATAGCGGCTCAAAACGATGTTCAAGGCGCAGGTCAAACGCCTGCCAGAACGCGTCGGGCAAGTCGCAGATCAGCGGCACGGCCAGCGCATCCGGACACAAGGGCCACAGTTTGACAGCGTCTTTTTCGGTGCAAATAAGCCGATAGCCCTTGTATTGACTGGGCTGCAAGCTACTGAAATCAAAGTGGTCTGGCAACGCCAGCAGCTGCGTCGGTTGCACACCCTGGGCGCGCAGCATGGCAAAAAAAGCTTCTGGCCGGGCAATGGCCGCCAGCGCCAGCACGGGCAATGTCGCGCTGGCGGCCACGTCGGCCAGCGGCACGGTGCTGCCGTCCGCGCGCAGGGCATGGTCGGCCAGCCGCCGCGTCAGGGTAAAGCCACCCAGCTGCGGATGCTGGCCGGTGTGCAGCACGAGACCTGCACCTGCGTGGCGCGGCCAGGGTTCGCGCAGCGGGCCTGCAGGCAGTAAAAAGCCGTTACCCAGGCCCCGGTCGTCAAAGACGACGACCTCCAGATCGCGTGGGAGCGCCAGGTGCTGCAAACCGTCGTCGCTGACGATGATCTGGGTGTCTGGGTGCGCCAACAACAAGGCGTGCGCGGCCTCGATGCGGCGTTCGCCAACAAAAACAGGCGCACCGGTGCGTCTGTGGATCAGGGCCGGTTCGTCGCCGACGTCTTGCGCCGACGCCGCCACCGTCACCGCGCGGCACCCCGGCGTGGTGCGTCCATAGCCCCGGCTGATGACGCCGACGTGAAGCCCGCGCTGTTGCAGGTGGCGCGCCAGCTCAATGACGATCGGCGTCTTGCCAGCACCGCCCGCGATGACGTTGCCGACGACGATCACCGGCACCGGCAGCGCTTGCGTGGTCAGCCAGCCGCTGCGGTACGTCATGCGCCGCAGACCAGCCAGCGTGCGGTAAACCAGCGACAGCGGCCACAGCAGCCAGGCCAACGTGCCGCGTTTTTGCCAAGCCAGCAACAACTGCGTTTGCCAGACAGGTCGTTGGGTGGTGGCTCTCATGGTGTGCGGTTTGGGCAGCCCGGTGGTGGCCCGACATGGCGCCTATTGCGCCGCGGCTGCGCCAGAAGATTGGGTGGCAAAGGTGATTTGTGACAGACCGGCACGCCGCGCCGCTTCCATCACCGTGATGACCGACTGGTGGCGCGCCGTGGCGTCGGCGTAGATGATCAGCACCGACTCTTTGCCCGCCTTGGCGGCGGCCTGGATGGCGCTGGCCAGATCAGTCACACCGCGGCCGATGACCGGCTGGCGGTTGACGGTGTAGCCGCCTTCGGCGTTGACCGAAACCAGCACTTCCTTGGGGTAATCGCGCTGGGCGTCGACATCAGCGGTGGGCAGGCGCAGTTGCAGTTCGGTAAATTTGCTGTAGGTGGTTGACAACATCAAAAAGATCAGCACCACCAGCAGCACGTCGATGAATGGGATCAAGTTGATCTCGGGCTCTTCTTTCTGGCGCGGGCGGAAATTCATGGCCATGGCAAATCAGCGCCGCAGGTTATTGAGGTGGCGCGACAGGGTTTCAGCGGCCAGTTCCAGCGTCAGCAGGTATTCGTCGACCCGGGCGCGAAAGTAGCGCCAGAAGATCAGCGACGGGATGGCAATGATCAAGCCGAACGCGGTGTTGTACAGCGCCACTGAAATGCCGTGCGCCAGTTGTGCCGGGTTGCCGCCAGTGGCGACGTTGGACGACTGCGAGCCAAAAATCTCGATCATGCCCACCACGGTGCCAAACAAGCCCATCAACGGCGCGGCTGATGCGATGGTCGCCAGCGCGTTGAGGTAGCGTTCCAGCCGGTGTGCGACCAGGCGACCGGTGGACTCCATGCTGTCGTGCAGGTCGGCATCGCTGCAACGCGGATTGGTGTTGAGGGTTTTCAGGCCACTGGCGAGCACTTCGCCCAACGCGGAGCTGGCTTCGAGCTGCTTGACGACCTCGGCGCCCGGCACGGTGGTACGAGTCACCATCAGCACTTCTTCGAGCAGTTTGGGTGGCGCCACCTTGGAGGTCTTGAGGGTGACGAAGCGCTCGATCACCAACGCCAGCGCCAGAATGGAGCAGGCGATCAAGGGCCAGATCGGCCAGCCTGCAGCTTGTATGATGGAAATCAAAGAGATACCCCGCTTGGTGAAAATGCCGCGTGATGATGGCGTTGCACAATGCTGCGGGATTATGGCGCAGCGTGAAGCGGCATTGACCGGCTGGAAGATCACATATTCTGTGGATAACTTTGTGGAGAACAAGCGGTGCAAGTGCCTGGCAGCGGCTAATTTGCTGGCTTTGCGCAGATTGATCAAATTTTGAGCATATAAAAAACGAATTAAATCAATGAGTTGCAACGAAACTTCGCGATTACTCGCTCCTTGTTTTGGGCCTGCTGTGCCACCCCGTTTCTGTGGAAGACTTTGCTGTGCCTGGCCACAGCGGCACCCGTTGTGGGGGCGTTGACGCATGGATAACGCGCTACAAAATCTGAACGTCGCGCCGCGCGTCTGGGCCGTCGGTGCGCTGTGTCGTGCGGTGGCCGACGCTTTGCAGGCCCGTTTTAACCCGATCAACGTGCGCGGTGAGATCTCGGGCTGGTCGCGCGCGGCCAGCGGTCACTGCTATTTCTCGCTGAAAGACAGCGCCGGGCAACTGCGCTGTGCGATGTTCAAGCGTGCGGCCAGTGGCTTGGCGTTTGCGCCGCGCGACGGCGAACTGGTGGAGGTCACCGGCAAGCTCGGTGTTTACGAGCCGCGCGGTGATTTGCAGTTGATCGTGGAAGATATGCGTCGCGCCGGGCAGGGCAGTCTGTTTGAAGAATTCCTCAAGCTCAGGGCCAAATTGGAGGCGCAGGGCCTGTTTGACGCGCAACGCAAGAAGCCGTTGCCGCTGATGCCACGCGCCATCGGCCTGGTTACGTCGCTGGGCGCCGCTGCACTGCATGATGTAGTGACGGCGTTACAGCGGCGCGTGCCGCATATTCCGGTAGTGCTGGTGCCTGCCAGCGTCCAAGGCGCCAGCGCGCCAGCGGCGTTGATCGAATCGCTATCAAAACTATATCTGCTTGCGCAGTCAGGGCAAGGGCTAGAGGCTAATTTGACTCCTAAAAGACGGGGGCAGAGTGCGTCGTTGCCGGTCGTCGATGTCATTTTGTTGGTGCGTGGCGGTGGCGCCCTGGAAGACTTGTGGGCGTTCAACGACGAGCAATTGGCGCGTTGCATCAGCCAAAGCCCGGTGCCCGTGGTCTGCGGCGTCGGCCACGAGACCGATTTCACCATTGCCGACTTTTGCGCTGACCTGCGCGCACCGACGCCCACGGCTGCGGCTGAGCTGGTGGCGCAGCCGCGTCAGACCTGGCTGGGCGCGCTTGACGAAGTGCAACGACGCTTGCAGGGCGCGCTTGAGCGCGTACTCGACCGTCAGCACCAGCGACTCGACAATGCCGCGGCGCGGCTGGGGCGGCCGTCGCAACGATTGGCGACGCAGCAGTTGCGCCTGCGTACCTGTGCGCATGGCTTGCAAGCCGGTATGCGCTTTGCGCTGCAGCAGCACACGCAAGATCTTGCGCGTGTCAGCGCTGATTTGCCGCTCGCCCTGCGCCGCGGGCTGGAGGTACAAAGTCAACGACTGGAGCGTGCCGCCCTGCGCCTGGAACTGCTGGACCCGCATCTGGTGCTGGAGCGGGGCTACGCCTGGCTGACCGACGCCCGGGGGCAGGCGATCACGCGCACGCGCCAGGCCCAAGTGGGCCAAGCGATCTGCGCTACCCTTGCTGACGGCACGGTTGATTTGACCGTCACGCGCGTGCCGCAGTGATTGTTTTTACAATTTGTTGGCTCAACACTTTACCCACGAGAGGACACCATGGAACATACCTTGCCCGCACTGCCTTTTGCCATCGACGCCCTGGCGCCGCATTACTCCAAGGAGACTCTGGAATACCACCACGGCAAACACCACAACGCGTATGTGGTCAACCTGAATAACCTGCAAAAGGGCACCGAGTTTGAGGCGTTGGACCTCGAATCCATCGTCAAGAAGGCCAGTGGCGGTATCTACAACAACGCCGCGCAAGTCTGGAACCACACCTTCTTCTGGAATTGTCTGACGCCCAACGGCGGCGGCGAACCCAAGGGCGCGCTGGCTCTAGCCATCAACGCCAAGTGGGGCAGCTACACCGCGTTCAAGGAAGCGTTTGTCAAGTCTGCGGTCGGCAACTTTGGTTCCGGGTGGACCTGGCTGGTAAAAAAGGCCGATGGCTCGGTTGACATCGTCAACATGGGCGCCGCAGGCACACCGCTGACTACCGCCGACAAGGCGTTGCTGACGGTCGACGTGTGGGAACACGCGTACTACATCGACTACCGCAACGCGCGTCCGAAATACGTTGAAACCTTCCTCGACAAGCTGGTCAACTGGTCGTTTGCCGAGAAGAACTTCGGCTGATTTCGCGACCGTACATAAAAAAGCCACCTCCGGGTGGTTTTTTTATGGTGAATTGGCCGCCAGACCTTGTTGAATAAGCGCAGAACGCTGTTAAATTTATAGTGTTATCTGGCTGCAAAAGGACGGCCAGCGAGCTTGAAGCCAGCCTTGATGCCCTTTTTGTCGAACCAGCCCTGGTTCATTTCCAGCACGTAGCGGACCGGTTTGGCGGAACAATGCGAGTTGGTAGTCAGCGGCTTCATGTCGGCCAGATTGACGATGGTGCCGTCGTCGGCGACAAACGCTGCGGTCAGCGGGATCAGCGTGTTTTTCATCCAGAAGCATTGCTCGCTTGGAAAATTGAACACGAATAGCATGCCTTCACCGGCGGGCATCTGGCGGCGATGCATCAGGCCAGTGGAACGTTGTTCTGGTGTCGCGGCAACCTGGGTGTCGATCAAATACATGCCGGCGGTGATCTGGATGCGTGGCAGGTCAAGCTGCGGCGCGTTTTGCGCCCAGCTCAACGTGCTGCAACAGCATGCGACCAAGCAAAAAAAGGCATTTTTCATGGGTTTCATAACGCCATTTTCGTAGCGACAAATGCTGACGGGTTGCCGAGGTGAAAAAAAAGTCCGGTCGTGATGGTTTTTTGCGCCAACCCGCTGGTCTGAGGCACGTCCAGATAAAAAACCGACTTTGTTGAGGTGAGTCAAGCTATTGGGGGTAACCGGCCATTTATTTGACAGAAATCGGTAACTTATCCGCACTAGAATTAAAAAGTTTAGGGGCAACCCCGGGTCGAGCACCTTTTCATGTCCGGCTCATAAACACGATTTGTGATCAACCAACGGAGACTTCATTACATGTACCAGCACATCAAGGTTCCTGCCCAAGGCCAAAAAATTACCGTCAATGCTGACAATTCATTGAACGTGCCAGACCAGCCGATCATTCCGTTCATCGTTGGTGACGGTACCGGTTTTGACATCACGCCGGTGATGATCAAGGTGGTGGATGCCGCTGTTGCCAAAGCCTACGGCAGCAAGAAGAAGATTCACTGGATGGAGGTTTACGCCGGTGAAAAGGCAACCCAGGTGTATGGGCCAGATGTCTGGTTCCCCGCTGAAACCGTTGAAGCCTTGAAAGAATACGTGGTTTCCATCAAGGGACCGTTGACCACACCCATTGGCGGTGGCATCCGTTCGCTTAATGTGTTTATGCGTCAGGAGCTTGACCTGTACGTCTGCCTGCGCCCGATTCAGTATTTTGAAGGCGTGCCCAGCCCGGTGAAAGAGCCTGAAAAGACCAATATGGTGATCTTCCGCGAAAACACCGAAGACATCTATTGCGGTATTGAATTTGATGCCGAGTCCGACAAAGCCAAAAAACTCATCAAGTTCCTGCAAGAAGAACTCGGTGTCACCAAGATCCGCTTCCCCAACACGTCGGGTATTGGCATCAAGCCGGTGTCACGTGAAGGTACCGAGCGCCTGGTGCGCCAGGCCATCCAGTACGCGATCAACAATGACAAACCCAACGTGACGCTGGTGCACAAAGGCAACATCATGAAATTCACTGAAGGTGCGTTCCGTGACTGGGGCTACGCGCTGGCGCAAAAAGAATTTGGCGCCGAACTCATCGACGGCGGCCCGTGGTGCAAATTCAAGAACCCCAAGACGGGCAAAGACATTGTTGTGAAAGACTGCATCGCCGACGCCTTCCTGCAACAAATCCTGTTGCGTCCGGCCGATTACAGCGTCATCGCGACGATGAATCTGAATGGCGACTTCATCTCTGACGCACTGGCTGCGCAAGTGGGTGGCATCGGCATTGCCGCTGGCGCCAACCTGTCGGACGCTGTGGCTTGCTTTGAGGCGACTCACGGCACGGCACCCAAATACGCTGGCAAAGACTATGTGAACCCGGGTTCAGAGATTCTGTCGGCTGAAATGATGCTGCGCTACATGGGCTGGACCGAAGCTGCGGATGCGATCATCACGTCGATGGGCCGCTCGATCAAGAGCAAGAAAGTCACCTACGACTTTGCCCGTTTGATGGACGGCGCCACTCAGGTCAGCTGCTCCGGCTTCGGCCAGGTGATGATTGACAATATGTGACAGTGAAAAGCGCGGCCTGGTGTCGCGCCCACTTTTGAGAGCCCGGTCGTTACCGGGCTTTTTTCATCATTTCCAGCAGCAGGCCGTGGCGTAAGCCGCCGCTGCATTGCTCCAGTCGGGTAATGCCCAGCAGATCAAACAGGGCGCGCAGCACGCTCAGGCCGCCGCTGATGACTGGTCTGCGGTCGGCACGCAGACCCGGCAAATCCAGCCGATCGATGTGGCCCGCCGCCAGCAGTTGCGCCAGCAACCAGTCCAGGCCAGCGCGACTGACATGGCCACTTGGCCAGCCTGAATAGGTGAGCACGTCGACCACCGCGTTGACGGTGCCCGCCGAGCCGTAGGCGCGATCCCATTGCCCGGTCATGAAGGGTGCACAGGCCTCGCGCAGGGTCGCATTCGCCGCGCTCTGCGCCGCTGCGAATGCGGGCACGGAAAACTCGCCGCTGGCAAAGAACTGCATCGACCAGGCGACGCTGCCAACCGGACACGACACGGCGTGCTGGGCCTGCATGCCGGTGCCCTGAATCAGTTCGGTTGAGCGCCCACCGATGTCAATGACCAGCCGGGCTTCGTTGTCGTTGGCGATGGTTTGGGCTGCGCCCTGGTAAATCAGCGCGGCTTCCGCGTCGCCCGCAATCACGCGGATCGGAAAACCCAGCAACCGGTTGCCGGTGGCGATAAACGTTTCGCGATTGCGGGCTTCGCGCAATGTCTGGGTTGCCACGGCGCGCACGTTTGCCGGGTCAAAACCTTGCAAGCGCGCGCCGAAGCGCGCCAGACAGTCCCAGCCGCGCTGCATGGCGTCCTCTGTGAGGCAACCGTTGCCGTCAAGCCCGCTGCCTTGTCGAATGGTTTCTTTGAGGTAGGACTGACGGACGTAGTGGCCCTGTTCGACCCTGCCAATTTCCAGGCGGAAGCTGTTGGAACCCAGATCAACGGCGGCCAGTGTTTGAACGATCTGCATGCGCTTACTGCATGGCCGGATGGCAGCGTTTGCAATCAGCCATCGGGAAGGCCACGTTCATGTGACAGACACCACAAAATTCACCCTGCAAATTGGCCACCATGGTGAAGTGCTGCGTGGTTTTTTTCTTGACGTTGAAGAGGTCGGGGTGGCAGTTGCTGCAATCGAGCTGCCAGACGTGTGGCGTGTGCGAAAAGACAGCCGGTGGGATGCCCATCCATTCGGATTCGAGCACCAGTGTTTCCTTGAAGGTCACCTGCGTGTCAGGCTTGAGAGTAAGGTATTTTTTAGGCACCATCAGGCCGCGGTTCAGCGCCATGCCCCAGTCGATCTTGTTGCCGTGGTCCGCTTTGGGCAATTTGGCCAGCGTGGCAAACCGTGCTTTGCTGTAATTGGTATCGCCGTTGTGGCATTTATTGCAGTCGGCAACGTCGGTGTGGCCAAATGTTTTGACACCGTCGTGACAGCCGCTGGTGCCGCAGAATTGCCCTTGGCGGTTGGCCGCCTCGGTAATTTCTGTGGTGTTGGTCTTCATGTTGAATTCCAGCTCAAAGTGGCAAACACGGCAAGTGTATTTGCGCCGGTGCAACCAATGCGAAAACGTGGCCGGCTTGACCGAATTTTTCTCTGACAGGCGGTTGATCAGGATGTTGCCGTATTGTTCAGGCGGTACCTCCGGTGGCAGATCCCAAAACTCTGCTGCAAACGATAGTGGCGTCAGGGTCATTAGTGCGGTGGTCGCCAGCAGTTTTAACCTATTGACAAGTTGGAGGTTGACCATGGGGGCCCCGCATTGGTTCAATTGGATGCCACCGGTTTGGCGTGGCAACGCTGGCACTCCACCATCGGGAAGGCGACTTTGCCGTGACAGGCGCCACAGTACTTGCCTTCAAAAATTTCGTTCATGGAGTACACCGCCGCCTTGCCTTTTTCGACCGAGGGAAACACCTCGGGGTGGCACAGTTCGCAACCGTTCCAGACGCCGTGCTTGTCGTGTGAAAAAATGATGTCGGGCATGCCCTTGACTTGCGGTGTGATGATTGAATCACCCGGGTTCTTGAACAGCTTGCTCTTGCTGTTGACACCATCGAGACTGTCAACCAGTTTGAGCAAGCCCATCGATTCACCCTCGATCCAGTCGATGCCGTTGCCAAAGCGCTTTTTTGGGAAGGTGGCCACAAAAGTCGAGAAATCTTCGCTGGGCGTGATGCCTTTGCCTTCGGAGTGGCAGCGCTCGCAGGTCTTTTGCTGTTCCGCCGCCACCGGTTGCTGCGCACAGGCGGGAAATATTTTTTTGTCGTCGAATTTCGATTTGCCATTGTGGCAGGCGCCGCAGTAGTCGCCATTCATGTTGTCTGCCGCCTTGATGTCGGTGGCGTTGGCGCTCATGGCAAATCCGAGATCAACGTGGCACAAACGGCAGGTGAATTTGGAGCGGTGCAACCAGTGGTCGAAACCCACCGGTGCCAGCCGGGCCTGTACCGAGTAATTGTGGATGACAACTTTGCCGTAGTAGCGTGGCGGCAGCCTGGTTTTTTTCACCCCACCCTGGGCGAATGTCAGACTGGACAAAAATAGCAGCACACAGAACGCACCAAACCATCTTTTCATGTTTTTCCCTTGGCGAGGGTTGTGGACAGAGACGGCTGGTTGTAAGCGCGAATGGCGCAGAACACTTTGCGTTGACGCAAACAGTTCTCAATCAGTTGCGTGGTACAACGTCAATTTGTAGCACTGGCAGACGGTGTGTCAGATTCGGCAGAAACTGTGGCGAGCGCGCGCCGGGCGCCGTCGAAGCGCCGCTTCCAATAAGAGACGTTCATGCTTTCGATACGCACTTCGGCGCCAGCTTTGGGCGAGTGCACAAACTTGCCGTCACCGACGTAAATGCCGACATGGCTGAAGGCACGGTGCAGCGTATTGAAAAAAACCAGATCACCCGGTTGCAGGTCGCTGCGTTCGATGGTTTGGGTGGCCAACGCCTGCTCGTCCGCTTTGCGTGGCAGGATCAGCCCGACGGTTTGCTGGTAAATGGCTTTGACAAAACCACTGCAATCAAACCCGGTTTCAACCGAATTGCCGCCGAGTTTGTAGGGCACGCCCAAAAAACCCATGGCGTAAACGACCAACTCGGACGCCTTTTGCGTGGCCCGTTCCTCAACCCGTTGAATCTGTGACACCAGCCCTTTTTCGGCCATAAAGGCGTTCAGCGGATCGGCCTCCGGCCCCGGTGCAGCGTGCGCGAAACCTGCCGTCAACAGACTAAAAAATGAGAGCGACAGTTTCAAGCGGGGGGCGGTCATGGCGCGAGTTTAGCGGCATTGCGCTTGATCAGCAACGCAGCGTCCTTGACCAGCGCCGGGCCGTTGTAAATCAGCCCGGTGTAGATCTGAACCAGATCGGCACCCGCATTAATTTTGTCGAGCCCGTCCCGTGCACTCATGATGCCACCGACGCCGATGATGGGAAACGTTGTGCCCAAAGCTGTGCGCAGTTGACGAACCACCTGGTTGCTCATCTCGCGCACCGGTGCGCCTGACAGACCCCCCGTTTCATCAGCGTGCGGCAGACCCTTGACCGCGTCGCGGTTGAGTGTGGTGTTGGTGGCGATGACACCCCAGGCGTTGTTGACCTGGCCACGGCTGTCGGTGCCGTAGCGTTGCAGCGTTTGGGCGATCACTGCGATCTGCTGCGCGTCCAGGTCCGGCGCAATCTTGAGGAAGATGGGCGTGCGTTTGCGGTGGCGTTGCGCCAGCACTTCGCGCTGCTCTGAAATGGCCGACAACAGGGCGTCGAGTGCATCGTCGCGCTGCAGACTGCGCAGGTTCTTGGTGTTGGGGCTGGAAATGTTGACGGTGACGTAATCGGCAAACGGGTATACGCCGTCCAGGCAGGTGAGGTAGTCCTGCGTGGCGCGCTCGATGGGTGTGACCGCGTTTTTGCCAATGTTCAAGCCGATCAGCATGGGCGCTTGGTTCTGATTGGCGGTGGAGCGCGCCTGGTAGTTGGCAGAACGGCACACATTGGCGATGAAGGCTTGCAAACCGTCGTTATTGAAGCCAAAGCGGTTAATCAAGGCTTGCGCCTGCGTCAAGCGAAACAGGCGCGGCTTGGCGTTGCCCGGTTGCGCCAGCGGGGTGACAGTGCCCACTTCGACAAAACCAAAACCCATGGCCCCCAGGCCATCGATGCAGCGGGCGTTTTTGTCCAGCCCGGCGGCCAGCCCCACCCGGTTGGGAAAGCGCAGGCCGGCCACTTCAACCGGGTCGTCGACGCGGCCGCTGGCGTAGGCCCATTTCAACGCCGAGCCCTGCGTCATCGACAGCGAGGCAATCGTCAGGTCGTGCGCTGTCTCGGGGTCCAAGCCAAATAAAAACGGTCGCGCCAGCGCGTAGGGGACAAGTGCCATCGGATAATTCCCAAAAATTTGATCAACTTCGAGGATTTTCCCAGATGACATACAACCCAGCCGCCCCCGTCGTGCAACTGTCACAAGATGAACTGAAAACCCTGGTTGGCCAGGCCGCGCTGAAGTACGTGGTGCCGGGCCAGATTGTCGGCGTGGGCACTGGCTCGACGGTCAACAAGTTCATCGACGCGCTTGCAACAATCAAAGCGCAAATCAAAGGCGCGGTGTCGAGCTCGCTGGCCAGTACTGAGCGACTGCGGGCGCTGGGCATCCCGGTGTTTGACAGCAACGACGTAGCAGAGCTCTCGGTCTACATCGATGGTGCCGACGAAATTGACGGCCGTGGTTACATGATCAAGGGCGGCGGTGCGGCGCTGACGCGGGAAAAGATTGTGGCCGCGCAGTCGCGCCAGTTTGTCTGCATCGCCGACGAGTCCAAGCTGGTGCCAACGCTGGGCAAATTTCCGTTGCCGGTAGAAGTGATCCCAATGGCCACGCAGCGTATCTTGCGCCAGTTTGCCGCGCTGGGAGGGCAAGCGCAGGTGCGGTTAAAAGACGGCGCGCCGCTGGTCACCGACAACGGCCAGCACATTGTCGACGTTACCGGTTTGCAAATCACCGACCCGCTGAACTTTGAAACCCGTGTCAGCCAGTGGCCCGGGGTGGTGACGGTGGGTGTGTTTGCCCATCAACGGGCCAATGTCTGTTTGTTGGGCACTTCCACTGGTGTCAAAACGCTTGAATTTTGATAGCTGGTAGCGCTTACATATCAAGGGTCAGAGGTCATTTATCCTCGTAAAGCGTCCAGCGCCCGGGCCATTCTCACAGGCACCGGCATTGGCTCTGCGCCCATGCGTGCGGCCAACAATTCGGCGCACAGCACAGAAAAACTCAGCCCACGCGAACCCATGGCGGCGCACAGCCAAAGGCTGGGTGCGGCGCCGTTGTCGAGCGGTCCGACCAGTGGCAGGCGGTCGAGCGAGACGCAGCGCGTGCCTTTCCATGATTGAGCCGCGTTGCTTCGAAATGTCGGTGCCAATGACAGCGCCAGGTTGGGCAACAGCAGCCGCAAGTGTTCCAGGTTACGCAGGTGGTTGTCGTGATCGCTGCGCTCGTCTTGTGCTGCCGGTTGGTAGCTCGATCCCATGAACCAGGCCGGGCCTTGGTCGGTCGGAACATGCGCCACCATGGCGCCCGAGCCATTGACGGGCAGCGCCGGAAAAGCGCCTTGCGGCACGGGCGTGTGGTCATGCAAAGCCCAACTCAGCAGGCCGCGCATCCCCTGAACAGGTGGCAGATGTGTCAGTGCTTGGGCGAGCGTGGGGTGTTGCTTGGCAGTCTCCTGGAGCAGCGCGCTCGCTCCGCAGGCGTTGGCGATGACCACCTGTTCGGCCTGCGCGCAGACTGCGCCCGACGCGTCGAGCAATTGCCAGAGGCCGCCACTTTTTTGCAGACGGGTCACGCGGGTGTTGCCGATGAAGGTGATGCCTTGCTCGCCAAGCCAGGCGCGTACCAGGGCGGCGGGCTTGATCCATGCCGCTTTGGAGTGCCACAGTGCGGCGCCCACTTGATCAAACCGGCCGTCAGGCGCCTGGGCGCTGGGCAGCGACCAGGCTTGCCCTGCACCGGGCCAGGGCGTTGGCAGACGCGGTGTGCCGTTGATTTGGCGCTCAAGCACGCCGGTGGCGGCCCAGTCAGTACCATTTTTCAAGCTGCGTTGGGCTTCTTGCAGCATCAGGCGCACACCGGCGCGCGACAGACGCGACAGCAGGCAATCATCGCTCGACACGTGGGGCAGCAGCAGCCCAACTGGCAAGCCGGAGGCGCCCGCAGCGGGCGTGGCCGCTTGATCAATCACCTGCACCTGCCAACCGCGGCGCGCCAGCGCTGCGGCCACGCTGGTACCGGCCAGACCAGCACCTACGACGGCGCAGCGCTGGACGGGTAGGGCGGCGGCGCGCTGTCGACGACTGGTCTTGAGCGTCCAATCGGGTGCGAATTGACCGACGGCGCATTGCGCTTGCGTGTCCGCCAACGCAGGCGCATCGATCGTGAAGCCACTCTGGCGCAACGACCTGATGCTTTGCGCCCAATCGACAGGGTTGCACCTGTAGGCCAGCAGTTCGGTGCCGTGTCGGCAGCAAGACGCCAGCGCTTTGGCAGACCAGACGTCGCGCAGGTCAAGCCCAGCCGCTTGTGTGGGCGTGTCCAGCGAAGCAAGCAGCGTATCGGCAGCAAAATCCTGCTGGCGTAGTGACGCCATTGCATCACCCACGCAGACGGTCAGAAGGACACGGCCATCCGACAGCAAAAAGCGATGAAACCCCGGCAACAGGCCAAACCAGTGGGGTGTGAGCTCTTGGGCCAGGGCCGATCGCCCGAGACGCTGCTGGCAGGCGGTGACGAGCCGCTGGGTGTCAGGCGCGCTTGGGCACAACGCCACGTAGTGGAGGACGCGTGGTCGGTGCTGGTCCTGTCGCCAGTGCTCCCAGGTATCAAAAAAGAACTGGCCGTCGGCGAAACAGGTGTCGACCACGCGCCAGCAGGGCTGGCGCTGCCAGTTGCTGGTAATTCGGCGAATCAAGCTTTGGGTGGGACGTAACCCTGCGCGGCTTCAGCGCCCGCGCCAAAGAAATGGTTTTCCATTTGCCGTGCCAGGTACTGGCGCGCGCGCGCGTCGGCCAGATTCAGGCGGTTTTCGTTGACCAGCATGGTCTGGTGTTTGAGCCAGTCGGCCCAGGCTTGCTTGCTGACACTCTCCCACAGCCGTTTACCCAGTTCGCCAGGGTAGGGCGGAAAGTCCAGCCCCTCGGCTTCGATACCCAGTTTGATGCATTTGACAGTGCGCGCCATGAATTGCCCTTTTGCTTGACTTGGAAAAAGGGCAACTTTAGCAAGCTTTGCGACCCAACACCGCGCTGACGTAAAATACGTCCCTATGGCAAAAGCAGATACCAAAACCAAAATCGTGGCCGATGGCCTGCGTTACAAATCCAAAGTCTCGGGTTCGCCCTTTACCGCGGCGACTTCTTTTGGTGCGGCAACGATGTCGTGCTTCCTCTGTGGCAAGCACCGCGCCCGCTCCCAGATGGTCTCAAAAAAGATCCTGGGTAAATCGCAGGCGGTGTGTTCACCGTCTTGCAAAGCGCTGGACGAAGCCAACAAATAACCGGCATGGGGGCAGGTGTTCTGTCTGTCCTGGACCGCACACCGCGGCGCGTTTTCGCTCTCGTCAGTTTGACGTGTCTGGCTATGCTGGCCTTTGGGCTGTACTTGCAGCACAGCACCGGGCTGGAGCCTTGCCCGATGTGTATTGTCCAGCGCTATGCTCTGTTATCTGTAGCTGCTTTCGCAGCATTGACGGCCGCTAGCGGCAAAAAATTTATTCATGTTGCGGGTGCGGTGCTGATCCTGTTGGCGGCCGTTTTTGGTGCCTTCGTGGCAGCGCGACAAAGCTGGTTGCAGTGGTATCCGCCGGCAGTGGCCACTTGTGGCCGGGATTTTTACGGCATGATCGAGTCGTTCCCGCTACAGCGGGTGATCCCGATGATCTTCAAAGGCAGTGGCGACTGTTCGGCGGTCGACTGGACCTTCCTGGGTGGCACCATTGCCAACTGGTCATTCATTTGCTTCACGCTGTTTGGCGTGCTGGCGCTGCTGCTGCTGTGGCGTCAGTCTCCCAGTGGCAGGCTATCGAAGGTTTCATAGGTTTTCTTCAGCCAGTTTTTGACGCGCTGACGCTCCAGCAGCCCCAATGAATCGGATTCAGAACGGTTGTTCAGCGCGGCCCAGAAGCTGGCGTTCTGCCGGTCGATCTTGCGCATGCTGGCTTCGTGAAGCTGCGCCAACTCAACCACTTTTGCGCCCAGCGACAGCGCTTTTTGCAGCGCGGCTGAGGTTTCAAGTTGGGAGAAATCGCTGCCACGTCCGTGATTCTTGACGACGATGTAGTTCGGCCCACTTTCAAACGTGTTGACCAGACGGCCGAGCAAGTCAACCGAGTCCTTGCCAGCGTCTGCAACGTGCCAAAAATTGACGACTACACCCATGTCTGCCATGACGGCAAAGACGTCAGAGTCCTTGATCCAGCGCGCCAGAGGTGCAGCAGTTTGTGCCGCCAGGTCCACGATGACACGGACCGGTGCACCGTCTGCACCCGGGGTCTCAAACGCGTTGGCGATGGCGTCGAGCCCCTCGTAGCTGTCGACGATGACCGGGCTGGCGTAGTCGGCGTAGAAGCGGGTGAAGGACGTGTGCGAGCGGTCTGTGTCAAAACCAATGAAAGGGTGCTCTTTGTCGATGAAGTACTGGGCCAGTACCCGTGCCAGAACAGATTTGCCGACACCACCTTTTTCGCCACCGATGAAATTGAGAGAGCTCATAAGTTGTTCCTTTTAAGTTGAAGTTGCGGTGGATACAAGCAAAAGTCGTGCTCAGATTCACCCGATTCGCTTGGTTCAATTGATCTTTTTGACCAGCACCTGGCTCTTGCGGTCCCAGTTGTATTTGCGTTTGCGTGCGTCGGGTAGCCATTCGGGATCGACATGCTCAAAGCCGCGTTTGAGAAACCAGTGCATGGTACGCGTGGTCAACACAAAAATGCTGTCGAGCCCGGCCAGCTTGGCGCGCTGCTCAATGCGCTTGAGTACCCGTTCGCCATCGCCTTGGCCTTGCACGTCGGGCGACACGGTCAGCGCAGCCATTTCGGCGGTACGCGCTTCGGGGTAAGCGTAGAGCGCGGCGCAGGCAAAGATGACGCCATCGTGCTCGATCACGGTGTACAGGCCCACGTCGCGCTCTATTTCGGTGCGGCTGCGCTTGACCAAGGTGCCGTCCTTCTCAAACGGCTCGATCAGTTGCAGGATGCCGCCGACATCGTCCACGCTGGCTTCGCGCAAGCTCTCCAGCTTTTCGTCCACCACCATGGTGCCAATGCCGTCGTGCACATAGACTTCCAGCAAAATCGAGCCATCGACCGCAAAGGGAATGATGTGGCTGCGTTCCACGCCGCCTTTGCAGGCCTTGACGCAGTGCTGTAAATAAAACGCGGTGTCACTGGGCTTGTCGGCGGCGGGTAAATCGCGCAGTAATTTTTCAGCGGCGGCAAGTGGGAGTTCGGTGTCAATCGGGTTGTCTTCGCTGACCGGTTGGGCGATGTCGGTGGCGATGCCGGGCACTTCGGTCACAAAAATCAGCTTGTCGGCTTGCAATGCCACCGCCACCGAAGTAGCCACTTCTTCCATCGTCAAATTGAACGCTTCGCCGGTGGGCGAAAAACCAAACGGTGACATCAGCACCAGTGCGCCCATGTCGAGCGAGCGCGTGATGCCAGCGGTGTCAATCTTGCGCACCACGCCCGAGTGCTGAAAGTCCACGCCATCGACGATACCGATCGGCCGCGCGGTTAAAAAATTGCCTGAGATTACCCGCACCGTCGCCCCGGCCATCGGCGTGTTGGGCAAGCCCTGGCTGAAGGCTGCTTCAATCTCGTAGCGCAATTGGCCGGCCGCTTCTTGGGCGCAGTCCAAAGCGACTTCATCGGTGACGCGAATGCCGCCAAAGTAGCGCGGCGTGTGGCCCTTGGCTTTGAGTTGCTCGTTCACCTGCGGGCGAAAGCCGTGCACCAGCACCACCTTGACGCCCATGCTCTGAATCAGCGCCAGGTCTTGCGCCAGGTTGGGCAGCTTGCCCGCCGCGATGGCCTCGCCACACACGCCCACCACAAAGGTCTGGTGGCGAAACTTGTGGATGTAGGGCGCCACCGAGCGGAACCACGGGACAAAGGTGAAGTTGAAGACGGAGGACATGACAAGTCTTTGGAATGGAGAGGTGTTAGGGGGGCGACGGGGCGGATGCCAGAAACGGATTGACTACGGTCAGCGCGCCAAAACGTTGACCGTGTTGCAGGTCTTCGGTGTAGAGCACATCGGCCTTGGCGCGCAGGGCGGCTTCCAGAATGAGCGCATCCCACCATTGCATTTGGTAGCGTTGAACGATGTCCATGGCGGTCATGATGGTTGTGGCAGCGCTACCAAGCACTTCGAAGGCGCAGAGGTGGCGCACTTGTTGTTGTGCTTCCTGCGCGCTCAGCGCCGGGCGAAGTTTGCGGGTTGTGATGTTGTAAAACTCTTGTAGCACCTGGGTGGACAGCGCGATCGTATCGTGATGAACAGCGTTTGAGAAACAATCTATCGCAACATCTTGCTTGCGCGACGCGCTGTGGTCGAGCATGTACACCAAAATGTTGGTGTCAAAGAATGCAATCATGATGGTGTTGAAGCGGTGTTGGCGGCGCCAGGGTACGCGCGGTCGTAAGCATCGTCGCGCGTCCACGTTGCCCCTTCGCTGTTAGCCTTGCTGCTGCGGGCTGTGGCAATCAACGCCTGTCCCGCAGCCAATTGCGGGTTGGGTGCGCTTGTACCTTGCGCATAACTTGTCAAAAACTCCCGCACTTTGGCACTCACCGAGGTGCCTTGCTGAATGGCACGCACGCGCGCTTGTTTGATGATGTTGTCGTCAACAGCAATGGTCAAATTGGACATGGCACGGCTCCTTTGAAACAAGTGTAGCACGTGAACCGGTGCTGCACGTTGAGTTAAAGGACTGCATCGAAGAAGATAAATGTAATACACTAAGTCATTCTTTTGTAATTCACATCATGACCCTCACCGTCCGCCTGCCAGAGCCCGTTGAAAGCCAGTTGAGCCGCTTTTGCGAAACCATGGGTATGTCCAAATCACAGGTGGTTCAGACTGCCCTGAAGGCCTGGTTCGCCAAGCCGTCTGCCGATAGTGTTCATCCGCTGCTGGCCTATGCGCAGGCCGCCTCGCGCGCCGCGCCTGCCACCAACTGGGCTGGGCCGTATTCCAAAGAGCGTTTGCGTGCGCGGGTGCTGGCCAGTGGCGCTGTGCCGGGGGTCAGTGAGCCAGAAACTGCGTATGCGGTGATCCCGACTCAGCCGGCCGTACGGCGTAAAGCGGCAGCCAAAAATGCTAAAAGTAATAGCGTCTCACGCAGCAAGAACAAGGGCGAAGAGGCTATTTCTTTGACAAATAAGCCTGATGCGACCCACGGCACAGGTGCGTCATGAGGCTGGCGCGCGACACGCTCATCGCCGACAGCGGCTTTTTGATTGCATTGTTTGACACGCGCGAACCGCATCACCTGGCGGCGCAGGCTTTTTTGCAGCACCAGCCGCGTCCGTTGGTGACGGTGGATGCGGTGTTGGTGGAAGTGTGTTTCTTTCTGGCGGGTGGCCAGCGGCGCGCCTTTTTGAATGCGGTGGTCGCCGGCGCCTTGCCGGTGGCACTGCCAGAGCTGCACAGCCACCGGCGTATTGCTGAATTGGCCGTCAAATACGACGACATCGCCCCCGACTATGCGGACCTCGCGCTGATAGACCTGGCCGAACGCACTAACCTGCAGGCCGTGCTGACCTTGGATGCCCATGACTTTTCGATCTACCGCATCAAGGGTCGTAAAAGCTTTGACCTGGTGAGCTGGTTTTGAACGCGCCAAACACGGGCTCGACTCGCCCAATGCATGCGTTGAAGATTGATTTCCCCGAATCCCTGCCAGTCTCTGCCCGCCGCGACGAGATCATGGCCGCCATGCAGGCGCACCAGGTCATCATCGTCTGTGGTGAAACCGGCTCGGGCAAAACCACCCAGTTGCCCAAAATTGCCCTGGCCATGGGGCGTGGCTTGTGCAATTACCCCAAAACTTTGCTCGATGGCCGCCCCGCGCCACGCGGCAAGCTCATCGGCCACACCCAGCCGCGCCGCATTGCCGCAAGCTCAGTGGCCAAACGCATTGCGCAAGAGCTGCACACCACGCCGGGCGAGGTGGTGGGGTTCAAGGTGCGTTTTCAGGATCGGCTGGGGCGGGACGCATCGGTCAAGCTGATGACCGACGGCATTTTGCTGGCCGAGACGCAGACCGATCCGCTGCTGCAAGCCTACGACACGATCATCATCGACGAAGCCCATGAGCGCAGTCTGAACATTGACTTCTTGCTAGGGTATTTGAAGCAAATTCTGCCGCGCCGCCCGGACCTTAAAGTGGTGGTGACCAGTGCCACGATTGATGCCCAGCGGTTTGCCGAGCACTTTGCAACGCTCCAGCCCGCAGTGCGCGTGACCGGCGCAGCGTCGGCTGCTGTGGTTGCCGACGCGAAAGGTCGGGTGCTGACACCGGCGCCGATCATCATGGTCTCGGGGCGTATGTTCCCGGTGGAGCAACGCTACCGGCCGTTTGAAGAAGCGCGCGACTACGACCTGAATTCGGCCATTGCCGACGCGGTGGACGAGCTGTGGCGCGACGTGCACCACAGCGGTGACATTCTGGTGTTTCTGCCCGGTGAGCGCGAAATTCGCGAGGCGGCCGACCACCTGCGCGGCCACCTGAGCCACAGCGCGGTATTTCGGGGGGCCGAAGTGCTGCCGCTGTTTGCCCGCCTGAGCCAGGCTGAGCAAGACCGCATTTTTGATGCTCATAGCGGACGGCGCATCGTGCTGGCCACCAACGTGGCCGAAACCTCGCTCACCGTGCCGGGCATAAATTACGTCATTGACGCAGGTACAGCGCGCATGAAGCGCTATAGTTTCAGAAGCAAAGTGGAGCAGTTGCTGGTAGAGCCCATCAGCCAGAGTTCGGCCAACCAGCGCGCCGGGCGTTGCGGGCGCGTGGCCAACGGCATCTGCATCCGCCTCTACGACGAAAAAGATTTCATTGGCCGCCCAAAATTTACAGAGCCTGAAATCCTGCGCAGTTCGCTGGCAGGTGTCATTTTGCGCATGAAGTCGCTGCACTTGGGGCAAGTGGAAGACTTTCCGTTTCTGGAAAAACCCTCGGGCCGCGCCATTGCCGACGGCTACCAGTTGCTTAACGAATTGGGCGCGGTGGATGATGTCAATGCGCTGACCCCCATGGGGCAAGAGCTGTCCAAACTGCCGCTAGACCCGCGCGTGGGCCGCATGATTCTGGAAGCGCGTTCGCGTGAAGCACTGGACGAAGTGCTGGTGATTGCCAGCGCCCTGAGCGTGCAAGACGTGCGCGACCGCCCGATGGACGCACAGCAGCAGGCCGACCAGGCGCACGCCAAATTTGACGATGAAAAGAGCGAGTTTTCGGGCTATTTGAAGTTGTGGAAGTGGCTGGAAACCGCGCGCGGCGGCGCGCAGGAGGCCGCACCGGGCGTTGGGACGGCCGGACGTTCTGCTCCGTGTCCCCCGCCCGCTTTGCGGGCTCCTCCTTTACCTGCGCAGAACGCCCAGCCATCCCAACGCTCAACAAATAATAGGGGTCAGATTCCAATTAATCAGACACCCAGTCATCGCCTCAGCAACCGCCAATACGAACAACTGCTGCGCAAAAACTTCATCAGCATGCGCCGGGTGCGCGAATGGAGGGACATCTACAGCCAGCTCCACACCGTGGTGGCCGAGCACAAATGGCGCATCAACGCCAAGCCCGCCAGCTATGAGCAGCTGCACTTGTCCATGCTGGCCGGGCTGCTGGGCAACATCGGTTGCAAGCTGGAAACCGATGGAGCCAGTGGGGAGTATCTGGGTGCGCGCAGCATCAAGTTTTACCCGCACCCCGGCGCGCATCTGGTCAAAAAACCAGGGCGCTGGATTGTGGCCGCGGAGCTGGTGGAAACCACACGCCTGTTTGGCCGCGGCATCGCCGCCATCGAGCCGCAGTGGCTGGAGCAGGTCGGCGCGCACCTGTTGAAGAAGCAGCTGCTTGACCCGCATTGGGAAAAGAAAACCGCCGAAGTCAATGCACTGGAGCGGGCCACGCTGTATGGCATCGTGGTCTACAGCGGGCGGCGCGTGGCCTACAGCCGGGTCGATTTGCCCGGTGCGCGCGAGATTTTTATCCGTGAGGCCTTGGTGGGTGGCCAGTGGGACACCAAACTGCCGTTTTTGGCTGCCAACCTCAAACTCATCGCCCAGGTGGAAGACCTGGAGCACAAAGCGCGCCGCCAGGACGTGCTGGTGGACGATGAGCTGATCTACGCTTTTTACGACCAGCAGTTGCCCGCCGAGGTCTGCAGCGGTTTCACCCTGGAAGCCTGGTACCGTGACGCGGCCAGAATCAACCCCAAGCTGCTGTTCCTCACCCGCGAGGAGCTGATGCGCCACGAGGCCGCCGGCATCACCACGCAGGCCTTCCCCAAAACCATTCGGCTGGGCGGTGTGGACTGCGCGGCCACTTACCTGCACGAACCCGGTGACCCGAAAGACGGTCTCACCGTGACCGTGCCGATTTTTGTGCTCAACCAGGTCAATGAGGAGCGCTGCGAATGGCTGGTGCCCGGCATGCTCAAAGACAAAATCCAGGCGCTGCTGAAAACCCTCCACCAGCGGCCGCGTTCGCGCCTGGTGCCACTGCCCGAGTCGGCACGCAAGATGGCCGAGCAGTTGAACGAGCCCGCGCTGTTTGGCCATGGCGCACTGATCGAAGCGGTGCTGAAACTGGTGCGGCTGGCCACCAGCGTCGACGTGGTGCGTGCCGACATCAAGCTTGACATGTTGCCGCCGCACTTCTTTATGAATGTTCGGGTGGTGGACGAACATGGCCGCCAGTTGGGACAGGGCCGCAACCTGGGCGCGTTGAAGGCCGAACTCGGCGCGCAGGCACGTGGCGCATTCCAGGCGCTGGCGGCCCTTAAATTAGGGCAGGGTGCGGCGGGGTCTGGCGCCGGGAGTTATAAGCCAAATCAGCCTCTAGCCCAAGTAGAACCTGCGCAGGCAGCTACTTTTACAGTAGCAAATTCAGCACATCCATCAGGTCGCAACATTGCAAGATCAAATCAAGCTGTAGCCCAGAAGAATAAAGGGCAAGCAGCTTCTCAATCAATAGCAAATCGGGTGCCACAAAAAGCTAACCCAGGCGGTGTCAAACACACCGCCTGGACTTTCGGTGAGTTGCCCGAGCTGCTGGAAATCCAAAAAGGCGGTGTCAGCCTGATCGGCTACCCGGCGCTGATCGATGCCGGTGACGCAGTCACCATCGAGGTGTTTGACGAACCCGAGGTGGCCGCCGCCCGTCACCGCGCCGGCCTGCGCCGCTTGTTTGCGCTGCAGATCAAGGACGCGCTCAAGTACCTTGAAAAAAACGTGCCTGACCTGCAAAAAATGGCCGTGGCCTACATGCAGGTCGGCAAGGGCCCCGACGGCTCGGGTACCGGCGGCACGCTGGAAGAGTTGCGCGAACAAATCATCAGCGTCGCGCTGGACAGGGCTTTCTTGTTGGAGCCGCTGCCTACCGACGAATTCGCTTTCAAGAAGCGCATCGACGAGGGGCGCGGGCGGCTGACCCTGATCTGCACCGAAGTGGCTCGTTTGAGCGCGGTGATTTTGGCTGAATTCGCCACCGCCGCACGTAAAATCAAAGACAGCAAAAACGCCCCGGAGGCCGCGGCAGATGCGGCACAGCAGCTATCAAGATTGATGTCAAAGAAGTTTCTCAGCGTCACGCCCTGGGGCAGCCTGCAGCACCTGGCCCGGTATCTCAAAGCCATCACCGCCCGGCTGGAGAAATACCGCGCCGACCCGACCCGCGATGCCACGCGCCTGAAAGAGCTGCAGCCCCTGGAGCAGCGTTATTGGCGGCTGGTGGCCGAGCGCAAGGGCGTGATGGACGCGCGCCAGCAAGAATTTCGCTGGCTGCTGGAAGAGTTACGCGTGAGCTTCTTCGCCCAGGAACTGCGCACCCCGCAGCCGGTCAGTGTGAAAAGGCTGGAGAAAGCCTGGGCGCAGCTGGGGTAAAAGCAGGACGCAGCGATATTGTCAGTTTGCTGAATCCAAGTTTACGGACAATGCGGCCTTCGTGTTGGAGTCCAGACAGGTAATCTCATGGCGCATGTGTTGGTTGCCGGTGGTGGCATAGGTGGTTTGTCTGCCGCGCTGGCCTGTGCGCGATTGGGTGCGCAAGTATCGGTTTTTGAACGTTCTGCCGTATTTTCTGAGTTTGGCGCTGGCATCCAGCTTGGGCCCAATGTGATGCGGGTGTTGCATCATTGGGGCTTGAAAGACGCGCTGAATCGGGTGGTGGCTTTTCCCGACCGGTTGCAGGTACGCAGCGCGATGACCTGTGCCGAGTTGGGGGCGCTGCGCCTGGGCGCTTACATGGTGCAGCGTTATGGTGCGCCCTACGCCACCATCCGCCGTGCTGATCTGCATCAGTTGCTGGTGCACACCTTACATGGCCGCGACGAGGTCATGCTGTGCCTGGACCGCTCTGTTGCCGGCGTTCGGCAAGTTGGTGCGGGTGTGACGGTGCAACTCACCAATGCGCAAACCGCTCAAGGTGATCTTCTTGTGGCCGCTGATGGCGGCTGGAGCGTACTTCGCCAGCAGTTACTCAAGGACGGCACGCCGCAGCCGACCGGTCATCTGGCTTACCGCGCCATGGTGTTGCAAAGCAGCTTGCCGCCGACCCTGCGTAGCCAGCGGGTGACGGCCTGGCTGGGTCCCAAGCTGCATGTGGTGCAGTACCCGGTGGCGGGCGGCGATTACCTGAACGTGGTGGCGATCGTGCATGGCAAGGTGCAGGGCGATATGTCGCATTGGGACCATAGCGCCAATGCACAAGATTTGCGCCTGGCGATGGCGGGCACCTGTGCCCAGCTGCGCGATTTGATTCATGCCATCGACCCTTGGCGGTTGTGGCCGCTAAGCATTCGTCCGCCGATGCAGGGTGCGCACGAACAGGCCAACGGCAGGGTGGCGTTGCTCGGTGATGCGGCGCACCCAATGGTGCCTTACCTGGCCCAAGGCGCAGCCATGGCCATTGAAGATGCGCAGACACTGGCGCAAATGCTTGCCAATGCGGGGGTGCTCGCGGCCGGCCCGAACGCCAAAGTGCTCGATGGCATTCCAGACCTGTTGCACAACTACGCGAGCCAGCGCTGGCCGCGTAACGCCCACGTCCAGGCGCGCGCATTACGCAATGGCGAGATTTTTCATGCCACCGGCGTCACGAGTTGGGGGCGCAATGCCGCCATGCGTTTGCTGGGTGAGCGGCTGCTGGATGTCCCCTGGCTCTATGCCGGCGGGCCGCTACCGGTTGCTGCGGATGGGTGAATCCGTGGTGATGCCCCAATCAATGCCGCCAGGTGAACCGGGTGGTTCATAGGTATTGAACTTGGCGGTGTAGTAGAGCAGCACGCCAACCAAGGCGATCGCCACAACAGTCCAAAGCACCAGTTTGACCACCCTGATCCAGAACTTGGGCTCTTTCTCGTCGCGCATGTTGAATCCTTGTCGAAAGGGGCTCAGTTCTGGCGCCCGACCAGCAGGTATTCCATCAAGGCCTTTTGCACGTGCATGCGATTTTCGGCCTCGTCCCAGACGACGCTTTGTGGTCCGTCGATCACGTCGGCATCGACCTCTTCGCCCCGATGCGCGGGCAGGCAGTGCATGAACAGTGCGTTGGGTTGCGCCACCGCCATCATCTCCAAGCTGACACGCCAGGCGGCAAACGCCTGCTTGCGTACCTCGTTTTCAGCCTCGTAGCCCATGCTGGTCCAGACGTCGGTGGTGACTAGGTCGGCGCTGCGGCAAGCGTCCATCGGATTACTATAGCTTTGATAGTGATCTGCGCTTATTCCACCTGTGCTAACGGCTATTTCTTCATTGACTTCGTAGCCGCTGGGGGTGCTTACATTGACCTTGAAGTCGAGCAGCTTGGCTGCCTGTAGCCAGGTGTTGGCCATGTTGTTGCCATCACCCACCCAGGCGACGGTCTTGCCCTTGATGGAGCCACGATGCTCGATGAAGGTAAAGATGTCGGCCAGGATCTGGCACGGGTGAAACTCGTTGGTCAGGCCGTTGATGACCGGCACGCGTGAATGCGCGGCAAAGCGTTCGATCTTGGTTTGCTCGAAGGTGCGGATCATCACCAGGTCGGTCATGCGACTGATGACGCGCGCGCTGTCTTCGATTGGCTCAGAGCGGCCCAGCTGGCTGTCGCCGGTGGTCAGGTGCACCACGCTGCCGCCCAACTGGTACATGCCAGCCTCAAAACTGACGCGGGTGCGGGTGGACGCCTTCTCAAAAATCATCGCCAGCGTGCGGTCCACCAGCGGCTGGTGTTTTTCGTAGGCCTTGAACTTCTTTTTGATGAACGATGCCCGGTCAAACAAGTACGCATACTGGCTGGCGCTGAGGTCGGTGAATTGCAGGTAGTGTTGGATGGTAGACATGGGTGAGTCCGTCGGTGAATTTGGGGTGGGGAGTCAGGCGTTAAGCAATTGTTTGACGAGCGGCGCCAAAATCTGCACCACCTCGTCGGCTTCGGCATTGGTCATGATCAGCGGCGGTACCAGGCGGATGACGGTATCTGCGGTGACGCTGATGAGCAGGCCGCGGTCTGCGCACTGTTGTACCAGCGCACCGCAGGGCTTGGCCAGGTCGACGCCGATCATCAGACCCTGACCGCGAATCTCGCGCACAGTACCACTGGCGAGCTCAGCGGCCAGCGCTGCCTGCAACCGTGCTTTCAGGTGGGCGCCTACTGTGGCGGCATTGGCCAGCAAGCCGTCTTCTTCCATGATGCGGATGGTTTCCACCCCCGCACGCATGGCCAGCGGGTTGCCGCCAAAGGTGGTGCCGTGGTTGCCGGGCTGGAAAATATGGGCCGCTTTCGGGCCTGCCACCACTGCGCCGACTGGCACGCCCGAGCCCAGCCCTTTTGCCAGCGGCATCACGTCGGGCACGATGCCAGCCCACTGGTGCGCAAACCACTTGCCGGTGCGGCCCATGCCGCATTGCACCTCGTCGATCATCATCAGCCAGTCGCGCGCGTCACAGATAGCGCGCAGCTCGCGCAGGTAGCCCGGTTGCATCGGGTTGACGCCGCCTTCGCCCTGGATGGCTTCAAAAAACACCGCCACCACGTTGGGATTGCCTTCGGTGGCCTGCTTCAATGCGTCAATGTTGTTGATCGGCACACGGATAAAGCCTTCCACCAGCGGTTCAAACCCGGCCTGAATCTTGGGGTTGCCGGTGGCGCTCAGGGTGGCGATGCTGCGGCCATGAAAGGCTTTTTCATAGACCACGATTTCGGGACGATTGATGCCCTTGTCGTGACCGAACTTGCGCGCCAGCTTTAGCGCGGCTTCATTGGCTTCAAGTCCGGTCGAGCAGAAAAACACGTTGCTCATGCCCGAGAGCGCCACCAGCTTCTTGGCCAGCGTCTCCTGCAACGGTACGTGGTAATAGTTACAGCAATGGATGAGCTTGCCCGCCTGGTCTTGCAGCGCGGGCACCAGGCGCGGGTGGTTGTGCCCCAGCGTGTTGACCGCAATACCACCGAGTGCGTCCAGATAACATTTGCCGTTAACGTCCCACACGCGGCAGCCTTGGCCGTGACTGAGTGCGATCGGCAGGCGGCCGTAGGTGTTCATCACGTGCGGCGATATGGCTTCTATCAGGTGGTTGGCGGTGGTCATGGGGGCGTGCTCCGTGGCAAAACAAAGCGGCCCAACGCAGGTTGGGCCGTTGAAGACGGATTTTAGACTGATGAATGCGATCTTTAAGCGGTTTTGAAGCGGTTTTGAAGGCGGGCCCAGGTACCGCTTTTGCAGCCGTTTGAAGGCCGTTGCCCAAGGTTTTTTCGCGCCCATGGATTTTTTAGTCTTATATAAGATAAGTCTTGTATAAGACATAAGAATACGTTAGAATGTGATTACGTTACACCATCCCGTAACGAGCCACAGACGGACCTCCAACAGATGGTTTCCCACACACCAAAAAAAGTTTATATCTTGGGCGTCACAGCCGGGGGCCGCACCTTTCGCCCCAGTGATTGGGCCGAACGTTTGGCCGGGGTGATGAGCCCTTTTCGCCCAGGCGGTGCCCGCCCAGGCAGCCACCTGACGTACTCACCTTGGTGTGTGCCTTCGAGCATCAACGGTAGCAAGTGTGTCATCGTCAGCGAGGCGCTTCGCACACACAATGTGATGGCTTGGGACTTTTGCATGAACTTCGCAAAAGACAACGAATTGCAAACTTATCACGGCGCCCCGCCAGATGCAAAAAAGCCGTCCTGAGACGGCCTTTTTGCTTTTTGCTGACAGCGCACCCGTTACAAACGGCGGGGTTTCCCCCGTGCGATTTGCCTGAAAATCAGGCGGCTACTGCTGCGCTTGCAGCCAGGGTTTTTACCTTGGCAGACAAGCGGCTCTTGTCGCGTGCAGCCTTGTTCTTGTGGAAGATGCCTTTGTCAGCCACAGTATCGACCACGGCTTGCATCTTGCCAAACAATTCGGTTGCCTTGGCCTTGTCGCCTGCGAGAACGGCTTTTTCAACGTTCTTGACGGCGGTGCGGTACTGTGACCGCAGCGAGGTATTAGCAGCGTTGATCTTGATGTCCTGACGGACGCGTTTGCGGCCCGACGCCAGGCGCGGGTTCTTTTTCTTGGGTTTTCCAGATGCCATTATTTAGTTCCTTGAGTCTGAGGATGATGTCAACAAAGTCTGCGATTCTAACAGTGTGGCAGATTGAACTGCTTTGTCGGTCAGGCTAATTCGGGGACAGGAAGTCACTTCGTTTATAATCTTGATCCTACGGTGGCTGTAGCTCAGTTGGTAGAGTCCAGGATTGTGATTCCTGTTGTCGTGGGTTCGAGCCCCATCAGCCACCCCAAGTGATACATCGAAAGCCTGCTATTTAAAAAATGGCGGGCTTTTTTCTTTCTGGCCATGCAAAAAAAACCAGCGGGTAAGGCTGGTTAAATCTCTTTCGAGCCGCGCTCAGGGAGGAACGGCGCGGGGGCTTACAGCCCGCCCGAACTGTAGCACGTTCAGGCGACCAGTCAGCAGGCAAAAAAATCGTTCATTGCCGGATTTTTGGTGTGGGGTGCACCAGTGATGTGCTGGCCTTTGATGTGTTTGCCCATGTTGCGGTTGATGTGGCAGATCAGGTCGGCCTGTATCATGTGGAATCTTTGGGGGTGAGCCCAAGCGGCGTTGCAGGAGATTGAATAACTTTGTTGTTCATAATCAAATAGCATGCAACCAGACAACCGCGCTATGACTTTCTTCCATTTTTATTCCATTGGTGTCCCTGGCCAGCCCTGGGGTGCTGTCGAACTGTCCCAGTGGCGCGCGCGCCAGGTGCGCCAGCGCAGTTATGCGGATGATGTGCTGCGCGGTGTGGAGCGCTTGCGTGAGCGTTTCGACGTCTCAAGCTATGGTGAATTGACATACGCAAGCCAGCACTATCCGCTGATGGCTATTCGCAGCAGAAACTGGCGGCCAAACTTGCCCACCGTGCTGGTCACCGGCGGTGTGCATGGTTATGAGACCAGCGGTGTGCATGGTGCTCTGCGCTTTGTGGAGGAACATGCGCAAACGTATGCGAGCCGTGTCAACTTGTTGGTGGCTCCGTGCGTCAGCCCCTGGGGCTATGAACGCATCCAGCGCTGGAATTTTGATGCCATCGACCCCAACCGCTCGTTTCGTGCCGCCAGCCCGGCGCAGGAGTGCGCTGCCTTGCTGCGCTTGGTTGAACCTTTGCGCGGCCAGTTCGCAGCTCACTTTGACCTGCACGAGACCACCGATACCGACTAGTCTGAGTTTCGCCCGGCCCTGGCCGCACGTGACGGCAAGCCGTTTGAGCCCTGCATCATTCCGGACGGCTTTTATCTGGTGGACGATACCGCCAAACTGCAGCCCAAGTTTCAGCAGGCGATGATTGCAGCGGTGCAGCAGGTGACGCACATTGCCCCGGCAGATGAAACTGGTGGCATCATCGGATCGCCGCTGGTTGCGCCCGGCGTGATTGCGTATGACATGCAGGGCTTGGGTCTGTGCGCGGGCATCACCGGCGCACGCTACACCACCACCACCGAGGTCTACCCCGACAGTCCCAGCGCCACGCCTGAGCAATGCATTGCCGCGCAGGTGGCGGCGGTGTGTGCGGGGTTGAGTTTTTTGGGTGGAGCTGGCTGAATTCGCCAAGACGGCAGCCCTGCCATGTGGCCAAAGCCAGTGGCGCGTGGCCTACGGCTTGTTGCATAGGGTGGTGGATGTGGACGGCGCGGTGCATGAGGTCGCAGAACTGGGCGCGGCGCGGGTGCCAGGCGTTCAGGGCTGAGGTGCTGATGCGGTGCCATGTCAGTAATTTATGTGACAAATCGGCTTCTAGCCCTTATAGAACAATCGTAGACAGCTATAAGTAACGCAGCAAATAAACCTGTGTGATCATGCCACTACAAGGGAGAAAACCATGGCTACCAATCCCAATCAAAAGCTTGCCGTCTTGATTGACGCCGACAACGCGCAAGCATCCGTCATTCAAGAACTGCTGGCCGAGGTGTCGCGCTACGGCACAGCCACCATCAAGCGTGCCTATGGCGACTGGACGACGACCAACCTCAAGGGCTGGAAAGATGTACTGCACACCATGGCCGTCCAGCCCATCCAGCAGTTTGCCTACACCAGCGGCAAAAACGCCACCGACTCGGCCTTGATCATCGATGCCATGGACGTGCTGCACGCGGGCAGTGTCGACGGCTTTTGTCTGGTCAGCAGCGACAGCGACTTTACCCGCCTGGCCACCCGCATCCGTGAGGCCGGACTGGTTGTGTATGGCTTTGGCGAACGCAAAACCCCCGAGCCTTTTGTGGCGGCGTGTGACAAGTTCGTTTACACCGAAATTTTGCGCAGCGAGCCCGAAGAAGCCAAACCCGGCAAGGAACCGGTGGCCGAGTTGCCCAAACTCAAGCCAATGATCTTGAACGCATTGAATGCCATCGCCCGTGAAGACGGCTGGACGACGCTGTCTGCTCTGGGCAGCCAGATCAACCGCAGCCACCCATCGTTTGACCCGCGCAATTACGGCGTGTCCAAACTGGGCGAATTGATCCGCCAGCAGGCGGCGTATCTGGAGGTGAAAGAAGTGAAGTCGGGCGAGGGCGATTCGGTGCAGACGCATTTGCATGTGCGGCGCAAGGCTAGCAATGCGCCAAAGGGTGGCTAACGCAGTTTGGCCCGACGTTCTGTAGTTTGTAGCGCTTACAAGATAAAAGTGGTTATAGCTCATATAAAACCTAAGAAAGACGCTATCAAACTAGTGGCATGATTGAATAGCAGCAGGGTCTTTTAGAATGAAAAAACGAATTCAAGCAACACGGCACGCTTTCGAGCCAGTGACACGGGGGTGAACGATGGCCTCTACGCGCTACCAGGGCAAACTCAAGAAATGGAACGTTGAGCGGGGCTTTGGCTTCATTGCGGCGAACGACAGCGGGCAAGATATCTTTGTGCACATCACCGCTTTTCCGCGCGATGGCCGTTTGCCGATGGAGGGCGAGGCCCTGAGCTTTGAAGTTGAACCCGATGGCAAAGGCAAAAAGAATGCTGTGCGGGTTTTACGCGGTGATGCTGCACTTCCTGCCAACGCCATGTCATCGAAGCCCAGATCAAGGCATTTGAGCCGTGCCCCCAAAGAGACGTCGCTATTCAGTCAAGTGATTGCGCTGGCTCTGGTGGCTGCCTTGGGTTGGTATGGCTACAACCGCTATGCGCAGCGGGTGGTGCAGATTGAGGCGGCGGCGCAAAGTGTGGCCCCATCCCCAGCACCAGTCTCCCTGTTTAAACCTGCTCAGCAAGCTCAACCAGCACAGCCAGCGCCCGTCCGCTTCAATTGTGATGGCCGCAAATACTGCTCGCAGATGACATCGTGCAAAGAGGCCACACTCTTTCTGCAAAACTGCCCTGGCATGGAGATGGACGGCAACCATGACGGCGTGCCTTGTGAACAGCAGTGGTGCACATCGCCTTTTGCCAAGTGACCGAGAACACTTCTGACTGATGAGAAAAAATGCCTCTAGCCCTTTTATAACATGCGTAAGCAGCTATAAAAAGCGCAGCAATTAAATCTGGGTGATCTTGCCAGCACGGCTGGTCGTTTTGGGCTTGACGGTTGGCACTATCACGCCAAAGGCATAGGCCAGGCGATGCGCCTGTTTGGCTGACTGCTCCAAAGCTTTTTCCATTGCCTTGGGCGACAGTGACAGTATCAGTCGGCTTGGCTGATTTTTCGCAGTTTGTGCCATGGTGCGGGTTCTGTCACGGTGAGTTGCGAATGGGAGATTGGCGGTTGTCAGGCTGCCAAATGGGTTCCGCGCCGTGACAAATCCGGTTGACCAGCCAGCAGACCAGATACAGAGATATCCTCATCCAGCGCTTCCCAATGCAGCCCGCCCTTGCTTAGTTCAACCTGCGCACGCTGCGCCGGGCTGGCCTGCAACAGGCGCGGAAACCAGGCAAGCGGCGCGGCGATGGTGCGGCCATCGGCCAGGCTGACCCACAGGTTGTCGTCGTCGAAGCGCACGGCTTTAGGCGAAGTGTTCATTCCAGCTCCTTTCGATGAGTTCCTTGTTGGCGATGACGATGCCGAGCAGTTCGCGCAATGTGCGCGCATCAAAACCGTCACTGTCTGCCAGATAGATTGTGGGTGTCAACCAAAATTTGGCTTCGCCGTCAGCGCTACGGACATGAATGTGCATCGATTCACGGGGATTCCCTTCGTTTGAATAGAAGAAAAACCGGAACGATTTGTAGCGGAAGACGACGGGCATGGTGGTGCGGCGTGAGATCAGGCAGCTTGTCTTGGAAGGCTATGCGTCAGGTCAAAGAGGGTAAAACTTGCCGCTTTGCCCCATCCAGTGTTTGCCCCTGCTCTGTCTTCCACTCCAGCCAGCCGTTGGCCGACCGACCCATCACCGCAATGGCGGCCATGCTGGGGCTGGCGAACAGGTGGTCACGCGTGAAAACGTAGCTGTCGCCGTGCTGCGCCAGCACACCATCCGTTACCAGTTGCTGGCGAAAGCGTTCTTGCGAGGTGCCATGAATGGATGCCACATTGCCGATGCGAGCGGTCGAGCCTTTGTGAACCACGAACCCCTCAGATGTGTATTCACCCACGCCATTGGCCTGTGGCCCTTTGCAGTAAAACAACTCTGGCGCCTGGGGCTTGCCATCCACCTGTTGCGGCGTGCCGGTCAACGGCTCAAAAATCGGCTGGCCCAGCGTGGCGACAAGAGTGGCGGCAGTCTCAAAAATTTCGTGGCAGTCAGCTTGCAGTGGTGCGGGTGTGTAGGGTTGTGAGCCGGTGTTGCCGTTTTCCAGGCTGTATCGCCCGGCCTGGGTGGCCTGCTGAATCGCAAACCACTCCAGAAACAGCGCGTGCGTTTGCGTCATGCTATTGGTGAGCGAAATCACCACCAGCGCCCGGTTCCAGAAGTCTTTGTTCTGGTTGTGCTGCACCAGCCGGGTGCCAATGCTGCCGGACTGGCCGATGTACACGCGGGGAAAACCTGCCTCTGACAACTCGCCCAGCAAAAAGTACACGCCCACCTGCCGCGCCTCTGGCAGCTTGAGAAAGTCCGCCATCTGGCTGCGCGGCACTTCAATGACGCGAACAATTCGCGTCGTGATCTCGGCGACCCGCATGCCGCGCGGGTCGCCTGCGGGGAGGTAGATTTGGATGGTTTGGGGGCGGGGCATTTCAGTCCAAGAGCTTTATAGATTA
>Ga0210025_1000582_pt1 | contig 45670 bp, 36 predicted proteins | sample CryGeyme20150102_FD_183989 | JGI IMG/M metagenome (GOLD analysis project Ga0210025, IMG submission 183989) | Groundwater microbial communities from Crystal Geyser aquifers in Utah, USA - Crystal Geyser metaG 2015-0102 (SPAdes) (version 2) | ecosystem: Environmental > Aquatic > Deep subsurface >... | reverse complement strand
GAGCACATGAGGTCCATAGACCTCGAGTTAAGTTGGATTATAGAAACTTTTAGTACTCCACTTTGAAAATAGTAAGCTAAATATTTATCTCGGTCGGAATTTGAGGTCCGAGGTCCCAACTTAAGATATGACTATACAAATTTTTAGTACTCTACTTCTAAAATAGTAAGCTAAATATTTATCAGTAGCACACAAATAAAACTTTGATAGGCCACCCACTGGCTAGAGTGGTTGGCGATTATCCATACTTCCAGAGAGTAGACTAGTAGCTACTAGTACTACTAGTAGTAGTAGTCTACTAGTACTAGTACCTGGTACCTGGTACACCATTATTATTTTAGTATCCGTGGTGTCTCGAGGTACTACTACTAGTAGTAGCCACTCGAGTAGCTAGTGCTACACTGCTGCTACTAGTACTACTAGTACTACTAGTACTACTAGTACTACTAGTACTACTAGTACTACTAGTACTACTAGTAGTACTACTAGTACTACTAGTACTACTAGTACTACTAGTACTACTAGTACTACTGGTACTACTAGTACTACTACTAGTACTACTAGCCTACTAGCCTACTACTAGTAGAGTACTACTACTACTACTACAACTACAACTACTAGTACAACTACAACTAGTACTACTACTACTACTACTACTACTACTACTACTACTACTACTACTACTACTAGTACTCTAGTAGTAATCGAAGTAGTGGTACAATTTTTGACGGAAACCAAATGTGTGGTCAATAAACAATTACAAAACTGACGTGTTAAGCAAGTTCTCAAACAAAATTCGGATGTTTTTTTGACGTATGGATTGATTTTAAAATCTACATACGAATACAATACAAAAATAATAATATCACTGGCCACAAAAAAATATTTTTCAACTGCACTCTTCACCACATCCACCACCAACAAAAAATCCAAAATGAAATTAACGAGCGCTATCCTCCTTCTTTCGGCGTCTACCGTTACAGCCTTTGCTCCTGCTAATTTTGCCGCTCGCCAGCAAACGGCCCTCGGTGCTGAGCTGTTGAGCACCAAGACTGGTATGTCCTCCTTGGACCCTGCAGTGATTGCCAAATACGATGCTTTGCCTTTCCCAGAAGACAAAGTCCTTGCTGAATATGTTTGGATCGACGCCAAGGGAGAATGTCGTTCCAAGACTCGCACTTTGGGTCCCGACAAGGTGAAGAGCGTTCAAAGTTTGCCGAAGTGGAATTTTGATGGATCTTCCACTGACCAGGCCCCTGGCGACGATTCGGAGGTCATTCTTCGTCCCTGTCGAATCTTCCGTGACCCTTTCCGCCCTCGCAGTGATGGACTCGATAACATTTTGGTCATGTGTGATACTTACACTCCCCAAGGAGTTCCTTTGTCTAGCAATGCCAGAGCCAAGGGTACGTTTATTTGGAATTTTTTGAGTTTGTATACATTGGAATTTATATTATATATATATATATATATATATATATGATCCTGGAGTACACACATTTTTCTTGGTTGCATCAGTTGTTATTTTTTTCGTTTAAGAAATTTACTAATTATAAAGATTTCCCTACTTCCACCAATTCCAGCCATGGAATCCTTTGGGCCAAACGAAGATGAAGAAATTTGGTTTGGATTGGAACAGGAATTCACTTTGTTCAATATGGATAAGAAGACTCCTCTTGGATGGCCCGAGGGAGGTATGCCCAATCGCCCCCAAGGTCCCTACTACTGCAGTGTCGGACCCGAAAACAGTTTTGGACGTGTCATCACGGACTGCATGTACCGTGCCTGTCTTTATGCCGGAATCACAATTTCTGGAACGAACGGAGAAGTCATGCCTGGACAACAGGAATACCAGGTCGGGCCCTGCGTTGGAATTGATGCTGGGGATCAATTAATGATGTCCCGTTACATTTTGCAGCGTGTGTGCGAAGATTTCCAGGTATACTGCACATTGCATCCAAAGCCAATTGTTGAGGGAGACTGGAACGGAGCTGGTATGCACACCAATGTATCGACAAAGAAGATGCGTGAAGAAGGAGGAATTGAGGTCATCAAAAAGGCCATTTATAAGCTTGGCGCCAAACATGAGGAGCACATCGCCGTTTACGGGGAAGGAAACGAGCTACGATTAACTGGAGCTTTCGAGACAGCTTCCATGGACAAATTTTGCTACGGTGTTGCCAACCGTGGGGCCTCCATTCGAATCGGACGCGACACAGAGGCCGAGGGAAAAGGATACTTTGAAGATCGTCGGCCCTCTTCCAATGCCGATCCTTACGTTGTAACTGGAAAGATCATGGAGACCATCATGGCCGATATCAATGCGCCGGAGATTAAGCCCATGGACAAGGAACAGGCATAACCAACCGTTCCCAGGCTATGACGTATCGCATTCCCAATTTTTTTTTCCGGCTCATTTTTCCGATTTTAAATCATTCATTTGGCAATCATTTTTTTGTAAGCTGCTATCAACTTTGGTTGTTGCCCTATTTTTTCTAATCTGTAATTACTTGTAGCTATTTAAAGTAAGGCCGCCACCGAAACTTTTCTTTGATTCCTAAACTATGAGCAAATTCCTCCGTTGCTACCGCGTTCACATCTTCGTGCTTTCCTGTAGCTTCCACCGTAAGTCCAGCCTCCAGCGCATGGTAAATGAATCGACAGACGACGTCGTGTGGACGCAAGTTGTTGCTGCTGCTGCTGCTGCTGCTGCTGCTGCTGCTGCTGCTGCTGCTGCTATGATCGCTGGTCACCACCACGGGTTGCATAAGTTCGTCGTATTGATCTGGATCGTGTGTCATCAATGCCACACTAACGGATGAAATACCACTCGATTGGAGCCGTTGGGCAGCGTTTTCTTGATAGACCAATCCGTTTGTCGTAACGCGCAAGGGAAGGTCGCTGTAATGTCGTATCCTCTTGGCCAGTCCAAGGAGCCCTAACAATCGTAATGTTGGTTCACCTTCGCCGGCAAATACTACAGCTTCAAATGAATTGTCCGGTTTCATTAACATTTGTTTGACTTCATTTGATAATTCTTTGATGGAAGGGCTTCGTCCGTCGTCGTCGTCGTCTTCGCCATTATCAGTTTTTTCCTTCGGCATTACTATTTGTGTGATATCCAACGACGCCACCGATGGTTCAGCGTCGGGTAAATTCATTTTTTGCCCATCTTGGATACAATCCAGTTGTTTGCACCAAGATGCCCATCGCTCATTCTGGTTTTCGGCATCTCGAACACGGCACAAAGCGGTAACAACGTCGCTGGAAAGGGTAAAATTTGGCCCTCGTGTGGTTGGCAGAGTCAACGAATTAGATCGACTCGTGAGGGGAATGTAAAGAGACGTTCCTAACGTATACGTGAAACAAGAAGCCATTGGTCTTGTGACTCGCATACTTTTGTCCTCTATAAAATGGTTTTTGGTGTGGACAGAGGACAGAGTAGTTCCCTTGATACCTCCCCTCCCGACCGGCCCTGCAATAGTGGTGGTTGAGGCCCTGCAAGAGGATTGAGTTGATGCAACACACTAGTTGGCACGAAAAGCTAGTAGCCCATTTTTTTAGGTGATCGTTAGCCCAGAATACCTTCTTTACCGGACCCAGACCTACTAGCTAAAGTGCAAACTTTTGCAATCGATTTCCAACGCACTACTCCGGATTCCTGGTAGTCTAGCTCGTTATAGTATTGTTCAAGTAGAGAGTACTCTAGTACTGCACTCTATTCCGCTACAGTGTATGACTGACTTTTGGCAAACACGGAGAGATTTCGGAGGTGAATGATCTCAAAAAATAATGAAGTATGAAGATGCTCTCTGATTGTTTCGGGCTGCTAGCTAGTCTACCCTGTTTATTAACGCGTTTTTGTAAGGAGAGCTCACGGATCGGATATGGATAAGCGATTTTTTCACGGTTCGATTTTGTTCTTCGCAGTTTCGGACGGAATTCAAGTCGTACCTCAGTTTGAAGAAACAATCAAACTTGCGCATCAGCAATCAAAAAACTGATCTATCAAGCTGCTGCTATTAGCTGCTGCTATTAGCTGCTGCAGTAGTACTGTACCGGTAGTAGCTAGCACTGCCAATATTTTTTCTTCCAACACTTTCCCAACACAAATCCCAGGGCGTGCCCCGATAGGAGATAGAAGGAAAGACCAAAATATGACAACATTAACAGCTATTGAAATTCCGTGCTGCGTTTGCGGTACTATGATTCTCCCAAACGAAGCTAATCAGTGTCAGAGCTGCTTGGCGTCCGAAGTGAATCTGAGCAGTCTGTTGCAACGAGGACCAGGAGGTGCTCACGACATTGTGATTCATCAGTGTCGACAGTGTCGACAGTTTCAAGTGACTGAAAAGTTATACAAGTTTATGGAACCAGAATCGCAAGAACTGTTGACCGTTTGCTTGAAGAATATTCCAGCCCTTCATTCAAACGCAGCAGGTCCGAAAATGAAGTTGGTCGACGCCATGTGGATTTGGACCGAGCCACATAGTATGCGATTAAAGGTTCGACTCACAGTGAGAGCAACGGTACAAGGTGTCCAAGTACAACAGCGAGTTCTGGTGGAACTCAAAATTCAGTTTAAACAGTGTCCTGATTGCAATCGAGAGTACACCAATCGAGTGCGTTTTAAGAGTTGCAAACGTTACCTTTACGAGCAGAATTCCTTTTCTAATGTTTTCGGTACCTCACAACTTGCCTCTTTATTTTGTTAACAGACATGGCACGCTATTGTACAGCTGCGTCAAAAACGAACCGATGATGCTCCCAAGAAAGGTTTGGCAGCTTTGGAAATGGCCTTGGCCAAAAATGCTCGTATCCGAAAGCATGTTTTGAAAATTGATTCCACTCGCAATGGCTTTGATTTCTATTTTCTCAATTTACCCGAGGCTCAGTCCTTTGCGTCGTACTTGGCCCGTGTCGCACCGATGCGGATCAAAACGACCAAAAAATTAGTCAGTGCCGATGTCAAGAGCAACACAGCCAACCTCAAACATACCGTCACATGTGATTTAGTGCCGCTATGCCGGGGCGACCTAGTCATGATCCACAAATCTGCCAAAGGCATCTTGTCGGGTCGATTGGCTTTGATTTCTAAAGTGTCTAGTATGGTACATTTGATTGATGCGTCACCCAATCGAAGTCCCACAATGGAGCGAGTCTTGACAGAATTAGCTCCGGAGACATATTACAAGAATGGAGGAGAAAAATTGTATCAAGTGGCACAGACATCCAATCGCATGGTGCGTTTCGTGGTCTTGGACGTGGAACGCTGTGGAGACGACAATGCTTTTTCAGATAGTCCCGATGGTGAAGAGCAAAATGGCGCAGGCAAGGGTTCTATACCTTATGCACTGGCTGATGTGGAAATTGCTCGAGAAACAGACTTTGGGCAGAACGACGAGACCTTTCGATGTGTGACTCATCTGGGAAATTTGCTCCATCCAGGAGATATTGTGCTAGGGTACGATCTCAGTAGCTCAGTACTGTCGGGAGCTGCCGAATGGGACATGGACAATTGTTTCCAGTCTAATTTTGTCATGCCAGATGTTGTGTTGGTAAAGAAAGTGAAGGATAAAACTATTGAAAAAGAAGAGGTCAGTGCAGACGCATCCGAGTCGAATGACAGCAAACTGGTCGATGCGAAGGCACGCATGTCTAAACGCAAGGAGAAGCGACGGTTGCGAAACGAAAAGAAAAGTATGGCACTTGAAGAGAGTGCAATTCGCATGGGTTTTGTGCCTGAGGAGCCAGCAGCTTTATTCGATGATGATCTTATGGATCCTGATCTTGTTGCTGATTTAGAAGCGATCGAAAACGATTTGGCTGCTCAGGAAGAGGCCGCTGCCAAAAAAGTTGCTCAAGCTGATGCAGAGATAATAGAAGGCGGGGAGTAGAACTACAGTTGTACTACTGGGGTTCTACTACTAGGAAACTACTTTTACTTTTGCTTTGTGGAACATTGTTTGATGAGTATCTATGATAGTATATTTGTTTGCAGCTAGTGTGGTGGCTGCTTTTGTTAGCCGCCAAAAATGCTGTCGCCTACTAGCGTGATGGGCTTTTAGATGAGAGTTGGTATGCCAGCTGATCGATGAGCTGTGATAGCTATGGTCTTCACGCCAAGTTTTCAACAAGAACGAATCCCGCCATCCCCAGTTCCAAAAGTATTTTACCCCTCACTAGCTAGCTAGCAACCAGGTAGAGTAGTAGATCCTAGCCTCCTCCATGGAGGGTGTGGTCCGGTTGTGATCAACTCTGTCACCCTTCGGGGTGCCAATGGTTGCCTGTGGGTAACCTTGGCGCCCTTCGGGCACCATAGTTGTGATCCCCGTAATTAGACACTCAGTTTTTTTTTTTTAGCAACCAGGTAGAGTACTATCTTCAGATAGTACTACTACTCTACTACTAGTACATCACTGATGCAGAGGAGTCTTCTTATTTTGAATCTCGGGTTAAAAGTATCTCTTGCTTTGTCTCTTGTATGGTGTATTTGAACATACTACTAGCTACATGTGCCTGTACGAGTACGCAGTACTATTGTAAAACACTGGATTCGAAAGCCGCGCACAATATCCGTCGTACTCTTCCATCAGAACATTATTTATTTAAACATAGACACCCTCGTCTCTCTCATTATTTTTTATTTTTGCACCATACATAAGTACACATACAAACACGATCAATTATCAATTCATAATCATTGACAATAGCGACGAGTTGAACAGTGCTCCTCTTTCAGATCAAATCTAAAGGCGAAAGATTGATTGAATTAACTTTTTAGCTGAAAAGATTTGAACGAAAAAGAGAGGGAGTGAAAGAAAAGGCAACAGATAGGAGGAACTTTTGTGTTTGCCTCCGAATCCACACATCAAGCCAAAACCGTCACGTTCGCAAGCATGTTCGAGCGATTCTTAACCGACTATGTGACCCAAAACTTTGGTCATTTGATAGAGGATTTCGATCAGGATCAGCTGCGAATATCTGCTTGGAATGGGAAGATAGTATTGGAAGACGTTTTTTTGCGGCCCGATGCTTTGGACAGTTTGATGGAACAATGCCCACTGGAACTAGCTTTTGGAAAGATTGGACGATTGGAATTATCTGTTCCGTGGTCGCTGGTTGGTTCTCAGCTCTGGAGGCGGAAGAATACCGTGTCTAGCAATACTAGTAGGGATATGCAGGCGGAAAATTCGGTTGTGGCGCAGCAAAGCATTCGCGTCATTTTGAGCAATGTCAATATTCTAATCACTCCGAGAAGAAAACGACAAACGACGTTCCATGAAGCAGGTGACGAAGCTAACGACAATAAACATCATGATGTCTCTGACAATAACCTTGATGAAGCCTTTCGACAGAGAAAGCAGCAAGAACAGAAGGAGAAAGCCGTCCAAGAATTGCTGGATGCTCAACTGCTATCCAGAGTTGCCAATTCGTCTCGCTTGGGGTCACGGTGGCAGTGGCTTCAGGACTCACTATACGAACTGCTCTCTAATCTCTCGGTGACAGCAGAAAACCTGCATGTTCGCTACGAAGATCCAGGCCATTGCATGGGCTTCTTTTGGAAGAGCGCTGGATCGACTCGGGGAGGTATTCGACGGTATAGGAAAGCTTTTGCTGTGGGTCTTACGCTGGGAGATTTTTCTGTCAAAACAGCAATACAAAAGCAATCCAAGGAAGTGAATAAAATAATGAAAGATGTGGTCGAATCATCTTCCTTAGCACCATCGCGATGCTCCTCGCCCGAGTCTGTACTAACCGAGAACTCGATGGCAAAAACAGCTGACGACGCAGAGCCAAACGATCAATCGAAAATTTACCGAAGGCGGTGCAAAATTGCAGCAGCTGAAAAGGTGGCAATCTACTGGGATAGTGGTGGCTGCCCTCTGATATCCGAGAATAGCTCAGTTGCTGGGGACAATCATAGCAAAGGGGATTATTTGTCAGAGCGAACCCAAGTGGAAATTTTATTTGATGAACTCAATGCAGTAGATCGCAATAGCTCGAACGCGACCTACTCTGTATCTTTATGGCAGCCGCACACTTATTTGATGAATCCAGTGTCACCGTCTGTGGAGGTTGCTTTAGTATCACAGACACTGCCGATTAGCCGCGACGGGGACGATACTGGTGAAATAGGAGTCGCAATACCTCCGTCCTCAGTCAAGATCACCCTTCCGGCAACATCTTTTGCCTTTTCGAGGCAAACGCTCGAGGATTTTGTGTACATTCGCAAATCGTTAGACATCTGGATGCAATCAAACAAGGGTGTTCTCTCGAATAAGTCACTCAAGCGGCTTGTCAAACTACGACCGAAAACCACAGCAAAGTGTGATCCCCAGGCATGGTGGAAATATGCTATTGAAGCTACCATTGCGTTCATACAGATTGGCCGAGCACAAGAGGCAATTCATGGCGAGAGCAAGGATTCAAATGACGTGCAATCCGTGAACAAGCAGGCTCCCCGTGGCTGGCCAGCGCTAGCGCGTGCTCTTGGGAGACGAAAGCGATATCTGGCGCTCTACACAGAACTTTTTGCTCCCATGGAGATGGATACCAAAAATGAGCCAATCTGTGGTCCTCACCTTCCTAGAGTGGAGAGGCAACTACGAGCTCACTCTGCATTGCTTGAACTCGAGAGGCAGCTGACAGCTTCGGAGATTTGTGCATTTCGGATTGCTGCTTACTTTGCTATCACCGGAAATGTATCAAAAGGCTTCCAGTTGTCATCGAAAGCAACTGTGTCGACTAAAACTTTTGAGATTGGCTGGGTTGACGTGGAACAAATTGTCAAGCAAACAATCACTGCCAGCTCTGCTGCCGGGTTGCCGTCGAGTAAGTCAATACCGGAACGTCTTTCTTTACGACACCGATGCAGTATGTTTCTTGAAATGGGACAAGCTCTCGAGCGAGAAAAAATCAATGAAGAGATCCGCCGTGAACAAGAACAAGAGCAGGAATCTATTTGGGTAATGAATAGACATCCGACTGTTGCAGTAGCTGCCGCGGATTCGTCTTTATGGGAAATTGCTCTCTCTTGCAGGGAACTGTCGTTACAGATGAATGATCGACAGTCTACAACATTCCAACGTGCACGAGGGTTTCAGGGTACTGGAATAGTTCCTGTTGTTCGAATTGCATGCGCTTGTTTATCAGAGGGCAATATGAAAACAAATGGATCATGGCAGGTTGAATGCACGATTGCTGGTCTCCGAGCAGAGGACCTTGCATTGGAAATTCAAGGCATGTCCCAGGCTAATTTACATCGTTGGCGAACTCTACTGGGGCCAAAAGCCGATATTGGTGCATCTGAAGAGGTTGATGAGATGCTGGAAGTCGATGGGATTACTTTTCGACAAAGCGTCTACCTGAGTGTACGGCGGGAGTTGTCTTTACAACCCTCCACTGCCAGTACTGACGTCGTGCGCCTCGCTCGCCAAGGAGAATCGGTCACACGCACCAACATTCGGTTGTTTCCCATGGAAATCGTATATTCGACAGTACCATTTGAGGCGCTGACTAGATTACTTTCCACTGTGAAAACACCAGAACTTGCCGAGGATTATCATCGGATGGCAAGCCGCGTTTACCAATGGCGAGAAAGGCAAAAGAAACGGTTTTTGCAAGCACTGGCGCATAGAGACAAGAAGATTTTCATCGATCTTGACGTGACTGCTCCTGTGTTAATTGTCCCTGAAGTATTTGACCGATACGAAAGTCCAATGTTAGTCCTCGATTTGGGGCGCTTGAATTTCTTCAACTTCGCCAAAGACAAAACTACTGCGGCTGACTTTGATGATGCATGGAGGCTTCTAATAAGCGACATCCAGGTACAATGTTCCACGACAGCTAATGAAAAGGCTCACAAGCAAGATCCGCATCAACTAATCGAACCATTTTCTCTCAACATCTTGATTTTGAGTCAAATCGGCGAAGATGGAAATGAAGCAAAAGTAAACGTCACTGCGACATTACCCAGACTTAGCTTTAATTTGACATCATCATCCGTCCGCTTGGTCGGTCGCCTTCGCAAGAGATGGGCGGACCGTAAAAAGGAAGTCGAGCGAGTCGGAATTGGTGGAACAGAATCCCAAGCTAAAGCTGACTATGCAATAGTTCAAGAAGCTAGCAGTTTGCATGGAAAAGTTGACAAAAATCCTACTTCAGAGAGTCCCTCTCAAAATGGTCATCGTGTCTTTGAATTTGAATTCTCTGCTCCCTTGATCACTGTCGATTTGAAGAATGACGTGGATGCACGAGCTCCTACGAGTGTTGAGCCAGCCACACATATTGTCAGTTTGGCAGTTAACGGTATTGGAGGACGCCTACTCAACAAAATGTCGAAAAATGGAGCTTCAACAACTTCTTTTGGCGCTCGGCTTCAATCATTAGTAGCACTGGACCACTACCAGACCGCTGGAAAAGACTACTGTTTGCTTTTATCGTCTCTTGAGCCCGGTCTCGTTCTACCGGTCATTGGCGCTGAGCGAATGCACGATTGGAAGCTTCTGTTCGTTGAAAATTCGTCTGTTTTTTCAGATGGAAAGGATCTAGTTCTCATCGATTTTTGCGCTAGTCACGGAGTGATCTCCATTGAGGACGCGGCAAGCGACAAGCTTTCTGTGATGTTTCACGAGCTTTATGTTGAGTGGAACCCCGAAACGGTTGCAGCCATACAAAAAGCTGCACGAATACCACTTTCATGCACCACCGCCACGTGTCTTGAGGGAGTTCAAACGTCGAACATTCTGCCTGATAACGAGGAGGACTCTGATGAGTTTTTTGACGCGCACGAGGACGTCTTCTTCGATACGCTAGCCAGTAATTCAGAGCATGTGGATCCAGACCTAAACTTACCACTGCTAAAACTAAGTCGCACGTCCAGGACGTCTCTCCTATTTTCCAGAGGTGTTGCCTTACCATTTGAAGCGATTGAGGCTGCAGATGTTGACACTGAAATTGAAATTCGTCAGCCCCGGGCCTCCTCGATGAAAGTATTTGAGATTGAATTCAATCTCTCGAAGCTCCGAGTAAATTTCAACAAGGAAGCGCGACATCGTCGCCTTTTCTCAACAGAAATGGATCGGGCCCACATTCATTACACGACGCGCCCGTATGGTGGATCGAAAACTACCTCAAGGTTAGGAAATCTTATCGTTTCGGATCCATCTGCAGCAACTAGCGATACACTTTACAGTCAAATTGTTGGCTTGCAAACTGGTACTAACAGCAACTCTTTAGGAACGTCGTCTTCTTTGTTAGAGATGCAGATTGTGACAAATACCAAAACGAGGACTGCTGCGAGATCTACTTTACACGAGGAGCAGGCAACTTTCCCATCTTCTGTTTCCTTGTGTTACGAAGAAGGAAAAATTTCTGGCTGTGATACATACATCAGGGCCAGATTCAGTCCTATGCGCTTTGTATACTTACAGCAACTGTGGTCAGAGATTGTAGACTATTTCTTCGAAGGGATCATGGGTTACGAAGTTCTGGGGAAAGCTAGGCCAGTCCCAGAAGCTCTGAAAGCGTGTACATGGGAATTAAATGATGTAGCTGCCGACGACGATTCTGATCCAAATCAGCTCTCTTTCACAAAATTTAACTTTTCAATTGACTCGCCTGAGGTGCTCTTACCGGTCACCTACCGCTCTCCCCAGTTCTTAAAGCTCTGCGCCTCTCACATTTACGTCAGCAACTCCTTTGATTGCAGAGTCAACCTTATCCGATGCGATGTCTCTAGGTGGCATAATAATTGCAATGTACATTTCGAAGGTCTGCGTGTTCTCAGCTGGGATGGAAAGGACATCAGTCATTCGAGGACGAGCGTAGCAGCAAATATTGAAGTTCGGTGGCCCATGGGGCCGTTGGCGCCAGCTGAAGTTCCCGCATGGGACGTGTGTTGCAATCTACAAAGTCTTGAGTTCTTTCTGCGCCCTGAAGACTACGCTCTTTTTCAAAACATTGTAGCATTCAACGTCGGTGAGGAATCACGGCACCTTGATGAATGGGCCGCCCTTCAAAACCTTTCAGCGACCCAGTTGGATAAATATAGAGAGAGCGTGATGGTTCACTTTGGCTACGACAAGAAAGATGTGACTCCGTCAACCTACCAGATCAAGCTTGAAATGCCATTGTTGACGGTCAATCTTGAATCAGATAATTGCTATGTCGGGGTCGCATCGTGTTCCAAATTCAAGTGGGAAATGGTAAAGCTTCGGGATAGGATTTCCTGTCAAACGATTACATGCTATATCAATTTAAAACAGTCAAGGGCAAACAACGAAACATTGACACTGATTTCGCTCAACAGAACATTGGGACAGGCAGACCTCCAAGCGGAGCTGAAGTACACTTCTACGTCCAAAACATCCGCGGACAACGTCAAGACTTTAGACATTTCAAATGCTAGTATATACTTGGTCTACCCGGCTTGGATGGCGCTTATGGGCTTCTTTTCTGGTTTGCCAGAGGTCGAAATTCTGTCAACTTACCAAGTGTCGAATGCAATTCAGATTGGCGATAGATGGTATCCCATCTCGTCATCCACCGATGCAATCCATATGAAAGCAGTAGAAAAACGTGCTTCGGTCGGGAGCCGGTTCTCGTGGATTGGGAGCCATAACAGCAAAAAACATGCGGATGATAGGAACGTTGCTCTCCAGCAGCCTTCCTCCCAAATGAAAGTCTCCCTTAAATCTCCGTCAATAATTTTATCAGGTGGCAATGACAAAAACGCTTCGAGTATCGTTTTACGAAGCTCGCATCTGGATTTCCTTCTTTCCAGGAGTTGCTTAGGAGAAACAACGAAGTCTTTTTTCGTGCATGAATTGGAGCTATACACCTCGGTCCACGTATTGGCCGCTAGGAGCTCTGATTCTACCGAGAGCTCCTTGATCCAACCTTGGTCTTTGTCTGGCGTGCAACAGAGCTGCAGCAATATAACGTGCAATTGTGATTCCCATTCCATAAAGCTGGTTGCCGACGTAGTGCGAGCCAGAGCTGCTTACTCGGACATGATGATTGTCATCGAAGTCTCTCTTTCTCTTCTTGCTGAAATACGACTTGGCAGAAATGAAGAGAAGCGCTTAGAAACGAACCTAGAAAATTTAGGTATTGACGAGGGCGCATCTTCCCAAGGTATTCTTAAAGAAATTTCTACGCCAGCACAGCACATCTTTGCTTTGGAATGGAGTGGTTTTGAATTACTCGTCGTCGATGACAGTGGTCGACACTTTAAAGGATCTCAAGAGCTAATCACTCTTGTTCTCGGAAATATCCTGTTTTTGCGACAAGAGAGAAACATGAAAGTGGAACCTTGTGACGGGCAGACCGAGAAGAATGTTGCGCATAAAATGATGTGTCATCTGCGCTGCATTGATCTGTTGGATTGTCTGCAACCTGATGAGTCGCCCTTTCGTCAACTTGTATCAAGTCAAACGGCAAGTTTGAGTGCAGCTGATCGAGTGAGAAAGATGATGGATTGGGAGGGCTTTGCTATGCAGAAAGCCCACGATTGGGGCTTTTCAGCCTCCCCTGCCTTTAAAGAGAGACTCGATGCTTCGTTCACGGCACTCATCGCTATGAGCGTACAACGTCTCAAATCGGGAACAGCGGCAATTTCACTTTCCAGCTGTGCTGATGGCGGTGATATTAAAAGATTTGAGATCCGTCTTCGCGCTTGCGCCATTCAGTATAATCCATCCACAGTGATTGCCCTGCAGCGATTTTTAGGCAGGTTCAAAAAGCAGGCTGTCAAATCTCTCGAAGAATTCAATGAAGAAATCAACAAGTTAAAGGCCTCTTATGAATCCCAGACGAGGGATGTGATAGAGAATGCTGTCTCGTCACAGGTCAATGAAAGGATAATAATAGACGTCGATTTGGAGAGTCTGTCAGTTTCTTTGAACAAAGAGCATCAGAGGCGACGTCTCCTGAGAGTAGATCTTTTGGGATGTCGTACGACGCTATCGAGCGACAACACTGGCATAGAAATCCAGGGTAGTGTGCAAAGTTTGAACGCATGGGACTGCGATAATTTTAATCAGCAATCTCTCGGTGTCACTATTCAAACTCCGAACACCAATGTTTTGCGAGTCAAGAGAGCTGACGCAAGCAAAAGTGCGCTGCGGGAGAACCCGTTTCTCAAGTTTGGTTATTCAACTTTCAAGGGTGATGGACTTATTCATCGCGACCGCCAGATCCCTTTTTGGGTACGCTCTCAAATAGAGGACCATATTATAGGTGGACACGACATTGACGATTGCCTTGAAGTTTCGCTCTGCACCATTGAATTTACACATCTGCGTGGGCGCACCGAAGAAATTCTTGACTATTTATCCAACGGACTTCCTGGGAAAGGTATGGGAGCTACTTCAAAGGCGGCTACAGGTTTTTTGAAGAAACGAATCCAAACTAAAAGTTTCCTTCATTTGAAAGTGGAGAACCCTACCATATTTTTGCCGGCAAACGAGCTTGCTACGCGGGGCATGCGATTAAATCTTGGGGACATAGTTCTCACTAGTTGGTTCGAGGGAGGCAGTATGTCAGGACGTATAGCAGAAATTGATCTCAGCACTGGTGTGGAGATGATTCGTGTACCGATAGTAAACCGTGACAATCCTTCAGAAGAAGAGGAGTGGTGGCGAATGCTCTCATTGAAGATAAACAACTTCTCTATGGGAGTGGTTGACAGGAATGCCACCTCAACAGAAGATAAGGATCTCCTAAATCAACCCATCAACTGTTACCTCGTACTTCAGAAGCCAGCATGGCGCGGCAGCTTGATGTCGCTCAGGTGTAAAGTCTCCTTGGTAAACATGACTTTGCGATACACCCAGTACTGTCTCATTCATAGTGTCATGAAAGGAAACTTGGGAAGGAAAATTGACAAGGAAAAATGGGATAACATCGAGGCAGCTTACGATTTGGAATTACAACAAAGCGAGGTCGAAGCAAATCACACTGTGCGCGTGCAATATGCAGCAGGTGCGCGTCACATCCGATTCGGTGTAAAGACGGCCAAGCAAATAGAACCTAGAGTCTCAACAGGCACTTCAGCAGAGCACAAAGAATTCGATGGCAAGTCAGTGACGACCAGTGGTTTTGATTTGAATTTTACATTTGATGGTTTCGCGCTGAAATTGCGCCGGGACGACCTCGTGGAAGGTGTTGGTGCCGAAGTGTCTACAGAGGCATTTGAGTATGACATGATTCTATTGAGCGTGCAACTGATGAAAATATCTATCAGTAACAGAAATTCGGGTGATCCTTCCTTGCAGCTTTCATTGTTTCGAATCGGTTTGTTCGATCTTGGAGATCTCGGAAGGCGACAAAGAGAAAACTTATTCCTCCAAGCACAGTCCAAGAAGGGTCAAAGAAAGTTATCCAGGATAAGAGCTCCTTGCGCTTTCACGGTGTTGGTAGAGGGATATTCTCTGTTCGACGAGGATGATTTTTTGCTCCATGAAACAGAGGTCGACACGCACGACGAACCGCAGCTTGTTCTTACAGTAGAGAAAGTCCCAGCAGCTACTGCTGTTCACATTGGTTCACTGGATAATCCTATCAAGCAGAGAATCGACAGCGGGACTGTGACCGTTGCGAAACTGGTCCTGAATTTACTCAGTGTGAATTGCATCCTCAGACCGTTCCGAGAGGTAGGAGCATTTTTTGCTCTTTCATGGCCTACTCGTAGCGATATTGTATCCAATTTGACCACAAAAAGTAACTCTGTTACAGAAAATGCCGAACAGTCACCTGGCAAGAAGGGCGAAAAGAACATGCAAATTAAGTTGGTAGCTCACCATCCCCGGGTTTTCTTCGTTTCGGACGAGACCTATGCAAACTCGCGAGCTCTGGTATTGAAGGGGCTTGCGGTCGTCCATATTGGGTTGAGAACCAGGACAATAAAGGTAGACGCCGTGGAGCTGACAAGGCAAGCATTTGAAGATGCTCAAAGCGATGTCGTAGTGGATGCACAACTTCACAGCCTAGAGAGTTATATAAACCCAGGTGTGGACAAGGCATTGCGACTGCAGAAGCGGCACGCTGGTATGCTTTCGACCGAGGCTCATTCTCGACTTTATGCCGCTGCCATTGCAGCCGAGGATATAGACCAAACTGAGCTAGCTACTGGTACAATAGGCGAAACGCTTGGTGTTGCTCTCCTTCAACCTGTCACCGCAGGATTTGAATATGGAAAGTCTTCGCGCTCGAGGTTCCCATCAGAACGATTTCTGTCCGTCAACATCGAGCCAATATCAACCATGCTTAGCTTTGATGACCTGCAATTGATCGATTCCATTGCGCAGCGGATGACAGCTGAGCGTAGCAGCGTGTTGGCAGGCTCTGGCAGTTCTAAAGGAGGGAGTTTCATTGCTCGTGACGAATTAGAAGAATCGGATGAAACAAAAAGAATTCGTTCTTCTTTTGAAGCCGATACGAAAGAGAAGGGACTAGAGGATGAAAAGGAGATGAGTTCATCTGTCTACACTCTATACTTCCGTCGTGGTGTCCCCAACGGTTTATTGCTGGAAAAGAGTGTGATTGGTGACATGCCAGTTGTCACACAAGTAGATCCGTGCATTGCGGCAGCGTTACATTCGGATATGATCTATCCCAGGCCTGGTGCTGTTCTGACGCAAGTGCATGGCACTGATTCGATGGAGCTCGGTTTTGACGAGACTCTTGCGCTAATTTCTAAGCAATGTAGCAGCTGTGAATCTTCGCAATCAGAGGCTGATTCAGGACCTGACTTAGACGGGAGACATTATTCACTTGCATTCGCGGAAAAGGATTCCTCGAGCTGGGGGAACCATGACAGTTTCGATTTTTCACTGCAAGGAGCTGTGTTGACATTTATAGACGATCTCAATGGACGGGACATGCCACTATTTAGAGGTGCCTTGAACACCGTCGAAGCACACGTTGAGCGAGGCATGGGAATTCAAACCTACGCAATGCCGCGAATGACCAAGTTTTCCTGCCTATCGCAAGATTCGTCTGTCCAATCTTCCGAGAGAAGCAGTAGCGATAGCTCATTGACAGTGTCTACTGTGGTCCAGACGTCTCTGGATTATTTTCATCCGAGAAAAGCCGTTTACGGTAAGCTTGTACTGGTTTAAAGGGTTCACATCGAGGTTACATTGCTTAATTGGCCCTTTTCTCTGCTAATTTTCCTGAATCTCTCTCGCTCTCGTTCTCGTCGCGACAGAGCCCCTTATGGAACCAGCTCAACTCTGTTTTCTTTACGAGACCCACACTAGTACAAGCCCGACAGTTCAGGACCGGGTCGCTATAGAGGTGTCAGATCGATTGCTTCGAAATACCGCAGCTGAAGCATTTCACCGCAAAGATAAGAACAGCCATCCTCGCTTTTTATCCTTCAATTTTAGCGACGCGTCAGCTGAGGTAGTTTCCAATGCAATGTACGAATGGAAGGCATGGAGGAGAAACCTGAGACGAACAACTGGTCTCTCTGTCGCCTCAGGGGTGAGCAGTCCTTATCTACTCCTCAATACTGGTTCTTCGCAGGCGGAGGGGCCTCCTCCTGTATCGGCCTCTATTATAAACGCAGAAACGCAAAACCTGCTGTATCTCGAGAGCAATACAGATAATCCAGCAGCAAGCAATGCTGCACACGCGGCATACCTCTTTGCGCAGAAACGTGGAGCAGAAAGAAGCGGCAGAAGTGACTCATCGAAGCCGTTTGTTCTCCGGAACCGCACTGGAGTCTCGATAGCTTTTGTAAAGCAACTTCAGACTGCATCTACCAATGCACAGCAGATGAAACGTTTAATGTCTAAAAGTTCTCTCCTCGTTGGAGAATACAGAGGCCTGGATCGGTATAATGAGGAAGATGTGACTGAGTTGGCAGACGACGAAGACGCCGAGTTCCAGATGGAAACGGTGGGAAGTATAATGGAAAACTTTCAAGGAAAGTCAAAGAGAGTTCGGACTTACGAAGGCCACTTTCCTCGTTTAACAGTAGCAATCCAGTCTGTGGCTGGGCTTGCAGTGGACCCAGTGAAAGACCTTCAGGTGCAACGAGCTGGATCATTGATTCGCCATGTGTTTGTCCATAAATCAGGGGCAGATGACACGAACAGCGTAGACACTTTGCGATATTATATTCCTGTTGTGTGGCAAGTGGAGGTTGTTGACAATCGACGGATTCTGACCTTGAGTAGCGCAGTTCGTATAGTTTCTTTGAGCTCAGCCATTGGCATCGAAATTGGCGCGAGAAAGACGGATGATGTTGCCCGTTCAACTTGCAACGAAGTTGACGTTGTGCTCCGAGAAGATGTTTCCGATGCGGGCAATGGTTTTTCGCTTGAAATTGTGGATGGTGGTGCTGCAACCCCTCAAAATCGTGCCAGGAAGGAATACAAGGACAGCAGTCGGTACCCGGAGCCTCAGTCGGGAATCCACTCAATCGGTATAGCCCGGCATGAGTCCCCTATCTACCTGCCCCTTTGGCTCGCAATAAAAGTTGAGCCTATCGAAGTTTTCCTTAGGCCGAAGCGGAAAGGTAAAGCTGAATATGCATGGAGTGAACATAGCGTCCTTGCTTTTGCCCCATCCAACACATCGACGGAGGGCTCCTCAGGAGCTGAACAATGGAGATGGCAAGAAACATATTCCGAAGCAGTTGGCTCAATCAGGTGCAATGCCCTTTCCAAAAACACATCTGGGGCGTTTTTGTCGTGTTACACAGCCAATCGTATTTCAGTAGACACTGAGCACATTCAAGAGGAAGGAAACTCGACGAGCTTAACACATGGGCAATACCATCTTGCAGATGAAGCTTTTTCGGTGTTTGTTGATCCAGGTCTTTCCATTCGAAATCTTCTTCCGATTGACATAGAGTGGCAAGTTGCCCATGGTTTGCCCACGGCATCGCCAGAGCTTGTTGATAGTTCTGCTTTTCGGGAAGATAATGACGATGGCCCAACAGCACCCGAAACTCTCAAGACAGGAGAATGCGCCGAAGTTTTTGCAAGCAATTTCAAGGTAGAGTCCCTTGTCACCAGATTTCGTCTCCAGAAGACAGATTGCTGGTCGAATTGGACTCTCATTTCGTCTCCTGCCGCTGCCGCTGTGAGCGGCGATAGAGGATTCTCGTCTCCCACAACAAATGTAGTGACTTTGGACGCACCTTCGCTTTTTCAAGCTGCAAATGTGCAAATTCAAGACGAATTCGGCACACCAGTCACACTTGGAGTACGGGTTGCACCGAAAATGGCGAAGGACCACAGGAGAAATGCCAATGCAGTTTTTGGCATTGACCTTATTGTCTACGCCGAGCTGTGGATTAGCAATTTGACGACCCTGCCTCTCGTATTTGGTTGTCCAGCCGCTCAGGTCGTAAGAAGTAAAAGCGATGACGCCAACACGGTCGACTTAGCGGAGGAAGCAGCAACGCAGTTCTCCGCTGAAGCAGCTCTGAATGAAATTGTAAGCGTGCTTGAGCTTGGAGAGACGGCGAGTAAATTGGATACACGAAGTACAACAACGCAGCGTCAAGCTGGGGACGTACTTATACTACCCCGACAGGCGTGTCGTTTGCTCGTGGAAGAGATTTTCGAATTTTTAGAGCTAGAAATCGATGGATCTGGCAGCATCAAGCGTCATTGGTGGGCCGCCGAGAATCACTGGAATATCAAAGAAAGCAATATTTTGCAGGTTTCCGACAAAGGCAAATGCTGGCGGTGGCTGGACGAGACGTGGAATATTGACTGTGCGGGTCAAGCATCTATTTCTTGCGGGGGATGGGAAAGCTGTAAAGATCTTCTTGCGTTTTCATCAAACCGGCAATTCGATCCGACTCATCCATTTAGAAGGAGACGATGGTTTCGGAAGAGATCAAGCCTGGATGTTTCTTCTCTTGAAGGTGCCAGCTACAGGACTGGACAAGGCTTCCTTCCGGGACTTCAAGTCTTTCATCACCCAATTGATGATACCTTTGAGGCCCTGAAAAGAAAAAGGAAAAAGAAAAAGAGGAACCAGCGACAGAGGGGTCGTCTCCAAGAAGCTCACGCGAAAAATTTGGAAGCAGATAAAAGTGCCAATTTCCAATTATCAATCAAATGTGGTGACAGCAGATGGAGCTCCCCGATTATTATTACGCCACATGGAACTCAGCATGGAGCTGTGGAAGTTCTCGCTTCAAGATGGCCACTCCTGAGAGGGTTTTCGAACGAGCGAGGTATCAGCTTGGCTCTTTTAAGTCCAAGAGCGTCCTTGGCAACTGATGATGAGTTACCCGTGGCCTTCAGCTCGGCACAAATGGAGCCAACACTTCACGACCTCGTGTATCATGTCAAAGAAGTCGATGGCGAATTTGGAGAAATGTCAAGATTGATGATGGTCGCGGCTCGGTTTTCTGTGAGAAACGACTCAAAAAGCAAAACCATCGAGGTCAAACAGGCGGGAACAAAAGATGTACTTTCAGTACGATTGGAGCCAGGGAAGACCGCTCCATTCTACTGGTCTGACAGATTTTTGCCTCAGCTAGTCTGTGTGCGCCCCGCTGACACCTTGAAAGACAGAAAAGTTTACAAATGGAGTGGTGGATTCGACGTTGGTACGCTGGGAATGACAGCCCTTTGTATTCGACCCGATTATACGCCTGGCGAAACCGACGAAGAAATTTTGAGACGCATAGTTTTTCGGTCACTAGTTGAACTTCGACCAGGCACTGGAGGCCTTGGTATGAATATTTCTTTTCAAGACGAAAAGGAAGATGGCGACGGGGCCCTTTTTCGGATTGAAAATGAATCTTTGTTCAATATCTGGATTGCGCAAGAAGGCGTTCTGAAGAACCCATCCTTGTTGCAGCCGCATCCGAGGGAATTGGACGGTGATTTGGTCCGCACGGGTGACAAGGTGGCCTTCGGTTTGGACATGCCCTATCGCCAGGGAAAATATTCTCACCGTGAAGCGGCTACAATGTCAGAGCTCTTGTACGTGCGACTCGCGCTCGCTCCGCTGTCGACAAGAGCAGGCATCGAAACAGTAAAGGTAGTTGGGCTCTCAGTTATTGGAGACAGTGTCAGGCTAAAGCCTTCCAAGTTGACCGTTGTACTCGGGACAGCTGATGCGAAAGCTTTAGAGCGAGTCCGAGTACTTGCTGTGATATCAGCTGATGGACCTAGTCATGTCCTCAAACTTCGGTACGTCCGTGCATTGCTATGGGATATAACTTTAATTTTCTCTCACATAATTTTGCTGGTAACTATTATCTTAGTATGATGGCCAACCCAGAGATAGATACTTCATTTCTGGAATCTGTAACATATGGTCAATCCCCGATGGGAAATGGATCCAACAATTATAGTCTTCGAGACGTCCACCAATTGGAACTTTTAGAAGCAATTTCCAAAGCACGAGACATGTTAATGGCGGGAGCACTTTTGTCGGAGGAGGAAACAAAAAGGAAGGCATTGTTTGGGGAACCGAATCCTGATGCAAAGCAGCCGGTGGAGCTTGCAGCAGCCACAGCAAAAGACCGTCAATTGTCGTTGCGGCTCTCCCTTCATGGGGTGGTTCTGAGTCTGGTCGATGCATCGCCTTCCGAAATTTGTACCATCACTGTCAACACGATAAATGCCCTTGTGAAGTGGAGCCAACTGCGCAACACGGATGCTTCTTTCTTCATGTCGATTGGTTGGCTTCAGGTTGACAATCACGTACCGAATGCACCTTTTCCTGTGGCGATCTGCCCTGAATTCAACGTTCTGCAGGATCAACAAAATAAGGACGCTATCTCTGGCGATCCGGCGATGCCAGGCGTGGACAGCGAGACGGAAACCATGCGACCCTTTTTGTTCGTAGGGATTGAGATTGCTCCTAAGCATTCTTCTGGAATTGTGGTACGTTTTGCCAAAGTGACCAGAATCTTTTTCGACCTCGGTCCCACTACTCTCCATACATTCTAACGCCCTCTCCTTCCCTCGTTTCTACAGTGTCTAAAGTCGGTAACCGTAGCATTGCAGAATATGGCGGTATCGGTGGACTTGGCATTTCTTGTTCGTCTTCAAAGGTACGCATTGGATGCGAAGGCTCACTTTCAGGCGCACAACTCGGATGGAATTGGGGCAAACGCCATCGACTCACAGCTGCAGCTGAAGAGTTTTAACAAGCTGCCTGACATTTCAAAGATCATCGCGACAGAAAACGCATTGTCCCAGATTGGTGTTGGAGCAGCTCAAGTTTGCATAGGCGCGATGGCCGTGCTCCCATATACGATAAAGTTGTCTGTCAATCCAGCCCAGGCCTTGACTCCCGCTCAAGCAGCCTTTGAAGGATTCGAAGCGGCGGCCATCCACAAAGCCGTCAGAAAAGGGGATCTCAGTCTGGGAAGGAATACCTATCCTCTGGGCGTGGTTATTGGAAGGAAGAACAAAACTGCATTAGCAGTTGTACAGGGAGTTTTCAAGTCCATCGTAGTAGATGCTCTCCTCCGCATGAATGGGGCCTCTCTCAATTTGTCGGGCGCCTTCCTCAGGAATCAAATCTTTAACGGTCCTCAATTGGCAACCTATTTTGGTGCGCACTACCTTGTGTCACTCCGTCAAAACGTCCCTGCCCTTCTAGGCTCTCTGGCGGCTATTGGAAACCCACTGGGCCTCTTTCGTGGTCTGGGAGATGGCGTAAGTGACTTTGTCACCGAGCCTGTAAAGGGCCTCCAAAAATCTATTCAAAATCTCAACCCGCAGTACGTGGTTGATGGCGTGGCTCGTGGTACTGGCTCTTTGGCGAGACACACTGTCGGAGGCTTTGCCGACTCAGCAGCTCTCTTGACGTCTACTTTTTCCAAGAATATGGCAGTATTAACCTTGGACCGACGGTACGCGCAAAAACGAGATCGCAGCAATACGATGCGAGAGCAGCAGGGTGACTTTCATTTGATGGATGGAGTCGAAAGCGGCTTTGTAAAATTGGCAGAAGGGTTCATCGAAGGCGTTACCGGGGTGGTCAGAGCGCCTATGCGCGGCGCAGAACGAAGAGGGGTCGAAGGCTTTTTCAAAGGATTGGGAAAAGGTCTGTTGGGATTGTTGGTGAAGCCAATGATTGGTATCAGTGATGCTGCTTCCGATGTATTTATGGCTATCAAGGCTTCCGTCGAAGGCGAAGGACAACAAGCCATCGATCGTCGGCGCGTTCAAATTCGTCCACGAAGGGCCCTGTACGGACGTGACAAACAAATGCGTACTTACAACTTAGCCGACGCCGCTGCCTGTGCTCTCATGTTGAGGACCTGCATTGGCGGTCAAAATTTTCTGAGTCACCTAGAAATGGACGATCGAGTGGCACTGTTGAGCGACAAGCGGATGCTCTTGTTGGACTCGGAGGGAAAGGAATTGCTGTTGGTCAAATTTTCGCATATTTCTACTGTTGAGGTCCGCGAGTACGAAGCCAATTCTTGTTCCGTTATAATCATGCTGAAACGTCCCCGCGCAAACGGCAGTGATATGGAAGTCGTCACGTGTAGTACGGTGGCGCAAGCTGTCGAACTGAGCGAACAGATCAAGCACGGAATGAGTCTCGTAGAGGAGGATGTATAATAAGATTTTTGGCTTTGTTGTCTACTCGTGCCTAGTACACACCGCCGTCGGAACAAGATTGCTTCCCCTTCAAATGCTACTCCTGCAGTTATATCCTCAAGTCTGCTGCAGTAGATACTCGAGTAGCTTCAAATTTTGATGTACCAGTGACCAGAGTACTACAGTGTGTGTCTAGACGGCCAAATCACAATCTACATATTTCGAGCAACTATTGAAGAAAGACAACTGTGGTGCCTACTACTACTAGATAAGAAATTCGTTTAGCCCAGCAATGTAACATAGAGTCCTCGAATGTGAAGAGCCAAATGCCCAAATCCATCTGCTGCAGCATTCATCCGAGTCCTCCACACGTCCACACTTTTCCTTCTTCCATTTTCTTCTGTTGCTGCAGAGAGCCAAGCAAAATAAACGTCTACGATGTGTGTGTGTTTACTTAAGCTTCTTCTTGGGACGGATCTGACTGGTATGGCCACACTTTTTCTTTCTACAGTTGGTGGCTTTGGGAGGAAGACGAGCGTAACACTTTCGGCAGATGGCCTTTTCGCAATTGAATCCCTTGGCCAACAGAGCCAAAGAGGGGTCGTACACACCTCCTCTCAATCTCAAAACCAGATGCAAGGTAGATTCCTTCTGGATGTTGTAATCACTCAGAGTTCGTCCATCTTCCAATTGCTTTCCGGCAAAGATGAGACGTTGTTGATCGGGAGGAATTCCTTCCTTGTCTTGAATCTTTGCCTTGACATTGTCAATGGTATCGGATGGCTCGACGTCCAAAGTAATGGTCTTGCCTGTGATTTTTGTCAATTATTAGTTGAATTGAAATGAGAAGGAGTGTTAGTGTCTTGTAGCGTCCAAGTACTGCTGGAGTTGGACACGACCGTGACAATCAAGAGAAAAGACCGAGACGCAGGCACACACACACACACAGACACACGTACACAAGCTACGACATTATTTGAGATTCAATATTCAATGGTCATCATCTTGTTACTACATCACACAATGATCTATCTAGACTACTCGAACTTAACACTACATTGATTACTCACCCGTCAAAGTTTTTACGAAAATCTGCATGGTTGGTTGTTGTTCTCAATGATTGTTGTTATAGTTACCGATCTCTACCAACAACAATAATAGCAATCATGCACTGTAGAGAGAGGCTGGTATCTGTGTTGGTGACCATGGAAGGGAGAGAAGAGGCGAGTCGTCTGTTTGCGTTGTTCGGTTCGTTGAGCTGCTCAATGTCTCCAGTACTAAAGATACATACGAGAGAAAATTTAAGTACAGCGATTTCTGATTGTAACATTAACCCTACATGTTTACTTGGAAACAAGGTAGGTAAACCGGCACAAACAACTGTCACGTTCTCAAACACTCCGATAGCGTCAGTGACGCCATAAAAGATACCAGGTAGAGGTATAGGTCTACTCTACTACTACTACTAGCTAGTAGTAAATCAATGGAATATCTATCCATCAATCATCATCTTTTGTAGCGGATCTTAAAATCCTCCAATAGGTCCAGAAGAAGATTCATTTCACTTCACACAGGCTCTACCAAGCGCGCGCACGAAAAAATAAAAATACCCCGAGTAGATATAAACAGTAAAAAAGATGAAAGCATTCAAGTCTCTTCTAAAGTATGCTGTCCTCACGATGGCACTGATGATGCCGCGAACCACCGATGGATCGATGGCAGGAGGAGCGGCACTCAACGCACTGAAATCCATAGATTACCGATATTTTGTGGCTGGTGGAACATGTGCTGCCTTCAGTCACGGAATCACCTGTCCCATTGATGTTATCAAGGTCGGTTTTTTGTTGCTATCGTCATTATTTTTACTGTTGGTTGTGCTTCCATCTGTAACCTGAATTTTTTTCTCTATTTTCCTTTTTTTACAACGACCTGCCGCAGACTCGGATACAAGCCGATCCCAAGAAGTACGACAAGGGATTAGTCAAGGCAACAGCGGCTATTTGTAAATCGGATGGACCACAAGTCCTGTTGGCAGGATTAGGACCCACAGTAGCAGGATACGGAGTAGAAGGCGCCATGAAGTTTGGAGTGTACGAAATCATGAAGCCAGTCTTTTTCTCTCTCTTGGGCGGAGATGAAAATCCAAAATCAAAGGGGATAGCCTTTTTGATGGCTTCGATTGTGGCTGGTGCTGTAGCGGCCGTATTGCTTTGTCCCATGGAATCGACTCGCATTCGGATAGTCACGGACAAAGACTATGCAGGCAAAGGATTGTTGACAGGATTGCCCAAACTTATCAAAGAAGAAGGATTGCTGTCCACGTTTTCTGGTATTTGGGCCATGCTGGCTAAGCAAGTGCCTTACACATTCGGAAAGCAGGTTTCATTTGATGTGTTGGCGGGGCTATTTTATGCCTTCTTTCACAATTATGGCGACAGCTTGGCCTTTTTGACGGATACAAGTACAAAGTGGATAGTTTCGGTGACGGCCGCCTTCATTGCATCCCTCTTTGCCTGCATCTTGTCACAGCCAGGTGATATGATCCTTACTGAAACATACCGAAAGACGGAGAAAGGAAAGCAGCTTTCTTTCAAACAAGTAATTTCCAAGATAAATAAAAATGGCGGGCTCTCCAACTTCTTCACGGGAACAGGAGCGCGCATTTTGCACGTCGGAATGATTATTACCAGCCAGCTGGTGGTCTACGACATTGTCAAGCAGCTTTTGGGACTTCCTGCTACAGGGTCTCATTGAATCAATAATCTACGGCAATATTACCAAAGTGACAGTAAACAGCTATGCGAATGAGTATTATTATTGCAGAGTGTATACAAAATTTTATATTCTCGTCATCTTCTAATATGGTTTGCAATTCGTAGAACACTCTTAGGCACGCACCTCTTGTGCTGATGCAGGAGTTGTAGCCTCGTTCTGGTGAACGATGCATTTTCCCTCAAAGAAACATTTGTGCAATTCTGTAACCGCCTCATTGAGTTGATCGTCACTTAAAACGAAAGAAATATTAACTTTCGAAGCTCCCTGGCTCATCATCTTTACCTGTATGCCACAACTAGAAAACACAGCAAACACTGTTGCCAAGACCTCCGAGCTCCTTTTCACATCAGCAATCAAGGTTAAAATTGACCGCCTCTCTGTTAGGGTTACGTCGGCATAAGGTGACATGTCATTGATGAGTGCGCGGATGGAATCCATTTTCTGGTTCGTGTCGAGGGATAAAGAAACGGAAACTTCCGAACTTGCCAGCATGTCAACAGAGAGTTGTCGCTTTTCAAAATCTCCGAATACTTTAGCCAAGAAACCATAAGCACCCAGCATCTTTGTTGAGTAAATATCCAAAACCTTGACGTCCCTCTTGAACGTGATCGCCGTCACCTAAGAACATTCGGGGAAGTGTTAGGTTGAATGATACCTCATATTGATAGAAAAACCCTGCCACCCCATGCACAAAAAGCTTACCAATCTATTCCCGTCTTTCTTGTTGGCAATGATACTGCCCTTGGCAATGGGATTGTATGAATTTTTGATAATCACGGGAGTTCCGCTTTGCATGGCAGGTTGCATAGCGATAGGATGAAGAACACTGGCTCCGAAATAGCTCAATTCGCTAGCCTCTTCGTACGTGACTTGGTGGATAGGGATGGCTGCTTCTACGAGCCGGGGATCTGTACTCAGAATGCCGTCGACGTCTTTCCAGCATTGAATCTCATCCAATGCAAGAGCGGCACCAATTTGTGTTGCTGTAAGGTCGGAACCACCTCGCCCCAATGTTGTAATCTTTCCGTCGGGATTGCGTCCAATAAATCCAGTTACAACTGCTATTACGTCAGGTTCCAGACTTTCAAAGGCCTGGCGTACAAGAGAGCTGCTCTCGGGGAGAAGCTTTGCATCTCCAAATTCACTATCCGTCATAATCCCAACTTCCCAAGCATCAAAGGACTTTGCTGGTACTCCCAACTGATTTAGTCGTGCAGCCATGATCCGCACAGAACAGCGTTCACCATAACTGACCAACTGATCCAAGCTTTTGGGTGATAATTCTTGAATGAGTTTTACACCCTGGAGCATACTTTCACATTCATCCAACAATTCATTGACCTCTTTGCGTGTATTGTCGGGTAAGTCAAATTCATCCATTGTAGTTTGATGCAGCGCACGTGTGGCATCCAAACATACTTGTCCATCTTCACATTGATTGATACAAAGGTATAAAACGTTAGCTTGTGTTGCTTCTTATTCACACACCACAGAACAAATAATAATAATAATATTCACCATTCATCCAAAACAAGACTCTACTACGAACACGCGATCGGCGAGTACGTACGTACGTACCCAGTGCAAAATTTCCCGCACTCAAGAGAGCATTCGTCGTTTTTCCCATGGCCGAGCACACAACGGCTCGGGGTCGATATCCTGCTTCGATCTGACGTTTGATCAATTTCGCAACATGATCGACACGTGACGCATCCGCCAAACTGGAGCCTCCAAATTTCATGACAACCTCCACCACGGCGGCATCCTTCCCCACCTGTCGTTTGTTTCCAATACTTTCGTCACCACTTCCCTTGTGATATTCATTGACATCTTCGTCTTGGCCTGAAAAGAGAACCGTAGGAGAAATTGTTACGGCACTTTGACTGGCCACGCCAATCGCATTTGGGGCGAAAGCAGAAGCCGACAGAGAAGCACATGTAACAGAAAGAACGGCTGGGAACCAAAGCAAACTGATTAGGTTCATCTTTGCTACGCTCTTTTTTTTTCTTCCTCTGGTCCTTGTTTCTACTGAGACAAGCTAATATGATGGTTTATTTTATGAATATGATACTCGTAGATAGTAACACAACCCAATCTTCGACAAGTTACGAAAATAAAACTTCCGCAAGAATTTTTCTCGGTTCTGTGATGGTGAACAACTACTAGCTGCCGTCATCATAAAACTCCTACTACCGGTAATAACCAATTCCAATTAAGAATTGAAGATCAAATGTGCGATATAAGAGTTACTCAATTAGGCACTCTAATCTGCATTAGAGTTTAAACCCATAGTTTCGTTGACCCCCAACATGAACCGCAATGGCCTTGCCAACATCTTCCCGCAGTACCCCAACAGTCTCATCTCCTTGTTCATAGTCTAACAAAAAGATTATAGCACCATCGCAGCCTGAAAAGGTGTTGATAGAGTGCTCAAACCAGTCCCCGCCCTCGCACACTCGTGTGATCTGTCCAGTGTAAATGTTCACCTGGTTTTTGCGACCATAAATTCGCTGAATGTCTTCTTCTGACAGATCAAAGGCTCCTGTAATGTCGCCTGCACAAATGTCAAAATCCCGAAAGATTGCCATTCCAATTTTTTGTCCCTTTCGGAAACAATAATCTTCTCGATCCATCCTTTCAAAGCTGGACGTTTCCAATGTAAAGTCACTTCGTTCGTTAGAAAATGCAAACGCTTGAACAACATCACAGCCTTCTCCCCCAGGATTTATGTTTACAAATAATTTCCTTCCATCTGGGGCCACTGCCATCGAATGTTTGTAAATCTCCTTGATCCCGTGGCAGTTCTTTTCCGTAATCACGTTTTGCAACGCCGTTGTAGGAAGGACTTCAAAACGAGAGGAAACGACTGTTACTACGTCTTCTTGAGAAATGGTTCCATCCAAATCCTCAACGATTCGTCTTTTGGTCGGTGATTCATCGTGGAAGAATAATGGTTTTGTTGGTCGGAGCTCGTCTCCTCGGATCAAGCCTATTTGTCCCTTGATTTCCAATCCTTCGTCGTTCTCTTCATTCTCAAAGGCAACATTAAATTGCAAAGCTTTTTTGGCAACTATACTGGCAAGCTCTGGTGAAATAACATCTCTATTGTCGACGCGAGTAATCCCATATTCCACGATTGTGCGGCCAGGATCTACCAACTTTCCTCTTGGGGGTCGTTGTCGGCCACCATTGCAGCCGCCGCCACCACCACCACCACCGCATAATGATGATGATGATGATAAGTGGCTATGATCTGAATTGGCGTCGTATCGATTGCTTTTGTGCTTACCGGTCATCGTTGGGTATACATGAAGGCTTTATCCTTTGAGTAAGAACTAAAGGTTCGAAAGATAAAAGCGTCTGTGTCTACGAAAAGAACGAAAAGTGAACAGGTGAACGAACACGATTGTTATTATTTCTTGTTATTTTATTTATTGAATTTGCACTGTCGTTCCAAACGTGGCGAGGATGTTTATCTTCAAAAAGGTCCAGGATAAGATGTGCGTCTAAACATTTAGTCAAAGATTTTAACGAAGCGATGATGATGACGGCAGCATTATTTTACGTAATCGGCATTCTCTAGAGTACCAGCTAGCTAGCTACTACTAGTAGTAGTAGAGTAGTCTAGCTAGTACTGTAGTAGATAGAGCGAGGAGTAGTACTCGAGTACAGTATTACCAGTACTGTAGGCAGGGCAGGGTAGAGTAGCACTGGATAGAATAGTCGACTAGTAGTCTAGTCTAGCTGAAAATAAAAATCTGCATCTTCCTTACACTAAAAATTATATCAGTCAGCACAGCACAACCAGCAATTATGAGAGTCCTTACAATATGTACCTTCACCGCGACCGCCGTATTGGCTCTTTTGCAACCCGCATTGACATTTCAAATCGATCCAACACCGACCATTTCGCCTTCTGCAACGACCTCCAGGAGTGATTTCGTCCGAACTTCGGCTGCCATGGCTGCTGGTTTTCTACTTGCGGGAACCCCAGCAATTGTTCCACTTCCAGCTGTTGCTTCCGATGCTTCAATAAACGACAAACTGGTCGGCATTAGTGATGCCAAGTTGAAGGAAATGGTAACATTCGATGTCGTCGAAAATCAATTTCTGTCGAACGGGAAATTGACTCGATCAATCTACGACGAAACTGCCACCTTTACAGACGAGATCGATACGTACGGCCTAGACCAGTGGATGAAGGGGACGCAAAAATTATTTGTTGCCGAAAATTCCAACGTGAAACTCGTGGGAGATGTTGATGTGACAAACACCGAAGTGACCTTTCGTTTCGACGAGGATTTGCAGTTCCGAATCCCTCTGCTTTTCCCCACAGTATCATTGACCGGAAAGGTTGTTTTGAAACGAGACTCGGACACTGGCTTGATTACTAGTTATCAGGAGTTTTGGGACCAAAGTGTCAGCGATGTGCTCAAGACGGCGAAATTCAACTTTGGTTTGTAATGTAGCTATAACAAACAGCACTTAATACTTAATACAGTTTTATCTTAAAGTTGCAAAATAGCTCATTGTTAGTCCTTATTACGACGAAATCTTCGAAGAAAGCCCCATGTTCTTCGTCGCTTATCATTATCAGACTCTCCTTCCCCATCTTCTCCCTTTGGATCCACTGGTTTTTTGAAACCCCTGGTCATGGCAACGCGGGTTTCGTCCAACGAAGCATCGGGACCCAATGGGCTCTTGGTCATTTGCCGTCTATCTCTGTAATAGTTGGGACCTCGGATCATACTGGGAGTGGTTGTCGGGGAGGACCAGGGTGACAGCTGATCGTTCGAGTCTGCCTCCGTAACAATCGATGGGTCCGATAGATCTTCAAAGTCGCAAGCCAAGACTGTGATACTGATTTCTTCGCCCATGGATTCATCCACGGAAGCGCCAAAGATGATGTTTGCATTGTCGTCGGCATTTTCATAAATTACTTCACTGGCCTCATTGATCTCTTGCAAACCCATGGTGGCTCCACCAACAATGTTGAAAACAATGCGCTTGGACTTTTGAATTGGAAAGTCCAGTAATGGACTAGAAATAGCTGCTATGGCGGCATCTGCTGCTCGGTTGCGACCCACACCTGTTCCCACGCCCATCAAGGCTGTTCCAGCGTCTTTCATGACAGCACGAACGTCGGCAAAATCCACATTTACCAGACCTGTCTTGAGGATAATTTCTGAGATACCCACAACACCTTGTCGTAAAATATCATCGGCTACCAAGAAGGCTTCTGTCACTGGAGTATTGTCTGGAACAATCCGTAGTAATTTGTCATTAGAGACCACAATCACAGTATCTACATGCTTTCGTAGCTCCTGAATGGCTTTCTCTGCCTGTATCATTCGTTTTCTGCCTTCGAAGGCAAATGGTTTGGTAACGACTCCAACGGTCAGGCAACCATTGTCTTTTTTGGCAATTTCTGCCAATATAGGCGCTGCACCACTACCAGTACCACCACCCATTCCAGCCGTAATAAAGACCATATCGGCACCAGCACAGATCCGATCCAGTTCCTTTTTGTTTTCCATTGCCGCCCGGGCTCCAACGGTCGGGTCTCCTCCTGCACCCAATCCACGTGTCAAGGCTCGGCCAATGTTCATGACATTGGGAGCTAAAGATTTGGACAAGGCCTGTGCGTCGGTATTGATGGCCCAAAACGTTACACCCTCAATGCGAGTTTCAATCATCCGATTCACGGCATTCCCCCCTCCTCCCCCGACTCCCAGTACCTTAATGATGCATGGAGGTGCAGAATCTGGTAGATTGCGGGTTTCCATCTTCGGTTCCGTTGGAAGACTGCTGCCAATAGTATCGGACGAGGCTGCGTCTTCGTCGGAGGAGGACATGAGGATGCCTGTACGCAGACATGGTTGGAAGAGCGAGCGCCGCGAACTCATAGCTGCTGTACCTCTACTGACAACAGTTTGAGGGGATAATGTCCAAGCCTGACCATACTGCAAGGTAGAGCCTGCCAGGAGTATGCAGAACCATAACTGGTAGGTAGATATCCGAACGAAAGATCGTCTTGATATCATCTTGGATCTTGGCTGTGTGTTGTGTTGGGTGGACAACATATTATTATATAATAGTGTTGCACTTAGTATCAAGAAACGCGGGAAGAAATTGCCCTGGTCAGCGAGATGAAGATGCCTTAACTAGAGTGAGTCAATCACTATTCGTAATTATTAGCTCGAGCAATGTTATTGCTTTGGTTAAAGTATTTTGTATTGGGGCACTACTGTTGAAAAGAGGAGCAACGTCAAAAGGCTTGCTTGTTGTTGTTGTGCACCGCGACAAATACTTAAATAATAATAATGAAATCTTTGTTTCATGGCCTTGGTCTGATCTTCGTCCGTAGACCTCCGAAAATATAGTGCACTCTCAAAGAAGAGGTCTAGCTAAAAAATAAATGCGAGAGGGATATTTCAAATAATAATACTGTAGTAATTGCTTATTACTACCCTCGGGGACAGCTCCGTGGTTTGTGCGCACATTGGTCGCCAGAACAAGAAGTACGCAGTTGTAGTATTATTAGCTCTTGTAGGTAAATAGGCTCCATCGTTCATCGGGAGAAAATTAGACAAACCGATGGGTGACGACGAATCGCCTGCAGGAACGTACGATGATAGGCTACTGGTGCAGAGATAAACGTAGGTTTTTTTTTCGACATTTATTGTACGAATTGGCAGAAAGGCGAAGGCATACCAGGACAACACTACAGAGAATCAGCATTGGGTAGGTTTCAGAAAGAAGGTCATTTTGACTCTCTGATGGAGTATCCACCCCCACCCCAGGTGCCAATGGTTGCCTTCGTGTACCAGGTAACCTTGGCGCCCTGCGGGCGCCATAGTTGTGATCCCCGTTAATTTAATTAGATATTCAATTTTTTTTTTAATCCACCCCCACCACAAAAAATCCATAACGACGATAGTGTTTAACATAGACAACTCCGATGCGCCATACACCATATCTCAGATTCCATGGTTTAGGCACGAGACTATGTACGGCTGACTACTAGCTAATAGAGTAGATAATGCTTACGAGTACCAGGTACATTGGTTTTTCAACCTAAACGACAGCATTCTAAAATTAGATTTAAGTAATCTTCCTCGCGCCGGCCACGATAAGGTAATTAGAGATAATCATGTGAAACTCTTATTGGAAGGAAGAATTATTAAACCAATCTGTTTAAGAACTCCCACTCGCCGAGATTGACTACCTCCGTCGCCACCATATTATTTTGAGACTGCACGGAAGTCGCTACTGTCTAAAACCCTTCATCTGTTCCATGTGCATTGAAAAGACAACGGCTCTTCTTACTTACCTCCAAGTCATCATCATTAATTCATACATTCATACATTCAAGGAATAGCAGTAGAGAATACTTCATTCTTGATCCCTTCATCGATCGCTTTCGAACACCTATCGAAGGACATCATGGTGACTCCCACAACGTTCCTATCCCTAGCTTTGCTACTAGTTGGGACCGTAGCACGCGGTCAAATGGACAGCGACGGCTCTCCCCTACTACGAAGGAGACGGAATCTCCAACCGAATATTAAGGTTGGTCTGCAGAAAATGCTCGACTATACAGGGCTAGATGCCGACGAGGAATACACAGGATGGTTCAACAAACTGGCGTTAGAAGAGATGAGTTTGCCACCAACACCTCCACCTTCTCCTCAAACCAAACAGCCAACGCTGGCACCGACACAGGCCACTGCTGCTCCAACCACTAAAAGCCCCAACACATCTGAGCCTACGATTACCCCAGGCTCACCCAGCCCCAAACCAACGACGGCTGCACCCACTCTCTCCTCAACAGATAGTCCTACCATAACACCAACGAGCAGCCCAACACAGTCTCCAACTACTCTGCCTACCCCTGAACCTACCCCTGAACCTACCCCTGAACCTACGCCTGAACCTACGCCTGAACCTACGCCTGAACTTACGTCGGAACCTTCTCCAGCACCTACTCCTGAACCTACCCCAAGACCTACCACAAGACCTACCACAGGACCTACACCAGTACCTACTCCTGGGCCTACGACAAGACCTACACCAAGACCAACGCCAGAACCTACCCCAAAGCCCACTGTAATAGAAACCACAATCCTCCCGACTATTAGCCCAGCTATGGTTGAAACCACAGTTAGTCCTACTCCAGCAACAGTGACTGAGGTTCCAACCATCTCACCAGAGAATGACACCACAGTGAGCCCTACTTCAGCCCAAACAGTGACCGAAGATCCAACTGAAACATTTGAAACTGAGAGCCCCACAAAAATACCTACAGAAGCTCCCATCACTGCTCCAACCCCCATCCCAGCCCCTGACCCAACCCCTGTGCCAACCCCAGCTCCCAGTAAGATATTATGCCCTTCCCTTCACTCTTCCATGTTATCGTTTAAGCATTCCACATTCTGTACTTATATTGTTTCCACCATGTTTTTACTCTTTTTACAGCCACTGAGAATCCTACCGTTGCAGCTACCCCTCTCCCTACCAAATCACCATCAACTCCGCCTACTAGCAAACCTTCGCGTTCACCGACAATTTCTCCTTCCGCTAGTCCCACTTTCGCTCCGTCTCCTTCCCCAACCATAGCATGCAATTTGAATGAAGAAACCAGAGAACTTCTCATTCAAATCTTCCTCAACCGAGTATCCGATCCCGCTGAAATCGAATCTATCGGCACGCCTCAAAACACGGCTTTCAATTGGTTGCTGAACGAAGATCCCGCCTTTCTTTGTCCTCAAGCGCCTAATCTTGTGCAACGATACGTCCTAGCCGTACATTACTTTTCCACTCGTGGTAGCCGGTGGTTTCAGTGCAGTGCTCCCAGTGATTTGACCGACCCTGAATCAGTCGCACAGGCTAACGATGCCTGTACTATTGCGGTTGCGCCTGGCAACCGAGAAGAAAACTCGTTTGCTTGGTTGACTGGAAACTCAGAATGTACTTGGGGAGGAATTGCCTGCAACGACGAGGGCAAGGTCACTCGTATTGACATGGAAAACAATGGAGTGGGAGGACGTTTACCCTTCGAGCTCGAGCAATTGACAGAATTGCAATTCCTCTTGTTGGAGATTGGCGCCATTGCTGGAACCATACCAACACAATTGGGCGTGTTGTCAAATATGGAGTTGTTAGATTTGGATTTTAATCTTCTCCAAGGACCCATTCCTGAAGAATTGTTTGATCTCACCAACTTAAAACAACTTGATATCAACAACAATGAGCTAAGCGGAACGATAAGTACGCGAATTGGACTGTTAAAAGACTTGAACTTGGTGCAAGTTGAGAGCAATTTTTTGACGGGACAAATTCCTGATGAATTATCAAACTTACTTCTGCTTGGTAAGTCTGTCGGACATGGTCGTTGCAAATCTCTTTACTTGCCGCTACACTATGATCTAAACACACCTTTTCTTTTTTCACTTTTGCAAACTTACAACAGAAGTGGCAACCATGCAATTTAACCAACTTTCAGGTTCTGTGCCGGATGCTATGTGTGAATTGGAAGCACTTCAAGTCTTTACCGTTGACTGCCTGGGAGCACCAGGGCGACCATCCCCTCCGTTCGTCGCCTGTTCCTGCTGCTCCTTTTGCTATTAGGCCAACCTCCGTTTTGTTGTTGTTATTCAGACCACATGGCATACTTGCTGCACCATAGGATCAAAAGGTATTGTCGCATATGCTTTAATTCATAACTTCATCCTTACATTCAATTACTACCACTCGCTATTGCTAAGAGTAGTAGCTACTAGAATACTGCGAATAGAAAATACTGGACTACCAGGTAGATAAAAAATTTGAATGTCTAATTTACGGGGATCACAACTATGGCACCCGCAGGGCGCCAAGGTTAACCGAAGGCAACCATTGGCACCCCAAATGGTGGCAGAGTTGATCACAACCGGACCACACCTTCCATGGAGGAGGATAGGATCTGCAAAAATACTGGACTAGATAGATAGTCTACTAGAGACTAGACTAGTCTAGTCTACTCATATTCTTCTTATTATTATTCTATCCTCCAGCCTTCCGACGCTCATTTGATTAATACGTCCAAAAGCAGAAACCTACACGTGGAGCTGAAGAATCGATCAAACACAAAAACAACATCATCATTCATTCATTCATTCGATAAGATTTTAACTACTAAGTTCATTATCATTTTCCATAGCACCTGAATTAATCAATCAATTGAAACAATATGAGATCGTTTCTACAACTTATCTCCTTCGCGGCATTGCTAGTGAGTCGATTATTCAAATTGAAAAGGACACCAATGGCTCTCTTCTATGCAAAGGATATGAGATTGTTTCTTTTCCTTTTATTTCTCACACCCTAATCTTTATTTTTGCCCACTTCCTTCCCGTCTATCCTGTCTCGCAATGTTCTAGACTCAAGTTTGGGCTGCAGCAAAGCCAGTAAAGAATATCTCGGTAAATTTTTTGGGAAAGAAATACGACGTTGCTTCGGCAACTACCACAGAAGAAGTCGCCAAGGAAATCCAAAAACAAATTGGAGGGGATGGAACAAAACTACCTCAGATGCTTTTCGGCACGAAAGAACTCAACCTCAAAGAAATTTTGCGCGATGCTGGAGTTACAGATGGAGCAGAACTTGTTGCGATTCCTGATGTGCAAGGTGGCATGGAGGATTTGATGAAACAAGCCGGCTTGGACAAAGAAAAATTGAACGAGTTAATGGGCTCATTGGGCGGCGAAGGAGGCACGCCATCGATGGAGGAGAGTATGAAAATGATGAAAAATATGATGAACAGTCCGATGATACAAGAGATGATGAATGATCCTGAAAGATTAGAGCAATCGCGACAGATGATTCTCAACAATCCTATGCTGAAGGTAAGCGCTGATATGTCTTGATTTGTTTTCGTTGTCGTTCTGCGGCTTGTTTCTCAACACGATTGATTCCATTATTTCCTGCGATACAACAATCATCTTTTAAAAAGTCTATGATGGCGGGCATGCCAGGAATGGAAGAGTTGTTGAACGATCCGGAAGCTTGGAAACAGGCAATGCAGGCTGCAGCTTCCATGTATTCGAATATGAGTCCCGAAGATATGATGAACATGATGGGAGGCATGGGAGGCATGCCGGGTATGGGAGGAATGCCAGGTATGGGTGGCAATGCTGGGAGTCTCTTTGATGGAACCCTCGATGACTCTGCCGCGGCTGCCGCTATCGATGAGCTCTCCGAGGGCGAAGATTAGTTCCTGTTTGAATAAAATCCAACCCGCATATTGTTCCAAGATACTACACAATACTGAGTACATCCCGGCGAATGGTTGGCTATCCTAAGGAGACCAGTGCACAATATGAGGGCACTACTAGCTAATTTGAGATAGTTGTCATGTAGCTCAAATGATACTCATGGTTGTGTTATAAAGTATAGTGTACAATTTAAAAGTCAATGTACATCGCCCGAATTTAAAATCTAGATAGAAAACAAGCAGTGCAACACTCTGGTTGCTGACATTGCACAGGTGCATCGTCTCCTGCACAGTCAGCTGTCAATTGAGAAAGTAGTCCCTGCGTGCGGAGGGCACAGATCTCTTGTGGCATTGAGCCTTGAAATAAATTTCCATGTAGAAAGAGTACCTCTGGAAAGATAGAGAAAATATTAGAACGATGATGTCGCAATTTGCGTCCAAGTAATCACACTCAAAAACTTACGAAGGTTGCTCAGATTCCCAAGCGAAGTTGGGAATGTCCCCGAAAAGCGATTGTTCAATAGTTGGAGTACCTCCAGGTTGTTGAAGTTTCCAAAGAAATCAGGAATGGTACCAACAAAATCGTTCCCCCCAAGTCCAAGTACTTCCAGACCTGTCTGACTTTGAAGGAGCTGAAGAATTTCGCCAGTCAACTGCGTATTAGCAGCGGTGAAGAATCTTAAATTTTCCAACTGACCAATCTCGGAAGGAACAGGACCTTGAAAAGGATTGGAATCAATCTGAAGTACATCGAGGTTGACCAAGTTCCCGATGCTCGACGAGAGTCCTCCTGAAAAGCTATTAGTATCAATATCTAATACCTCCAGATTGGTCAGCTGGTACAGCGACTCAGGGAGAGGTCCACTGAAGGCGTTAAGATCAACGTCCAACGACGTCAGCAAATTCAGCTCCCCCAGTTCTGCTGGTAGCGTGCCCACCAAATTCAAATTTGAATCAAAGTCCAGTGACAAAAGTTGAGTCAAAGCAGAAAGTTCACTTGGTAAATTCCCGTCCAAGTTGTTCTCATCTAAAAGTTACGGGTTGAAAACGAGAGCGCTGGTCTGAGATACACAGTCATTCATGGCGAATCAGTGCAGCGATCAGAAAAAATCTTCACAATACGTACCAACAGAAATTCGAATGAGTTCATCGCTTTCGTTACAATCCATTTCGAACCATTCACAGATATCTGCTTCACTCAGATACCGCTCCGGTGTCTCACCATCCCTCGCAGGACACGGATTTACCGTTGGTGCATCTTGCCGGTTGCACGTGAGCCAATTGTCCCCCGAAGTACTAAAATAAAGCACTGCACCTACGTATCGCTGTGTGACATCCAATACCTCGTCTGGACACACTTGGGCTTCGTCGCCATTCACGAGCCACTCAAAGGCAGCAAACTGAGGACTGCTGGAAATGCGTAACTGATTTGGATCGGAGATTGTGACGATGATATCAAAAAGTCCAGCAAGCCTTTGTCGTGGCGTCAAACCACCACATATAGTTTCCACCGGTGCTGCTGTCGGAAGGCCAACAGGTGAGATAGTTGTTATCTGTGTTGGTGCTGGACTCGAGAATCGACTTGGAGCACTCGTGATTCTTCTTGTGGGAGCGCTGGTGGGGCTTATCGTCACCTGCGCATTGGTAGGGAAAGGAGTCGGTTGAGGAGTCAATATAGGAGCACTCGTCGGGTTGGGAGTGTTCTGGGCATCCGTAGGATTCGGGGTTGGCGCCTTTGTGGGTGGAACTGGTGCGTTGGTGGGAGTATTTGTTGGATTTGGTGAAGGAGGAGGTGTAGGGGCTGGCACAGGAGCTGTGGTTGGATTTGGCGTGGGAACTGTGGTTGGATTTGGCGTGGGAAATGGTGTTGGTTCATTTGTCGGAGGTGGCGTTGGATCAGGGACAGGCGCAGTGGTTGGCAGCAGAGTTGGCAAAAGAGTAGGATTCGGAGTTGGAGCTTTGGTTGGTGGAAGAGTGTCTGGACTTGGTGTGGGAACTGGTGTTGGTTCAGTTGTTGGAGGTGGCGTTGGATCAGGGAAAGGCGCAGTGGTAGGCAGCAGAGTTGGCAAAGGAGTGGGATTTGGAGTTGGAGCTTTTGTTGGTGGAACAGTGTCTGGAATTGGTGCAAATGTTGGAATGAAGGTTGGACTGACTGTGTCAACATCTGTTGGACGCGGTGTCTCCGGCACAGTAGGAGGCACAGGAGCTTCTGTAGGTGGACTGACAGGGGCACCCGTCGGGCTCTACCAGGAAAAAAAATAAAATAATTAATGATATAAGTTTAGATATTTTTTGACACCTCACTTTGCATATTCTATCTTCATTTCTTTTGATTCAATCTTACCGGCGTCATACTCATGTCCATTTGTCGCCACACGAGCTGAAAACTTTCGTCAAGCAATTCCTCATAATCTTGTTCCTCGTAATCAAAGGTATCTGCCAAATCTCGAATCCGAGCTATCTGTATTTTACGCCCTCGTTTCCTGGCAGCAGATAGTTGTATCATTGAAGAAGAACTTTCTGCTGCAGTGACAGCCTCAACATGTTGTTTATTTGTTACATTCTTTTCTTCTTGTTCAAATCGATTGGTATCTCTCGAGGAAACGATCGTGGCAGCGGCACTGTCAGTAACAGAGCAGCACCCGGCTAATAATCCCATGGCAAGCCAGGAACGTCTCTTATTTCGTGGCTTGGGCGTAGCACATTTTTGGACAATCGATGCCATTATTCAAATTTACACAGGGGTGAAGAAAGCTTTGTCTTGCAGTAGAGGGCAGAGGAGACAAATGAAGAATGAAGGCAAAAGAAGTAAGTGAAGAATAGACCTTTCATCAGGAAATCAAGACACTTTCACATGAAAATGTGAAGCAAGAAACGGTAGGCATATTTTCAACGTCCAATGCTATGTGAAGATTGTGTTCGTGACGTGCAAGAGAAATACTTACAGAAGTCGTTTTTCTTAGTTCTGCCTTCCTAAAAAGTAGGTAGCCAACGCAAGCAAACCTGGGACTCACATCCTTGTCCCTAAATTCAGCGGAAGAGGTCCAGACTGCTCTGATTTTTACCTCTCATCGTTTTACTATTATTTTTGTCTCCTGGTCGAGGTTGCAAAAAGTAACAACAGCGTTTACATCAACAACAGACAGCAAGAAGCTTCTTGGAATACTCTACACTACTAGCGTGCTGTTATCAAAGTTATTGTTCAAGGTAAGACCGGCGATGGCGGTCGCGGGATAACGCTTAATCAAAGTCTTTGTAGTAGTCATGTATGAAGAGAAAAGGTGTAGAAGCCAGGAAATTAGGGCATGAATGTATATCTCAACTTGGTCTCTCCAGTCAATGATCTAACACCCGCTACCCGTTACCATCCATCCTTCTTGAACGATCATAATTTGTATCGTAGATGGTCCGTTATGCTAAAGAACCCGATGTGCCGGAGAAGACCTCCAAGGCTCGAGGATCCCATCTTAGAATCCATTTCAAGCACACTCGTAATATTTCTCACTTTTGCAAAGGCATGAACGTCAACAAGGCATTGAAGCACTTGGACGATGTCTTGGCCTTCAAGGCGGTCATTCCCTTTGTTAGATACACGGGAGGAATCGGAGGAACTGCACAGGCAAAGCAAGTCAAAGCCCCTGGTAACAGAGGTCGCTGGCCCGTCAAGGCAACGGCTGTGTACCGTGATTTGTTGAAGAATGCCATTGCCAACGCTGAGACCAAGGGACTGGATCCTGCCCTTTTGGTCGTCGATCACGCACAAGTCAACCGTGCGCCTGCTGGGCGAAGACGAACATACCGTGCCCACGGTCGTATCGGAAAGTACGCCAGCCAACCCGCCCATGTCGAAATTATCCTGAAGGAAACTGGAGGAGACGTTGCCAAGGCGGACGATGACACCCGCGTCAAGATTACCAAGAAGCAAGCCGCCAAGAACCGTTTTGTCAAGGTTGGTGCCTAAACAAAATATAAATCTGGACGTCCTCTTGAAGTTGAATGTAGTAGATAGATGCAACTGTGTGTGTAGGAGTATGTTGTGAAGAATTTGTCCTCAGGAATAAAAGTGAAGACGTGTGTTTTAGGCCTTTGACTCTATAAAGGTGGCGTGCTTGTAATCACTTGCTCGAAATGGGCATCTACTTGAAACCTGAATCTGACTTGAGAATAATAGCAGCTACAGTAGTGCATGGATTCATCAATGAGCTCCTGCGGGTTTTGTAAAAGGTTCATGTTTTCCAGCCTCTCTCATTCAAAGAAACATTTCCTATCAATCAAAAATATCCTCTATTCTCTGCAATATGTAGTACTGCTCCAAAGTGTGCAGATAGACGTATGAAGCAGTCGCTTCTTCTGCGATACAATTATTAGTATTACGAGTACGATAGCTAGTATTCTTCAATAATAGCTACTCCTAGTAGTAGTAATACTCTAGTGCCACTAGCTAGTACTAGCTAGTGGAATAGTACCACTACTACTTGTCTACTACTAGCTACTACTAACTCTAGTAGACTACCAGGTACAGTACCTGGTAGTCAACTCGACCGAAATGCAAAGAAATTGAACTAGTGTGCGACGTTTCAAATTTTGCAGTACGTGGAACCATGCAGAGAGGGAGGGAGACAACAACCATCAAGTATCTCGGTCAACAAGAACAAAGGAACACCGCACATAATCTCTGTACAGCAACCTCGACATTGACCGAAGCAGTAGGGTACCATTTCTGCAAATAAAGTAACGTTAGTACCGACGTATATTCTTCCACAAAATATCAAACCAGAAGCCCAAAATTGATTTCGAAAATGGGCAAGAAAGGAGACACGAAAAAACACCCATCACGGCAAAAGCCTCCTCCTATAGATCAATATGTCAAACCAGCTATTGCTCTCGGTGTTGCTCTGTTGGCGTATCAATTCTTCAAAGGATTAAACTCGGAGGTATGTACAAGTGTGTCAATTTTTGAAAGTCGAAGTGGAGTCTCTTGCTCTTGATGTCATCTCAACGTGCCTATTAATATCATTTACACACCCGGCTCGCACACAAACACACACACCACACACCCACACCCACACCCACACCAACTGCCGTTAGATCAAACGAATCAATGTCGAGGACGAGCTCGAATTGCGGGATGTGTTTTTTGGCGAAGGAGAAACGGGAAAGAACTACGCGGTCCTCTGTCATGATGAAAATTCCAAGATTCCCGTCTCGTCCGTCTTTCAAGATGCCCACAACGATGGAAGCTCCAAAGCTGAATTCCGTCTTGTGAATTGTGATTACGTATTGCCTTCGTCCGAAAAGACCATTGCGGAACGATTCAAATTTAACATGAAAGACCGTCCTATAATGTTTGTTTCGGGTGCCATTGGAGAACCTAAGCAGGTACGTCGAAAAGGGGACGAACGACTTGCTCACAACTTTTTGAATCAAATCACTCACGACACCCAACCCTTCCCCACCAATAGGTTCCCTCCAAACACTTGAAAACTGGAAACATGTTGCTGAAAGCACTACGAAGTTTGCTGGAACCGAAAGCTGGTAAAGTGGAAACCACACAAGATTTGAGAAACAAATGTCTCGAGAAGGATATTTGCGGTCTTCTTCTGAAGGGCTCTAAGCAAGCTCCCTCCTGGTTGAAGGATGCTATGGGCAAACTTGTTAAGGAGTTTCCTAATGTGTCATTGACAGCAATCGACTCCAGTGTCTTGTACGTCAAGAATTTGGAAGATCAAATTGAGGAATTCGACGAAAACATCAAGCAACACAGATTTGTCATTTTCAAGAAGGTTAGTGGCAGCACCGATGCAGCAGGGAAGGGCCGGTTAATCACCAGCATCATTCCTTTGCAAGAAAATTTGTCATATGGTTCCATGAGCAATTTATTGGCAAGTGCCGCGAGTGGAAGTGCTACGCCAAAGAAATTGAGTGCGTTGCCCATGGTTAAAACGAGGACAAAGAAACTGGTCGCGGAAGAAAAAGCCAAGCGAGAACGAAAATCTGACCAAAGCAAACGACAGGCATCTGGAGGAAGTTCGACACCTGGAGGTGCTTTTACGGAAAACGACGGCAGTCGGGAAGGGCGAAAGGCTGAGCGAGAAAGGCGACGTGCCGAGCACCACGCCAACAACCCCGATTTCAAACCAAAGACTCCCGAGGAGATCCAGGAAATGGAACGCAAACGCCGAGAGAGAATGGAAAAAATGGCAGAGGAATGGACCATTGATGGCGAAGATCTACCTCCAGAGGGCGATCCTTATGACGACGAAGATTTGGAGGATTTCGATGAAGAAACGTCCACTTACGAAGTTCACGATGACTACGCCAATGATGGAGAAGATGTTATGGATCTTGATTAAACTCAGCAAACAATCTATCATAACTACTGAAAACAGTAATAGATAAAGCAACGTCACTATCTTGCATTGGTTGCAACACAACTCCATATCCGTAGAGTAGGTCACCAAGTAACTAAACAGATAAACAACCATAAAAACTACTTTCTTAAGTGGTGGACCTAAACAGCTACTAGTAGGCATGCTCGTCGCAATCGTCTGTTAGCGAGTCCAAAAAAACAAGAAACAAGCCACATAATTCGATTTCTGTTCACAACAATGTTTGAGTGAGTATTTCTCACACCCCAACGAACTAATCTTCCTATTACTTTCCTTGGGGAGGAGAAAGGTCGACATCCTCATCTACGTCATAAAAGTAATGCTGGGGAATGGGAATCACATAGCGAGCCGGGACACGACGGTGAGGGGTCCTTCCTTGTGCATCTTCATCGTCCTCAAACTTCAAATAAGAAGATAAAAATTGGCACTAGTTAGTAAATTCGCATGGTCAATAAACATCATTTGTACCACAACGGCGACGGCAAGAACGAACGTACCTTGACAATAATCTCCTTCACCATGGGTACATTGTTGCGTTCCAGCTTCCAGACGGGATCTTTGCTAACCTTGGCTCTGTAAAAGGATGTGGTTTCAGGGAAAATGGCCATGCAATCCATGCCTTTTTTGAAGCACCCTTCATCACCCAAGCTCAACCTCATGACATGGGACCAGGGCAGTCGGATCAACTTGCTCGTATCGTCCTCATCCTGGACATCGTACGTTTCTGTGTCCGAATAAAACTTTTGAACGCTGGCAAGAATCCAGCTTCCATTTTCGTCGGTTCTGAAATAAAAAATTGATCGACGTAGACGAGTTGAGTGAGAGATAATGCAATACGGATGTAAAACATGGAAACAAAGATTTATCGACATACCGAGTAACCTTGGCAGCAACCTGCACCACGAGAATAAAATCCAAGTGAAATAATTTAGGAATTGTCATTCAGCATTTAGCAGGTTTTGCACTCCAAAAACACACATATAAATCAAACATTTCAATTTCAATGCATGCTATGCGACTACTACTACTACTGCTTACCTGTTCATTGGGACGAGCCGCCAATTTGGTACGCTTGCGTTTACGAACCGAAACATGAGTAGCTCGACCATCAAAATGCGCCGTCTTTCGAGCATAATCGGTGGCGGCATTTCCTTTTTCCAAACGTTCCAAGAACCCTCCAATGGCCTCTTCTTCATCAATTTCCATGCTTTCAAAATGACGGGCCACAGCAACGGCCAACTCGGACGGAGGAGCTTCCGGACGGACTGGCACAGCCTAAAAAAATACAATACATTGGAAAGCAATGGAAGTGGCGAGCCAAACACGGGAGGATGAGATGGGGCCCGCAAAACAAAAGTTGTGTGCACAGTGCACACACTTACATGGTGATCAATGTAGGAAAGGAGAGTCAATCCAGTCAATTTGCGAAAGTCAAGGCCGACTCCTCGTGGATAAGAACGTGAGACTTTGTTTCCGGCTCTGGGTCCCATGATGCGAAAACTCTCAATGCCTATGTAATGTTATCGTTGTACTAGTATGAAGTTTAGTATTGAAAAATGAACAAATCTCGACCTGCTGAGACTGCTGAACAACTGAACTGATAGACCGTCTGATACACAAATATCGTTGTTCGTTGTTATTGTTAATCATCGGCAACTGTCTTCTGATGATGATGTTGTGTGTCGCAAAGACAAACGGCAGCC
>Ga0210025_1000581_pt1 | contig 45679 bp, 56 predicted proteins | sample CryGeyme20150102_FD_183989 | JGI IMG/M metagenome (GOLD analysis project Ga0210025, IMG submission 183989) | Groundwater microbial communities from Crystal Geyser aquifers in Utah, USA - Crystal Geyser metaG 2015-0102 (SPAdes) (version 2) | ecosystem: Environmental > Aquatic > Deep subsurface >... | reverse complement strand
TATATTGGTATATGTTTTGATGCTCGGATAAGGATAGAATTTCTTCTCAGTTGTTTGTTATTTATGAATGTGCTGCTACGGGTGACTTGTAAATATAAGGCAACATTAATTTTGCGCCATGAGTATGTATGCTCCAAAACTTTCTCAGCAGAAGTAAAGCGTCTAACAGGGCAAACTTCCCAATTGTAACAGTCCTTAACCTAACCATGCCACTTTCCCCCCAACTTCACCAAGTTCGCATCATTACTAGGCAGATTAAAAACAAGGCCAGCCACGGCCACCTCCCTAACAGCAATATCCCCCTCCTCATTACTACTACCCACCACCACCCTGGGCTGAATACCCACCTCATTATCAATATCCATACCACAATAACAGATACTATGACTCTTCACGGTCGCCCGAAAGGAAAAAGAAAAGCCATAAAAATGAGCACAAACACAAGCATCGTCATCGTTCCAACGGTCATGAAAAATAGAGAGACGATGAGAGCAATTTAAGGTCAGAAAAGGAAAAATAAAGCTCGGGAATCTAAAGAAAAACAAATTTGCAAGCAAATGCTGAAAGAGATGAATCAAGAGCTGGGGATTCTCACGAAAGGCCTCCCTATTATCCTCCACCTCCTTATTACAACCCTTACATGTACCCTCCCATGATGCCTCCCAACCTTCCCCCTTCTCACATGTATCCCTACCCACCTCCCATGCCCTACATGCTTCCTGGACGATACCCCTACGGTGAAGGCAAGCCTATGGAGGGTCATCCTAAGCCTGAAGAGAAGGAAGCCGAGAAACATGAAATATTACCGTCTCCTATTGAAGTAGCTGCTGAGGACGATAGAAGGCCAGAGAACGAAAGAGGAGCAAAAAGCGAGGTTGCCGACTAACGGTCAGGTGAAAATGTTTACAAAATGTTTCCACCGCCAGATCATTATATGTATGGATATCCTCCACCTCCAATGGGTTATCCTGGCTACCCTCCACCTCCCTATATGATGTGTCCACCTTTCCCATATGATCCTCGCACCGGCTATCCTCAACTGTGGGAGTAATAGAGACTGGCTTCTCACTTTTAGGTTGTCAATAATAAAAAATAAAAAATACGAAAAGCCCTAAAAACTATAAGCAATGAACAGAAGGAATAAATGCTGGAAACAGTCAGTCTTATATCCAGATTTGAACAAAAGGTCATCAATCAGGACACAACCTACACCAAACCAGAGTAAGCTGAGAGCAATGGTCTAGACTCCAAATATTATCAACGTAGCTTAATGAAAGTATAAAAATGGCTCAAAAGCGAAGAGGACAGAACAAGAGAAGGCATGTAGCAGCTCATTAAAATTTTCGATCTGAAAGGAATGAAGTAGAAAATAACAGAAGCCAAGAACCTCATCCGTGCTTAATCAGAAGATGTCGGTCTATAAGTCAGAAGATCATTAAGCCGACTGTTGAAATCTCCTCTTCAAAGAGTATTCTGATTGTGCTACTTATAATAAGTTACATTAAAAAATATATCAAATTTCCTCAGTCCTGATCAGCATACCGATCGTTTTTGCTCTTGCCGTGGGACCCCTTCTCTTTTTTGTCTTTCTTTCTCTCGATTCTTGATGAATCTAACTCGACTGACTCGTTGACCACATTTTAGGTGAAAATGACACCTCCTGGATTTTGTTTGATCCAAGGTGCTATTGGTTTCATTTCGAGGTCAAGCAAAGATATCTGATTGATGGCTGACTGAAAGCATTCCCTATCTATTTTGTACAAATTGTGTTTCTCCTAATTTTATGACTTCAAGTGAGAAGAGTAGCTTGAAAAGCTATTTTAGTGATCCTGTTGATTCTGAAAAATCTTTCCAACTGAAATCTATTCCTCATAAAAATTTCCAAGCAAAGGTAGATCCACTTTGGGCAGGCAGAAAGAGAGATAGACTTTTTTATTGTCTAAATAAACTCAAAATTACCTATTTTTCTGGAGGAGTAGATAGAGCAGAGCCGATTTCTGATGGGAAAGGGTGTGATGTTGCCACTGTCAGTTTCCGTGGCATCTTGTGACTCAAGCGATATTTCAGATTCATTGTCTATCTCCCTCTTGGTTCCAAAATTAGAGTTGGAATGTGATCTTTTGCTAATCATTTCTCTAGACTCCGAGCTCAGTCTAAAATCCTTATAATTTTTGGCAGCAGACTCTTCCTCTTGTGGATCGGCAATCAAGATAGCAGGTTGTTTGCTTCCAGATCTGAAGGTGGATGAGTTGAACTAATTTTCATTCATGAGGTTGTCCACAGTGATGGCCTGTTTGATGATCGCCAGGAAATTGTTATAGTTTTGGAGATACATGTAGGCCTGCTTGTATTTTTTCAACATCAGGTAGCATATTCCAAGATTGTACTCCAGCTACTCTTTGCAGTATATCCTGTTCTCGAACAAAGGCTCCAACGATGAGTATAGCTCTTCATCTTCTCCTTAGCCCGGTTACCGGCCAATGAGAGGAGACATGTAGCTCTAGAGAGTGATGAGGCGATTGTTCATTCTTTTTTCGTTGTATGACTCCTCAAAGTACTTGATGGCTGTTTCGTACTATTCTAATTCGTAGTGGATGACGCCGATGAAGAAGAGAATATCAGACCATTTGAATATTTACCCGCAGTCGTTGTAGAACAGCTCCTCTAAAGTGAAATTTTAGCCCTACTTGCCACCCAAGTTCTGGAGCTAGGCCTCGTGCATTTTGTATATTTCTTCAGTCATTTCCAGGAGAGTGATCAGTGAATCCTACAAGTTAGTCTGTGTTTTTGTGGATGATTTTTTTAGGGATTCAAGACAGGTCAAATCGAATTTCAATTTATTGATTTTTTGCTGTTATTGGGAAGGTTAGCTTGGCTTTTTGGAATAAAACAGAGAAGTCTTTTTGGATTTGGGAGGTAACCCGTCTTTCTTTATCTTTTGTTGCTCTTTCTCCTAATTCTTGTGCTACAGACTAACTAGGTACTCCTTCAGATGTGAAATGCAGTTGTTTAGCTCTTTGATCAGATAGTATGTCTTGATTTCATCTTCAGGTTTGAGTAGCTTCATCCTGGGTTCAAATTTTTTGCTGATATCAATCATCTGGCTAGGGTCGTCACTGTGCAAGAAAAGAAGAAGTCTGTCTCTCAGCATTTTTTAGTGGTTGAAGTCGAGGTTATGTTATAGCACCTCCTGGAAATATTTGACCAGATCATCGTTAGCTTTGAGCCTGCAGCTAAGAATGGTGTTGACGTTGTCAGTGTAATTCTTATTTTTGGAAAGCTCATACCCTTCCTTTAGATATACAATTGCCCGATTGAGGTACACTTCTTTGAACATGATTTGTTTCTCCTGAAAGTATTCGTCTACATCCTCCTCTCTCAGCTGTCTCAACAGGTCAGACTGTGTATTTTTCTTGCTTTCGGTAGCATCTGACTTGAGCTGCTCCTTGTAAACAATAACAGCGTTGGAATAATCCTTGATGGCTTAATCGTAACGACCCAGCATTGCTTTTGTGTTGGCTTTGCAAAAGTAGTGCTTGATCATGTGATCGTCACTGTACTCCAGAGCCTCCCTGATATATTTGAGACTAGATTCCATCTAATCTAACTCATAATGAATGGCCGAAATAAAATAGTAGATGAGACTGTTTTCCTTATCAGAAATCAGACAGTGCCGGAGCAGTTATTAAGCAGAGAGGAGAATTTATTTATTGTCTTCACTGCAATTGTTGCGATTAGGGTTGTTGATTCTTTAGGCTTATAGTTGGCTGTAGAGATTGATGTAGCAGAGAGATTTGACCATGTTGTAGTTGTTCATGATGAGGTGATTATTTATGTTAGTCTTTTAGGACTGGTTTTGGTTTATGAGGGTCTCCACCTCTGCTAACTTGCTCATCGAGTAATCGAACTTTTACTGCTTCATGAGCACCATGCACTCGAGCATCAGCCGATTGATGTTGATAAGTTTGATATCTGTTTGGAAAATAGTTCTCACCTCGAGGTGGCTCTTCTCATATTTGGGTTCTTATTTCACCAGCATATCGATCAATTTGTTGATATGTTTGAGTGACAGTTCATACTCCCTTTGGATATAATAGGCATAAAACTTGAACTGAAGGATCAGTTTGAGGATTTATCGATAATATATTCCATAATGTTTGACAATTTCCTGAGTATGGTTTTCGATCTTAAGGGAGAGCTATTTAAATATGCTGAGACCTTTGGATATTTTCATCTTAAGAATGCATATTATGCCGTCAATGATATCAAACAACAAAAGGAAGTAGGTCTCACTGAGCGAAGTATGAATTTATTAGTTTTAGTACTCGTCGTCCTCGAATACCTTCGATATTCGAGAGTAGCCGGGTTCCTATGCTTCTTTATTCTTAGAGGTTTATAACTTGTAGGGGATTAGTTTTTTGAATCTGTTGACCTAGTACTGTGCTCCGTAATAGTCCTTCTTCTCAAATATCAGAATCAGCAAAATCTGAAAATAGGACTTGAGCAGGTACTCCCTTGAGGTAAAAGATGATATGGCTTGATTGAAGTGCATCAGAATAGACTCAATTTCAGTATTCTTTTCCTTAACACTCAGCCCGAGGTTACTGTTCATCTTCTTTACCTTGATCAATCCTAGATAGTAATTTGATTCTGAGAGCAACTCTCTTGCGTTGATTTCTGAAAGAACTGTGTAACTCTGATCAAGCTGACCTTATTGCAGGAGGACAAGAGATTTGTGATATTTGATGTAGTTGATGTCCAGGTTCATCTTTTCGCTGGTGCAGTCTTGATGTGAGAAGTAGTTCATGCAGTCCTCCAGCCAGAGAAGACACTTTTTACTGTTATACTTCGAATAGTAAATGGAGGCCAGTTCGAGAATGGCTTCCACTTTTCGAGGGTTGCAGTCCAGGCACTTCTTATAGAATGTAATGGCGTGCTCATAGTTTTTGATCTTGACATACATCCTGGCCTGTAGCAGATATATGGCTTCCAATTCGCTTCCATATTAATTTATTCCTTAATCTTTCTAGCTCAGCACTGGAAGACTGTCCTGTCTGTCTTCGAAACTTTTGTGCTTGTTCTGAGGAATTTCTTCCCTTTCGCGGTTGGGGATTTCTGTGGCATAATATTCATCAAGTCTTTTTTATGATTTGTTGAACTGAATGCTTGAGTAGTTGTAGACACTGCTGTATTTTTTGAATTTGTTGGTGGTGGCATCAGGTTGGATCTTGCTAAGCATGTATGATTTTTTCTTGGGTCTAAGAGCGCATTCATTATCGAGGTCATCGCTTTGAATGGTTTTGTAGTGCTCCTTAATACTGGGGGAGATCTTTTTGGTCAATGTTTTTTTGAATATTGAATCGCATTTCAATAAAACGTTGATTGCGCACAAGTAGTTACTGGTGCTTTTGTATGACTATGCCAGACAAAGATAGGCGAGTAGGTTGAGTCGATATCTGCGAGGGTGGTGCTAGGCAGGTGCTGGGCTGACCATCGTGATGGTGCGATTGGCCTCCAAATCTGGTGGAGGAAGGCTGATCAACATCAAATTTCCTTCTGTCTTATCAAAGACTTTTCCCATATACATGATAGCTTCATTGTACTTGTTCTGTTCATATTTGACTAAGGCCAGCATGACAATATTTTTGATGCTCATCTCGCCAGCTTCCTTGAGAATGATTTTGAACTTCTCTAGAGCAGCTTCCAGCATCCCTGCTAGCTCTTATCTTATTTGTTTCATTGCCACTGTTTTGACATTGTCTGTTTGAGCTAATTTCTCTTCTTTTGTTGATAGATACTGATAGAAAGCAAAACAACCGCTTTCGAAGACATCTTGCAAAGTAACTTCTTGTTCTTAGCCCTCAGTTGTGTTAATGAGAGCTTCTAGGCTGAGATCAGTAAAATGTTCTTTGTGTTTCTCTACCTTTGGCTTGTCAGTTGAAATGGAACTGTAAATGTGGTGTAGACGAGTGCTGGGCTCAGTGGCTTTCCTTTCTATTTTTGAAATACTGCTCATCTTTTTGTGATCCAAAACTGACCGAATTTGTTCTGACCTTTTGTACTTCTGCTTGTGGACCATCCTATCCTTCTCTCGGGAGATAGAAAATTTGAAAGGATTAAGGTTACGGTTGATTATGCCATCAATCGTAGCAAGGTCTGGATCGCTACCCATGGCTGACTTTTTTTTGGAGGTCTCGTATTTGCGATGCTCCTGTTTGGAAAAACTTTTGGCTTTTCGCTCAGGTTGCTTATGTGTATTATGGGGCAGAATGAAGTGACTTTATTTTTCTAAGTAGATGAAGAAGTACTGAGATATTCGTCTTGGAGGGTGATTTTTTTCCGAGTGGGGGCCTTCTCGAGTGAGTCGATAGTGCGATAAGGTTTTCCATGCTTCTCATGGAAGGAAATCTTCTTTGTGATGGACTATCTTCGGACGTTGTCCATTATTTTAATTTATAGGTTGGCAATAACTGTAAAAATCAACCAATTCTCCCTTTCTCTTCAAAACTTACTGCATGTTTGACATCAGTGATTGATGAGGTGTAGTTGATTTGGATGATAATAATATTGAATGAGCAACTCCGATAACATTCTTCTCAACAATCGCCGCAACCTGACAGCCAGGCAATCCATAGACTCCCTCATCTACTTCGCAAGGTGCCTCCTTAATCATACAGATAGCAGGACAGCAAGATCTTTGCCAGAAACAAAAGAATTTCATATGGCAAAGGACTCGGTGTAGCCCTCATCTTTTTACCTCCCTTCCTCTACTTCTTCCATGTAGATAGTCGCTTAGCTTAGTCTGTGACCATCGGTTACTGGAGAAAGATTTACAATGGCAGTCTGTTCATGGCTCCAATCGACGTGAGACCAAATAACTTGAGGGAGTACTTCGTGCCTGAAATGTACCTGAAAGAAAGAGAGCTCCGAAAGATCGAATTGGGCCTGAAGGACACCGAGGAACTCAAAGAATTATACGCTAAGAAGGAGTGAGCCTGATCAAAAACATCTAATATCTACCCTGCACTATGAACTTCCATTGACTGAGACAACTGAACATCAACTATGAATAAGCAAAGAAAGTCTAGCATTTGAACATGCTATAGTATTAAATGTAGGGATAACAATAATCACCTCTCACTCCAGCCATCCTTTCCTCAATATTCAAAGAGGAGGTTGTGTCGCTTCCTTGCAGCATTCTAAATGATCAAACTTGCACCCTCTACAAGGTAGATTACGAGTCAATGCTTCCCCAAAGATGGCTAAGAACGGCGCCTATTGACTTCCTCATCAAAATATTTCTGGACAGAGAGCTAAGAGAGATATGCAAGATATATGCGTCGAGAGGAGTTATCAACTAGGAGGAGCATGTGCAGTATGTGAAGATGGTGGACTTGTATGTGGTGACCATGCTGATGACCAATGATGATTAGGTCGTGCTTAAGTCTCTAGAAGGGCTGTAGCTATTCTCTCACAAGACCAGGTATTTAGTGATTCCTGTAAATACTGAAAATGCTAGTGGGTCACATTGGTTGCTGGGCTGTTTCAAAAATGGGAGGTTCAAAGGAGCAAAAGAAAAAAGTTAATTGGTGATGTTTGATTCAGCAGGATCAGGCCTTGTTTTGGGGGAAAATCTCAAAAGGAAACTATCTAAACTGTACTATCTTCTGCATTAGTCAGATCTTGACATTGAGCTGACCAGATGCAAGGATGTGCCAATCCAGAACAATAACTACGATTGCGGAGTATACACTCTAGCTTTTGCCGAATACGCCTTGAAATAAATAGTTAATCAACTATAGTAGGGTACCGAATAAATCAAGTGGGACAGACTAACAAAAGAGTTCAAGTATTTGGTTGGAAATTCCTCTATGGCCAGGGAACGTTATAGACGAATGCTTGAATAGAGGCTGTTGGAGAGCCGTTCGTGATTATATTTTATTGATAAGAATATATCTTATGACCGCGTGGAGTGTCCTTTTATTGTCGTTGTTGCTGACCATCTGTCAGTGCAAGGCTGAGGAAGGCGAGACCACTACATACAAAGTTATCAAAATTGGTTTCTGGTGGCTGCTGGGAGTGACCATTGGAGTATACTTCCAGGCACGGTTAAACCTACGAGAAAAGATGAGCCAAGTAATTGAAGTACTTCTTTACGGGTTGTTCGTGGGGGTGACAGTATACACTCTATTCGTGGTGGGTGACCTAGTGCAGGAGTACTTTTGATATGCATTTCATTTCAAATACACATTTCACAATCACAACATAACAAAACACCATTATCACTTCTTCTTGTGAACTCCCTCAAAGTACATTTTCTATTGGAGAGATTTGCGATTAGCCTACATTGCTTTGGCATACTAAACCAGGGGATTTGGAGCACCGCTTAATTTGAATTATTTCCTTTCTCGTATACTGTTCGGATCAACATCGCCAAATAGCTACTATTAGACCTGCTCGATGCTCTTGCCGCTGAAGAGATCGTTGTGCTGAGGATAGCGAGGCATTGGTTTAGGTTTGCCTTTGCTTTCGGATTGGTGGACGAAGTCACTGAGAGCATCCTTGTTGTCGGACTCGTCCTCGACGTAAAGGATGTTTGTATTGGCGTTGCTGCTACCCTATTTGACTCTTTCTCTGGCAAAGACTGGCTCTTGCTAGTTCCACTAATCTTCATGCAAAGATTCAATTTCCTCCTCCTAGTCATACAGTTTATTCCTGTTTTTGATCTCGACATCGACTGTTTTGAAGTTGTAGACGGTCTGTGCCGCTTTTTTAGCATTTCTTTTGGATTTACCCAGAGGTAGTTCCAGCTCATCAATGGAATCCAACTAACTATACTAGGTCTTGTTCTCCATCGGCTGGACACCTTCGTTATCGAAAGACCTCTCATTGAGTGCAACATCTGCTACACTTTTCATCTAAATTTGCTCCTGGTCACGAGGAGTGTTTAGAATCCTGTTGAGTTACTTTCTCCTAGCAGATGATATAACTTGATTGGGTTCGCGTTCGTCCAGACCCCTCAAAAGAGCTTACTTGTCATATTCGGCCTGTTTGTTGACTTACTGCCTGAGTGCCTTAGATGTTAGCTTGTTCTTTTTTGCTCTCAAGCCAACTTATCCGCCAACGTCGGGCATTTAGTCTAGTTCTTCAGATTGTTAAAATTAATACAATTCTTCGCCTTCATTTTCATCTTTGACCTCCAGCTCATTTCTTTACTTGGCCACCATCTGATCATATTAATTGTCCACCTCTATTCCGGGTCGGGAACTATCATGAAATTCCTTCAAATCTGAGACTTAGGATTCCTCATCGAACATGAAGGGCTAAATTGACATGAGTTTATTCAATTCATCCTCATTATCAACTGCTTTGGTGGCCTTGTATCTATACTTTTTCTTCTTGTTCTCATCCATCAATAAGCTTTAGAAGTCACCTGCATCGGATTCGTTGATGTCGTATTCTGACTCAACTTTATCGCCGACCTTATCGAAAAAGACTACATTTCCTTCCGATTCATATTCAACTTCATATCCGTTTTCGTCCAAATATATCTTGTTGCCTTCCCTGTCATATTTCTAGTAGGTCTAGCCATCATCTAGTTCCTTGACGACCTTGCCCCTCTTATCGAGTAAAATTTTGTTACCGTACTCATCAGTCGTCACCTCTAAGCCTTATTCATTGTAGCGTCTTTCTTTTCCAGTTTATGGATCAATGACAACCAACAGCCCTTCTTCATCGAAAAGTGACACTCTGCCATAAATATCTCTTTAAACTCTGTATCCATGTTTGTCGATGAATTTGGTGACTCCGTTCTCATCAGTCACAATTTAATAGCCTTCCTAGTCGTATCTGTGCAGCTTGCCGTTCTAGTCCTTTTCTACTCTGTATCCATCTTTATCGTGTCGAACGAACATGCCCCCTGGGATTACTGTCACCAAAAAGCCATCTTAGTCATATCTTCTGATGCTTCCAAAGGTGTCTTTCTCTATTCTGAAGCCAAACTCATCATATCTCTCGATTTATCCGGTTTATGGATTCTTCTTAAGAGTGAAGCCATCTTTGGAGTCATAAATTTCATACTATCCATGCTTGTTTTTGCGGACATAGTTACCCTACTAGTCAATAAGAGCCTTTTATCCATTGAGCTAGACGACCTCATAGCCATCTTCGTTGTATTTGTGAATGCTGCCTTCCTCGTCTTCTTTGCAGATGTTGCCATCTTCGTCAATGTGCTTTTAGTCAGGAGGGTGTCCAATTACTCTGAACCCATGCTTGTCATAGTACCTGGTCTATCCATCCTCCTCCCTGATTTCATAGCCTCTTTAGTCGTGAGGTTTGCCATTGATAAGTTGTCTTCCCTCACTGTCGTAGATCATATGCTTCCCATCTATGATCCTCACCTCGTTGCCATCTTAATTATAGCGGGTGTGCTTGCCATCCTCATCAATTTAGACGCGGTATCCGTACTCGTCGTAGAGGACAGTATTGTTAAGAGTATCATGCTTGATCTGGTAGCCGTGGCTATCGTATTTTACAGGCTACCATAGATTTTTCTTGGTTCCGACTGGAATATTCTGGTCTCCTTAGGACTAGTCAAATTAAAATTATTCCTACTCATTAGCTGCGTTAAGTTTGGCTTATGATTGTTCGGATACTCTTTTGGTGTGCTGGAAGGTTGACTTGAATTTCTGACCAGTACTGGCCTCACCTTCCACATCCTCGATATGCTGGATGTTTCCTGAAGAGCCATTTTCATTTTATGAGTTGTCACCATGCAAAGACTCGAACTTATAAGAATCTTCTTCATAAATTTTCTTTTTGAGGTTGTGGGCCTCGTGTTAGTCATAAAAGTAGTCGTCTGAGTGTCTGAGGTCCATGAGAATGAGAATGGCCATGATGCCAGTGACTACCAGAGTATCCAGAGCAATGAAAAATTCCTGGTCTGTCGATACTGAATTATAGAGGGCGAGAGCACATCCCACACAGATGGGTGTGGAACAGAAAAACAAGGCCAGCACTCCCAACAGTGAAAAAGGTACCAACTTATTGATATTTTCCAGCACCATCGACAGTTAGGTCCTTCCTAAGAATTTACTGTGGATCAGTCTATAGAACTTGAAGGTTAATGCTGAGGCGAAGGTCAGAATAATGCAGTTAGTGCAGCCATACTTCTTATGCCATTTAGAAAATTATTCATCAGGAACGATGTACAGAAAGTAGAATCGAAGATGGAGGCAGTTAACGATGAACAGAAGGACAAGAGTAGCAATGGCGCAGTAGAAGCCCATGGCTGAGGGTTGATGATAGTTTTGCCAGTACATCAGCTCAAAAGCCAGGAAAATTATCCAAGCTGCCAGCTCAACTAAAGAAATAAGGGAGCAGAGTACCGTCTGCAGATGCATGTCTTTGTAGAAACATCTCAGTATCGCTCCGATGATAATGAGCACGAGAGCTGCGATGGTAAATGGAAAAGGAATTATTTTAGCTGCCTTACTGAACTGCTCATAATACACCGCCTCGGTCACGCAACTCAGAAAGTCATAGCTGACAATTAAAGGAGAGGGACAGGTGGAGTAGCACAAATTGTTGTACAAGTAAACTCCAGCTTGGCAGACCGAACAGAGAGAGTTGGTGAGGTTGCAGACCTGACACTGGGCTAGACATTAGGAGCAGACGGTTCCATTCGGAATCATATTGGTGGGACAGGTGGCCGTACAGATAGTACCTAAGAGATAGTAATTTGTGGCACAGGTCTGGCAGACAGTCTGTGCAGTGCAAGTTGTGCAACTGCTGGGACAGACAGCACAACTACCAGAAAGATCATGATATCCAGGACTACAAGGTTGACAGGTGCCATTAAGCAATTGTCCATATGAACAGGAAAGACAAGCTGAGCTGGAGCAGGTTGAGCAATTAACAAAGTTTGTGCTGCATGGTACACAGGTCATATTATCGTTAGTGAGTTGGTTGCTGGGACAACTGCTCAAGCAGGTGTTGTTGTAGAGCAGATAGCTGGCACTGCATTGCGAACATACTCCAGTTGTTGAGTTGCATATAGCACAGTTCAATCCACAAGGGTAACAGGTTTGGTTGATAGAGACACCCACGTTACAAACCAAGACACATTGACTGTTCTCCAAAGAATAATTTGAGACGCATGTTTGACAGAGAGACAATTATGTGCAAGTAGCACAAGTGGAGGGGCATGATGAGCACAGTTGATTGCTGCTGTTGCTGTATGTGCCATTGGGGCAGACAGAGTAGCAGATCCCAGTCAATAGATAGAAGTTGGTGACACATGAGAGGCAGTAGCTGCCATTTTGGCATGTGGGACAATTAGTGCTGCAATCAGCACAGACAGTTCCTGAGGAATAAGTGCCATTTGGACATATTGCATAGCATACACCAAGGTAGAGGTACTGACTGGAGATGCAGGAAGTGCAGGTAGATGAATCAGAGCAAGTTGCACAGCTGTTGCAAGTCAGGCAATATCCTGATGTTGTATTGGTGAATGGATAGCTTGTGTTTGGACAAACAGATAGACAGCTGGCTCCTGATAGATAGTAGGTGACATTACTGACTGTATTACAGACTGAGCATGAGGTGGCCGATGAGCAAGAACTGCACTGGCTGGGACAAGTCTAGCAACTGGAATTGGTGTTATTGACATAGTGACCAGTGGGACAACTGCTCGAACTGATACATGATCCACTGTAGTAAACAGGAGTGCTTGAATTCAAATAGCAACTGGTGCAGTCGTTGATGCCTGTTCCACAAGATTTACAAGGGGTTCGACAGGCTGTACATATGTTGGCCACCAAAAAATACTGAGCCGAGCAGCTACCAACGCAGGCAGTGTTTTAGAGGTAAAGAGGAATGGTGTTGTTGCAAGTCAAGCAAGTGTTTATGCTGCCAGAGCAGGTCAGGCAATTGCTACTGCAAGCATCACAATTATTGGTGGCTGCATTAGCGATATGAGAGCCAGAAGGGCAGCTGCCAGCGCATCGACTGTTGTGTAAATAGGTGCCGGAAACGCAGGAGAGGCAGTTGATGGCTGTGATGTTACAACTAGCACAAGGAGGTGTGCAACTATTACACTGCTGATTGCCAGCATTGGCGAACTATCCTGAAAGGCAGCTGGGCACACAAATATCATAAGTCAAATCTAGGTAGTAGATAGTTGGAGAAGACAAGCAAGAGGTACAATTTTTGCTTGAGCTGATGCATTCTGTGCAATTGCTATCGCAGGGAGTGCAGGTGCTTCCCACCAAAAAGAAGCCGGTGTTACATGCACTTGTGCAACTACTGCTGTTGGTGTTGAAAATGGAATAACTCGAAATAGATGAGCTGTAACAGTCAATACACGAATTATTGGCATGGCAGGACCTACACTAAGTGCCTGAACAGTCGTAAGTCCAGGAGTTTGAGGTGCTGCTGCCTACTTGATAGTTGTCAGTGGTGTAGCTGGTGGTGGAAAATGTGTAACTGCCCAGAGCTGTTGGATTTGTTAGAGCAATTGACAGGGAGCAACTGGTGCTGCTGCAACTGTATTACAAGGTGGAGCTATCAATTAGTGTGGCACCAGTCGGAGCAGTTGACAGAGCAGGAAAGGCACTGCTGAAGCCCACTCTCACTTTGCTCTGAGATCCAGATAAACCAGTAAGTGAGAAGAGGAAAGTATTGGCTTAACCTCGATAATTGTTGCTCCCTGAAACACTCGTTGTAAACGATGACGCTTGAGTGTTGGTCCATCCTGAAGCTGTAGAAACCAAACTCAGATAACTGTTGCTGTTGCTTATTGATGCTGTAAAAGAGCTGATTGGCTTGAAAGACCCAATATTTTGCACATTCGAGACTGTCAGTGAATGTGTGGTCACCCCAGCGGCAATCGAAAATCTTACCTATGGAGGTACAACCACGCAACTCGTGCAGGTGGCCGACGATAATCCCAATTCAATAGGAAATGTGGCTGCTAGAGTGCCAGCTGGTGCTCCAGAAGGCACAGTCAGATCAAGAGTGACAGTGACTGTCGCCGAATTATTATAAGCAGATGGGTATGTAATAAAGGTGCTAAAAGTACTAGTGGCGTTCATGGTGACAGTCATGACTCCACTAGAATGTTAGACTGGCCATCCTTGGTGGTAGGTCTATACACTGAAGGAGGATGTTGGCTGAAGAGAGTTAGGATTAGTGTTGTAGCCCCAGCTCAGCTGATAGGTACCTGCTGCTAAAGTACCAATAAATGTTAGGTTTTGCCCAGACAATGAGCAGGAGCTAAAAGTGTTAGGAGCACAGGTGGTTGCATAGCTAGTTCCGACTGTGATATCCGTCGGTAAGGTGATGGCTATAGCTGTGAAATCGTAGTTAGTGGTTATGCTAATGGTGTAGGTCACTCCTGTGCTGAGAACTGTGTACGAACTGGCAGCCACAGAATTGCTGATAAGAGCTCTAGTGTCAGCAATAAAGGAATAAGAAGCAGTGAAGACACCATAGCTGCTGCTATCGATGACTGAGAGCAGGTAGGATGAAGGCTGGCTGGTGGGTGGATTGGCGAAAGTAGGGATACTGATTGAAACAGTCCCTACAAAATTGGAGGAAAAGACATTGCGAATTATGATTTGATTGCTGGCCACTTCGAAAGTTGTACCAGTAACGATTGTACCATTCAGTGAGCAGCGGGTGACAGAAGAAACTGCCTGAGTGTTGGCAGTTACTGAGGCTGGATAGGTCAGAGTTATGATTGAGCCACTGGGAAAAATTTTAACAGAATCAAGGGTAAAAACTGCAGATCCAACAGCCTGTACAAAATTACTTGTAGCAGATATTGAAAAAATGTTCAAGGTAGCTACTGTTGCCTGATATATAACTACACTGGTTTGATAGAGCTGGTTGGACCGATAGAAGCTAACAGTCAGGGAGAGGGGCGAAACAGAAAGGGCGTTGTTGATGTTGGTGAGCGTAAAGGTCAGGCCATTATTGCTTGTGATGGTCGAAGGTGCAGAAGGAAAATTACTGAGAGTTAGAGTGTTTAGATTGGGAGTGCGAGTGATTGTGGCGAAGTTTACACTGCTAACTGAAACAGACAGAAACTCAGTGGGGAGAGTGAGGACAATGGTGTCTTGGTAGTAGAAGGCTCGACTGAGAGTAAGAGATAGTGTGGCTGTAAATGAGCTCTGGACTGTTGTGTTATCATTGGAAGCCAAAGAAATGGCTTGAAAAGGAGCAGCCACCAAGCCAGTTACCAAAGATGTACATGAGTCAATAGCTGTTCCGTCTGACCACTGAGAGTATATGCTGATGCTCTGTCCTGATCCTACAGTCGGAGGAGTCAATATAGTACTGACTGTCAACGAAAAAGTCGACGAAACGCTCGTTGTGAAACCTGTGATGGTCAGTTGTTCATTGAGATTGTTATAGCTACAGCCCAGATTGGTGGTTCCAATTCCACTAACCTCAGCGCATGATGGTGTGCTTGATATGGTTGTAGCTAAAATAGGATCGCTTGTCCAGGCACTAGGAATCCCTATAACAAGATGACCACCTGCAGGAATTTGATTTTTCGGAGTGACTGAGAAAGTAAAAGTGGAGGCTGTGCTCACGTAGGCCCCTGTTGCTGTGATAATGCATGCTAAGTAAAGAGAAACCTACAACTGAAAGTGCCTCCTGTAAAGGTGATGGCCGTGGTATATGTAGTGGTGGTAACTGGCGGTCCTTGATCGATGACCGTCCCATTAGCGTCAAATATTTCCCAGTAGAAGTTACCACTTGTGCCAGATATGTAGGCATTGACGATCGATGGCATGATAATCTGGATGAGATTGTCAGATAATTTTGCAGAACTGCTGTAGTACTGGTTCACTATGACTGTACGATTAGCAGCATTGAGCGTACACCCTAGATCATTGCCTGAGGTGTCAGTGCATGTAACTGAGGTAGTGCTGCTGATTGTGCTGAATTGCGAGGGAAAGGTGATAGCTATAAGCGAGTTAAGGGTAACTGGTAAGGGACTGCTGATGAAATTAAAATTGACAGGGTCGTATTGTCGATTGAGGGTGAAGGTGTACTTGGCTACCTGGTTAATTTCAGTGTTGTTGCTGACTGCCGTCATGCCGATGAATGCCTGATGGCTGAGGGTCAGCAGAAGCATCAGCAGGACGGTTGCATTCCAAAATTTAAGCAGGGGATTGTGTAACATTATATATTTATGCACCACTCCGAGCCCCAAGGCTCACCCAATAAAAATGAAGACCTTTCTTTCTTGACTGTCCTAGATTTAAATATGATGTTTGCAGATATTTTTGCTTAATTTTATTCAACATCCAAGAGCAATGAACATGGTGGATAGTCGGGCTTTCTCCCCTGCCAAAAATATGAGAAGCACTCGTGGCTCCTTCTTCACCAAATATACAGGTAGAGAGGTCAAAGCTAGCTGGGGGAATAGAGTTGTCAAGGATTTCAATGACCTTCAGTATGAGGTCTCTACCAATCGCTTCTCCAAGCCAAATAGCTTCAAAAATGCAGATGTACTCAAAAGAAGAAAATTGCAGGATGCTATCAACAACCGAAGAGTGAGTAGGAGAAAAATATCAATCGGAGGAGGGTCGCCTTCTTCTCTTCCTCAGAGCAGAAACAGATCTAGAATGTCAGATTCTTTGCCTTTACCCAATCCTGAGCGTATTTTTGTGAGCAGCATCGAATCTCCTGAAGATAATCATTACGGCCTATGCTCCTACGAATACATGAACACCATCCAGGGAAAGATGTAAAAAACATCAAGCCATCACCTTTCCTTCTAAAAGAACAAGATCAACCGTATAGCCAACGAAAATCCAATTCATTACAACAGGCATATCGACATCGATTACTCTTACAGTAAACTCATGAGGTAGTCCTTTGTTTATGCAGCGATCGGAAAATAAGCAAGAAGTACCATCCTTTCGCTAGTTACACAGATCGAAAGGCTTTTGAGCCAAGATAAGAGCTTGACAAGTTTTATGATAAGGAGAGGGCAAGGAAGATAACATCTCCTCTTCCTAAAAACAGACAAGCAGTCAGAAGGTTTGATAGGATATCTGGAAGGATGCCGGAAAGGCTGAGCTAGAGTGTCACTTTATGTTATGACACCATTCCTTGTCTGGAAAAAATAGCAACAAGCAGTTAAAACTACAGTATTCCGCATTCTGCAAGGGAAACATAATTTTCAAGGCAGGTGATCAACCCTGCAAGAGGTTGCTACAGATGATCTTAATAATTTCTATTTGCTTACTATCTAAGCTTTTACTTCAGGTCGAGGCAGCTATGATCATAGAGCTGTTTGATGGAATAAACGATTCATAAGTATAAATAAATATCTGCCGAGTTCGATGCTCACCAAAACCAAAGGTCTGATCATGTCCAAACCTCTCCAACACCATAAAAACAACTCGATTCCTCAGCCATAATAAACTCGATAAGATCCACGTCCGGTTCGTGAGCCTATCAAACAGACGAAACGTTAGCCTTCCCTAAAATCAAACGTCCTCCAACATAACATTTTCTGCATCGTCAACAAAAAGCAAGAAGCTTCTGTATCGAGTGAAGAGCTCAAAAAGTTGTAGGTGGAAAAACTGAGGCTGTTGGAGGATAAAGTATTGTTAACAGAATGGACGCATGAACTGATGAATAAATTGAGGGAAGGAATCATGAGGGCCATCAGAGCGATAGGTACTTCTGGATGCATTTAGAGGAGTTTCGATATCTGGAAGGAGTCAACTTTCTTCATGGCTTTTTGGCAGAAATGGCGTAGTACGACCCTGTTGCTCCTAAACTACCCAAGAGGATACCTGCCATTGAGGAGAGCAGGTTTATGATGGAGCAGGCCAACCCAGAATCAAAAAATACTTTACTGTATCCTCCTTTCAAACTTGAACTGTGTCGGTTGACTATCTAAACGGGGCACTTTCCCAAAAAAGAAGAGTCTCATCCGAAAGAGCAGCCTACTTTAATCATGGTAAACCAGAGACAACAGTCTCCTCCAAAGACACAGGGAAAGGCCACAGATGACGACTATCATAGAATGTTGCTAGCTCAGAGCATGTCTTTGGAGTACATGATAAGGAATCAAGGAGGAGAGTGAGTCTCTTAGTTATATTTTTTGATGAGCAATGATTGATTTAACTGTTAGAAATCATTCGAATTATATAATTTCTTACATAACGAAATGATGAATTTCGAAACAATTTCCAAGGTTGGAGAAGGTGCCTTTGCCTCGGTCTACAAGGTCAAGCGCAAAGAAGATGGACAGATCTATGCCATGAAAAAAATAAAAATCTCTGGCAGCAACTAAAAAGAAATCCAGAATACCCTCAACTAAGTCAGGATCCTGGCCTCCATCACCAACCCCTACATCATCGGATACAAAGATGCCATCTATGACTAGGCCTCAGGATCCCTCCTGTTGATCACTTAGTTCGCTTCTGGGGGAGATCTCAGCAGATTCATCAAGAGCTACCAGAAGAGGAAGGAATACATTCCTTAGAGTGAGATCTGGAGAATGGTCATTCAGATGCTTCATGGGCTGAAGACCCTGCACAAGATGAACATTTTCCACAGAGATATCAAGAGCGCTAACATTCTGCTCACCAAAAATTATGAAGAAATCAAATTAGGTGACCTTAATGTCAGCAAAATTAGCAAGAGCGGACTCGCTAGTACCCAAACTGGAACTCCATACTATGCCAGTCCTGAAGTGTGGTCTGATTTGCCTTACAACGGTAAGTGTGACATTTGGTCCATGGGCTGCGTACTTTATGAAATGACAACCTTCCGGCCTCCCTTCATGGCTCCTGACATCCACACCCTCAAAAAAAGGATCATCGCAGGTCATTACGATAGGATTTCTTCATTTTATTCTTAAGAGCTAGAAAGCTTCATTAGATTGTGTCTCACCAAAAGCAGTCGAGAACGTCCCAGTGCTTAAGCTTTACTTCACAACCAGCTTATCCGCAAGAGACTGTATCTCTATCCCAACGAAAAGTTCAGCAGTGCTGGACATGAGTAGTTAAACAAGGAGAACAAATTGATGCAGACAATCAAGGTACCTGGCAGGTTCAATTTTGGGGGGGAGCTTAAGTGCCGCCTTCCAAAGAGCAACTACTAGAACAGTTCTCAGCTGCTAAAATCCGAGACGGCTAGGAACCACTCATCCGTGATGAGGAAGAACAGTAGCGAGGAGAGGCTGCCTTCCCTTTCGAAGAGGAACAGCAGTCGCGATGCAAGATAGAAATGCAATATACCAAAGCACAGATTGGTGTATTTGCGTTGATAATATGTAGCTTAGATAAGGGTCAATTATTTATTTTTTCCTGACGGGTCTGACTTCTTGATGGCTATGATGTCGTTATTTAGAAGAAATAGCAGTCTTTGGAAAAATAAGTAGATAGCTTAATATGGAGCATAGGAATAGTATAGCTGTAGTTTAGGACACTAGTTAACGCTTGGACTTTTGTACTACTCATATTATGCTATTCATTTCTGAAATTCCACAAAAAGTCGGGGAATTAAATGCAGTCTAGCATCAACAAGTCCACCCCTCAACCTACAGCCACACGCCCAAGTCAATTGAAAAGAAAGCCTTTCTTTTTGTTTAGAGGTGTTGAAAAAAATATGATGTTGTGAAATGACAATGTAAAAAATAAGGAGTAGTTTGTTGATGGAGGGATGGCTGATCGGATGTGGGCAGTAGTTTACAGGGGGGGCTATCTGGGACCAATCGGTATTTTTATTGGAGCTTAAAAGGCTCGACGTTATTTTATTCCGTATAATAATATTGACTCTGATGGAAAACCAGTTCCCAAATTACTCAAGGGATCATGCTTATTATCCATACTTCCCATTGGTGCAATTTTACAGCCCAAAAATGTATAACGTACTCAACATCGGGCATCATCTTGATGAATCAACTCATCACGTGCCTCACACCCCCTAAGCTCCCGCCAATAACGCCTCTCCAGGGACTCCCAACCTACAGCCTCTTAATGAAAGCTAATCCAACCAAGAGGATGAGGAAAAGTCATCTTCGAAAGCTCTCAAACCGGCCAAAACCAATCGAAGAAAATCTGTCGATGAATACAAGCCCTATTAGCGTCAGAGCAAGAAGAAGAGCAACTTTCTCAAGGAGAACCGCAATGTGCTTCCCATCAAGATACGGCAAATGCTGAGCTTCCTGACGCGATAACGCAAGAGCCACGAGATCATAGAGAGGTTTGTGGAACAATCTGGACTTACAGCCAAATTTAATTAAAAGAGGTTTTATGCGTTTCTTAAAATGAAAAAATAGAAAGTTGGTAATTACGTCACTCTAAGCATTTTGAAGAATTTCCTTGGAGTTTAGCCAGAAAAAGCTGATCTGTACTCCGTCAACGAACAAACGCTCTTCCTGAGAATTGTGAGGGTCTTGTTCAGATACTACCTCCACCACATCTCCTGCCTCTGCTCACTCACCTCCAACAGAATCCAGAGTTAACAGAAGATAGAACATGTTAGGGTTCAACGTTAACTGATGGAATTTCTATCGAAGGAAGCAGACTATTGAGGTTACTGATTTTGTCTACACTATTCATCATATTTCACTGCATATGCAACACCCCAAGACCGGCTTAAGCTGATTTATTGTTGTTTTCGATTAACTATTTAATACACTCACTGCCCCTGGAGTTACCTTTGTCAGTAATATAATCAAATGAGCTTCAGATTTAACTTGTCTCAGAATATAAGTGATCGTTCCATCATCTCCCAGGGAAATTAGCTTATCGCCACCTCAATTGGAAGAACAGGAAACGGAACTACTCTTAGCTGTTGCCTCAACACTGATAGCAGATAATATCGGTACTGCAAGACTGATGAATAAATACTAGGAGCCTTGTGTTTGGTGTAAAGAAAGCTAAAGAGATAGGCTTTTCGAAGTATGCAGAAGTATACGCATTACCATAAGGAAATGAGTCACTCGGTGTTTGTTCCTGAAGCTTTATCGCAAGGAAATTATGAAGCAATGACTAAATTTTTAGGTAGTCTCAGGACGAATCGAGTCAATGCCTACATCAAGCTTAATCTGGAATAGAGCAAAGGACACTTTCATAAAGCCTCCACTCTATTGAAACCATTAACATTGATCGTCAATAAAAGAGTTCAGGACTGTTTTGGGAAAATGAAAAGGAACATGCTCAAGAAGAGGAAGATGGAGAAAGACAAGATTCTTCTTGATATTGAGAAGTTGAGCAGTATTTAGAATAAAAATAGCGATTGTTCAGAGAAAAACCCAAGCCCGAAGGCCAAACTAATCAACGTTACTTTTGTTCCCATTCGGGTAAATTCCTCCAAAATGAATGAGATCAGTCACAGAAAGTCGTCCTATACTTGCAGATAGTTTTCAACAACAAGAAAGAGTAGTTACAGTAAAAATAGTATATCGACGTATGTTGATATCAATGATCTTATTGAGGACGCCAAAATCAGGTAGTATCAGTTCAAGCATGTCACAACTGTCAAGTCAGGAACCATGTATAGTCGACATTTATGATAGATTTTTATTGAATTTTATATCATAGATGTCTACCTATGAACATCACAATCTCACGCCTTTCAGTACCTTCCTGACCGCCTTCTTGATATCCTCAGGGCCAGGAGTTACATTTTCCTCAAGCAACTGGGCGTAAGGCATAGGAACATCTACAGCTGATACTCTCTCAACAGGAGCATCAAGATAGTTAAATGCAACAGTTTAGTTGATCAGAGCTGCAATTTATGCTCCCACTCCGCTCTGAGGGAAGCCATCCTCAACGGTGATGAGTCTGTTAGTCTTGATGACGCTTTCGACGATGGTGTCTCTATCAAGAGGTTTGATGGTGCGAAGATTGATGACTTCACAAGAAATACCTTCTTTTGCCAGTTCTTCAGCAGCTATCAAAGAGAATTTGACATTTCGGGAGTAGCCGACGATTGTGACATGCTTTCCTTACCTCATGATCTTGGCCTTTCCAATGGGAACGATATAATTTTCTCCTAAGGCTTCCTCGCTGATCTCGTAAGATTCACCATAAAGGTTTTCATTCTCTAGGAACATCACTACTTCCTTTGATCTGATGGCAGCTTTCAGAAGACCTTTGTTATCTTCAGCATCGTAAGGTGCGATTGTGATTAAACCTGGAATATTCGAAAACCAAGAGGCAAAACATTGAGAATGCTGGGCTGCCACAGCAGCTGCAGGACCATTGAGGCCTCTAAAAACTATGCCACCGCTTAACTAACCCCCACTCATGTAGTGAAGCTTTGCCGAACTATTGATGATATGATCAATCGACTGCAGAGCAAAGTTAATGGTCATGAACTCAACTACTGGTGTAAGACCCATGAGGGCAGCTCCACAACTAATTCCAGTGAAACCACTCTCAGTGATAGGAGTGTCCCAGAGTCGATGGGGACCGTGCTTATCGATGAGTCCTTTTGTGATTTTGTAGGCACCATGATAATAGGCAACTTCTTCTCCAATGATGAAGACATTGGGGTCTCTGGTAAGTTACTAGTCCAGGGCTTTGTTGAGAGCTTCTCTATTGGTGATTTTTGCGAAATTTCTCACAAGAGACTTGGTGAGGTTGCTGAGCATAACTCAAATAAATAACTTTGTGATTGTAGCTTTGATATCTTTAACATAGAAGTAGGGGTATTCAGATCAAAAAATCTATCATCGATTTTGGGTCACTTGTAGCTGGAATAAGGAACTAGCTCCTTCCAGGTTTTGATCGGTCTTTCACTGCTGATGTACAGGTCCCGCATCGAACTGGCCAGGCTTTCATGAAGAATCTTGTCATTTATGTAGAACAACCACATCACGATTCCCCAAACTGCACCAGCCAATATTTGAAAACTATACTTCTCCAGGAAGGGCTTCTACCTTACTATTTGCTCTTCTTCAGCATTTTCTTCCTCTCCAGCTGGATTTATGTATTTTATGTATAAAAACTCAACCAAGGCTATGGTAATTCGACTGAAGAGATAGAGGTTGATCTGATAATTGATTGGAGTCTTTTTACCAAAAACGAGGCCTCCGACGATGAATCCTGCAATGAAGCTGTTGAAGGGTCGATAGCCGAAGACCTTCTTAAGAAGGAGAAAGCACAGCTTGTACAAAAAGACATATGTTCCTAATTTTCTCCCATGTTCCCATGCATTCCTGAATATGCTTTTGACAGTTTTGGCAGTGAAACTTTTAAAGAGGAAGGTCATGACAAGTGAATGGACAAACCGAACTCTACTTCCGTATTCGAGGCCGTTTCTAAGTCCTTTGAAGATGCCGAGTATTTAATAGAGTATGGATGACATCATTAATTATCAAACTGGGACTTATCATACAAGCGAGGTCCAAAATAATAAAAGGGATGATTTAACTCTATTTAGTAGTGATTAATATTTAATGAAAATAATAAGAACACTCGGTCGCAAAATCATTTTTGCTTTCTCGGAAGACAACAAACCCAAAAGAGGGTTCAGAAATTTTATGAAGGCTAAGCAAATTTAAGAAAAGATGAGCCCTGAAACGATGACAACTTAGTAACTGGAAGCCTATAACTATTCTCATCGTATGCTCTATGTTCCTTTCATGCCTGCTGTCCTGCTCTCTCTGCCAGCAATGTACTTCTTTTCGACTCCCGTCGACCCGATGCTGCTCAAGAGTTGCAATTTGTTACAATACTATTCTTCAGGGCTTCTTTGCTTCAATGCCTTCTTTACTCAGGGTACATTATTAATAACAAAGAACATATGGCAAAGTATCTCCCTTTTCTACTGGGAGTCGGTTTGGCCAACTGCTTCACAGGGTATTTGTCGCTAGCGTCGCCCATAATTCTGGCTTGTCTGAGCATTTACGTTCCCTTTACGGACGATAAATGGCATAAAATTGAGACAGAATAGCATGCTCAAAAATACAAAGCTTTTTTGTTCGTTCGAGCTCTATTCAACTTTATGCTGTCTATCATTCTGACACTAAAGTTCTATCACTTCATGTCGATCAGAGAGATAGAGAAGAAGATTGAGGGCTACGAAAAGTAAAATTCATCTCACTTTTAAAAATAAACTCAGGAATCTTGATGTGTCTGTACTAAGTTTCATAAGAAAAATTTATTACAAAATCTCACATAACACTACAGCAGGTATCTGGTTGGGTTTTCTGCTTGGTTCGAGTTGAACTATTCTGATTTTTTGATATACGATCCTGTCTTACGCAGTACTAGAAGACGTCGGTCAGTCCTTGCTTGGAGATGGCGCTGCACTCGAGATACTTGCACTTGAGCTATTTTTATACTTTATCTTTTGCTTCTTTGGTCGTAACGACCCCTCCCGTTGATGCCATGTTTCTTTGGTCGATTTTGTTCCCTACGAAAAAGATGAAAGCTTTGTTGTTGGCTTCCTTGACATCTCGATACCACTACATTATATTCAGCTGTACCTTATCAGTCGCATTTTTGAAGGTAGCGGGGTCAATAACTGAGAAAAAGATCAAGAAGACTTGTGCATCCTTGTAGCAAGATTTGATTAGATCTTTGTACAATTAATTTCCTGTTGTATCCCTGCCTTAAGATATATGTACCATATTGAGAGACTGTAGGTTGAGCCGTCGACTCTGATATCGCAACTTGAGCTGTCAAATACTGTTGACTGTCGTTAGACAGGAGAATTAGAGGTCACGAAACTAGCTGATAGGAGTCGTACGTGGTGATGGCACAGCTTTTTCCCACAAGGTGATCTCCAACTGCTACAATTTTAATTGCACGATTCGCTGTCGGATCGATTTCCATTTATTATTATGAATGTGATTATTGAGCTACACACAGCCAGTATGATCATGTTAATGAAATAAATTACTAAAGAATAAATGAAGAAACACCAACTAACGAAATTTTAATCATTTTTACAGTGTTTTAACATCAATTAGTGAATTGGAAGAACATCATCCAAGGCTTCCTTTGTATCAGGAAAAGCCTCGGACTGGTAAGATTGACCATGTTTGTTGGAATAGGGCTGACAGGTTGATGATTAGGGTTCCAAGTCAGCTGGAGGAGGTTATATGATTAGCTGACTTTACTGATTGCAAATCAAGATTATAATCTTACTTTAATGAGGTCAGAAGATAAGCAAAACGAATATTTCGAGGATTATGGTTTCTTGTCCAACGAAAGTCATCAAAGCGAGGACCATAATTTCTTCCTATCAGAAAACTCTGTTATGGTTGACTTCAAAGAACCTCTCAGCCTTTGCATTTCAGAAAACTAGGCAATGATACAGGAGGAGATGAATGTCAAGTTACAACCCACAGGAATACCTACCAAAAACAGCCCTAAGAGAGTTCTTCCGACTGTTCCAGCTCTGAAACCAGATCAAAGTTAAATATTGTTTCATCAGGAAACAATTGGCAAGTACAAGGAGGCCTACCAGGGGAAAAAAGATGACACAGTTGAGCTCAATATAAACTTTAAGACCATTTTGGCCAACTATTTCAAAGAGATGATCCAGGCAAACGAGCTTAATCAACAAGAAGTACAGCATATCAGTTAATTTATCAAAAGACTGCCTTCATTCCAATCATTAAAGAAGCTATTCGAAAAAAAGCCAGAAACCTCGGCTATTCGCTAGATATGTATGATTTTTTTGGGTTCTTCGGAGTGCATGAAAAGGGTCTTAGCTTGTTGCTGCAAAATGAAGACAAAAATGCAAATGATAAAATTTATCGAAAAGGTCCGTCTCAATCTCAAGCACCCGGATGTTGTCATAAAATGGAAAGATGTTTATCGTCCAGAAAAACATCAAAACTATTGATATTCATAGCTGTTATTCTTTAACAATAATATTAAATGCAGCATCAAGGCTGAGTCCAAATGCCTACAATCATGAAGCTGGCCACTAGCTGGTTTCATAGACATAAAACACCTCATACTGACTTATAACAGTTTTGGATCCGAATAATAATGAACAAAGATATTGGAAAAAAGGCACTGCAATAAGATCAATAAGATATCCGCAGAGCATGAGGATTAAATCAGGTATTGGTTGGTTTATCAGCATATAAAAAAATCAAATGAATTCAGTATTAAGTTTAAAGCTTTGGTAATTTTTTAACAAAATCCATGATGAGTTTTCTCTTTTCTTGAAACTAAACGTTGATCCTTTTGTTCAGCCAGATAAAAGAGATAAACAGAGTCAGTATCTCATCACAGCTCAACCTTTCAAATATTTCATACGATATTTTTTATTCTTTCGAGCCGATCGCATGACAAGTTCTCAAAAATTCCTATCTATTTCCTATCAACTTGGCTTGAAGCTGGCTGACTGATTTTTGGACAGAATTTTTTTTGACTTCAAAACATTAATGAAAGAGTGATTACGTGTTATTGAATTGTGTGATTCTTTGTCTTATTAAATGCATTTTTTTTCGTTGCTAGTTGACTTCCTATTTATTTTAGTTCCTTGGATCTTATTTAATGATGCTTTTTTACAGACTAGGAAGGATGTCTTCTTAGGTGGCTCTAAATCTTCTGAATTTTTGTATTTTTTTGCTGATGTCAACAATTTTATTGGAATGGGTTGTCACTTTGGAAGAAGAGATGCTACTGTCAGTATCCAGTCGTTTATGAATATTGGGAAGTATGAAAGATTTGCTGATATTGGTTCTATTTTCACTTCGGTTATGTGTGCTTCTGACGCTATTTCTCTCAATCATGGACATATACATCTATCCCTCTTCCTGTTGGTTTTTATACTATTTTTTCATTATTAGGACTTGCTTTTTGAGTTCATTGTTGTACTGTTGCAACTCGATTGACTTTTTCTCGTACTAGCTCAACTTGTCATTGAAGTACTTGTTTGTATGAGTATAGTCATTGATCTCCTCTTTTAGGCGGGCAATATCAGGCTATCTCTCAATGACCTATTCCTGAGTGTCTCTCATTGTTTTATATCGATTGACCTCCGACTCGATGTGCCTGATCTTCTACTGGATTGGTTAGCAGAACTATTTAAGAAATTATATTCTGTAGTGAATGAACTTATCTTTTCTTTAATCGAATCGAGATATATTTTTGTGGATGTGGTTATGGTAGAAGATAGCCGTCCCTTTTTACATTTTATTTGCAAGGTATTAATATATTTATAGTGAGGCAATATCACTTGATCCTCATTCTTTCAAATATTTGTAAGATGTAGAAAGATCAAGGTGAATTAACTTTTGCTTTGTCAGTTTTTGAATTATATTAATAATGAAAAAAATAAGAAATTTTGATATTCAGCACAAACTTGGCTCAGGCAGCTACGGAGTCATTTACAAAGCTCTAAACAAAGCAACCAAATAGATATGCGTGCTCAAGCAAATTAGTTTGGGAAGGCTCAGCGAAAAGGCTAAAAAAAGTGTACCGAATATTGTATTCAGGCCATCAATGAAGCCACCATCATGGGGAAATTAGTGCACCCCTTCATTGTCAGATACCGATAATCATTCATCGAAGATAACACCCTGAACATCATCATGTAGTACTGCGATAACGGTGATCTCAATCATTTTCTCAAAATGCAGAACAAACGTCCTCTAAAGGAAGATAAAATTTGGAAAATATTCATTTCCATCTGCTTCGGCTTGTAGTACATTCATAAAAATAAAATATTGCACAGAGATATCAAGAGTCTCAACATTTTCTTGAACAAACAGGAAGATGTTAAAATCGGTGATCTAGGAGTAGCAAAAATGCTTACAAGTAACGAGTTTGCTCAGACCATGGTTGGAACTCCTTTCTATCTCTCGCCTTAGCTCTGTTAAGAAAAGCCTTATAATGAAAAAAGCGATATTTGGGCTTTAGGTTGCCTGCTGTATGAATTGTGCACATTTCGGCATCCTTTTGAAGCGCAGAACCAGGCTTCGTTAATTCTCAAAATCATCCGAGGAAAGTATAAACATTGTTACCTTGCTTAGATATTCTCCCATTCCCGAAATGTACTCCAAAGACCTCAAATAAATGATTGATCTTTGTCTGGAGAGAGACTACAAGAGAAGGCCGACCACCAGCAATCTGTTAGCACGACCAAGTACCTATCTTTTCATTCAGAAATTCTCCTGAAAATCGAAGAGCTCGGCATCAACACACTTCTTGAGGACTAACTGAAAAAAATCACAAGGTAAAAATAAAATATAGTGGTTAAACCCCAAGTAGTTCAGGAGAAGCCAGCAACAGTTAAGCAGTACAAAGTGGTCAAAGCTATGGATGTCGATTCAAGAAAAGTCATCAAAGCTGTTGATAATGAGCCCAAAAATGAGCCGATCAAAAAATAGGTTGTCAAATAGCAATCAAAAAAAGAGTAAATTTAAAAAAAGAATGAACCTATCAGCAAAAGAGAGCCGATTATTATTCTTCCCAAGCCAATTACTCACAGCGAAAGAAAAATATAACCTGTTGATGCCAAAAAAGAGAAGGAGGCCAGACCTCCTAAATAAAGTAAGAATGACTTCGTCAACAACCTAGAAAAGATGATTGACGCTGAGTAAAAAGATAAAAATAATCGAAAATATAGCCAGGGGTATATATAAAGTCCCATAATAAGCTCAGACATCAAAAAAGATAATAGGATACAAAAAGTTGCAGAAAGAGTCGAGGAGATAAAAAACAAAAATGACAAAAATATATAGCTTTTCAAGAGTCCGAGCCTTAACGAAGCAAAAAGGTAGACTCCATCAATCTCCAACAAGAAAAGTAGTAGCAACTCTCATGAAAATAATGCGATCAAGAAACAATAAGCTGTGAAAATTCCAGTGATGCCAAACAAGCCTCCTATTGCTCCGAGTTCTCAAAATAAAGAACCTCTTATCACTAAGGTCAAAAATTAGAAGGTTATTCAGCCTAAAGTATTTGAGTCGCATAAGAATCTGAACAAACCTTCAGGAATAATCAAATCAGGAGGTTTTAGTAGTAACTTTGAATTCGAAAAAGCTGAAAAGGAAAAGTATATATCCAATTCCAGAGATAAGCTTACTTCAGCTAAAAGAAGTTCGATCCCTAATATAAAAGTCGATAAAGATAAATAACCTCCAAAAGTACTTTTTGGGCCTTCTCCCGTTCCAACTCCATCTGTTCAGAATAAATCCTAAAAAATGATCAAGCACTCAGGATATTCGGCTCTCTATGAGGACCGCAAAAAATAAGAATTTAACAAAAATTCAAGAGTAAGAAAAGGAGGTCGAAACGAACTTGCTCGTAATGCCAAAAATCCATCTCGTTACAACTAAATTTCAAAGGAATAGGAAGCAGAAGTCATGAACTTGCCAACCAATCCCAAGAGTAATGGAGTTGAGAGTTCGGATTCCTAAGAAGAACCTGGTACTCATAAACAGTCTCACATTATTGAAGACTTGAAAAGGAAGTCTAATCAGAATAAATTCAAGCTCAAATAGATCAATCATGACCTGGTCTTGCAAAAATATTAGGATATGCTGAAGAGTGCAGACGAAGAGACTTCAAGAGAGAAATAGGAAAGTTAACCATTTAGAGAAAAAGGTAGTTCTGAAGAAGAGATGGATTAATAACTAGAAAGATAGATCAAAGAAGGGATGAGTAGTCAAAATTAAGAGGAAGTCGTAATGTCAGATGAAGAAAATATAGCTGAGGATTTAGAAGTGGTCAAGAAGAACAGTCGAAACAGCAATGACCCAATTTAAGAGCAACTTTAAAATGAAGTGCTTTAATAAGATTTTTAAAGAGTGTAGGAATATGACAGATAGGACGAAGAGCAACAGCCTATGTATGAAAGTTAGAGAAATTAATAATGGTCTTTTGACTAGGAACCTTAGCTTCCCTTGATGGAGGATAAAGAGTCGCCTTACTTCGAGGCCCCTAATCCTTATCTGGTCGAGTAGCAAGAGGAGACCACTGAGAACAAGATCAACTATCTCCAGACCAAGCTAGAGGAGAACATGAAACGATAGGACGAGATAAACAAGCTGATGCAGATCAAACTTGAAGAATGTAGAAAATATGTAGGAAACGAGAAGACTCTCACCTAAATTTTGGTCTTTTTCAGGAACAAGCTCCATGTACTCATGCTTTTATTAAGATGCAGGACGATTTCAATGAGGCTGACGAGAAGGAGGTAGAAGGCTTTCTGGCAAGGAAAGGCTTGACGGATCACTACAAATTCCAAAACATATATAAGATCATGCACTTCGAAATGTAGCTGTAAAATACTCGCAAAATAATCCAGAGAATTTGCAAAAGATTGAGCGAGTTTGAGGCCTCATGAATTTGTATTCTTTTATTCACTATATTTTATTATATATATCCTATCAACAAGCGATGCCTAAGGATAAAAAAAAATTGAAGGAAAAGAATCTCTAAGTTGAGGAGGAGGTCATTGAATAAGAGTTCGTTATTCAGCCTTCTGATAAGCCTGCCAGCATCAAGTCCAAGGATTGGCCTCTGCTGTTGAAAAACTATCACAAGATGAATGTACTCACCAACCACTACACTCCCATCCCTGCTGGATCTACTCCCCTCAAAAGACCTCTTAAGGACTATCTTAAATACGGTGTCATCAATCTTGATAAGCCTTCCAATCCCAGCTCCCATGAGGTGGTGTCTTGGGTCAAGAGAATCTTGAATGTTGAAAAGACAGGCCACTCGGGAACCCTTGATCCTAAGGTTACTGGCTGCCTGATTGTCTGCCTGGAGAGGTATTTGTCATTTTATGCAGAGCAACCCGATTGGCGAAGTCTCAGCAGACCGCGGGAAAGTAGTATATTGGTATCGTGAGATTGCACGGAAATATAGAGAGTGAAAATAAATTGAAAAGTGTTTTGAAAACTCTCACTGGCAGCCTTTTCCAAAAGCCTCCTGAAATTTCAGCTGTCAAGAGAGAACTCAGAGTTAGAACCATCTATGAATCTGAGCTCATTGATTGGGATGCTGAAAAAAGACTAGGAGTCTTCAGAGTTTCTTGCGAGGCAGGTACCTACGTGAGGACTCTTTGTGTTCATATGGGCCTTCTATTGGGTGTTGGAGGACACATGGAGGAGCTCAGAAGAAGTAGAAGTGGCTGCGTGTCTGAAAACGACTGTTTGGTGACCATGCACGACGTTTTGGACGCCCAGTGGAGATACGACAACTACAAAGATGAGACCTACTTGAGAAGAGTGGTTCTTCCTTTGGAATTTTTGCTCCTTAAACTGCCAAGAATTGTCATCAAGGATTCATCGATCAACGCTATTTGTTATGGAGCCAAGCTCATGATTCCTGGTATTCTGAGATACGACGACGGCATCAACACTGGAACTGAAATTGTCATCATGTCCACCAAGGGTGAGGCTATTGCTGTTGCCATCGCTCAGATGTCTACTGCCGAGATCGGCACTTGCGATCATGGAATTGTGGCTAAGACCAAGCGAGTGATTATGGATAGAGAGACTTATCCTAGAAAGTGGAAGGAGGGTCCTCATGCCAAGAGAAAACAAGAGTTGATAAAGACTGGCCTGTTGGAGAAGAACGGCAAACCAAACCAGCACACTCCTCAGGACTGGATAAAATACTACAACAACGAAGAGGACAACAATATTGTTGCTCAGTGAACTGATTCTTAGCATATCAATATATTCATATATTGAGTGTTAAACATAATCAAATAGCACTTCTGGTCTACAGGATCAGAGAACACTTCAAACACATGTTTATATTGCATTCCCTGTCGTGGTAGTAGGAGGTCGCGGCTGTCGAGCAGAAGTGGCAAAGAACGATGTTCTTGGTGCAAACTGTGCTTGAAGAAAAGAAGTCCATCTTGTGCTTTTTTGTCGTACAGAAATAGGTGCCGTTTTCATTGGCGATTGAATAAACAAATAGGCAGGGGAAGCAGTATTGGTTTACAGCTCGACTCACGCATTTTTAGTTCAGACATTTGTAGCCAATAATACAATTTTTCTTGAGACATTTGGAGCATTCTCCAAGTTCGAATTATTCTGATTTTCCATCGCCAACTGTAGCTAGTTAATTGTGAGCTCTCTAGAGAGGATGGACACATCCCTTGCAATGGAGCCCATCGTTTTTGAAGACAACTTTTGTTTTTATCAGCAAGTAAGCTAAACCTGGGCTATGGTGCTTTTCACTTTAGCTTTTCGGGTCCGCACTGCTTTAGTATACTGTCTGCTGTATATCTGAGCTTCTGAGACCATTAGGGCCGATAGACACTTGCTTCTTCTTGGCTCGGCATTTTAGTTTGATCATTTTCGGTTGAACATATAAAGTGATGGCTGAATCTTCGATCTTTGGCTCAGTTATCAGAGCTTTGCTGTTGGGAATGACCCTAGTCTTGAGTCTTTGCGAGATCAAGGGCACAGGCAGGAGGTATCTTTTATCAAGGTCTTCATAGTTGAACTTGAAGAATACCACCTCTTCAAGGTGCTTTATTTTTTCGAAGTTCAAAATCATTTCATGGGTCTTTCTGTTGACCTCCACAAGATCTGGGTAATCAAACTTGATGAACATTTAATCGATCGAGGCAGGAACGATTATTTCCTTTTCATCATAAGGAATGTATTTGTCAGATTCATTCACTTTCCAAAATATCTTATACATTGTTGCTAACTTACGATTCCACTTAGATTTAGATATAAATTACAGTCGAATGTGCTCTTAGTTGATCTAGTACTGAATATAGGTTGATTTTTTAGCAAGGTAGTAAAAGTCTGTTTGATCTTCGCTGATGCATAGATTCTCAAAAATGCCTCTGACTACAAATTAGGACTGATAAATGTAGGAATGTATAAGCTCATTTCTTCCGCTTTCTATCTTGTAGAAGTCAAGGGTTCCGAGAGATATGGGAAGCTTGATTGTTTGCTCGAAGTACAGCTTCATGATCGTATTGTCGTGGCACTCCAGGCCAACAGATAAGTATTTGAATATTTCCAGTCTATTCATAATGCCTTTTAGCCCCACTTCGATATTTTTGAATTTCCCCATCATGGCGTCAATGCCCAAATTGAGGATGTTGGAGAAGTCAAAGAATTTTTTAGAAAATTATTTTTAGGCAACAATTTTCCTTTCTGGGACTACTTTTTTGAAAGCGAAGGTAATGACAGCATATTAATTTTGGACTTAACTTTAAGTTCCTTTAGTATGAATCATTTTGGAGGCATAGCTTGAATCTTTGGTATTTTGATACAAGGCTTGTGTCTTTTGGTATTATTTTTATTTTTGTTGGAGATCAATGAAGCAAGAACCGGCAATTTTAGGATTTGTCAGTAGTTCCAGAGGCAAAGTTGACACAAAATTTCCAGAAATGTAGTATTCTTGCGTTCTTTCTTTTGTGGAGTCGAAAAAATAGTGCATTAGTTTTCTCATTTTGGAGTCAGCAAAAGGATTGATTTCCCACTCTTACTGGAAACTGAAATCAGGGAAGAGGTAAGGCATGGAGGTTGAGGCAACGATAGCAGCCCAGACTGGCATATTGGGCCTTGTGAAGCGGTTGATGACCTCCATCCTTTATTTATTTTTGTTGATCAAGGAAAAATTTATTGTTATCTTTCTCTGGCAATATTCATAGTATTATTCGAGAGTCGTATTTGGGTTGAGTTTCATTTCCTCGAGCTTTTCTTTGATGTAAAATTATAATTTTTTGGAACTGAGGAGTTTTCGGACGATGATGCCCTTCCAGACCTTCTCAGCAGTCTTTTCATCGATTCCCAGCTAAAAAGTATCCTTTACGAGAGTTTTGTTGAAAATTACTTCGACCAAAAGCTCTTAGAAGTGGACCATCATCATTTTGATCAGCCTCTTGGTGTTCTCGGATATTTTTTTATTCTTCTCCTTGTAGTCCTTTCCTTTCGATCCATTTTTTAGTGAAAGTAGCTGGGCCAATCTTTTTTTTTGAAGTTTAGGGTCATCTTTGATTTTCATGACCTCGTAGGAAGATTTGACGACGTGATCCAATATTTTAGACATCGAGTTGGTTACATGATTTTTGGAGTATAAAAATTCGTTTTTCATGACTTCAATTTCCTCAAGGAGGTTCTTCTATCCTTGATCAATCAGGTATTTCTGCATTTATTCGAAAATGTGATACTGGTTGGTCCAAGCCAGTTCAAGAAGTTCCTGCATCTCTCTGCTTTCAGTTCTTGCCCAGTTATATGTCTAGAACTCCTCAACGATTCCTGTTTAGAAAGTGACAAGATTTTTAGCCTTCCACATTTATTTTCGTATATTTGATAGTTTTTTTCCTCCCGCCAGCAGAAAGGCAAAGACTGAGTGTATATCAGAAGTTGTGATCATTTCTATTTTTTTATCCTGATTTTATTCTTCATGCAGAATATTTTGGAATATTTCGAACATGCTGCTATAGTACAGATGTGAATTTTATTTGGATTCGAGCACCAAATGAATTTTTTTCTTGTTTATATTTTTTATCATAGACCTGAGCTGGTATTAGATGGAAGACCTTTGGTTGACAATCTCGTATTCAATCTTGATCCGAGCGATGCTGAGAGAATTGATTTATTTGAAAATTTATGTGACGTATGGTTGGTCAATGATGAAAAATTTCGACTATATACTAGCTAGGTCGAATATAAAATCTGTGCTCAAATAGCTGAGATTTAAGTATTCGTCACTATCGATAACTGTCTATCCCTGGGATTACAGATCTTTAATAATTTCATTGATCCTTTTGGTCGTTTTGTCGATAATTAAGAGCTGTTGCTCGATCATTCTGCTCACCACTTTTTTTGTGTCTTCATATTCAGTCGAAGACATGTTGAAAAAGTACTACTATATCTCGGTCACAATTTTAAAGAGATTTTGTTTGACAGAAGTTGTTTCTTGCATTTTGAATATTTCAGGAGTATAAATGTATTCTAATTTTCGAAGTATTTAATTTAGCTTCTAGCATTGTTTCATCTGGTTTAAGATTCTGGTTCCCTGGAAGTTGTAGAGACTGTTTATAACCTTACTTCTGATGGATTCGATCAACTCATTGACGGGTGTATCATATTCATAGATAACACCTCTGACCCTCTCACAAGTTGATCTCAATAATTCCCGGGGATCAATATTGACCTTTCCTTAGCTGCATTGATACAAATGTTCAATACATTCTTTAAATTTTCTGAATTTTTTGATCTCTTTGCTGACATTTCGTTTGGGTTGAATGTTCCTTGCCCCGACTTCAGTCAATATTATGCTCTCCCTGAAGCACTAAATGTTTAGGTTGTAATCTGATACTGGCAATGTCGATAAGAGTTTCTACAAAAAATTGAAAAGTGGCACTTCTGACAACATAGCTTTTTCTAGCTAACTCTTAGAATCGCTGAAAATCAAATTTTTAATGAGTGTGAATTTTGATAGTTTGGAGGAAAGATGTTATTTCAAGTCAGCAATAGCTTCTTCCTTCAGCTTTTAGTGCTCCTCGTCAATTTTATCAGGGATTTCCTCCAGTCCAAAACCATAGAGAATTGTGTTTTTAGGATTTTTGGTATGTGAGAAGTACATGGGTCTCATTTACTCGTTGTCGATGTATTTGATAGGAAAGTTGGCAAGTAATCCCCCGTCTGTGAATGTATGGCCTGTCAAGTCGATTTCTCTTCTGGTGTTGCTATAATGAATGTAGTATTTTCCATATTATTTTTGCCACTTCTGAGCTTTGAATGCTACTGGGAATGCTCCCGACATTTGAATAGCCTTGCAGACAGGTAAGTTTGGAGTTGTCTTTTGGTTGAAAAACCTTAACACCTGGTCATCAAGATCGACAGAAGTACAAGTGAACTCAACTCCTGTGATCTCGTAGAATCTTTTTAGGGTCAAATTTGTGACTCTTTTCATATTTTATTCCTGCTACAGTTCCTCTTCAATTTATGCTTCACTTTTGCATGTGTCAACCCCCCACTCTGTGAGAAGTTTCATGATCTTTTCTTTCCTGGCTTAATCTTCAGGGTGTTTCTTTTGATAGTTGGTATTGAAATGTTTGACAAAGAAATCCCTGATCATCATGTTAGCTAGATTGCAAAATGCTTTTCCATTCATGATGCCTCCTTCAATGAGTCCATAGTAATTCAATCTTTTTGTGTAAAATTACTCATCTCCGAACCAGTTGCCCTTCGAGACTGGCTTCTTCAGCTTTAGACTGAATAGCTCAGCTACACTGGGATTGATCAACTCAAGGACATTGAGGATCTTTTCACTAGTTTCCAGATCAGAAAAGCTTTCAATAATCTGATCAAACATGGTATTTTCCAAGAGTCCATAATTGTGGAGCAGACATTTGATCTTGTGAATGTATGAGTCAAATTATTTTTGTTTTTTGGGTGTGATATCTCCCTAGCTTTTGAACAGTTTGTCCTTTGGAACAGTGTCCATTCTTAAGCTCAATTCTGACATAGCTTCAGGTTTCATCTCTGTGCCGATCGCCAAGCCGAGCAATCCACCAGCAGAAGATCCGATGATGCTCGTGATAGGTGTATTTCCATGAAGTTCTTTCAGAGCTTTGAAGACTCCCGTGTAACTGACAGACTTTGCTCCTCCACCTTGGAATGCCAAGCTGAAGTGGCAATTTGGAATTTATTTAGATCTTTTGGAGAGAGGTTCCTTATAAAAGTATTAAATCTAATTTGGTTTGAGGTAATTTTTCTTGAGGTTGACCCTCCTGTCCTTTGAGACCTATCCAATGTTATTCAGAGATCCCTTGTAATCTATAATGTCAATAAAAATGGTATTTCTACCAGTGTTATTTTCTTTGTCGTTTTGTGCCCTCTTCAGCTTGGAAGTTTCTTTGTGCATCCCAAAGATCACCTTTATTGTTGAATTTACCTCTTTTAAGCACCGTTTATAAGTTTTGACTTAGAAATTCTTAAGCATGCAGTATTCGATGGCCTTGGTGATTTTGTTCTTTTCCATTTCAACTAAATACCTGCTAATGGCATCGGTTTATGATGAGAAAGAGTATACTTTGTAGAGTTTGTCATCTAGTTGATAGACTTGCTCATCCAAGATTCTGATTCCAGCAGTTTAGTTGAGCCAGCTCAGAAGGGAAAAGTTGTCAAAAAGGGTCTCGTAGAAATGCTGTGAACTTTACTATCCTTCACTGAAGAAGTCTCCTTCAATCAACTCGATGCGGTAATTCTTGTTCTCCATAGAATTTAGAAATAATTTTCAAATTCTTCACTATGAAAAATTACTTAGACCCATCTCCAAACAACTAATTAAAAAAACATAAATCTATTGTTCTCGATAGGCGAATGGGAAAAGATGATTACTGACATTTTTGTCCATTTTATTATACAAAAGTTGGAAAATGAGTATCAGTGATAGGAACGAATACGATGCGTCCTTCATGTGGTAATCCTCAGTCAAATCCCCCAACCCTGGAGGTTATCGTTTGGAGTTTTAGCAGGAATCTGAGGAAAAATCTGAAGCGAAAAAGGTCAGAAGGACTGAATCGTTTCCGATTGAAAAATTAATTGAATCTGTCGTTGAACATTAGAAAATTAGAATGTCTCGAGATTCGAATCAATTCAGAGGGGAACCTGAGCATGTTATAGAAGCTTATTCTTTTGAGAGTGTTGAAGACATCAGAGAGCCAAAAACTGACTGGATCTTACCAGAAGTAAAATCGAGGTAGAGCATAAAGAAAGCACATGAGTTTATGACTCCAGCACACCAACCATAGTACAGAAACAATAGCGAATAATAGACACTTGAATAATACAGAAGAAAAATATATGAACTTGAAGAAAAACTGAGAAAAAGTTCAATAGAGTTAGACACCAAGAGATTCAGAAGTGAAGAATAGTCAAAGATAAATGATGAAATTATCAGAAAAAAATTCACAAAGATGTAGCAGGAAATAATTTAACTTAAACTTTAGAAAGAAGATGCAGCTCATCAAATTCTCAAGCACAAGAATATTGTCATATAGCGATAGCATCAGATTGAGTTGAGAGCATAATAGCACGGCTACCTTCTCAAACAAATCAAAAGCATAAAAGACCAGCTCGATGAAGCCCTCTCCAGAGAGAGGAAAGCAGAAATGAACCTCAAGCTTTAAATGGAGAAACATGAGCAGGAAACCATTCAGATGACAAATTAAATAAAGAGACAAAAGCAGGAAATGGCAAAGCTTCGTTAATTGCTCAAGAATAGTGAGGAGCAACTCAAACAGTGTGAAACTTTTATCAGCTCAGTCAATACTAAACTCAAGAGTCAAGACGAGCAGATTCAGCTCAGCAACAATAAGCACAAGGAAGAAAAACTAAAATACTACAATAAATTACAATACTTTGACAATGCTCTTTTGTAGGTCGAGAACTGTCTGAGCGAAATGGCGAAAAATCAGGGCGAAAAGACAGAGCATATCAAGAACAAGGAGCTCGAGCTGTAAAGTGTGAAGGAATAATTAATGAAAAAAGAAGTAGATCTGAAGTGCATAGAGCAGTAACTTCAGGATACGAGAAGATAGCTCAAACACGAATTTATGAAGTTGTAAAGAAAAGAGGAGGGTCTGATGGCCTAATATCAAATGGCTATAGATGTCCAAAACGCTTCTAAGGAAAAATGGTATAAAAAATACTATGAAATGTTCTCGGATCGGAAAGAAGGTTCTATTTACAGCAGTTCGCCTTCAATTGTCAGGTAAAATCATGTCATCAACCTCAGGCCTCCACATCTTCCTAGGAAAAATGTTGTTGCTGTTCCAGTTCGATAAAGGTCTCCGAGGACCGAGATAAAAGATTATAAAGTTCGGAGCGAGTACAATATACGAATGAAAACATCAGGTCAAGATTTTGGCAAACCTAAGAGCAAACGTGTTTAATTGAAGAGTCCGTAATCTTTCAGAGATTTCAGTATAAGCAGTCGCATAAACAACCTGAGGAAATAGCTGGACAAGGAGTTGAAGCAGACTACCTTGAGATGATAGTGATGATTGATAGTGTGTTATTATACTCAAAAAATGATCACTCATAGTTTATTTCTAGAATTTCATCGATGTCTAAATCTTCAGGCTTGTCGGCTGTGTCAGCTGGCTCTCGCTTAGGAGACCAGTGATGCCCAACCACTACCAAATCCATTAAAGATTTGTCCATGTGGATGGTTGTGATGGGAGATGGCTCCTCTATATCGAGCATGTTCATGTTTTGATAGTTGTCTGAAAGAAACCGTTCAGTCATGGAGGTCTTCTCCTTCTATCCTGAGTCGCATTTACTTGACACGTTGACTGCGGAGTCCTCTTATTTGTCTTCTTTGGTGAGATTGACGATAATATTGACTTGTTTATTGAGAGGTTTGAATTATGAGGTGATGATAGGATGTGCTAAAGGAGACAGTTAGGCTTTGGCCGAAACAGATTAGTCCTCCATTTTTATCTTCTAATGTTTTTCTTGATAATAACTATCCTTGAATTGCTCGACAAGGTTGAAGATGGTTTATATTTGCTTCTTTTTTTCCTATTTTTGACTCTAGGCCATATTGCCCTTAACTGGCTTGAACTCAGCAAACTCAAATATGAGTTTTGGGAGATCTTAATAAATCAATAATATACCCTTGAGGTCCTTCATGAACTAGCTGTTAGTGGAGGTGGTTTGTTCTTGGTGGTCATATATAAAGTTGAGGATAATGGTGAGAACCGAAGGCTTTATTTCTCTCATGTGGAGGGTTGAATTTTTCTATCCAATAACTTTATTCAATCTGCGGAGGCTACGGCGAAGAGTAGAGTAAAAATGATTTTTTATATTGTTGTCGGTCCTACATTAAGTTTAAAAAGTACCTTCCTTTGAGCTTGAGAGAAATTTATTTCCAGCGGTTACCCAGCTAGCGGTGCATCTCAAAGAGTAGCAGTTCTTCTTCATAGCTCCAGACCTATTTGTTGACCTTAGGGTCCAGGTGGTTGTACCAACGTTATCGGCACTGCTTGCCTGTCCTGTCGAACTGGTCGTAGCGTTACTTCAGTAGTGTGGCCACAGCTGTCCAGTCATTCATCCCGACATCAGTCACTATCTTCGACAACATCGTGTCTTCCTGCATAGAGTCAATCTTACGTTCTTTGTCCAGTTTTTGCGCATACGGGAAAAATAGTAAAAAAATATATAATTCTCGCAGAAAAGTCCGGTACCCTCACTAACCACACTAAACTACCATAAAGAGATAAATTAGTTTGACCTTTCTTCCAGAATCATAGTTATAAACAGTTAGCAAACAATTCAGGTAGGGCACGGTAGGCTGCCATTTCTCAGTGAGGTATTGTATTTAAATTATAGTCTAATATTAATCCTACCCTCTGAAAAAACAATAGTTCCGTCCGATAAGTTGCACCTTATAGGTCTTAGTAGCCACAGGGTGGAAAAAGTTTCTTTGGAAAATTAAGCTATTTGTATTGATTATAAATGAGTTTAAACTCGAACATCTCAATCATTCTTCATCTTCACCACTTCAAAAATATAGCGTTGCCTCATAAAGCAAGATATGCACTCAGGTGCATCATCTATCAAGGCAAATAGATGAAAGTAACCACACTCTGACTCTAGAACTGCGCAATGCCATTCAATTTAGTAGAGACATAAACCAAGTCTCGCAAAAATGTATCAAGGTAGAGTGAGTTCGAAGACAACTATTTCCTCTCAAAGAAGTTCAACATCGAATATCAATGTAGTTGTAGACTGACGCAGAGGAAGAAATATAGCTGAATGATTGCTGCGAGTTCAAGTTCAGTATTGAGGCCTTTCCCGAGTTCAAAGATAATAACATATATCTGGAGTTCATCCTGATGGAGAATGGGAACTGTTACTATCGATAGAATATGGATGCAGTCATCGAGATGAAGGAGGTCGATAAGTACAGGTTCAAACTGGAGGATCTAAGGACCGGGGTATTTAGATATTGCGAAGGAGAGTTTAACTAAAATTATATCTCCTCTTTCTCATTTACGCTCTTTGCCATGATTACTGATTACAGGTTCCATCCCTACAAAAGAGCGATCAAGAGTTAGGCAACCAAGGAAAAGGCGAGGGAGAAGGTCAGCAATTGGTTGGAGCTAATGCATTGGGGGTAGAATTATTTGAAGGATTGTGAGGATGGAAGAAAGTACATTTACAGAAATTTTGTCAAAAGTCTCAGATACAATTCCTCTTGCCTTCGAGCTTAGGCTATCAATTATTTCAAAGGGCATGGATAAAACATTATAAAGGCTCCTTTGGGAGAAGGAGGACAGTTGATTCCAGTCAGCGATAAGGAATTTTTCGATTACATGACCAGCTACTATCCAGCGGATCTAATCAACGAGGAATTAATCATTAAGGAAATTCATGAGACTAATGTCTAAAATTTTGAGTTTATCGAGGAGATCAAGAGAAGGATTAGTAAAGGTGGTATCGAAGCTAAAGCTCTCAAGGATAGATATCGCATGGAAAGGCGAGATTTGTTCAGTGAGCGGGTGTTCAGAAGTATCGTATACGGAAAGCAGCCTCGTGATAAGGAAACAAATATCAAAATTGCCAAGAAGATGAGGAAGAAGAGCAAGATAAACTAGACCAAGATAGTAGATGAGTATCTGTTTACTCTAAAAAAAAATCAGCACTATGTCTTTTTAGAGGTCAATCTTCCCAAAGAGTTGAAAATTATCATGTCAGAGTCATCAGCAACTGAAGAAGTGTTGAAAGAGCTGTCAGACATGAGGCAGGATTAGATGAAAAAGCAGATCCACTATGATTAAAGGAACATGCTGGTGGTGATGGTCCACGGTTTTCAGGCAAGCTCCTTTGACATGCAAATAATCAAGCGATAGGTCTTCAAGATGTTACCAGTAGCCATGTTTCTGATTTCTAGCTGCAACGAAATGGACACTGATGGAGATATCAGCATCATGGGCTTTAGGTTAGCAGAAGAGATCAAGAGTTACATTGGCCGGAATGTCGATGATGAGGAGGTCATTATTAACTTTATTGGCCACAGCATGGGAGGAATCATCGCTCGAGCTGCTTTAGTCCATCTAGGAAAGTACAAAAATCAACTGGGATTTTTCTTCTCACTGAGCAGCCCCCACCTGGGCTACCTTAATGGAGTCGATACTATGATCAAGACTGGTCTGTGGTTCATGCGCAAGATGAACAAGGTCAAAAGTTTAGATCAATTATCTCTAGAGGACAACAGCAAGAAGGAGGACACTTTGTTGTACAAATTAAGCAAAGAGGGGCATCTGAGGCACTTCAAGAAGGTGATTCTTCTCAGCAGCAGTGAGGACAGTTACGTGGCTTGGCATTCAGCCAGGATCTAGTACTATGAAAGCAGCAACACAATCAGCAAGATGGAGAGAGACATGATCGACTCAATACTCAGCGATCAGATAGTGCACAGGATAGACGTTCATTTTGACATTGACTCCACGGAAGATGTGAACAGCTTCATCGGAAGAACAGCCCACATAAACCTGTTGACCCACTAATCTCTTTTCAAGCTTATCAACGAAGCCATACCGACTCTGTTTGACATCAGGATGGTTTGATAAAATTGATGTATGATAACCATTATTAAAATCATTATTATTGCTCAGGCAGTGTTCGGGAGTATATCAGGGAATATTTGTTATTTTGTATGAAGCTTTGAGCATAATCTGGGGCTTTCTTTGGAGGAAGAAAAATATCCAAAATTAATCTGCAACTATTTTCTATTACTTCAGGAAGTATCCTACTCAGCAAACTGCAGCTGACTTACAGACAGGGGTTTGTGTTAACCTCAAGCAACCATGGTTTTCCTTGTGGGTCCACCAAAAAATCAAGTCCGTAAATTTAGAAGCTGAGACCGGTTCCAGCTCCTATAAGGTTGGTATCCCCAACAGCATGGCATATATCTCTGGATATTCTTTTCATTTCTGGCAGCACCTAAGAAGAAAAGTTGTAGGTAGTGTTATTGATAAAATACTTTTCCATATCGCTATAAGAAAGTTTGTTACCGGATTAATGCTCTCCATAGTTTTTCATGTTCTTCTGAATGGCGTCATTTGTCAGGTGAATGCTTTTGGATACTTTATTTATAGTAAATTTATCAGAAGCTGTTCTGATGTAGCCTTCCTCGTACCAGTAAAATTTCAGGCATCCTCCGACCTATACACCTAAAATGAAGCACCGAATGTCAAATTTTCTATCAAGGTACAGCATTGGCATGATATACTATTGGAGTAGATAACTTCTTTATTCATTAGTCGGAGGGTGTGATAAAATATAATCTACTGCTTATTTGGTATTGCGAAAAACACTAATTCCTTTTCCTCTGTTGCTGAATTATCCAGGTTTGAGGATCCATCTGCCGATATCTCCTCTCACATCTTTGATGACTTCCTGCCAATTGAAGCATGTCAAGTGACAGGTCTTAGGAAGTTTTTCGTTCGGGTTCACACCTATTTTTTGATAGTAAGAAAACATGTTTTTGTATAGTAATTTTTTATTGGTTATTTGGCAATTATTAGGAAGGTGGTTGTTGATTAGTAAATTTGCTGGCTTCAAAGTTTTTTGAGGTTGATTGGAAAGCTTAAAGATCAAATCTTTGAACCTCAAAGGTTGTTCTTCCCACTCTGTGTAAAACAGTTTCCTTATTTGTGGATGCTGACTGATTACTCTATCGAGATATCGGAGAAAATTAGGCTGTATGCTTTCATATTTTTTGTCTTCCTGTTTGAAACAATCTCGGTTGTTATTGATCAATATTTGGGTATTTTTGCTGCTGAGGGTGGATTGAGTCCACAAAAGATTGACATTTTATACTTATGTCAGTTTAGAATCGTCACTGACCGCATTCCACCATAATCTCCGTTTTATCACATTTTTCACAAGCAAGCCATTGTTTCCTTCATCAACCTTGGCTTTTCGCGGTTTGCTGAATCCTTCACTTTCAACCATGATTCCGTAGCTTAATGCCAATATTTTGTTAATCTGTGCATAAGTCTCAGTGTAATCAATAGGAACAGTATTCATTTTTTTGAATACTCCGATGCTAGCAGATTTTTTGACTCTAAGAGGGTTCTTGAAGGAAGAGGTCTCACAATTAGTCTGTAAATTAATGGTATTGAGTTTACAATTACTGAATAATCGTCGTCTCGGAGCTTGCTAAGTCTATGCCTATTCCTTGACCTCTTCCGATTTTTTCCTGTTCATGGTCATCATGCAAATATTCATAATTTCGCTTTTGGCAGGCAGCTAGACGATCTTGAAGGCCTCAGCTTTGTTGATAAGGTTGAGCTTGACCTTGTCCTGGGCTGAAAGCTGTGAGCGGTAGGAAGTATTTCTGAATTTATTCGAAGGCGATTGGGTCTCGTAGGGACAGGTGAGCTTAGTGACTGAAGGAAATTTAAGATAGAGTGTTTTGTTTGAGTTGCTAATTTAGTTCATTTTATTTTTATTAGCAAAGTTCAATTCGTGTAATGATCTTTTAATTAGAAAACAGGAAATCAAATCTGAAGTTTACGGCCTGATTTAACATTCAATTTTTTATCGATTCGGTCCAGTATCTTTTGATTTTTTATGTTCTAACTCTTCTCTATTTCCTTTATCTTCTGCTATATCGAGTTGTTCTTGCCTTTGAGCATCCTCTGAATCTTGCTGTTCCGGTTATCTCTCCCTTTTGGGCTCCTTGTGGCAGGTCTGATCTCTTTCAAATAGGGATCATCCTCGGGATCCATCCTCAGGTATTTTCTTTCCACGATCTATTCTGATTTTTAGAGGTTGCTGCTGGACTTTGCTCTTAAACTATCCCAGCTGACAACAATTGACTTAGCTTCATCGAAATGATTGTGGTGAGGGTTCTTGTCGTGCTTCAGGATAAACAAATCCTTTTAATTTTTCTTTTTGTCTTTTGGCTAGGGAATGGCTCTTTTCCTGAGCTATGGTAAGCTGAATTTTCTATAATGAAATTCTAAGTAGCAAGAATTGTACTCGTTTGCTCATTTCGAGGCTTTTCGTTGAGGTTGAAAGCTTTGAACAACTCGGAAAAGTTTTGTCTGTACTTTTATGGTGAGCCGAGCTGTAAATAATTATAAAATTCTTGTTTCTAGAGTTACTCTGCTGTTTAAATATTTAAATTTTGAGTCATCTGTTCTAGTCTGAAGAATTTTTTGGCCTCAGGTTCATGGCTCATCGAATTGATCAGGAAGTAGAAGTTGTCAAAGGAGAGAAATTTACCATAATCTGCGTGCTTCCTGAAAATAACTGTGAGTCTTTCGACTGAGAAGATAGCTCGGAGAATGTGGAAATTCTTGCAAAACAGGAAGTAAGCCTGCATGATGATTCTGTTCGAGCCAAGATGATTGAAAGAGGAATATTACTTCACAGGCCGATCGTATGATTTGGCGTAGTAATCGAATATCTCTCTCAAACTTTTCTCAACTTCATTTTGTTGGAGCAGCACTGATTTGTTTATTTTGGGAACTAATTTTTGCTATTGATGTTTGGGTTCTGCAAGAGGTCGCATGAACTCTGAGTTATCGGCATCGAATTAATTGAGTTATTGACGTTTCTCCTCCTCATATTTGGCTACACTTGCCTTTGGGGATAATTTAGCGGATTACTAGTGATCGATCGAGGTCATATAAAATTATTATGGGAATTCATCATCAAGGGGTTGGGGTTGGGGTTGGGGTTGGGGTTGGGGTGGGGGTGGGG
>Ga0210025_1000579_pt1 | contig 45719 bp, 55 predicted proteins | sample CryGeyme20150102_FD_183989 | JGI IMG/M metagenome (GOLD analysis project Ga0210025, IMG submission 183989) | Groundwater microbial communities from Crystal Geyser aquifers in Utah, USA - Crystal Geyser metaG 2015-0102 (SPAdes) (version 2) | ecosystem: Environmental > Aquatic > Deep subsurface >... | reverse complement strand
GCATTTATTACAAGTGTTTTTTTGTGTAAATCATACAAAGATAGATTAGAAACTAAGTGTTGCCAAGTCTATCAGATACAGTAGCTGAAAGCAAAGGATTTGTACCAACACATTTTAGGCTTATCTCGATTTTTTTATAGAATTCTTCTTCTTGTAAATTCACTTTTTCGGCATTTTTCAGACAAGTATCATAAATAGTATCAATGAAAATCTGTGCGATAGACGGTATATTAATCTGTTCATCGGCTTCTATGAGTGCATTGATAAATTGCCGTATATTACTAACAAGCAAATCAATTTTTCTTCCTAGAAACTCTTCAAAATAATACAATCCTTTCGTCTCGGGTTTTGAACGGCTTGTAACATCGTCCAAATCAAGAATCTCTCCGAAAAGACTTAGGTTTCTTCCAAAATCCTGCCATGTTTCTCCTCCATGATAGATACCGTTCATGGTAAGATGTATTTCCTGGGAAATTATTTTTTTAATCACTGATTCGGTGAATTCCTGTAGAGTAGCATTCTGATTATTTGTTCGGTTTCTGTATTCCGTCAGGGCATATTGAAAAAGAGGCTTTGCGAACGGACGGAATTTTTCGGTCTCGTTCATGACAATAGGATCAAGGAAACGGAAATTCGTTTGACTCATCCGAATATAGAGCACTGGTTCTATTTCTTTATGGAGATGTCATTTTTTCTTTAGTTTCTCTATGGATTGCATCTCACCGTTCTTGTCGGGAAGGGAGGTGAGTTCATAGATAGCGAGAGGGATTTCCGTTTCTACACCGAATGCCTGCAATCGATGGAATCATTCCATATTCATAAGAGCATCAGCTTTATGAAAAACTCAGCGATCTTCATGAAAAGTCCGAGAATTCAGAGCTTTTTTTACTTCAGGATCCAAACCGATACGATGCCAAGGATTGTTTGCCTGGGTTTCACGATAAAACCGGGTTGTTCCGACTCATTTGACGTTCAAAGTATAAGCGATTCCATCAACGAGAATCCGGTTCGGAGATTCCAGAACCCGTCCGCATTCGTACGGGGATTCCAATATTTTCGCCATATGCCGCGCTGTTTCTTTCTGTATATCTATGGCATTTGGATGAATGATGACACGAAGTAATTCCCGTACTTCCTGAAAAAGTTCCGGATGACTGTCCAGAAGAGGATTTTTATATATTGGTTCTTCTACGACACACGCAGGAAGAGTTGTCTCCTGATTGAGGTATCCAGTATTTCCGTGAAAGATTGTCGCAAGCGGGAAAGACATTGTTTATCTATAAATGATAATATGTCTCCAGTATGCCAGTTTTCTTATTAAAAGGCAATAAATGAGAGATTGATACCGTCCACCCTCTTAAGTTCAGAAGGGTTTTTTGGTTTTCAAAGGAATAAAATTCATCGAAACTTGATTTTTTATAAAAAAGAATATGATGCTCGCTTACTTCTTATTTTCTCTGTATGAATAGCTTTCTGCTCGTTGCTCTTTCGCTCATAACACTTCTTATGATTTCAACAGGAGTGTACCTCCTTTCAAAACGATTTAATTTTCCGTATACTGTTTCGCTCGTGGGAGTTGGTATCCTTATAGCGCTCCTTTCGCAGTTTCCGATTTTCTCGTTTTTGGATGATTTTCATCTGACTCCAGAGATTCTTCTCTATGTATTTCTCCCGATTCTCCTCTTTGAATCTGCGTACAATATAAAATATAAGGAAATGCTTCGTTCGGCGAGATCTATTTCGCTTCTCGCGATCGTTTCGCTCATCGTTTCTGCGTTTCTCATTGCCGCATTTATCCACTATGGAGCGCTTCTTTTCGGGTATCATATCCCATTTCTCGTGGCACTTCTTTTTGGTACGCTTATCTCTGCGACTGATCCAGTAGCGGTTCTTGCACTTTTTAAGGAACTTGGAGCCCCTCGCCGATTGACCCTTATATTTGAAAGAGAATCACTCTTCAATGACGGAACGGCATTTGCACTTTTTCTTGTTATCCTCGCATATATTCAGTCTGTGGCAGGGTTTCATTCCGATGGACATGGAAATCTCTATAGTGTATTCGCGAGTCATTTTCTCGGAACGGATACGACCGGACTTATCGTAACCGGTATTATTTCGTTTCTGCTTATGATTCTCGTCGGGATGCTTTTTGGTTCGTTTATCGGAGTAGTATTCTCCAAGATTATCGAGAAGATTAAGAACAATGAATTTCTCGAGATTACTCTGACGCTCATCCTCGCACATACGACTTTTATCCTCGCGGAAGTACTTAATCACTTCCTTTTCCCAGTTTCTGGAGTTATCGCGACAACTCTTGCGGCACTCGTGGTCGGGAACTATGGACGATACAAAATCAGTCCGAAAGTCGAGGAAACTATGGAACAATTCTGGGGATTCTTTGCTTTTATCTCCAATTCGCTCGTGTTTATCCTCGTCGGTATTATGATTGTTTCTCTGGGAATCGATTGGAACGTTATGATTATCCCGGTTGCTATCGCGATTATTGCGGTTGTTATCGCTCGTGCTATAAGTGTCTATGGAGTTATCGTTCCGCTTAACTGGACTCGGAAAGAGGAACAAATCCCACTTTCGTGGCTCCATATGCTCTCGTGGGGAAGTCTCCGCGGAGCGCTTGCTATTATTATGGTACTCCTTATTCCAGAGTCACTTACTATCACTGGTTGGGATTTTCCATTCTCCATTCGAGACTTTGTGCTTGCACTCACAGTCGGATGTATCGTCTTCACGACTTTTATTAAAGCGACGACCATTATTCCATTTATGAAATACTTTCATATCGATAAACTCCACGAGATAGAGGAAGTGGAACATGTGGAAGGGAAGATGATTATGCTCCTCGAAGTGCTGGCAAAAATAGGTAGTCTCAAAGAGCGAGGATTCATCATTCAGGAAGAATATATCTTGCTCCATGAGAAGTATACTCATGAACTCGAAACAGTACGTCTGGAACTCGAAACAGTACGTCTGGAACTCGACGAGCTTATGAAACAGAAATGAGACAAGATAGCAGGACTCATCAAACGTGTTATCACGCTTCATGCGCTCGGTATAGAAAAATTCTCTCTCAAGAAACTCTATATGTACAACGAGATATCGGAACATGAGTTCAAAGTGCTCTTGCGTAAAAATGAGTCTCAGATTCATCGTGTCGAGATAGGACTCCCACAAATAAAAACAGAAGGAGAAGGGGAAAATATCAATCTTTTCGAACGTCTCACGGAAGTGGTTTCCACTTGGCTCCACCGTGATGTGAATCCGATTTTTTCTCGATTTATGCGAGTTCGATCGCGACTTGTTATGACCGATAGTGCCCTCAAAGGACTTATAACTTTCGAAGCAGTCGACTTCATCGCCGGACGCAAGGAGTTCCGCGAAATTCAGGAGCTCTACACGAGCTTTCGTGAGAATGCACAGAAAGAATATAATGAGCTTTTCAAGGCAAATAAGCTTCTGCTCGTCGAGTTTGACTCCCGTCTCGCGAATAAATCGCTCCTGAAACAACAGGAAATCATCGTAGAAGATCTTTTCCAAAAAGAGATTATCTCCCCGAAACTCTATATACGGTTCAAGGAAGAGATTGAAGAGAAGATTTATGAGTAAGAAGCATAAAGAGCCCGTGAGGGCTCTTTAATGTTTACTTACAAGGTTCGTGTAAAGTCTTAGTTGGATATTTTTGTAATAGAGCGGTTGTGCTCGTGTAGGACTCAAGATAGCTTTTTGATAAACTTTGCCAAGTAAGGTCGGTATCACAGTAATACAGTACGGATTTATAATGCCTTGAAGTGTAAAAAATATGCCCGCCTGTTACTTGCTGATTGCTCGTAGTAGTATTAATTGTAGTAACTGGAACTTCTTGCATTATTGGTATATTGCATATCTCTGGCGACCATAATCCTAATTGATTTTCTCTGGCGGTTTTCTCTGCTTGTTTAAATTCTGTCTGAAATTTATAGGGTTTGTTATAGGTATATTCATGGGCATACCCATTTTCAATAATCCATTTATTATAAAAAACACCATCTTCTCTATAAACATAACGAAGCAAACGTCCGTATTTATCTTTGTCACCTTGGGTCTCATCACTTACAAGTTTTACTTTTTTATTTAGTAACACCTCATTTGCTTTATTCGAGGATTCTTTTCCGAAACATTCAACTGATTTTCGTGGATCAACCGTCTCTGGAGTGTCGACTCCAAGTAATCTCAATTTTTCGTTTTTACCATTTATCATAACCTCGATAGTGTCACCATCAACAACCTTGGTCACAAGAAGATATTCTTCCTGAGTTGGAATTGGTGTAGAGGCAGATATTGTTTTAATCTCTTCTTTTGGGATTATTGGTATTTTAATATCGTTCTTCACTATTTCTCCTTCTTCTTGTTTATTTTGCACCAATATATCATTGCCGGAAGATGTTTGGACTTCTTTAGATGAAACACTTGTTTGGACTGCAGGAGTTTTTGACTCTGGAACTGTTGCGGAGAATAAAATGAAACCAATAATTATAATTAAGGACTTTCTTTTGGCAGAGAGATGAAAATTCCATTTCTCCATAGCAAATTTATTACAAACAGGAAGAAGGGTTACTGCCATTATCAACATAATAATTCCCGGAATTGGTTCGGAAAAAATAGAACCTATTCCTAAAAAAGCAAAGAAGCTACCAAATATCCAACTTGCCACCAGTCCAGTATTTTTCTTTATTGATGATATTTTCTCATCCATAGTAGTAAATTTAAGGATATAAGTATTTCCTACACCATCCATCCACCATCCTCAAACACTTTCACATCGCCGACATACATACTCTCCAGTGCGAGGAAAATATCGATATGGAAGCGTTGAACTTCGGTTTTTGGGAGTTTTTTTCCGTAGAGTCCGTGCTTCTTTCCGATGGAGAGATGAATTCCTATTTTACGCTCGTGGAAATTGATGTCAGAGAGGGGAGTTTCGGTTGATGGGGCGGGATTGAGTCCGAGTCCGAGCTCGCGTACGAGCACTTCGCCGTTTTCGTTGTCGCGAATCATATTGTAGAGTCTCTGGAACTCGGCAGGGAAGTGATCGGATGGGAGAACTCGCCCATTCTCGATCGTGAGCTCAAACGGCTCGCAGATACGGATGCCGAAATCATCGCCGGGATAGGTATCGATGAAACATTTTCCGTGAACACTCGAGAGCTCGAGTGCCTCGGTGAGCACTTCTCCAACAGGGAGTGTTCCTCATTTATGCTCTGCCTGAGAGTAATCACCGGTATTTCCGAGAACTCGGTCGACTTTTCCGAAAATGAGCTCGGAACCGTCAGTGGAGAGGAGTTTCGTTTCTTTTGCCTCGGCAAAGAGCTTCGTGAAAACCTCCAGTGAGCGGACATATTCTGGAGTGCGATACTGAAGACAATCGATGAAAGTATCGAATTCCTCCTTTTTAATGTAGGCAAGATGATTATGTTCTACGACATGCACGCCGATATTGAAGAGCTCGAGGCGTATTCGAAACGTCGAGAGTCGAAAGTTCGCGGATTGCACGAGGATGGCGATAGAACCCTTCGGCAACGAGAGAAGTTCTGTTTTGATAGACTCTATCTGTGGATCAGTCTCCTCGGCAGTAGTCGTCTTGATTACCTCGTGATGATCAAGTCCCACGCGGATGTTTTCCGCGAGATTATGGGAAGTAATGACACGGGTCTGCTCTGCGATATGTGGATTTTCTGGATTCAGAAAACCTCCACGATAGAGAGGTTGTGGTGGCTTCTTAAACTCCCTCACGATAGCACCTTTTGGGAGAATTGCTTTATACGCATCCGAAAGCAGCACCGCAAGCGGAGATTCTGTATCATAGAGAAAGTAGATTTGCTCGTTCGTATAATCGAGATTTTTATGGATGATGTCGGAGCAGGCTTGTTGGAGGGGAGTCATAGTTTATATCATGGAGAAATATTTTCCTTGAAGTATAGGGAAAAAAAGAAATTGTTCAAACCGAAAAAATACTCCCAGGGTCGGGAGTATTTTTAAGTAATCCAAAATTTTTACTTTCCATTCCAGGCAAGTCCATTATTTGCCTTATTCTTGAGAGCAAAAAGATCTTTTTGAAGAGCTTCTTTTGTTGCTTTCCCAAGATGACCGAATTCCTCTTCGGATATATCCTTGTCTGTCTGATATGCAACGAGAGCTGCATGGGTTTGTTTCCCGAATATAGCAGTATCTTTCTGAGTGAAGTAACCGAGGGATTTCAAACTTTGTTGTAGTTTACGAACATGTACCCCGATATCATTCATCTCTGGAGTTCCGAGGTTTTGTACGAAGAGAGTTACTTCTTGTTTCTGTGCCGCTATCTTTTTTTCCTGTTCTACCTTAATAGCAATAAGACGAGCTTCTTCTATCATGCGTTTTTTCTCATTTTCGATAGAGAGCGTATAGACTTCCTGGAGTTTTGCTCGTGTTTTGACCCCATAGTATCCAGCACCAAGATTCTCTCGAGAGGAGATAATCTCATTCTTGATCTGAAAATCGTAGATAGCATCTATGAGGGATCGTGAATATTTTCCATCTATATCTCCTATATAGTACGAAAGTTGAGAGAGAATAGTTTGAAGTTCTTTAATTTTCTCGGGATTGGTATATTTTCCTACAGAAGTGTTGAAAATATCGGGTTCTTTTTTCTCTGGAACAGAAACTTTAGAGGAAATATTTTGGAGTTTCGTAGAGATTTTTACTATTTTTACTTTTGAAATATCGAGAGAAGCATCTGCTGGAACTTCTTCTTTTGGAATAATATTACCCATAACACTTCGTTTTCCCCAAGAAAGAGCACGACGAAGACCTTCTTCACCTTGTCCCATCCAGATATCGAGCCGATCCGCATCATATCCGCGCGATCCAGCCGATACAATAGCACCTCCTCGGTCATCGACAGTTCCGATCCCGAGTCCTTCAAGGTATACTTTGGTTCCGAATGCATAGGTCTTCGGTCCAGCAAGCATCCCTTCATATACGGCTTTTCCGCTCGCACCGTGCGTTCCATTTCCATTGAGTCGTATATCTGCCTCATAACTTCCTTTGAGATAGAAACTCTGGTTCGGAAGAGGAGAATAGTATGCTGTGACGATAAATTTCTGAGGAGATGATGTAAGTGCTGTCTCATCCGCGAATACTGGAGAGATTATAGCAGAAACGAGAATAGTGATATATATGATACTGTTTTTCACGAGTTTTGTTTTTTATTTGATAAATGACCATTTCATCTTATCATACTTGCAAACTTTCTGGCAAAAGAACAGGTATTGACTATCTCAGGAAATATAAAATAACTTCATTCTTTATCATTCCGACCGTAGTGGAGGAATCCCTCAATAAATACTTCTTTATACTTTTGCAGCCAAAAGTACCAAAAGCTTTCAAGGGGAAAAAACTCGTCGGGTGGCAATAAATAAACTGTTTATCGTCGCTCTCAAGCAGTTTTCCCCCTGAAAACCCATTTCTAGATAATCATTATTTTTCTATGTATAAAAAACCCTTTCATATCACCGAGTCGGTCGGAAACAACGCTTTTTCATATGAGAACCGCTCCAATAAATCCCTCTATGTTCCATCGGTAATAGAGGGGGATTTTTCTGACATCAAAATTGGTAATGAAATCGTGTTCGAGGATATGGATGAAAATAGAATACTCCAATCCTGTAAAGGACTTCGGAATTTTGTCCGGATGAAATGGAACGGAATTCCCATGATAGTTTTCGATAATCATAATCACGCGCTTTATTTCTGGTACGAGGCTCAGAAAAATGGAATAATTGGGACAGGAAATACGCTCGTACATATCGATGAACATTCAGATCTCTGGGAAAATGAAAATAATATAACCCCCTTTAATTCCCCCTTATCAGGGGGACAAAAGAGTTTAATTCCCCCCTGACAAGGGGGGCAAGGAGGGTTTATCGATTTAGAACAAGTTTTTCGTTTTACCAATTTTTCCTGCAACGTCGGAAACTACATCCAACCAGCTCTTCGAGAATGAATAATCGGAAAGGTCCTCCGAATAGAGGATACTATAGGAATGGGAAAATATGCTTCGTATTTGAAATGAGAAGGAGAATCGATTATTTTGAATCTGGATTTGGATTTCTTTGCTCCAGAATTGGATTATATCCCATTCGAGGACAAGAAACGGATTATCCTCCACTTTGCTCGTCAAGCGAGTCTCATTACCGTTGCGACGAGCCCGTTTTTCATAGACCAGAATCGAGCGATTGAAATGCTCGGAAAAGTATTTGATTTTGATAGAAACTAAAAAATCCCACTTGAGAGTGGGATTTTTTTATAACCGAATATTATTTTTTCTTTGCATCGCTCATTTTATTGACCACGATTTGTTGTACGAGCATAAAGAGTGTTCCGATAAGCCAGTAGATTCCGACTCCTGCAGGGAAGAAGAATGTGGATCCGGCAATCATGATAGGCATTCCCCAGAGCATAAATTTATTCATAACACTTGGGTCAGGCATAAGAGACGGCTCCGTTTCTGTATATTTTCCATCTTTTTTCTCGATAATCTTTTTCTCCATTTTTTCAAGTTTTTTGATATCTTCTTCTTTTGGAAGCGAGAGTTTGATTTGGAACCATTGGGCAACTCCGACAGTAAGAGCGAGAATCGCCCCGGCTACACCACCGATAGAGAGGAGATGAACTCCAAAAAATACCGTATCGATTCGGGAAATATCAAAATTTGTAAGTGGTGCATAGAGATAATAATAATTGGAAAGAAGAGTAATTTCCAACACTACCCAATAAAGGACGATAAGAAGCGGCATTTGAATAAGAAGAGGGAGACAAGAACCAAGCGGATTCACTTGCTCTTCCTTATAAAGATTCATAAGTTCCATACCGATTTTCGCCTGATCACCTTTGTATTTCGCCTGAAGTTCTTTGATTTTCGGTTGAATCGCCTGCATTTTCTTTCCATTCGCGAGGATATGATGCTGAGGAACAAGGAGAATGATTCGAATAAAGATAGTTACAAGGATGATTGCAAGTCCGAAACTGTATCCTGGGAGTGTGGATATGAGAAATGCGAAAAGATTGTAAATCGGCGCATAGAAAAGATTTCGGAAGAGAGAACGGAAAAATCCCGGAGTATCACCAATCGTATCGGCGTAGGAGATTTTTCCATTGGATGTCAGACTGAATTCGTATTTCCCCGGTGTCTGGAAAAGTTTATAAAGAGGGGAGAGATCGAGTTTTTCTTTTGCTCCCGCTGGAATTGTAACTGTTTTACAGAATTCTTTCGGCGGATTTGTGAGAAGATTATGATCTTTTTTTATGGAAAAATCACGACAAGTATCGATAGTGATACCCGAAGTTGTCGTATTTTCCACTTCTACAACCGGGATATCTGGACTCACATACGCAGTTCCGACATGAAGAATGACTTCATTCTTCGGAGTTATCTTCTGTTCCGGATTCGGAAGAATCAAGTTAAGTGCGAGAAGAGTGATGAAAAAAATAAGGAGGAAATTAAGGAGACGAGTGTTCATTGATAGGAAATTAGAATTTAAATTTAATTTTTTTTGAAAATGATTTTTATCATACTTTTGTGACCAAAAGTACCAAAAGTCTTTAGTGGTAAAAAACTCGTCGGGTGGCAACAAATAAACTGTTTATCATCGCTCTCAAGCAGTTTTACCCCTAAAAACTCGTTTTTGTTATTGATCATTTATATTTGGTATAACTAGCAACTAGTAACTATTCTCTAGTAACTTATAATTGGTGTCCTCGACTGGAATCGAACCAGTGTCTGAGCCTTAGGAGTGCCCTGTTCTATCCACTGAACTACGGGGACGAATGTACTATTGCTTTTCTCTCAAAAATCCATACTATCAACCCTAAGAAAACGACTGTACTATATGAAAAAAGCGTAAAAATGCAAATACACTTGGAGAAAGTTCGGAAGTTTCTCGAAAACCATTCTGTACTTCCAAAAATCGTCATTATTTATGGGCCGACCGCTTGCGGGAAAACGGCCCTTTCTATAGAACTTGCGAAATATTCGGATACCGAGATAATCAGTGCGGATTCCCGACAGATTTACCGATATATGGACATAGGAACTGGGAAAGTTACTCCGAAAGAAATGCAGTGAATCAAACACTATATGCTCGATATCCGAAACCCTGACGAAGAATATTCGGTCGGAGCGTATCAAAAAGAAATATTTCCGATTATTTCCGATATTCATAGCCGTGAAAAAGTTCCTATACTCTGTGGAGGAACCGGACTATACCTCGATTCCGTTGCTTTTCATTTTGATATCCCACCCCGAGAACCCGATTGGGAATATCGCGATTCACTTGAACTTCTTCGTCAGGAGAAGTGAAACCAATACCTGTGGGATATGCTCGCCACTCAAGATAAGGAATATGCTGAGACAATTCATCCGAACAGTCATCATGCAGTGATTCGAGCCCTAGAAGTATGGAGGGAAACTGGCAAATCCAAATCGGAACTTCGAGTGAAAAAAGACCCACTCTTCGATGTATTATTCCTGACTCCGTACGATGGAAATCGTGAAAAGCTCTATGAGAGAATCAACGCCCGTATAGAACAGATGTTCCAACTTGGACTCATAGATGAAGTGAAGAGTATTCTCGAGAAAGGATATAATCCGGACTGTAAATGACTCAGTACTATCGGATACAAGGAAGTTATCGAATATCTGGACGGAAAATCCACACTGGATGAATGCAAAGCAAAGATACAACAGGGGAATAGAAATTATGCCAAGAGACAATTGACATGGTTCAGAAAATATAATACCAGCCTCGATTAGAGACTGGTATTTTTTTGGCTTCTTGTTTTTCGGAAGTATCGAGGTCGTGTCCGAATCCCAGTCCGCCTAGGCGGACGGTTGAGTTCCACAGATACTGAAGAATTCAAGAAACCATAAAACACCATGCCTAATGCCTTATTTTGACAAGAAACTCGTCAATTTCTTTAGGAGTTCAAAAGGAATCCGTTCCCACATCTCGAGCATTTCTCGGACATGATCGATAAATTCCATAGTCTTCTCTACTCTTCCAAGAATGATAAAAGCTCGGTAAAGTACAAGAGAAAGGAGTGTTCCGACGATAACGGAAAAAGTTATCAAGACGATGTCCAAAATAAACTTAGTATCCATGATATTTTAAATTAAAGATTATTCTTTTAGTTCCTCTTCTTTTTTCTCGTAAAATGAGAAATTTTTGATAAATGCACGAATTTCCTCATCAACAGTTATCTTTTTGATAGTTCCATCATTCATCTTTACTATTACGGAAGGAATAGTATCTATCTCAAGAGTTTTTCTGAGTTCTTCACTTCACTCTTCTATGATAATACGAACAGAACCTGATTCAACCCATGCTTTAGTGACTAAAATAGGGAGAATAGGGAGAAAGAATTTTGTAAAAATATCCCCGTCTCGGAGACAGAAAATAGCATATCGTTTCTCTGAATTAAGCTTCTCATAAGAAGCGACATCTTTCAGAGTAAATTTGCTTTCTTTGAGTTTATCGTAGCTCTGTGCTCCAGTTTTCTCGGCAAATTCCTTACTTGTTTCGAATCATTTCTTTGCCATTGTTGTCGCTTTATCTTTTAATGCTTTCCAGTCCATTGAAAAAATTATTAGTGGTAAAATATATTTCGCGTTTCAGTATATCATTTTTCGCGCTTAAAGCAAATTTCTGCTCGTTTTTCTCTTCCTCGAGTTTCATAAATTGCTTTTTGAAAATCTCTATATCGAACATCCGCGCAGCAAGAGAGTATTCATAATTCAGACTTCGTACGAATTCATCTGTTTTCTTCCCGTAACTTATAGCAAAAAATGGAATCGCATGAACGAGCGAAAGGATAAGACTATGGAGCCGCATTCCGACAACGAATTCGAGCTCTTTGTAAATTTCGAGAGTTTCCTTTATATTTTTAGTGGACCGAAGTTGGTATTTTTCCTCAAGATTCGAGAGAAAAATATTATCATTTGTAGAGAGATTATCTTTATGGAATGAATGATTGAGTAGAATTGGTTCATACCCGTGAGCCATCAGAAAAGCGATAATTTTCTCGATATTTTCGAGTTCATCTTGAAGGAAACCGGAACGGAATGAGAGTCCGATTTTTGGTCGCTGTTTTATGAGAAGCTTCGGGATTTCCGGGTCATAAGAAAGAACAGGATCAGGCAGAAGAATACTTTTTATCCCTATAGATTCGAGAGTTTTTTTACTTTCAGCATCTCGCAAGGAAATAAATATATTTTCACCAGTAAAAAGAGGGAGTATTTTCCTCTTATTTTCCTCTTTCAGATGGATTCCGAGCGACCAGTAGATTATGGGTTTATGAAAAAATTTCGCGAGTCATACCCGGAACTTCCATTGACGCAGGAGTTTATTGAAATCCTGTCCTTCCTCATTGTCGTACAAAAGCCCACCACCACCAATGATAATCATGTCTGATTTTCGAATTGTGAGTACGGTTTGTAGGAAATATCAGATATTTTGTAAAGGTCTTTTTTTAAAATAGTGCGGAAAGTATGAGATGTATTTTATACATGAATCCTCGGGAAGGAGAGAACTTTCCTCATCATAGGTGAAAACTGAAAAAGTCGCCTGAGGATAGCGATTTTTGAGGTAGGTATATTCCTGAAGGAGAATGAGTTCATCCCCGAGGTTATATGCTCCTGTAGCGGTAAAAAGAGAAAAGTGCGGAGAGGCTCTGAAAAACTCGTTCTTCGAGTTTAAATCTCTGCTTCCTCGTTCTCCGTACAGTCGTACGGTTCACTCCGGGTCTCGATTTGCACTCGAATTACTTCGTTTTTGAGAGTCTCTAAAAAATTTATTTTTTAGCAAAAAAACTAAATTTAAAAATTAAAATTATTTCGCGAGCATTTTAATACAATATACCATCCTGTCCTGAAGTCCTATGAGTGTATCTGGGATAGAATCGACAATTCGGTCGACTGTTTTACGGTCGTATCCCATGGAGAGGAGTGAATCGGTAATCTCGACATTTCCGGGTTTGCGGAGTGGGGTTTGCGGAGTCTGTTCGGTAATATCATCGATACTGACTTTGTGCTTGAGTTCGACGATGATTTTGAGTGCCATTTTCTTCCCGATGCCTGGGAGGGAGGAGAGGAATTTTTCATCACCTTCGTCGATGGCTTTTATGAGGAGATGGGTTCCGAGCGAAAGCATAGCGAGTGCGGTTTTTCCTCCGACTCCGCTGACTTTCAGAAGCTTGCGGAACAGAGCTTTTTCTTCGCGGGTTTCGAACCCGAAGAGTACTTCGGAAACATCGGTGATATAGTGGTGGATATAGAGGCTTTTTGCTTCTCCAACTGTGACATTCGCGAGTGTTCGGACAGGGACGAGAATCTCGAATCCGAGACCGGTTCCTGTTATGATAAGATCGACTTTTCCATCTTCGATGGTAAGGATAGTCCCGGAGAGATGAGAAAACATGAAAAAGAATCAAATTAAAAATTATATGGAGGTAGTATAATCGGAACTCTCTTTTTGGCAAAAATAAAATCCCACTTGGAGGTGGGATTTTATTTAAATATATATTAACATAATTAACGTATAACCATTACGCTATTAGCAACTGTACAGGCACCAACAGTAACAGCAGGAGGAACAACACATCAGTTGGCTGGGGCACTTGTTGGAGTAGAAGCCCAAGATGTAAGAACTTGTTTTCCTTTAAGACCTGTCCCATTGGAAACGGTATTAATTCAGGCCTCAAATCTATATACATCACCTCCTCCATCTGTACCTCATTTACTGGTCGTGGTTCCGACATTTTCAAAACCAGTAGAGAGCTCATATTGTTGTCCAACTATAGCATTCGCATCTGGTCAAGCCATATAAGCATAATCGAGAGATGTATTAGCTGTAGATTGTCCAGTTTTAGGATCCTTAGGAAATTTCGGAGTATAAACTGCTACTCCAGAGAATGCTACTCCCATAGCAGGATATACTGAAGCATCTTGGTAAGCTTGTTCAATACCTGATTGTAATGCTTTAATATCACTAATTCTCGTTGTATCACGAGCTTTCTGAATCTGACTGGTATATACCGTAGTGGCACCAGTTGCAAGGATACCGATAATAGTAATAACTACGAGGAGTTCTATAAGTGTAAAACCACGAGTACTGTTCTTGAGTGTAAACATAGGAAAAAAAGAAAGTTAATAAAGTAACAAAAGATAGTATATACAATGTTTTTTAAAAAGTAAATAAAAAAAACAGACTTTTTTTATTTTTATCGTGTAATATTATTTTTTCAATGAGAGAATCTTTGTTATAAACACAACTATTATGATAAGAACGAAGAAAAGTATAACCTTTCCGACCTTATCGAGGAAGATTGCCGCCATACCAAAGAGAAACGCGAGAGAGTAGACGAAATATCGGACGAAATTCTCACTCAACCCCATATTCAGAAGCCGATAATGGAGATGATGGATACGATCTCCAGCAAGTGGATTTTTCTTATTATAGAGTCGCATAAGAATAACATAGAAAGCATCGATGAGATAGACTCCGAGAACCGTGGCAACCGTAGCGATTTTTCCTCCGGCTATGATGGCGAGTGTCGCGATCATAAATGCCGTAAACATCGTGCCCGACTCTCCGAGGAGAACCTGCGGGCGAATATTGTAGAGCCAACCGATAAGAACCGAGGGGATAAATATCGCGAGACAAAAGAGGACGAAAACAGAATTGCCCTGCGACGGAGAAGAAGGGTCTATGAGATAGAGTTTGATAGTAAGAACGGTCATCACGAGAAGCGTGACGAACGAAAGACCAGAAGTGAGGCCCGGAACTCCATCTGACCAATTAACAGAATTAAATACCACCACATACCATATGATAGTGAAGATGAGAGGGATGAGATAAATCTGAAATGATCCGAGAATAACATAATACTGGTCGAGATAGAGAACTCACCCAAATATATTTGAAATATATCCGATTTTAATGCTCGTGATTCCGATGATTGCTCCGACTCCGATTTGCATCATAAGTCGTACTTTTGCAGGAACAAAAAATGGAGTAGAACGTCGCATATTCCCGAGTTCTTCCGCTGTTTTTTTGATATCACTTTTGCTTACTCGATCAAACTTATAAATCGTGTCGAGATCATCCACGAAACTCACGAGCGTAACAATTCATCAAAGTACGAGGATAATAAAAAGTCGGCTCTGGTTTATATCGCTCAAAATCGGATAGAGAAATGCCGAAAGAAACAAAAAATTGAGATAAAGAACACTCCCGATACCGAATGGTACCGGCTTTCTTTTATGCCCATACGGTGCCGGATTATCAAGGAGTCCGAAATGCAGGAAAAGATATTTTCCAACATGGAAAATAATGAATGAAGAGACGAGGGAGATTACTAAAAAAAGACTGAATTGTGTAAAGAAGGGGAGGGTTGAGAGAAAATTCATAGCTTTTGGTGATTATTTTTATACCCGGAGAGTATAGAGAAAAGTTTCATTCTGTCACTTTTTTATTTTCTCTCCATTTTTTCTCTTGCTTTGTCTTCTATTTCTTTTTCTTTTTCCTTTATGTAGGTCATAAAGGCTTCTCGTTTGAAAAAATATACATACACGATGGCACTCACCATTATTCCCCCAAGGAAATAAGAGAAATACGAAAGAATCGTTTTATAATATGTAACAAAAGTTACTCCAAGAGTTATGATAGTTGTTGCCCAGAGAATTGATCCTATAATATTATACATCCAGAATTTCCCTGTCTGCATACCCATAGATCCTGCGATAAACGGGATAAAAGCACGAGTGAAGTTATGGAATTTTCCAAAAATAATAAACCATGCTCCATTTTTCTCGATCTGTTTTTTCAAATACTTAAGCTCCGTTCTTCCAAGTCCGAACCAATCTCCGTATCGTTCGAGAAAGCTTGTTCCATACCACTTCCCGAGAAAGTATCCGATAGCATTTCCTATAAGTGCTCCGATAATGGCGAACATAATCATATATCCGAGTTGCAAGAATCAGAGTTTCCCGAAAAATCCTCCGACTATGAGCATAATCTGTTGACCAGGAACGAGTACTCCAATAACGGGAAACGATTCAATAATGCTACTTGTAAAGGCAATAAAATAATTCCAATTTCCAAGAAGATGAATTTGTTTCTCCATCCACCCTATAAACTGCTCGATGAGTGAAGGCTTGAATATAGCAATCGCCGTGAGTGTCAATATAATACCGACAAAGATAATATTGAGAATCTGAAAAAGAATATGGAAAATCTTACGAATGAGTTTGTGTTGCATAATTATAGAGATTTGGTGATTTGAATAATAAAGTACTTTGTCATTTCGAGCTCCTAAATACCGTCATCTTGAACATCTAATACTGTCATCCCGAACTTGATTCGGAATCTTCTCTAATTGAGTTTATAGAATTTTCACGAAAAATCCATTTTCTTTTTGGTATTTCCGAAATGATGGGAGTCCTTTTTGTACTTGGGCGTTGCAGATGATAAATGGGCGGTCATTTTCGAAATACTTGTCATGAATGGGACGAACAGAAACTTCTAGATTATAGGAATCACGAAAATATTCTTGTACTCTTTGACGGACATTGTCCTCGGTTGGTGGGAGAATAAATGGTTGATAGTCTCATTCTACAGAGGAATAATAGATTCGATGATTTTCGTGGAGCACTACTTTAATACTCGCATCTTTAGTGGGGAATACTCTTTTTTTCTTTTTTTCTTGTACTTCGAGCACTCATTGTGTTTTGAGCCAGAAACAATCGTCCAATGGATAATTTTTTGAGATTTTTTCCCATCCGCTCTCATCCGATGGTTTAATATTGAACGAAACAAGCGATCCGAAATCCATAAAAGCGGCATTTATCTCACGTCCAGAGATTCCTGTGCCTTGGAAATCTTTTTCGATGAGAGTTTTTTCTTCTTTGGAAAGCTTTTGGAAACGGCTTCCATGATAGAATCTCGAAAATATTTTCTCGAGATTCGTATCGAAACTGAGAACTTTTTCATTATACACAAAAGCCCGAATGGCAGCTGCAGTATACGGTCCAACTCCAGGAAGTTTTTTAAGTTCATCGGTATTATTCGGAAATATTCACTGGTATTCCTCGGTGATTATTTTCGCGGTTTTGAGCATATTGCGGGCTCGAGAATAGTATCCGAGTCATTGATAGTATGGAAAGAATTCCTCATAAGAAGTATTTGCGAGCGCTTCGATTGTCGGAAAAACCTTCAAAATATTGTTATAATATCCGATAACTCGTTCCACCTGTGTTTGTTGGAGTAGTATTTCCGAGAGCCAGACATGATAGCCGAGATCTCTCTCTGAAAGATGAAAATATGTTCTCCAAGGAAGCGAGTGGCGACCATGTATTTTCGACCAGTCGAGAAGTGATAAAAAAGGGAAAGAAAGCATTTTTTTGGGACTTGAATATATATACGGAGATTATGGGTTTTTACTGAAAATGCAAGAAAGTTTTCGACTGTGTTTTTAAAAAACTTTTTTAATTTAATTAAATTTTAATACTTAATTGTATAGTACATTAATATTATTATTTAATATAGAAATATATGACAAATATATGAACTCTTGTTGCGGATGATGTACGAGATACAATACCGTGAATTTCAAATGAAGTAGAGAATAATTTCATGAAAATTATTTCGGTTACAAAAGATTTCATAGCACATACTTTGCATACTGATACAAAAAAAGAAGTGTATGAATGTCTGAAAAAAAATATGTTTCATTTTATCTCGCAAGGGATTTTTGATGAAGCAGGAAATCTGAAAAAAACAGAACTTCTTGCTCGACTGGAAAGTGTTGATGGGAAAACATTATTTCCTTCTACTTTTTGTCCAATTATAGAAGCGAACGGACTTGATAATATTTTTGATCAACTTGTTGTCGATAAAGCATTTGAGCAGATTTTTTATAGAAAACCCTCCATTCCTTGTTCTATTAACGTAAATCCGTCGACGCTCAACGCGTCTTTTATCCAGGAAGTCGATAGACTTTATGATTTTTATCTTATAAATCCTTCGCAAATCATATTTGAAGTACTGGAAACGGAAAAAATAGACGATTATGATAGTTTTAATAAAACCCTTTTCGAGCTTCGAAAAAGAGGATATAAAATCGCAGTAGATGATTTTCATCCGCTCGGAAATCATAACGCGCTCTGTATCGAGAATCTAGTAGAAATTGATACAGTGAAAATCGATGGGGAATATATGAAAGGTCTTTATAATAAGACCAATACTGAATGGACTGTATCAGATTTTCTTAAAAATATCGAAAATATTAAAGCGAAACACCCCGGAATCGATATAGTGGTCGAGAAGATAGAAGACGAAGGAATGTTTCTGTTTTTCCGGAATTTACTCGCTCATTCCCATGTTGAAAACGTTTCTTTTCAATGATATTACTTTGATTGTGGTTCTGATTTTTAATTTTCTCCAAATCCTTTTCCGCAAACATATCCAGTTGCCCATGCCTGTTGGAGATTGAATCCTCCGGTTTTTCCCGTCAAGTCGAGTACTTCTCCGATAAAATAGAGATGCTCGATTTTCTTGGATTCAAAAACATTAGTGAGTTCCGATAACTTTATTCCACCACCGGTAACTTTAGCTTCTTCCCAAGATTTAAGATCGGACAAATGAAATATTACTTCGTTTTTCGTTTCATCAAGCTCAAAAAAACTTTTTACTTTCTTGGTCATACTTTCCTCATTGAAAGTGAGTTTTATAGTGATGTTTTCATTAAAATAACTTTTTTGTTGTGACTCTTTGATGCCGAGTTTTCGAAGGTGTTCACCAACTGCGATGACAGCATTGAAAACAATAGGTCCCGAAAGTCCCGTGTGAGTGAAGAGGAAAGAACCTTTTTCATCGTAGAGGAGTTTTTTTCCGTCAAAAAGTGAAAGAGTGAGGTCGAGAGTGCTTCCAGAAAGTCCTGATAAATCCTCCTTTGTCACCATTCCACAGAGTCCGCGATAGGGATCAACTATCTCGATACCAAATTGTTTGGCAATCATATATCCAAATCCGTCGGTTCCGACTTGTGAGAAGCTTTTCCCGCCCGTTGCTATGATAAGATTCTTTCCTTCCACGATACTTCCGTCATTTCCATGAACACGGAAAATATCATTCGTTTTTTCTATCTTTGTGATATCAAATCTCGTTCGAATTTCTGTACCATTTTTGGTCGATTCGCGTACGAGAAGATCGAGAAGATCCTTGGATTTACCGCTTTCGAGTATGACTCGTCCACGATCCTCTACGCAAGTTGTAATTCCATGTTTCTCCACCCAATCGATCATATCATAGTTCGAAAATTTCGAGAGGAGACTATGAATCGCTTTGATATTTTCTCCAAAGTAATCGTCCTCGGGCGTTATATCGATATTGGTCACATTACAACGCTCTCATCAGGAGAGTATGACTTTTTTTCCAAGGGAACTGTTCTTTTCGAGGATGATTTTTCGGAGGTTTTTCGGAGCGGAAAGCGAGCAGAAAAGTCCGGCAGCACCTCAACCGATAATAACTATGTCGTACATAATGAAATTTAATTTTTAAAAATATCTCCAAATTCTTTCATAACTTCTTGGCTCATTTCACGATCTCGGAGATTCAAGAGTCCAATCTGAACATTGATATGTTTCGCTATGACTTCATATTCGGAAATGTTTTTAAGTGCATTGAAACGAGATTCTATCTGTTCGATAAATTCGGAAGTCGGCTCGAATTTAATCTTAAAAAGTTGCCAATTTGGTATATTTTCGTAGTGAGTCATAAAAATATTATTTTTATATAAAATGGATTATCCTCCAGGAGGACGTCCGATATTTCGAAGTTGTTCCAGACGACGTTGCATATCGTATGTTTCGGTCATTTTTCTTTCCTCCTCTTTCTGTTTTTCTTGTTTTGTTTCTTCTCTTTTTCTTGCCTCATCGCGCAAAAGAGCCTCGTCTATAAGACTATTGATTTTCGCGAAAGTAATTCGTATATTTTCTTGTTTTTCCTCTTCTGCAGAAGTGTGTACGGAGAGAATTTTGTCATAATATTTTTTCCAATTCTCGATAATCTCGATTTTTCGGTCGTCCGTGAGAGTATTGAAAATAATAGTCAAATTATATTTTTCTCCAGTACTGAGACTTGTTTGTGCGAGAAATGAGGTAAATTTGTAGTTGTCCATAGTTTATTGGAAAAGAAGGAAAATTATGAACGTGCTTCCTGATCGATTACAGCACAAAGATTCGTCATCTTCTTTCTGTCTACCGCACCGTTTTGTCCTTTGCAGATTTGAGACATTTCTGAAATCTTCGAAAATGTTTTCTCGTTATCTTGAGTATTCATAAGTTCCTTCATTCGAGGGAAAGCCTTGTCGATATCAATATTTCCAGCGAGAGATTGTATGTTTTTGATAGCATCAGTTGCATGTTCTGTGGAATTTTTTGGTTTTCCTGAACTTTGTTCTAACGACTTTGGAGTTTCAGTCATAGGGCAGATATTAGGATATATTGCTTATGGTTTTCCGAGTATATCTTATTTTCATTTTTTCGCAATTTTTACATTTCTTTGACAAATATAATTATATACTTATATTCAGAAACGAATTTATCTGTTTTTATAGAAAATATGAATCCTTTTGTTTTAGAGAACCATGAAAATATTGTCCTTATAGGAATGCCGTGAAGTGGGAAAAGTTCCATTGGAAAACGGCTTCATAATATGACGAAACTTCCTCTATTGGATATCGATGATCATATCGAATATTCCACAAAAAAGAAGGTGAGCGATATTATACAGGAAATCGGGGAAGATGCTTTTTTGGACCTTGAATCCGAAATTGTTCAGTCTATAAAACCACAAGGGATGATTATATCTTGTTCTGGAAGCGTTCCACTCCGTCAGGAAGCTATGAACCATCTTCGAGAAACAGGGAAATCCATCTATATTGACGTACCCGTTTCTATTATCGTAGCGAGACTTCATCGTATGAAAGCGGATCGTATCATTGGGATGAACGGGAAAAGTCCAATGACTCTCGAGGAAGTATTAGCTTACCGAGAATCGTTTTATGAGATGAGCTACGATTACCGTTTCTCTTGCACTGATAACATCACTGCGGATGAAAAAGCGATAAGATTTTTGGATTTCTGCAAAATGAAAATTCCAGATTTGATTCCAAAAGAATCCAAGAAAGAAAAGCTTGCTGCGTAAAATTTTCATAAAAACTTGCATTTCTCCCGAAAAATATATACTGTCGCTACTTGATTTTGGTGAATGATTTTTGTAAAGTATGTAAATCGATAATGTTTTCTGATTTTTTTCTCCACAAGCTGCGGAACTTAACCGTCCGCCTAGGCGGACTGGGATTCGAACACGACCTCGCTTGATTCCGAAATAAAATCAGAAAACATTTTCACTCAAAAATAATACATAATGGAGAGGTCGCATAGTGGCCTAGTGCGCACCCTTGGAAAGGGTGTGTGGGGCAACCCACCGGGAGTTCGAATCTCCCTCTCTCCGCCATTGAAAACTAAAAAATCCCCTGATAAGCAGGGGATTTTGTTTTGCTACTCCCATAATTTCACCGCACTCATTCCTATGACTCCGATGACGAAACAGAATATGGTCAGATATTTGTACTTTGATTGGCTATGTACGACCGGAAGGAGGTCAGAAGCAGAAACATATAATAGGGAACCTCCAGCGAATGCAATGGTAAGAGCAGTCATTGTTTCGTTCGTATGAGCGAGAATCATATCGGAGATATAAAATCCAATCGGAGCTGCGAGAGCAAAAAATACAAGAGCTCAAATCTGGGTTTTTTTCTGGAATTTCGATTCCCGAAAAAGAGCTGCGAGTGACAAAGAGACAGGAATCTGATGGATAGCTACTCAAAACAGTACACTGTATCCAAGAGTTGTAGATATTCCGAATCCAGCACGGATTCCAAGCCCATCGAAAAGAGTATGGATAAAGATTGCAATTCCTGCTACGAACGCCACATGGTTGTAATGTTCATGTGGATCTTCATGAGTATGATCCTCATGCTTATGATCATGCTTATGATTGGTAAGAAGTTCCTCAATCAGATAGATAACAAGAAAGCCTCCCATAAATGCATAGATAGCAAGGTCACTCGATTCGAGTGACTCCGCGAGGATATGCACAAGCGAAACCGCTAACATAGAACCTGCCCCGAGCGCTATAAAGAGATTTAATACTGTTTGATTTATTTTTTTGAAAGCATAGAGAATCATCCCTGTTGCGGAGATAAAAAAAAGGATAACAAGAGGGAAGAATAAATGCATAAAAAAGAGTTTATATATATTATCTGCGAGGATTCCTATTATCTATCATATTTTCTCTTATAGAGGATCTGACATGGATAAGTAGTTGGCTCATTGTGTGACTTATTCTCAGAGCTTCAGTATTGTTATCGTTTATAATTGCACGAGAAAGATTTTCTTTTTCAACTCTGAATTTTCAGAGTTGTCAATTTATATAAGCATTCGCTTGTTCGGATATCATAATAATAATTTATGAAAAATAAAAATCGAAAGGGTATTTCGTATTTTACGAAAGTATATGATGAATTATCTCAATATATTATTGATACGAGTGAGTGCATCATCCATGATATTGAGTATTTGAAAACAATCGGCTTTTCTTTCTTCTCCAAATGCAAGATCAAAGTCTTTTTGTTTTTGTTCAATAAGACGAAGCTCGAGATTCACTCTCCTTCTTTTTTCATTTTTCTCTTCTTCCTTACGGACATCCTCCTTATTTTTTAATAACATAGGTATTTATGTAATTAAGAGTGTAAAATAATGAATTTACTTTTGATAATTAGAAGTATAATATACTTTTTTTATAAAAGTCAAACAAGTAGATATGTCGGAAAAAATAACCCCCCAAAGAACTAAAGCTCTTGGGGGATAAAAATTAAGCCTTATCGACTCCCGTTTCGTTTTGTGAGACGGGAGCGAGAAGATCTTGTATTTTCCAGACGGCCATGGAGATCCCGGCAGACCCCACGAGGAATGAACGTCCTTGTCGGGATTTGATGGTGCGCCCGTATTTGTGGAGTCCATGATGTCTGGTTGTAAAACGATCGCCTCGGATACGTTTTCTGATTCTCTTGTATTACCAACCCTATGAGAAATGGGGTTTCTGGAATCGATCGATTCCTTATAAGTACGAAACCAGATATTATCAAAATGCGTTTCATTTTTTTCTCCTGATTGTTGAAAACAATTATCTTTCCTTGAATTATTTTGAAACAAGTGTCGATATCATATGGTTTTTCTATAAAAGTCAAGCTCGTTACTTTATGTTGCTTTTTTCTCCTGAATACCTATACTACCGCCAATTTATATTTCCCCTTTCACATAAAGAATATATCCGCTATGTCTCACTCTCATCCTCATCTTGCTCTCGCGAATCTCCTTTTTCCGAGTATTGCCCATACGTCAGAATCTCTCGAGCTTCTCTATCCGGCACGAAGTGTTTCGACAGTAACCCGTTTCGGACCGAGTCCAACAGGGTTTCTGCATATCGGGGGAGTGTATACTTCGCTTCTTTCGGAACGTATCGCTCATTTGAACAGCGGAATATTCTATCTCCGAGTTGAAGATACGGATGATAAGCGTGAAATTGAAAATGGGGTTTACATGATCACCGAAGGGCTTGCGAAATTCGGCATCACCATCGATGAGGGTCCGATTGGCAAGGATGGTGCGGATGTAGGTTCGTATGGACCATACACTCAATCGAAACGAGGTTCTATCTACCAGACGTACGTCAAAGAGCTCGTGGCTCGAGGGATGGCATATCCATGTTTTCTTTCCGAGTCAGAATCCGTTGCGATTCGTGAAGAACAAACTCTCGCAAAACAACCACTCGGAATCTATGGTTCTTATTCTCCTTGGAGAGTTGCGACTCTTGAGGAAGTAACAGAAGCTCTTTCTGCCGGGAAAAAATATGTTCTTCGATTTCGTGCTCATGGAAATCCAAACAAACGCGCGAAACTCCATGACGAAATCCGTGGAGATATTGAAATGCAGGACAATTTCATGGATACTGTTCTCCTGAAACAAACAGGGATTCCGACCTATCATCTCGCTCATGTGGTAGATGATCATCTCATGCGAACAACTCACGTTATTCGTGCGGAGGAGTGGATTCCTTCTTTTGCGCTCCATATCCAACTCACTGAAGCTCTCGGATTCCAAGCCCCAAAGTATATCCATATCGCTCCGCTTCTGAAAGCCGACGGAGGAGGAAAACGCAAACTCAGCAAACGAAAAGATCCTGAAGCGAATGTGGAATTCTTTTTCGAACAAGGATATACTGTCGAAGCTCTTGTCGATTACATGCTCGGAATCATGGATTCCAAGTACGAGGCTTGGAGACTCGAAAATCCGACTGTGAACTACAAGACATATCCATTGGTAATTGATCGACTTCCGCTTTCTGGAGCGCTTTTCGATATCGTGAAACTGGATTCTATCGCCAATACGGTTTTGACGAGACTTTCAACTGAGGAACTTCAATCACAAGGACTCGAATGGGCTCAGAAATACGATAAAGAACTCGCGCGTCTTATGGAACAATATCCTGAGATGACATACAAAGCACTCGATATCGAACGTCACACCGAAAAAGATCCACGCCGATTTACTAAATTTTCCGATCTTCGAGGACAACTCCAATTTTTCTACGAAGAGACTTTCGAATCTTTGAAAAATACAGCTCCATCACTTCCGGAGTGTGTTACTCCTGAAGTCCAGAAAGCTTTCATAGAAGATTATTTGAAGGCGTACGATTCGACCATGGATCGGGACGTTTGGTTCGAACAACTGAAGAATATTGCCCATACTCATAAGTTCGCCCGAACCGGAGACGAATGGAAAACGGGAGAGTATATCGGACGGGTCGGGGATATCGCCATGATGCTCCGTCTTCTTCTCTGCGCTTCTGCTAAAACTCCCGATCTTTGCTACACGATGCGAGTTCTTGGACGAGAAACGATGGAGAAAAGACTAAAGAGATAAGGGAAATCTTTGTAAAATACGAACTTTATGTTCAAACTTTACACTCCTCGTTCTCTGTATAGTTGTACAGCTCACTACGGTGCGCAGTTTTCACAAAAATTTCATTATTTTTCAGAAGATTTCCAGTTTAATCCGAATATAGAGTTATTTATTATATTTTCATTTTATGACTTTTTTGAAGAGTGTTTTTAACAATTATCGCACAGTTGGGGCTATTAGCCCGTCTTCCCGATTTTTGTACAAAAAAATGATCAGTCCTATGGATTTGACACACGATATCCATATCGTGGAGTTTTGAGCAGGGGATGGGACCTTTACGGATGCTCTTCTCCAAAAAATAACCCAAGGTTCCCGAATAAGTATTTTCGAGATTGACCCTTCTTTTATAAAAAAACTTCAATCCAAGTATAAAAATGAGAATAGAATAGTGGTTTATCCGCTCGGAGCAGAGGAATCAATCAGATTCTTCGATAAAGGAAGTATTGATTACATTCTCAGTTCTCTTCCGTTTGGACTTATGAAAACATTGGTCGTATTCAAGATACTCGAAAGCGCAAAACATATTCTCAAAGAAAATGGAAAATACATTCAATTCCAGTATTTTCTCCAGAACAAGAAAGAAATTCATCATATTTTTCCGAAAGTGCGTTATAAATTTACATTTCTGAATCTCCCACCAGCTTTTATATATATTTGTAAGAAATAGTGGAGATATCTGAAACGCTCGTTCTTTGAATTCAAAACTTCACTTCCTTGCTCATTGTACATTGGTACGCCTCGCTCCGGGTCTTGTTTTTCATTCAAATTACTTCGTGTTTGAAATATCTCAGAAATTAAGTTCTTAACTTCTATTCCATTTCATGACCCATACTCGTAAGCTCATTTTCACGACAGTCATCATTCTTCTCTTTACAGTCGGGATTGTTACGAGTTTATATCTGTATGCGACAGGATTTGATCTGAAAGCTTTTTTTGTTTCTTTGGATGTAAATATTTACGAAAAACTCGGAATTATCTTTATTCTTTATACTTTTCGAAATTATTTTTTTGTACCATCTACAGTTATTATTATCCTTTCTGGAGTTATATTACAGGATTTTCTCCTGACCGCTATTGTGAGTATAATTGGAGTCGGAATCGGAATCGCGGAAACGTACGCCATAGGATATATTTTCCGAGAAGATGTAAAAGATTCCAAAAAAAATCTGCCAGTTATTAATAAATACAAGAAACAGATAGAGAAAAACGGAGTGAAAATAATCTTTTTCAGCTGTATGTTTCCATTTACTCCTGTCGATCTACTTTACTATGCGGCAGGATTTATAAAATACAGATTCATACCGTTTTTCTTGGCAGCTATTCTCTGAGAGATGTGGCTTATACTTCTCTACGCATACCTCGGAGTCGAGGCTGAAAAGTACACGAGTTTTGCTGTGTATTTCGTTATAGTTTTTGTTCTATTATTTGGAATATGGTGGTTTCTGAAACGGCGAAAAAAATAATGTATGCTTTATTTTTTCTCTTATTTTTTAAATATTTCTTCGACCGCAACCGAGGACTATGTTTGAGCATCCCTATAGCGAGTCCCGCAGGAAGAGAGAAGAAATATTAAAAAATATAACTTATTTTCTCTGTAAAATCATATGACTTCTCCTGTTATAAAACCCCAGATTTCCCTCGGATTCGACGATATTATTACTCCAAAGAGTGAGAATATTCTCGCGAGCGAGGTACTTGTGGACAGAGGTTCCAAGTACGGATACGGTTTCACGCAAGTGCAGTGAAAAGAGGATATAAAAACATTTATGAAACATATTCGTTCCACAAAACCTTTTGATACTGCCGATCATTGTAGCTATGCTTTTCGGATACGCTCTCCGGAGTGAGTGCTCGTAGAAGGGAAGTGAGATGATGGAGAAACAGGCGCTGGACAGTGTATTCTCCGAGAGCTCAAGAGAGAAAATATCGAACAGGCGATTCTCGTCGTGAGTCGTCATTTCGGCGGTGTATACTTGCAAACCGACCGCTACAAAAATGTCGTGGATGTCGCACGGATGGGGATAGAGATGATGTAAGCTATTTTCGCAAAAATAATTTGTATTTTCGTCATTTTCCTATATACTAACTTCTCAAATTAGTTATGTATGACCTTTGCAGAGGCAAATACATTTCCACATATTAGAGAAATTACATTAATTAGTAGCTTTGTAGCGCCTACTTGGGTTTTATAAGCTGTTCATTAGTTTTCAATATTTTTTTGTTTTTCGTCGGAATCGACCTTTTTTCTGTTGCCGAAAGCAAGGATATATCCCTCAAAATACAATAAATACGAATACCCAAAAAGGATTACTCTCTTGCAGGAGTTTTCTTTATACAAAGAAGCAAGAACATGCTTTTATTCAGTTATTTTAATCAATATACATATGCCACATACACTACCGTCACAAGACGGAGACAATAATAATATCCCACAGGAAGGAACTCAGAAACCACAAGGAGAACGTAATATTTCCCACTTCGATAAACGTCGAACAAATACGCATTCCGGACATGGAAAAAGTTCTGTTCCTCACGCGAATGAAGGACACAAATCACATCATCGTAATTCAAAACCAGGAGAACATACTGCTCGTCCTGAGGGTAATAGAAAACCGCATCATCCCGGTACAGGACTTCCACCAAAGAAATTCTTCGGTTCTATGCGACAAAATCAGTCAAATGAAGGAATCCTTCCATGAGTGAGTTATCTTTTCCCAGCAAATAGAAGAAATAAAAAATCATTTCCATTTTCCACTCCGAAACAGGCGATTCGAAAAAAGAACAATCCTATAGAACTTCGACCGAAGCCTATTGAAAAGGAAACTCTTCGTATCATTCCTTTTGGAGGATTGGAACAAGTTGGTCTCAACTGTATGGGATTTGAATATGGAAATGAAATTATTATTGTTGATATGGGGCTTCAATTTCCCGATCAGTATCAGCACGGTGTTTCCAGTAGTATTCCCGATCTCACGTATGTGCATGGGAAGAAAATCGTAGCGGTTCTTATTACTCATGGACATATCGATCATATCGGAGGTATTCCATATATTATGCGACAACTTGGAAAGAATGTTCCACTCTATGCTACTCCGATGGCGTATGAGCTTATCAAGATGAAGCAATCAGAAATTGATTATCAACTAACGAATATACAAGAATATCATCGAAATAAATCGGTCGTACTGAGTGATAATTTCACAGTTACTCCATTTACAGTAGACCACTCTATACCCGATAGTGTCGGACTCTGTATTGATACTCCGGTGGGGCGATTTATTCATACTGGGGACTGGAAATTTGACAAGCAACCACTTCCTCATCGTCCTTCTACAGACTATGAACTTCTGGAGAATTTTGGAGATCGTGGAGTACGAGCACTCTTGTCAGATTCGACAAATGCCCATTTATCAGGATCTTCCATTTCCGAATCGGAAGTAGTCGGATCTATCGATGATATTTTTGTCGGGGCGAAAGCACGAGTTATTACTGCGACATTTTCATCGATTATTGATCGTATAATTCTTATTATCGCAACTTCAGAGAAGTTTGGACGAAAGGTTGTACTTCTCGGACGTGGGATGAATAATTATATGGACATCGCTCTCAAGCTCGGTTATGCCCGTCCACAACCAGGAACGCTCATCACTATGGCGGAAGCCGATAAACTTCCTGATGATCAGGTGACAATATGCTGTACTGGAGCGCAAGGAGAACGTTATGCTGCTCTTATGCGTATAGCAACAGGAGAATCGCATGATACAACTTTGAAACCGACGGATACGGTCGTATTTAGTTCTTCGGTTATTCCGGGAAATGAACGTTCGGTTCAAGGACTCTTTGATATTATTATGGCTCAAGGACCTCGAATTTGTCAATACAAGGAATCTCGGATACATGCTGGAGGACATGCCCAAGAAGAAGATACTAAGAAAATGATTTCCCTTATCCGTCCGGAAGTATATGTTCCGATTTACGGATTCCCATTTATGCTCCATGGAAATGCACAGAATGCTTATGACCTCGGATATGATGAGAACCATGTTCTTATCGGAAAAAATGGTCAGATATTCGAATTCACCAAAGATTCCTACAAACTCACCAATATGTATGCTCCACATCGGCTCGTAACGGTTGATGGAAATATGATCGGATATACGAAAGAAGATGTGCTTCATGATCGTTTCCAACTTTCGACAGGAGGAGCAATGGTTGTGAGTATCGCGAAAAAAGGAGGAGAATACCTTTATCAATTTGACAATGTTGGAATTCCGAAAATATCGGAATTTCCTCATCTCGAAAAACGTCTCATTCAACTCCTCGATACTATTCTCAATGGAGATATCACGAAGTTTCAGGATGTGGAAGCACTCAAAAAGCATATCGCCAAGAAAATCGGAGATACGGTTTTCGATGAACTTGCCAAGGAACCCCTCGTTATGGTATTAGTTCATTAAAAGGAAATATGAAATAACTTCAATCTTCGTGTTCAAACTGTACGCTTCCTCGCTCATCGTACAGTCGTACGCCTCGCTACGGTTCGTAGTTTTCGCACGAATATTATCGTTCTTTCATATTTCAATATAAGAGAAAATAATTTCTCAGTAATCAAAAAAACATCCGCCAATTTGGCGGATGTTTTTTTGATTATCCTATTCTCACTAATTTCACTGTGTCGGTTGCTCCAGAGATTACTTCAATGGTGTCTTTTTTGACTCAGAGTTCTTTTGCGAGAAATCGTATAAGTTCCTCGTTGGCCTTTCCTTTTTCTGGAACGGCTTTGAGTCGGATTTTGATAGTTCCGTCATCGAGTGTATTTATATACTCCGTCTTCGGTTGTTTGGTTGTGACCTTTATCCGGAGATGGGTTTTTCCGGTGGGATTCAAGAGTGATGGAAACATAAAACTTATAAGTTATATAAAACTCCCCATAAATCTCCTCTATATTGAGAAAATAAGGGGGAGTTTAGATTATTCATCATTATTTTCTTCCATTCGCTCTTTCTTGGTTCGTCGTCCTTTTCGTTCTGGCTTCTCTCCCTTTGGTGCAGACTTTCGTTCGTTCTTCTTCTCCACCTCTTCTCGATTCTTTTCGAGTTCTTCGTGATGTCTCTCAGCATCGTCTTTAAGTCTCTCGTCTTTAAGTCCTCCTCATTTCTTGAAGATACTTTCTCGTCCTTTGAGCTCGACGATGATAGGCGTTCCAGAAAATCCGAAGAATTCACGGATTCGATTCTCGATATAACGTTTGTACGAGAAATGAAAATGACTTTCGTTATTGACCGATATCATAAACTTTGGAGGATTTATATCTACCTGAGAACCGTAATAGATTTTCGGTTTGTGAGCTTTTCTATTTCCAGTTGGTGCGTGTTGGTAAATAATCTGGGAAAGGAAGTCGTTAAATACTCCTGTTTTTACACGTTTATTCCGTTCATCTCGAATCTTGAAAGCGATATCGAGAATAGTGTCAACTCGTTTTCCATCGACCGCGGAAGTAAATACCGGAGTTACATAGGAAATAAAATCGAACTCATGACCTATATATTCGATATATCGGTTCATAATAGTAGAACCCGAGAATCGTTCATCGGTTGTGGACATTTCCGGAGCACGATTGTGCGGTTTGAGAGGAGTTTCTGGTAGGGGAGGGAGTTTATTTCCTCGACCCTTAGCTTTTCGTGCTTTTTCTTCCTCAGAACGTGCTTTGTCTGCCGCGCGTTGTGCTTCTCGTTCTTCGAGAGTCTGAACAGTCGGACGAGCGAGAATCTTGTCCCATTTGTTACATACGAGAATGATTCCTTTTTTCTCTTCGAGCGCTCGTTCCACAACGTGTTTATCTTGAGAAGTGATTCCCTCATCTGCATCGATAACAATGGCAACGAGGTCAGCTCGAGAAATGGATTGTTCTGAACGTAAAACACTCCATTGTTCGAGATTCGCACTTCCAATTTTCCCAGAACGCCTGATACCAGCCGTATCTATGAGGACGATTTTTTCTCCGTTCCATTCCACGATGGAATCGATACTGTCACGAGTAGTTCCTGGCATATCGCGTACCATTGCACGATTCGTTCCGGTGATAGCATTGATAAGACTGGATTTTCCGACATTCGGACGTCCGATAATAGCGAGTTTGAGCATCCCGTCGTCATATATTGCTTCTTCGTAATTGAGCCCTTGTTCTTTGAGATTATGAATCATGGCGAGTTTGAGAATATCGAGTCCTCGGTCATGAGCTGTACTTGTGATGACGAAATCGTCGAACCCAAGAGCAGCGAGCGCATACGCTTCATTCATTCGCTCGATATTATCCGCTTTATTTGCTACGACGATAACTTTTTTTCCAGAGCGTCGGAGAAGCTTCGCGATTTCTTCGTCGAGAGCAGTCAACTTATCGTACTCAAGTACGAAAAGAATGAGATCAGAACGTGTTATAGATTCTTGTACACGATTTCGGATATCAGAAAGAATCTCATCATCGCTCCCGATGGTGATACCTCCCGAATCAGCAAGTATATAGGAAATATGGTTTTCTGCATCGTGCATCTGATATTCAACGATATCTCGAGTAGTATTTTCGATATCGGAAACGATAGCGATTTTATGTCCAGAAAGGACATTGAAAAGACTGGATTTTCCGACATTCGGACGTCCGACGATAGTGATTCGTGCAATCATAGAAGAGAGTTCTAAAGTTAAAAAATGCTAATTATATAGCATTTTTAATTAATATGTTGATGAGTATAGTAAAAAGAAGGGAAAAAGCAAAAGGAGATTATTTTTGTCGTACGAGCTTCGAAATCTTCGCATCCAAGTTTTCTTGGATATAGGAAAATATGGAAGAAAGAATCTTTTTTCGGTTCTCGGAAATACTTCGAGAATTGATAACTTCAATCTTCGAAGAGACATCGCCTCGAATTTTTTCGAGAAGTCTTGCTTGAGCCGTAGTATCGTTGTTGGTAATACGCTCTATGCTTATGTTAAGATTTGCAAGTATTCTATCGATCTTGAGCTTATATGATTCGATAAGAAAAGTATTGATATCGTTAATGGTTTTTTCTTTGTCTTTTCTTTCTTCCTCTGTCTCTTGTTTAAGAGAAGTATCTTCATTTTCACTATTCAAGTCACTTGTAGTTGTACTGGTATTTGTACCGAGAACGATAAACATACTTCCAGTTGAAACCGATTCTTGAGAAGTTTCGAGATTAGAGGCATGGACTAGAGTAAAAATACCCATAGAAAATCCGATGGATACTATAAGAACAAGAGCCTTTAAAGAGAAACGCACGAGAAAACGTATGAGAGAATAAGATATTTGACTTTCAATGTATTCTTTTTTCTAAAAAAACAAAATCGTCAAGGTGAAGAATTTGTGAAGAGATTTTACTTTACGAAGCTCATCTTGAGACAAAATCATTTTCCGGAATCGCTCTCGATGGAAAGTACTCCTTTATGAAGAGAAATAATTTTTTCTATTATAGAAAGCCCTATTCCAATTCCTCGGTCATTTGAAGAACTTCTTGATTTATCCACCTGATAGAATTTCTCTCGAACAAACATTATTTCTTTCTTCGGAATACCGTTTCCATCATCTCGGAAAATGAGAGTGATTTTTCCATTTCTTTCCATGCTTTTTATAGTGAGACTTTTCCCATTTCCTGCATATTTTATAAAATTCGAAAAGATATTATGGAGAAGTTGGATAAATTTACTTTCATCAAAATTGAGAATAAAAGGAATCCTGTTTTTTACCAAAATGATTTGTTGTTGTTCTTTCGCGAGAAGCGGAAGATATTCTTCTTGTATATGTTTTATGATTTCCTCGAAATTAACTGGCGAAATATTCAGAGATTCTCTATTTATTTGTTCAAGCTTCTCATACTCCATAATAGATCCTGTAATCTCTATCAAACGATTTATTTCTTTATGAAGAAGCATATAAGTCTTTGGGCTCGTCTCTATGACACCGTCGTCCATTCCTTCAAGATAGCATTTTATAGCAGTAATGGGTGTTTTTATTTCGTGACTCAAGTCCGATAGGAGATCCGATCGGATTTTTTGTTGATGGGAGAGATTCTTATTCAGAGCATTGATAGTATTTATAAGTGCTCCAAATTCATCCTTTTTAGTATATTCAATCTGTTTGTATCCTTTTCGGGAAATGATATGGGAAAGATTTTCTATAATAAACTGAATGGGACGGAAAGAAAAACGAATCCAAATCCATGAAATAATTAAAGTAAATATGATTATAAAAATATTTACAAGAGACATTGCTTTAATGACTTTCAATATAAACTGCCCCTCTGGTGTAGTGTTGTGAAGGAATGAAAAATTGAACATTCCTGAGAAAAAAGAATCGATGGCTTTGACGAAAAGCACTTGTTCGATTGAATTCTCGCTTACTCCTATCTTTTGCAGTGAATCAATGACGGATGGAGCATAGGTTCTCGGATTAGCTGAAAAATTCTCCAAGGATGTAGAAATTCCCGAGAGATCAGACAAAGTTTTTCTATATTCTTCTATGATTGCATCATCGAGATTCTTTGTCTTTGTGAAGATGGAAATAAGGTCAAAATTGATATCCGGAACCTCTTGTTTTATGCTTGTAAGATATTCTGCAAAGTATTCTGTCGCAAAGTATTTGAGCGAAAAAATATTTATTCCAATCGTCATTGTGAGAACGAGGAATATGTAAATGAGGAATTTTTCAGAAAATTTCATGAGGGTTCCGTAAATGTTATTTCTGGATAATTCTATATCCGATTCATCGGATTGTTTCTATATTGGCAGCATCTCAGATTTTCTTTCGCAGATTTTTCATATGCGTATCGATGGTTCGGTCGTAGAGATAATGATCATATCCGATAATCTCTTTCATGAATGTTTCCCGTTCGACTATATGGTCTTTGTGTTCCACGAGATATGCAAGAATAAGAAATTCTGTTTTTGTTGCCTTAATAATATCACCGGAAATCTTTAGAACATATTCTCATTTGTCGAGCAAAAGTGTTCAAAAAGAAAGAATTAATCCTTCTTTGTTTGTTTCTGTCTGTTTCCCAAGACGTTTTAGGATAGCTCCTATACGAGCCACGAGTTCTCGGGGAGAAAAAGGTTTCGATATATAATCATCAGCTCCGAGTTCGAGAGCACGCACTTTATCATCCTCACCATCTCGTGCTGAGAGAATGATAATGGGCACAGTGTTTGTTTCACGTATCTCTTTGCATACGGAAAAACCGTCTTGTTTCGGGAGATTGAGATCGAGGATAATAAGATCGAAAGCGGTTCAAGAGTCTTTAAAAATCGTCAGAGCCTCTTCTCCGTCGTGAGCGATACTTATTTCTATGTCGCTTTTAACAAGATAGAGAGAAAGGGATTTAACGATTCCAGGATCGTCTTCTATGAGAAGGATATGAGTCATAATAGATTTTTATTTCTTGCAAATGATACCGTAGTAATTACTCACGTCTGTTTTCTTTGCGATTTTACCGATAACTGCCGCATCACAGGCAATGGTTTTTTCAAAAGCAGTTCCTTGAAGAATTTCTATTTTTTTGATTTCTGCGAGTGAATTTTCATATTTCCCAATCATATAATAACTACGATATCGAATACGGAGAACTTCGATAGAACTTGGATTCTGTACAATATATTGATCGGAAAGCTTCAATGCATCGAGAAGCTTATTGTTACTATAAGCAGTCTTGATTTGAGCGAAAGTAACTTCTGTGTTTGTATTTGAAACAACAGGAGTTGAAATATTCTCGGAACTAACAGGGAAAGAAGCAGTAATTGTAGATTCTAAAAGCTTCCCTCTATAGCTAGGATTCTTAACACGGGTTCGAGTTACCGTGGAATATGGATTACTTCCAAATATTGTTACGTATCGTTGATTTGTATAATCGAGATCAAATACTCCTGCTTTTACGAAATTGAGAGCGGAATCGTATTTATAGAGAATCTTCGTTTTAAAAGCGGTTACTCATGAGGGATTATTTCCATCATCCAGAGATATGAAAAAAGCATTTGGACTTATAAACTCGAAAAGTCCGATCGCCGTATACGCAGGAAGTTTGTTTTCCGTGAGGATACTTGAGAGATTCGAATTGATTTTGTTTATAATTTGGGAATAAGTATCTGTTCCAGTTGCTGTCGTGGGAGTTGTATTGGATGGGGGTACAGAAGGAATTATTCCTGTTCCGGTTGTAGTTGTACTTGTTCCTTTGAGGGAAGCAAGTTCCTGTTTCAAAGTGGTATTTTCCGTTTCTAGCGCTTGGATACGAGCTTCATATGTCTGGATGAGTTTCGTTACCGCATTGGTCAGAACGGTTTTTGTATCTGAGATATCGTCGGCTCGAACGAGAGAAATAGAAGTGAGAATTTCAACAAATATAAGAGAAATAATCTGTTTTTTATGGAACATAAAAATTATTTTTAATTGTAAAAGATTATGACTGACTATATGGATTCTGCTCTTAAAATCAACTTTTTTATCGATACGGAGTATGTGGAGCGAAGTGGATAAAAACACTCCGAAAAATAATTTTTCGGTATTTTAGCGGATTTCTTTTACACAGATGAGTATATCTTTCAATATTTTCTCTTTAATAACATCCCGGTCCAGTATGTGAAATTTCCCGACAATATGGAGTTTTGATTTGATTTTGAGTCAGGTTGTAACAAGTTCAATCTTTATATTTCCGTAACGTTCGTCGGTATGATGGTGACGAAACATACAGTTTACGATTCTCTCCACTCCTTGCTCCTGATCATCAATTCGTACCTTCAGGTTATTGTTCCCGCCGAGAATAGAATCCACTATGAAATGTTTTCAGGATTCATCTTCGATGGCTTTCTCGACGATATCCATGGTTTTTTGTAGTTCTTCTTTGTATTTTCCCTGAAACATCACTGTTGAACGGATGGGTTTCAGCGCTGATTCTTTAGATTTTTTTGCATATCTTTCCGAGCTTGCAATCATATTTCGCGAGTCAAATATATAAGATTCCCCGCATTATATGAAAATATGGAAATTATCGTAATAATATTTCCATATATATAAAAAATAATCGCCTTATGTAAGACGATTATTTGGATTTTAAGAGATTCTTATCCGCTTATGAAGGATTTTTAGAGAACTTCTTTTTTCATCATCAATACTTGATTGAGTTGTTCCCGAGAGAATCCTCCTTGTGCTGTTAGGATTCATTTTCCTCGTAATCTCGCTTTTTGATCAATTGCATTGAGTCGTTCTTCAAATTTTGAAACGAGAGTTTCCGTTCCTGTTGCAACTATCTTTTCTTTCATATCGAGATTGAAAATCGTGTCTACAGCACGAAGAAGAGTATTTTTTTGTTCTCATGGAAGAATTCCTTTTTGGATATCAAATTTTGGACAAATAGAATTAGTGTTCTTAACACTTGCAAGAAATGGTTTCATGAAGGGGATAAGAGATTTCAATCCCATATCATGAAAAAAATCATAGGTATTGATTGTATTATTTACCTCTTCCTGAGTTGAGCAGATTTCCGTTTTTCCATTGATGGATAATACATATTTTCCATCGTTTTTTGTTACGAAACAAGTATCGTTACCGATTTTCTGGAGAAAAACTTTTTCTCCGTTATCGGAAAGCGATGTTAGTATCGATTCGATATTGTTTTTCTTCATAGTATTGGCGTATTTCTCCTCTTTTTCCAGAGAAGTAAAAACTTTATCGTTAATCGCGATATCCAACTTCTTGTCAAGTTGGGACAAAGTGATATTTGATTCAATGGAACCAATCAAATTTTCTGCGAAAACGAAATCTTGAATCTTTCCAGTTTTCTTAAGATCGGCATATTCTCGTTCCGAGATGTTCTTGCTTGCCATAATAAATTCCCGCATCTGTTCTTTTTTTAATGGAATCAGTGCAAGAATATTCTTTTCTTCTTCTGTCGGATGTGGTTTATTTTTGAGATACGTAGTAAGTAATTCTACTTTTTTAGGATCTTTCCATACCTGAGACATATCGGTCACGTCTTTTAATCATGGTATCGATTGAATGGTGGAAATATTAATTCCGGTCTCAGTATTCCGTATCTTTGTAGTTATATCGAGTGTTTTATTAATCTTTTCAAGAGATTTTCAATTTTTCGCATAATTTAATGCGGTAAGCGTTGCGGTATCGCTCGTTTCAAGAGTTCTTGCTCGTTCGGAATCCATCTTATGTTTGCTTTGTTCTTTCAATGCATCGATAAGCTCTTGGTCGTTGTTTCGTTCGGCAAGTTTCAATTTTTCATTAAATGGAAGTTTATCGAAATTCTTTCCGTATTTGAAAAGATTTTCTGTGGTATATTGTTGGATTTGATTTCCGATATTTTGTGCTTCTTTTTTTTCTATATCGGATATATCTCTCATGAGTTTCTGAAATTTTCCTACATTAGTGCTACCACCAATAAACTCGTAACTTGCTTCATAAGCACTGAATCAGTTTTTTAAAAGTTTATCAAATTTTTTATGAAATTCTTTTTTATCTGTTCCGTTTCCAAAAACATCATAGGCTTTATCGATAAGATAATTATATCTCTGAGATTCTTTATCAATTTCATTTCCCCTTTTTTTAAATCCTTTAAAATATAAATATTTTGATTTTTGAGCATCTTTATAGATTCTTTGAGCGATTTGTATTTCGTCTTTACCAAGCATTTCACAAAATATCTCGGACAAAAGTTTATTAATTTTTTTCTTATCACCACTAAAGAAATTCTTAATCTCCTTGGTAAGCGTAATATCATTTTCTTCTCTTCCACCATCAAAAAAAGTATAGGTTTTGAAAAGCTTATCATTCCATAAATCTGGAAATTTTTGTAAATTCTCAGGACTCATCTTGTTTTTGATTATATCTTTATTAAGTTGTCATTTTTTTAGAAGATAGTGGAGATAGCTTGAAAATTCTTTGGTATTAATCTGATTAATGTCGTCAGTTTGTAGTTTTGACTCAAATTCTTTTACTGAAAGAGTATAGTTTCATTTTTCACTTGTATATCATGCAAGTAAATTCTCTGAAAGAAACTGTTCTTTCATAACCAAAGCATCCGTTGCAACGTTTCGGACAAGTTTTCAGAATCGTGTTCCTTTTTTCTCTCAATAGTCGGCTATTTCGGATACATGAAAAGAAAGATCTTCCAGTAAAGAATTCGATTTTCTGAAAATATTCATTTTCGCTTCCGTATATTCTTTTTCTATTGCCGATAATTCAGTGCCTTGTTTTTCAAAGATCGATTTAGCGGTAATCACATATCAATCATACTCGGACTCAGTGATTTTTCATTCCGTTTTTCTCTTATGGAGAGTTTGTAAATCCTCCGCAAGAACGTTCTTGAGAGTTCGTTCCCCGAGAGAAATATCCGGGAGTTTATCGCCATGTATATCGATATCACTGACCGTTTTCGTAAGATTGTCCGACATAATATATTGTATAAAAAGATAATTTCTATCTACGACTATAACACAAAGTCCTATTTAAAGCAAAAAACGGAACATTTTCTATAAATTGATTCTTAAAAGATTATTAAAAGAACATTAAAAAATATGTCAATACATTATTTTTCCAGGTTTTTGCTTTAAATGGGAGAAAATGGTAGGATAAAAGCGAATCTTACTTTTATCCACACGATATGTCTCATATAAAAGAATACATAGAGAAATCGATCCTCATCCCGCCGGAGATAAAAGAATCCTTGTCAAACGAGGAGGTTCACGGAGCATTGAAGGACGATATGCTTTGTTTTATAGAAACGTACACTCCTCTGGAACAGGAGATTCTCGGCGAAGTGAATAAGGAACTCGAGATTCTCAATGCACAGATAAAGAGTTATCTACAAAACAAGGAAACAACAATGAGGGAAGAAGAGATGAACAAAGTAGAACTTGAAATCGCCTATCTTTAAAGTTTATTAAATACAAAAATATGTCAAAAGAACAGAATTCATCCTATGTTATGAAAGAAGAGACAATCCATTCTGAAAGTCAAAAAAACAATCAAATGGAACATAATTCCTGAGAAATCCTCAAATCATTCCATCATAATGTTTCACATCTGGATGCGATGATTAAGAAAGTAAATACCTTTGATAATAACAGTATCAAAAACACAGATACTGTGAATATTCTAAATACTCTCTTGCAGAAATCAGGACTTGGGGGAAATAATGGTGGGACGAAAGATAAGGCGTATTTTACAAAGCATGATGAACAAATAGTTCTCGTTCTTAATACAGTAGTGGATGGCAGAGAAGTTGATAGTTTTGGTGATATTCAGACAATACTTAAACTTGCGGATAATGCGCTCACAAAAAATCCGCTTGATCTAAAAACTTCTCCAGAGAAAAAAGAGATGGGAATTAATGAAAAAATACAACGAGCCAATAGACGATTTTCTATGTACGAACAGCAGATTCAGGAAATGAGCTCATCTTATAGGGAAAATATCAATGATTTCCTTATGGCAGCGGATGCAACGGTGGATTTTTTCTGAGGAGAATCAGGAAAGGAAATATATGAAGGCAATATACATTCCATACAAAAAAATATCGAGGAAGATTATAAAAATCTCCTTGTTTCTTTTACAGGAAAGGAACTGAGCGTAGACGAGAAGAAAAAACTTGATTTCTATGGGAAGCGAGTGGAGAATCTCCTCTGAAAGAAATTGGAAGATGTACAGTCTTTTACTGGTTATCTCATAACAGAAAAGAAACTTGATTCCATCAAAAACGCAGCCTACGCGATAAAATGAATGGCGGAATGAGCGTTTGAAGCCTTTACAGGAACAGTAGTTTTCCTCTTTCTCTACTCTACGAAGCCGGAGATTCGCGATGTAGTACATTCAAGTATCGGAAGTTTTTATGATTATCTGAAGGAAAATCATTCAAATTACGAGAAGCTCTGGATGGATTTTCTCCAAGCGTTTGATAAGGAATTCAGCAAGCTTTCCAATCTTCCAGCCGATCAACAAGCCGAAGCAATCGGTAAAATCGCCGGAAATATCATGGCAACTATTATCGGTGCGAAAGGTATGAGTGCTCTCGTAAAATCAGGAAAACTCCGTCTCAAATTTAAAGTACCAGAAGCAAATATTCCGAAAAATACTATTTCCAGTATATGAGAAGTAAAGAATTGGGCTGATTTGGAGGGTTTTATAAATACGGTTGATCATGTTCGTTTCAGGGAATGACTTACAGGAAAAGCGCTACAGGAAATAATCGACGAAGTACGACTATGAACCAGAAATATCAAGGATATCCCAAATTACGGATGAATTAGGAAAATCGTAGATAAACTCAAGAGAAACGGAGGAGTTATGCCGGAAGCGGAAGGATTGGATAAATTCATACAAAAAACTACACAAACAACAAAGAAATGAATGGAAAAAGTCGGAAATAATATTCCTTTCAAAGAAGCACGAAAATTCCTTCATGAGAAAATCCTTACTGGGTATGATGTTATTGATGTGAATATCACGAAACTCCGAACGCTCACAGGCGATAGTATGTCATCATGAGCGAGAGGGGTTGCAAAAATAACTCATGCCAAAGAAATAAAGGAATTGATAGATAGTACTCTCGAAAGCATCAAATCCGTCTCTTTTCCTGGCAAAGAAGCGCTCATAGATAATCTTATAAGTCTCCGTTTTTCTTTTTCCCAGATAAAATCGGATATTGGAGATACTCTTGATTCCATTGATAAAACTCTTACAAAAAAAGGAAATCTTACAAAGAAAGAATTTCAAGCTCTTCGTTTCGAAGAAGGTCTCGCTGTACGGGAAATAGAAAAAGATGGAAAAATACTGTATGAATATCGTGATGCGAAAGGAAAAAAAGTGTTAGATAAAGATACGATTGATAGAAAGAAAATTCCAAGAGAATATACTTATGCGAGTCATTTTAAAGATGGAAAAGCTGCAGTGGTAAAAGTAGTGGATGGGAAAGAGGTGAATTGTATCATAAACAGAAATGGGGATATTATTTCAGGACAAATAGAAGCTTCTTTCGGTTCTATCCAACGATTCGAAAATGGAGGATATCGAACATTCAACGGTGAATATTATCAAATAAAATCTCCGAAAAGTAATGGGAAAAATAAAGAAAGTCATTACTATACATTTATGACGGAGATTCAATGTAATATGGTTGTCGGAGTAGATAAAGCTCAATGAATAAAATATATTATCAATCAAGAAGGAAAGCGGTTCAAAGCTCCATTTTACTATGTTGATGACTTTACCGAAGACGGAGTCGCAGCTATAAAAGAAACTCCGAACGGAAAATGGCTTCTTATCGATAAAAAAGGAAACATTCTCAGGAAAGACGGAAGTATTATCCGTGAGAATAAAGATATTATTTACAAAAATAAGGATTGAAAACTTGTTGATGGAAAGGGAAATATTCGTTCTCAAAAAGAAAAAGAGATTCAAGAAATGGAATTCCATACCGAATGATATCGGGATAATCTCAGTGCTATCAAAGCTCATACCGATGAGCTCTATAAAATGAATAGTCCTGAAATAATGAAGAAAATAGAGGCAAACGCCATAACTCTTCTCAAGAAAAATAACATCGATGTTACGAATGCGGCATTCAGTCATACGAAGCAAAAATGACTTCTTCTTTTTGAGGATATTTCCTGAGGAACAAGGATTATAAATATGGAAAAAGGAACAGTATCGAAAGAAGCTTTTTCATATATCCATACGCCTGATATCAATAACGGATTCATACGAGTTTCTCCTTTGAATAACCCAGAACGTATGGGGGTTATCGATCTAAAAGGAGAATATATTCTTGAACCAAAATACGTGGATGTTCAGATCCATGATGATAAAAAAAAGCTTTTTAAGGTTTTCGAGATGAGAGATATAGGAGAAAAACTTAAAGACGGTACAATTATAAAGAGACATTTTTCGGATCCTGAAGGAGTTCAACGAGTAAAAAGAATAGGACTTGCCGACGGAAGGGGAAATGCTATCATAGAAACAGGATATACGGAGATTGCACAATCGAACGACATCATGGCACAATGATTTGTCCGATCGGAAAACCATCAGATTCTGAATGAATCCAAGAAACATAATATCGAGAAATATTCGGCTACCACCACGAATGTAGCTTCATCCAATGATGAAACAATAGCTATGATTACGACATTGGCAGTAGAATGACCAATGCTTTCGGAAAAAGCAGGAAAATGATCTCTCGATATTCTTAGAAGCGAGACGAGTACTACTCTGCTGGAACTTAGGAATAATGAATTATCACTTTTAATTGACGGAATACTTGAAGTAAATAAAGTGTCTTCTTCTCAGATACGAAATTTTCTAAAAAGAAAAATATCTACTATTAAAGACATTTGAATACTTGAATCGGAAGTATCCAAGATAGTTCATGAAGAATCGAAGGAAACGATCAGAAGATATCTTGAGAAAAATGGACTTCAGAAACTGACAAAGAAAGAAAGAGACGTAGTTGCAAACTATGAAATAGAATCAAAAGAAAGAATCATGCGAGAAATTCGTTCTCAGGTTCAAAACGAACAAATGATTAACAGAAATAGAAAACTGGATGGAAAAGAAAATTTCATGAATGCTCTCGTGGCTAATATCGATTCGGAACTCTATAAGAATCTCGGAGGTGGAGCTGATGCTTTTTCGAATGCTACTAAAATGACTTAATAATGCATTAAGAAAATTTATATTGAAAAAATAAAATCTCCCAGTTTCAGACAATAAAAATCCCCTGATTTTACGGGGATTTTTATTGTCTAGAAGTCATTTTTATTCTCCGTGAATTGTTTGAACGAGAGTCTGAACGATAGGACTCTCGGGATTTTTCGATTCTATCCGAACGGAATCTTTTTCATTCAAGAGGATATAAATAGTTCCCGTTACTGGATCTGTAGAGAATCCGTTTTCTGCTCCAGAAAGTTCTGCGAGAATCTTGTTCGCATAGAAATATACGCGCACTTCACTCGTAGCAAGTGATTCTACGTCCGTATCAGTTGTCGCGATTCCGACAGAATGGTTTGCTCCGTTTTGTGCACCAAAGGCCTGATAGTAACTATTCTTCGGCATACTGAAACCGTAATGGAAAGTACTGTTGAAATATATTATCAATGTTGGATCGACGATTTCAATCAGAGGATCTACCATCGTTTCGGTATCTACGGACGGTATTTCCACAGGAACGATATCTTCCCGATCAGTCATGTATTTCGGTATTGGTCCGAAATTTTCGATTCCGCTATCGACTTCCGATCCGTTGTCAACTACGGGAATTATTTCAATAGAATCGGTATTCTCTTCCCGACATTCTCCTACATACGCCACGCGGACATCTGCGATTTTCTCTGCAGTACAGCTGTTTGTATAGGTTTTTCCATCCTTTCCGCAGACCGGAAAACTCTCAGAGGAACAAACAGATGTTCGTTGTTCGGTAGTCTCCGGAGTGATTTTCGGAGTTTTGTCCCCACCAGAAAATACAAAAAATAGCACGAGAGCGATAACCCCGATAATAGCCATCGTATTAAGGAGATGGTTAGAAGAAGAACTTTTCTTCACATAGGAAGATTTATTTTTTTTCATATTTGGAAAGGTTAGAAGAGACAAAATTTTTGGATTATTTTTTTGGAGTTTTTCTTGTGATAAGTAAGAGTAATAAACATACTGAATTAAAAATAGAAATGAGCCATAATCAGATAGTATTATTTTTTCCATCAGTTTTATTATTGGTATCTCCTTTTACAGGTTCCGTAGCCTTTTGAACTTGATTTTCCTGTTCAGTTGTTCCAGAAATAGTCTCATTTCCATCGGTTGTAATTACCAGTTCTCCTTTGGTAGTTGTTTTCGGTTGCAAGCTTTTTTCAAACAAAATTTTATTTTGTTCAATCTGAGCTTTCATTTCGTCTGAAAAGACGGGACTTACACTCGATCATTCTTCATTCAAGGCAAAAGCTGATCATTGGAAAATAAAAAACATCAATAAACTTACCACGAATATATTTTTTGAAAGTGACATATTTTTTGAAAGTTAAATAATTAATATTTCGAATATAGAGCGTCGATTACACAATTATTTGCTCATGGTCCTTGTCCATTTACATAAAATTGTGTATAATTGAGTACTGATCCCGCGGGTAGATATCCTCAGACGAATCATTTATTGTAAGCACTATTATTTCCATAACTATTCTGGGCTCATAAATTTATTCAAGAAGAAATTGATTCGAATATAAATTCTTTAGTTAAGAAATATCAGGCTTTACCGTCATAAAACCTACCATTGAAATTTCAGAATAAACTAAGAGTGTCTATAAATGCAGCTTGAGTAACTCCAGCTGAGAAAAATCAATTAATATATGCTATACAAGTACCTCAATCATCCGAGCCTCAACTTATTCTTAAACCCAGGAGCTTTTTTGTTGGATTTAATATTACGTAACCATTGTAAAAATTACTATTGTATGTTGTCCCCCAATCATACAAATGATTAACGACATTAACCCAACTTCCGACAATCGGAGGCGCATATGATGCGGCAGTTGATTGGGAAGTTCCATCAGCAAAATAGATAGGTCATCATAGAATAATACTTGAATTCGCTCTTATTCAGTTAAAAGTTGGATATGATGAATCGGTTAATCCTCCATTGAAATTTACCGAAGTTGCTGGTCATCATTTGCTTGTAGATCCCGCGTAATTGAATCCTATCTGAGCAGGAGTTATACTTCCATCTTTAATATTGGTTCCTATGAGTTTATAGATCCCCCCACCGATATCCGTAAATAATGATCAGATAGATCATGGATTAGATGCTGCAAATACTGTTACAGCGGTAGTTACGAATACTCCTATCAAAAATCCTACCAAATGGTTTCTGATTTTCAAAATAAGTGTTTTCATCATAGCGATAAAGTTAACGAATAATTAGTATTTAATTGGCTGTTCTCAAAACAAATGGCGGATTAGTGATAATTGTCGGATTTTTATTCACTATGACTGGATTTGTTTTCGGAGAGGTTCTAAGTCATAGTACCCCTGTATCATTCGAATAACATCGTTTTTTCCCTGCCCAGGCATATTCGTATGGTAATCAGTATTGAGCTGGGACATTCTCGGCAGTATTCGTACAAACAGTTCCAGCAGCTCAGAGCCTGAGAGTAAAAAATCTCAGTTTTGCAATATCGTATTTTGCATCGTATGCTCTATTTCCGCTTATATATGAGTCGCTTCCGTACGGAACTCATCAGATATTGGTAATATGTAAAACTTAATCAGGTTGTGTAGAAAAGAATTACGAGTAAAATACGCAAGTCCAGTCGCGAATTTTAACTTCATAATCCTTTTCCAGTATGCACAGCCTAACGAAGATTACTCCTTTTATCAGAAAGGAGATATACTCCAAGTATAAACAAAAAATGAAAGAGACCAAATGAAAAAGAAAAGAAGAGTGCTATGTAGAATTATGAGCATTCTATCGAGTACACTATAATCTAATCAGGAAGATTATTA
>Ga0210025_1000563_pt1 | contig 46282 bp, 43 predicted proteins | sample CryGeyme20150102_FD_183989 | JGI IMG/M metagenome (GOLD analysis project Ga0210025, IMG submission 183989) | Groundwater microbial communities from Crystal Geyser aquifers in Utah, USA - Crystal Geyser metaG 2015-0102 (SPAdes) (version 2) | ecosystem: Environmental > Aquatic > Deep subsurface >... | reverse complement strand
GAACGCCAGCACCGCATAGACCGGCAGGCGGATCTGGCGGTAGACGGGGGGAAAGACCGTCTTGAGCCAACCGGTGACGCGGGCATAGCCCAGCGCCTGCGCGATGCGCAGGCTGGGGCCGGGCCGGGCCTGTGTCAGCGCTGCGAGCGTCATCAGCAGGAGGAACGGCACCTCTTTTGTCACCAGCCCCAGGATCAGGCTCAGCCCTGCCGGATCCTGAAGGATCAGCAGGTCAGGCGGGCGGTCCCAGCCGGTCGCCCAGGGCGAGAGCACCCGTGCGATCCAGCCCGAGGGCGCAATCAGAAAGGCAAGACCAAAGGCCGCCGCCGCGTGCGGCACCGACAGGAGCGGAGAGAGCAGCCGCTCGATCAGCCCGAAGGGCCGGGTGCCCGCCCAGCCCGCGCAGATCAGGATCACCAGCGCCAGCGACAGGGCAGTGGCGGCAAAGCCCACGCCAAGGCTGAGGGCCACGGCGCGCGGCAGGCCGGGCCAGTCAAACAGCGTCTGCCAGGGGGCAAGGCTGAGCGCGGTGCCGCCAAGCGCCGGCATGAGGCCCATGGACGGCGCAAGCGTGCCCGCAAGCCCCGCCAGCACCGGACCCAGCATCACGACGAGCGTGAGCGCGGGAGCCCAGGGCAGAAACCGCGCCCGCCGCGCGGGGTGCGCGGGCGCAGGCTCTGCTGTGGCGGCGGCGCGCATGGGCGGCGTTACTGGCCGACGCCGTAACGCGCCGTCCAGTCCTGTTCGAGTCGCACCATCCACGAGGGATGCGGTTCCGGCAGGGCCTGACCCAACTCTGCTGGCGCAAGGGTGGCGATGCCAAGCTCTATCGCGTCAAAGCGGGCGCGGTCCTCGGCACCCAGCTTGTCCATCGCCAGCACGGTGCCGCTGCCCCAGACGACCGGATCCTGCTTGCGCGCCTGTGCCTCTGGCGACATCAGGAAATTGGCCAGCACCAGCGCCCCCGCCTTGGCGTTGGCGTTGTAGGGAATCGCCACGAAGCTGGCATTGCCGATGGTGCCGCCGTCGAGCACATAGGTGCGCACGGTGTCGGGCAGTTCGTTGTTGGCAATCGCGTTCGACGGCTCGTTGGGGTTGAAGCTGAGCGCGAGGTCAATCTCGCCATCGGCCATGAGCTGAATGAGGCGCGGCCCCGATTGCGGATAGGCCGCACCGCTGCGCCAGAGATTGGGCGTGAGATCGTCGAGATAGGCCCAGAGCGGTGCCGTGGCGGTCTGATAGGTATCTTCATTCACCGGCTCGGTCAGCACGGAGGGGTCGGGCGCCAGGTCCATCACCGCCTGTTTCAAAAAGGTGGAACCGAGGAAATCGGGCGGTTGCGGATAGGCAAAGCGGCCCGGATTGGTGCGCGCCCAGTCGGCAAGGGCCTTGATCGACCGCGGCGGCGCGGTCAGGCGTGCGGTGTCGTGGTAAAAGATGATCTGCGCCATGCCCCAGGGTGCCTCCAGCCCCTCGGTGGACACGGTGAAATCGGCCGTCACCGCCGGTTTGCCCTCGACATCCACAAATTGCCAGTTGGGCAATTCCTCGGCCCATGGACCAAAGAGCAGGCCCTGCTCCTTCATCGCGGCGAAATTCTCGCCGTTGATCCAGATCAGATCGACAGCACCGCCGACATCCTTGCCCGCCGATTTCTCGGCAATGATGCGGCTGACGGCATCGGCGGTGTCCTTGAGTTTCACGTGTTCGACCGTGACCCCGAAGCGCTCTGCCACCTGCGCACCAGCCCAGGCGATGTAGTCATTGGTGGCGTTCGAGCCACCCCAGGCGTGCCAATAGACGGTCTGCCCCCTCGCGGTCTCGGTGACGGCCTGCCAGTCGCGCGGCTCTGGCAAAACCTCCTGCGCCGCGAGGGGGATTGCGAGGGGGATTGCGAGGGCCAAAGCAGCCAGCGACGTCAGTATCGGTCGGATCATCCGGATATCTCCCTGTTCGTGAATGATGTTACAGCAGATCGGCCAGCACGCTGAACTCTTTGTCAATATGGTCTGCAGTGTCGCTGTCGAGATAGTGATCGACCCGCCCCCGAACATGTTCGATCAGGGCGGCTTCGCTGTTGTCGGCTGCCCAGTCCTCTCCCTTGGGTTCGCTCTTGGCCCTTTCTCCCGAGAGCACCCGCCATTTGGCGCACCATGTCATCGACCAGAGCCACATGGCGCGGCGCAAAGGGACGATCCACGGGGCGAGCGCCGCGTGGTCCCCAGGGGGCAGGAGATCCAGCCACTGATGGCAGGCGGCGGCGGTTTCCTCAGGGTCAAGGATGGCGTGGCTCGCCACGTCCCAGGTGGTCGAGGTGTAGAGCGTGGCGTGCGCCAGATCGAGCGGCGGAGCGCTGTAGCGGGCCTTTTCGAGATCGACAAGGACGGCGCGGCCCGTGGTGTCGATCAGGAAATTGCCGGGGTGGGCGTCGAAGGAAATCAGCCGTTTGGGCGGGCGGCTGTCCTGCGTGGCCAGAAAGCGCAGGTCGGTCAGGTGCCGCTCAAGGATGGCGCGGGTTTCGGGCGCGATAGCGGCGGCGTCGAGATATGCCGCCTGTGCCTCGATCTCCTCCAGCAATCCGGCGAGAGGATCGGGCGGGTTCAGGAGCGGCGCGCGATCTTGCGCGTCGGGCAGCGGCAGGGCGTGGATCGCCGCGAGTGCCTTCATGATCGCGGACAGATCGCCCGGCAGGCGGGCGGGGCGGCCGACGATATCCTCGACGATGAGCCCGCCGCGCGGCAAGGCGTCGGAGGGGGGCAGCACGGCAAAGAGTTGTGGCGCATGGCCACTGACGCTGGCGCGGCTGAAACAGGCGGCCTGATAGGCGAGGTTTTCGGTCGGGGCGAGGCCCATCTGGCTCTGTTTGGGCAGGCGCACGATGCGTCCGGTTCCACACAGGCGGATATGGTCATGGGCAAGCCCGGTGTCGGGCATCACCTCCGGCGTGCCGGGATCGATCCCGGCCTCGTCAAGTGCGCGCAGGAGCGGTGCGATCAGGGTTGCGCGCCGGTCGGGTGGCGTGGGGCTCACTCTGCCGCCCGTCGGGTTGCCAGCCGCGCCGCACGCAGGCGTTGCAGTTCCGGGCCCAGAACCTTCGCAAAATAGCGGTCGCAGCCGATGCAGAGATTGCGATAGGGCGCGCCATCGCGGCGTGTGGTGCGTGATTCCTCAAGAAAACGATTGATGTCCCAACCCTGCGCCAAGCCCATGCGTTCGGGGTGGCCCATCGAGATCGCCTCGAGCGCCGGATGGCCTACCAGACTGTTCAAGATATCGTCCAGCCGCTCTTCGCACAGATTGCCCAACGGGGCGGCGGTCTTGAGGCAGCAGGGAAAGACATCGCCATTGGGGTCGATCGACACCTCCGATCCTGAATAGCCACGGTTGAGAAATCCCAGCCCGCCAGACCAGGCATTGCAGAAATTGTCCTTGATCGTCGCCTTCGACAGCGAATTCTCCCAAGCCCGCCCGCGCGGCCAGATCTTGCCGATCCAGGCGTCCTCGGTTGCACCGAAGAAGGAATAGACCGGCTGATCCTGCGTCTGTTCGTTCCAGTTCCGTTTGGTCGAGGCGAGCGCACTGTCGCGCATCCCTGCGGCCTCGAACATCGCGCGCAGATGGTCCTGCAAGGGCAGGCGCTTGTCACCCTCCATGCCGATATGAAAATCGTCCATCCCCGCGCAGGAGATCATCCACGCCCCGCGCGCCAGCAGGTCATCCACGATCTGCGGCGTCACCAGATCGCCGGTCGTCTGCACGATCACCCGCACGCCTTGCGCGCCATACTTGTCACGAATCGCCTCAAGTGCCGGATAGAGCACCTCTTGGCGAACCGGATCGACCAGCACCTCGCCGCCCGCAAGGATGATCCGGCTGGCCCGCCGCTGATATCCGCCAGGGGCCGTCTCGGAGGGGGCATCGAGATCAAGATAGCTGAGTTCATCGGGCAAGTTGGCGATGACCTTGGGAAATGTGGCCTTGGCCTCGTCCACGACCTTTTGCAATGCGCCGCGCACATAGGGGCGAAACCGTGTCTCGTAGCAATGTTTGCAGCGGCGGTGGCAGGCCCAGCTGAGGACGTAATAGAGGCTTTCCATGGCAGATGTGATCCCATTCGGCTTGCGGCTTGGCCTTGCATGCCCGAGGCAACCCATCGGGGAAAGGGGCGCGGGTCGGACTTCACAAGATTGTCAGTCAGTCTGGCAGGGATCGCAGATTGACGGAAGGCCGTATGATCGCAGCCGCGCCTGCCAATTCAAAGCTGCGCAGGCGCGCGTGAGGAGATATGCGGAACTGATCAAGGGGAAAGGTGAGAGGCTGGACAACGACCCAAGCGGGGCTCGTTACGGCTGCTTCCTTCCGGACCTGACCGGGTTGGCGAGGTGCCTGCCCGCGCCAACCTCTCGCGACGAGATATAGGCTCGGCTGTCAGGATTCGCAAGAGTCAGTGTCTGGCAAGAAGTCTTGCGGTTGGGCCATCAGGGGCAGCGTCAGGCGCAATCTTGCAAAACCCATCTTGCTGTCGCCAAGATCGGTTGCGCCGAGGTCTGTGATGTCCGAGGGGTAGGCGCGGACACCGGGGCCGGTTTCGATCATGACCACCGTTCGTGCCATCGGAGCAAACGACCATGTGGCGCGGGCCTTCGGGACGAGTGTGCCGCGCTGTGTGACATAATCGGCGACCAGATCGCGGACCGGGCGCGAGTCAAGGTGGATCAGCGCGGTCTCTGCCAGCGCCGCAAAGGGTCCGCCTCCCCAGGCCCGGTAGCTGTTGGTTGCGATCACGAAGCGGTCGCCATCGGCTATGGGATGTCCGGCATGGCAGAGGCTGCGGATGCGGCGCGCGGACGGATCGAGGAGGTGTCCGTCAAGATCGAAGCGCGCCGGTTGCGTCAGGTCGATGGTATAGCTGAGCCCGTCGATGACGTCGAAATCATGCCCCGGAACGCCGGGATCGAGGAGCATCTGGCAAGCGGCACCGGGGGTGATGCGATGAAAGCAGATCACGGCGCGTTCGAGCCAGTCGTGCAGCTGCTCACCGGTGACGATCAGGCCGCAGAGCGTGTTCGGAAAACCGTAGAGATCGGTGATGTTGCGCAGACGCAACGGGCCTTCGGGGATGTCCGTATAGTGCCCGGGTCCGCCGCGGCCCCCGGTCTTGAACGGGGCGGACGCTGACAGAAGCGGCAGAGCGGCATATTGTGTCCCGGCGAGGGCCTTGGCCAGCGCCCTGCGCTGGGCGTCGTTTACAAGTTGTGTGCCCGGGTCATTGCGGGCCTGCGCAAGGTAGCTGTGGAGGGGCGCTGTGACGTGACCCAGAACCCGGTCGGTGACGCGTAGGGTATGGACATGAGCGGCACTCAGGGCGCGCACTAGGCGTTGATCTGGTGGCGTCCCGGCCGTGGGTATCAGGCGGGCCTGATGGCCGATGACCTGCCATTTGCCCTCTGTCCGAGAGAGCGTCAGATCGAGTTGACCCAGATGCGAGCCGGCAAAACCCGCCTTGATGCAGGGCATGCCGTGCAGCGTGGCGCGGGCGATATCGGCCCCCGGCGTCGCGGCATGTTCGGGATCGGGAAAGCGTTTGTGGCTGTGCCCGGCGAGGATCGCGTCGATCCCCGGCAGGCGCGCCAATGCTCGGGTCGCATTCTCCATCATCGGGTGATCGGGGCCGGGATCGATGCCACTATGCGCCATGACGATCACCAGATCCGCCCCGGCCGCGCGAACCACCGGAAGCCAGGCACGGGCGGTCTCGACCATGTCGCGGGTGCTCAGGCGGCCACTCAGATGGGCGTGATCCCAGGACATGATCTGAGGCGGCAAGAGGCCGAGAAGGCCGATGCGCAGGACGTGCCATCGGCCGGTTGTATCGCGCATTCGACGCGACAGGATCAGATAGGGTGGCAGCAGTGTCTGGTCCTGATCGGGCTGCTCTCCCGGATGCAGGATTGCATTGGCGCAGGTCAGGGGAAAGCGGGCCTGCACGAGCGCCCGGTGCAACCCGTCCAACCCGAAGTTGAACTCGTGATTGCCCAGCGTGGCGGCGTCATAGCCCATCAGGTTCATGGCGCGCAGCACCGGGTTCCGACCGCGCCAGCCCTGTCCGGGCAGCGGCGTCAGATCGCTCAGAGGGGTGCCTTGCAGAAAATCGCCAGTGTCGAGCAGCAGGCAGTTTTCGTGCCCGGCGTCGGTGCGGGCCTGCGTGACAAGGCTGGCGATCCGGGCCAGCCCGCCGCTATGGTTGGCGGTATTGGCGTGATAGTCGAAGGGCAGGATATGACCGTGGACATCGGTGGTCTGGAGCACGCGCAGCCGGAGTGTCTCTGGCGGACCCGGTTCCGGAGCGGGGGAAATGGGAAAAGCGGTCAAATCTGCAACGCCTGTTCACCTGGCATCAGCGTCCAGGGGTTACGAAGGGGTCAGTCGAGCCACTCTTTACGGTCACGTTCACACATCACCTGCGTCAAGGTCTCATAAGCGCGCGCTGCGGTCAATATACCATAGGTTGTGCGTTTCTGCCGGGATGCGGGGTGGAATGCCTCTTGCGTTCCGTGGCGTCGGGATGTGTATCGACACCACAAAGGTAACGGAGCACGTGATGCGGCAGGCAGAGGAAGTGACATTTGGTGGATCGGGTCTCGATCGGGCGGATGATCTGCGGGGGGATGCCACGGCCATTGCGGCGGCGGTGGCTGCGGGGCGGGCGCAGGGTCTGGTGCTGTGGCGCGGCAAACCGCTGGTCGCGGGTGGCACCTTTGACCGGCTGATCCGGTTGGCCCCCGACCATCCAGTGGTGTCTCGCTATCATGTGCCAGCGATTCTCTTGGGGCGCGACGAAAGCGGCGAGCTCGTCCTTGCCTATGACATCTCGGCCTGGGTCCCGCCAGGGCTGGATCCCGAGCAACTCGACAGTTTTCTCGATGCCTCCGAGCAGGTCCATCCCGATCTGCCCGAGGGGGCGGTCTTTGCCGAGTTGCGCCGCGTCATGACGCATCTCGATGCCCGCGACGCGGAACTGGCGGCCACCGCCAAGGCGATCTATGGCTGGCATCTTTCGCATCGCTATTGCGCACGCTGCGGCAAGGAAAGCCGGATGATTCGCGCCGGCTGGCAGCGCAGTTGCAATCATTGCGGGGCGCAGCATTTCCCACGCACCGATCCTGTGGTGATCATGCTGATCACGCGCGGCAATGCGGTGCTGATGGGCCGTTCGCCGGGCTGGCCCGTGGGGATGTATTCGCTGCTCGCGGGTTTTGTCGAGCCGGGCGAGACTGTTGAGGCCGCGGTGCGCCGCGAGGTCTGGGAAGAGGCGGGCATCCGGGTGGGGCAGGTTGAATACCTCGCCAGCCAGCCCTGGCCGTTTCCCGCGTCGCTGATGCTGGGCTGTCGCGGAGTCGCGCTGAGCGAGGCAATCACGATGGATCCGAAGGAAATCGAGGATGCCCGCTGGATGAGCCGTGAGGAGATCCTTCAGACCTTTGCCGGAGATCATCCCACCATCCTGCCCGCGCGCAAGGGCGCGATTGCGCATTTCCTGCTCCGAATGTGGCTTGCCGACCGCCTGGATTGAGGCAAGACTGAGATGTCAGAACCACGACGAAAGGGCATCATCGGCAATGCGGTTCACCAGCAGGGAAGATATCGAGGTCCCGATTGATCATGTTTTTGCCGAAATCTCCGATTTTATGAAGTTCGAGCGCGCGGCGTTGCGTCGGGGAGCGGAGATCCGGCGCACGCGCGAACGCGCCACGCCCGGTATCGGGATGGGGTGGCATGCCCGGTTCACGTTGCGCGGCAAGCCGCGGGAGGTCGATACCGAAGTAACCGCATACGATCCCCCAAACGGATTTGCGATTGCCGCGCGTTCGGCGGCGTTTGGCGGGCAGATTGGCGTTGATCTGGTCGCGCTGTCGCGCGGGCGCACACGGATGACGGTCGAATTGGTGATCAAGCCGCAAACCCTCTCGGCGCGTTTGCTGGTGCAATCGCTGAAGCTGGCGCGTGGCAACCTGACCAAGCGATTCAGAAAGCGCATCGCTGATTTTGCCGCGAAGGTTGAAGATGGTTACACGAGCAAGGTTTGATCCGGCCCATCGCAATCGGCCCTGACCGGATCGGAATTGCGACGGTCTGGGTTCAGTTGCTCAGCCAGATGTCCGGTTATGCCGGGTGATCGGTGTGATCCTCGGCGGGGTCATTCTTTCCCGTAGCGCCGCGGGTCGGCGGGATAAACACCGAGGATGGTGATATCGGATGTGAAATAGTCGAGCTCATCAAGGGCACGGGCGACGGCGGCATCCTCGGGATGGCCTTCGATATCGGCGTAGAACTGCACCACGCTGAAATTGCCGCCGACCATATAGCTCTCAAGCTTGGTCAGGTTGACGCCATTGGTGGCAAATCCGCCCAACGCCTTGTAGAGTCCCGCCGGGATCGAGCGCAGGCGAAAGACCAGCGTGGTCATCATCCCGTCGTTGCCACGGCGCGTAAAATCGGGCTCGCGCGCCATCACCAGGAACCGCGTGGTGTTGGTGCTCTGATCCTCGATATGCCGCGCCAGCACATCGAGGCCATAGATTTCGCCCGCGAGTTCGCTGGCTAGCGCCGCCATTTCGGGCTGACCGGCCTCGGCCACATGGCGGGCAGAGCCGGCGGTGTCGGCGCCGGTGATGCGGCGGATGCCGTGGCGTTCGAGAAAGGCGCGGCACTGGCCCAGAAGCATGGTGTGGCTCATCGCGCTCTCGATCTGATCGAGCCGCACGCCGGGCAGGGCCAGAAGGTTGATATGCACCCGCACGAAGGCCTCTGCCACGATATGCAGGCCGGATTCCGGCAGAAGATGGTGAATGTCGGCGACGCGCCCGAAAGTGGAGTTCTCGACCGGCAGCATGGCGAGACCGGCCGCGCTGTCGCGCACCGCGGCAATCGCATCCTCGAAGGTCCGGCAGGGCAGCGCCTCCATCGCGGGGTAGGTCTCAACGCAGGCCTGATGCGAATAGGCGCCCGGTTCTCCCTGAAAGGCGATACGATTGATCATTCGATTTTCCGCAAGTTCTGGCCCGGTCGGGCGTTTGGTCGCGCAAACTACACCTTGCGCGGCGGTAGGGGAAGCGGATAGATACGCGGCCAATGACGGATCAAATGGAAACGGGCCGATGTTCGATACAATGACACTGACAAAGACCGCTGGCGCCCTCTGCGGCGCGCTTTTGGTGTTCCTTCTGGGCAACATGGCGGCGGGCGCGATCTTCTCGATGGGCGGCGGGCATGGCGCGGAACATGCTCAGGGTTATGTGGTTGATACCGGTGCAGGGGAAGCCGAAGAGGCCCCTGCGGACGCAGGCCCAAGTCTTGCGGAACGGATGGCCGCCGCTGATCCCGCGAATGGCGAAAAGCTGTTTCGCAACTGCGCTGCCTGTCATGCGGTGGTCGAGGGCGAGAACAAGGTTGGCCCCTATCTCTATGGTGTCGTTGGCCGGGCGGTTGGCTCGGTTGCGACCTATGGCTCGTATTCCGGGGCGCTGACAGCGGTGGCCGAGGTCTGGACGCCGGTCGAACTCTATGCTTTTCTGGAAAACCCCAAAGGCTATGCTCCTGGCACGGCGATGGGCTATGCTGGTTTGCGCAAATCCGAGGATCGCGCCGACCTGATTGCCTATCTTGATCAGACCGATGGCACGACATTCGCGATGCCGCTCGAAGAGGCGGCAGTGCAAGCGGCCCCGGCTGAAGAAACAGCAGACGAAACCGTGGCGGCGGATGCGGCTGTTGAAGAACCGGCTGCCGAGGTAGCTGCTGCCGCGCCTGCGGTTGAGGATGTCGCTGCGGCAGAGCCGGTCGCAGAGGAAGTGGTCACAGAACAGCCGGCTGCTGAAGAACCCGCCGCTGCCGAACCCGCACCTGCGGCTGCGGCTGCTGCATCGGGTTTTACCGCGATGGTTGCCGCGGCCGATCCGGCGGCGGGCGAGAAGATTTTCCGTCGCTGTGCGGCCTGTCACAAGGTCGAGGATGGCAAGAACGGCGCCGGGCCGCATCTCTTTGGTGTGGTGGGTCGGGATATCGCCAGCGTCGAGGGCTTCAACTATTCCGATGCGCTCAAGGGGCTTGAGGGCACTTGGGACGTCGAGAGGCTGAACGGCTGGATCGAGAATCCGCGCGCCTTTCTGCCGGGAAACAAGATGGGCTTTCCCGGCCTCAAGGAAGAACAGGACCGAGCCAATGTGATCGGCTATCTGCAAAGCGTCGGCAACTGAACCGCAGCTCAGACGAACAGGGCCGCTGCCCGGCGCGGGTGGCGGCCTTTTTCGTGGGCGGGCCGCAGCATCGGCGCTTGAACAACGCGGCCCCCCTCCTTAGCTTGCCAGAAACAGCACAGGCGTCGGATGGCAGGCGCGGCAGGAGGGTATCGAGATGACCGGACAAATGAGCCCGGCCAAGGTGTGGGTGTCACGCGGCGCTGCGTTCTGGCCTGCTGTGGCGGCATGGATGGGATTGGCGATCGCCGTGCTCAGCGCGCAAGCGGCACTGGCCGAGGACAAGGTGATCACCTCGCACGGTTATTCGTATTTCGGCGATCTCAAGTATCCGGCGGATTACCCTCATTTCGACTATGTGAACCCTGACGCGCCGAAGGGCGGCGAAATCGCGCTCTATGCCCCCGGCACCTTCGATTCGATGAACCCCTATGCGCGCAAGGGCCGCGCCGGGCGGCTGTCGTGGATGGTTTATGAGAGTCTGCTCGGGGGCTCGGAGGCCACCGGCGAGCCGCTGCCGGGGGATCGCTATAACGAGGGCTATGGTCTCTTGGCCGAAAGCCTCGAATATGACGCCGGCAAGACCTGGGTGATCTTTCATATGCGGCCCGAGGCGCGGTTTGCAGATGGCACGCCGGTGACGGCGCAGGATGTGGTGTTTTCGCACAATCTCTTTCTCGAACAGGGGCTGAAATCCTATGCCGAGGCGGTCAAGCGGCGGGTGCTGAGCGCCGAGGCGCTCGACGATCACACGGTGAAATTCACCTTTGCCGAGGGCATCTCGCGCCGGTCGCTGATTGATCAAGTCGGCGGCACGCCGGTCTTTCCGCGCAAGTGGTATGAGGAGACGGGTGCGCGGCTGGATGAGCCACGGCTGGAGGCGGCACCGGGATCGGGTCCCTATCAGGTCAAGAGCTATGACGTGAACCGCAATATCGTCTACGCGCGCAACCCCGATTACTGGGGCTGGCATCTGCCGATCAACAAGGGGCGGCATAATTTCGATACGATCCGCATCGAGTATTTCGCCGATGACAACGCCGCCTTCGAGGCGTTCAAGGCGGGTATCTATACGTTTCGTCCCGAGGGCAATTCCAAGACCTGGGCCACCGGATATGACTTTCCGGCGGTGGAGAAGGGCCATGTGGTGAAGGCCGAACTGCCAGACGGGTTGCCGCCGACGCCTTCGGGATTCGTCTTCAACCTTGGTCGGGAGGTCTTGAAGGACAAGCGGGTGCGGCAGGCGATCGCGCTTGGCTTCAATTTCGAATGGACCAACGCCTCGCTGCAATATGGCCTGTTCCGGCAGCTGCATTCCTTTGTGCAGGACACCCCGCTCGAGGCCAAGGGCGTGCCCGAGGGGGCAGAACTGGAACTGCTCCAATCGCTCGGTGATCTGGTGCCGGAGGAGATGCTCACCGCGCCGGCGGTGCGGGCGCACGAATCGAATGGCGCGCGGCTCAATGACCGGCGCAATCTGCGGGCGGCGATGAAGCTTCTGGATGAGGCGGGCTGGGCCGTGGGCAGTGACGGCAAGCGGCGCAATGCAGCCGGAGAGGTTCTCAAGATCGAGATCCCGATTTCCGCCTCCGGTTCGGCCACGATGTCGGCGGTGGTCGAGAGTTTCGTGAGCAATCTGCAACTGATGGGGATCGACGCGAAATTCGACAAGATCGACGCGGCGCAATACACCGCCCGCGAGCGGGACCGCGATTACGACATCATCTTTGACAGCTACGTTGCCTTTCTCGAGGCGGGCACCGGCCTGCATCAGCGCTATGGCTCCAAGGAGGCGGCGTTCAGCCTGTTCAACCCGGCCGGCCTTGCAAGCCCGATGGTCGATGCAATCATCGACCGTGCGCTCGAATCGAGCACGACCGAGGAGCAGAACGTCGCGCTGACAGCCCTCGACCGGGCGCTGCGCTATGAATTCTTCATGATCCCGACCTGGTATCTGGACAAGAGCTGGGTCGCGTATTGGGACATGTATGGCCATCCTGATCCGTTGCCGCCCTATGCCACCGGGGTGCTCGATTTCTGGTGGTATGACGCGGAAAGGGCCGCCGCGCTCAAGGCTGCGGGCGCACTGTGATCGGGGAGAGCCTCTGACATGGGCGCCTATATCCTGCGGCGGCTGCTGCTGATCATTCCCACGCTTTTCGGGATCATGGTGATCAATTTCGCACTGGTGCAATTCGTGCCCGGTGGTCCGGTCGAGCAGATGATCGCCAACATGCAGGGACAGGGCAATGTGTTCGAGAGCTTTGCCGGTGCGGGCTCTGATACCGGGCAGGATCTGGTGGGCACGGCGGGCGGCAGTGACGCCTATCTTGGCGCGCGCGGCCTGCCGCCGGAACTGATCAAGGAACTGGAAGAGCAATTCGGCCTCGACAAGCCCCCCGTGGAGCGGTTTTTCAACATGATGTGGAACTACCTGCGGCTCGATTTCGGTGAAAGCTACTTTCGCAAGATCGAGGTGCTGGATCTGGTGCTGGAAAAGATGCCGGTCTCGATCACGCTGGGCCTGTGGTCCACGCTGATTGCCTATATCGTGTCGATCCCTCTGGGCGTGGCCAAGGCGGTGCGCGACGGGACGCGGTTCGATACCTGGACCTCCGGCGTGATCATCGTGGCCTATGCGATCCCGGCCTTTCTCTTTGCGATCCTGCTGCTGGTGCTCTTTGCGGGGGGCAGTTACTTTCAGATCTTTCCGCTCAGAGGGCTGACCTCCGACACTTTCGATCAGCTGAGCGTGCTGGGCAAGATCGCCGATTACCTCTGGCATATCGCGCTGCCAGTCATTGCCTCGACGATCTCGGCCTTCGCCACGCTGACGCTTCTGACCAAGAACAGCTTTCTCGACGAGGTCAAGAAGCAGTATGTGATGACGGCGCGCGCCAAGGGGCTGTCGGAACGCCGCGTGCTCTATGGCCATGTGTTCCGCAACGCCATGCTGATCGTGATCGCGGGTTTTCCGGCGGTGTTCGTGGGGGTGTTCTTTGGCGGCTCGGTGCTGATCGAGACGATCTTCTCGCTTGACGGGCTGGGGCGGCTCGGGTTCGAGGCGGCGGTCGGGCGCGACTATCCGGTGATGTTCGGCACGCTGTTCCTGTTCGGACTCATCGGTCTGGTGGTCGGCATCCTGAGTGATCTCATGTATGTTCTGGTCGATCCGCGCATCGATTTTGAAAAGCGGGAGGGCTGAGGATGGTGCCCGAGACAGGGGGGCGCTGCCCCCGTCGCGCCTGTGGCGCGACTCCCCCGGGATATTTCAGGCCAGAAGAAGGGGGGGGCGTCGTGATCCGCCTCTCGCCGCTCAATCAGCGCCGCTGGCGAAATTTCCGGCGCAATGGAAGGGCGTTCTGGTCGTTGATCCTCTTTGCGGTGGTGTTTACCGTCACGCTCTTTGCCGAGTTCGTGGCCAATGACAAGCCGATCCTGGTGCAGTATCGCGGCGCGTATTACATGCCGATCTTTCGCTTTTATCCCGAGACCGCCTTTGGCGGCGATTTCGAGACCGAGGCGATCTATCGCGACCCCGAGGTGCGCTGCCTGATCGCGACCGGTGGGCTGGAGGCCTGTTTCGATGATCCCGAGGGCGTGATGGCTGAGGCGGCTGGTGGCACGGTGGGGGGCGCGGTGATCGACAAGGGATGGGCGATCTGGCCGCCCATTCCCTATAGCTACAACACGACCGTCGATCGGCCCGGCGCAGCCCCTCTGCCGCCCAATGCGCAGAACTGGCTGGGCACCGATGACACCAAGCGCGATGTGCTGGCGCGGGTGATCTACGGCTTTCGGTTGTCGGTGCTGTTCACGTTGATCGTGACGGCGCTGTCGTCGGTGGTGGGCATTGCGGCGGGGGCGGTGCAGGGCTATTTTGGCGGTCGGACGGATCTGATCTTCCAGCGGATCATCGAGATCTGGTCCTCGACCCCGCAGCTATATGTGATCATCATCCTCTTTGCGATCCTGCCGCGCAGTTTCTGGCTGCTCGTCGTGATTACCGTGCTGTTCGGCTGGATGGCCCTGGTGGGGGTGGTGCGGGCGGAATTCCTGCGGGCGCGCAATCTCGAATATGTGCGCGCGGCCAAGGCGCTGGGGGTCTCGAACCTCACCATCATGTTCCGTCACATGCTGCCCAATGCGATGGTGGCGACGCTGACGATGCTGCCTTTCGTGATCACCGGTGCAATCTCGCTTCTGGCGGGGCTGGATTTCCTCGGCTTCGGTCTGCCGTCCTCGGCGCCGTCGCTTGGCGAATTGACCTTGCAGGCCAAGCAGAACCTGCAAGCGCCCTGGCTGGCCTTCACCGCGTTTTTTGCCTTTGCCATCATGCTGTCGCTGCTCGTTTTCATCTTCGAGGGGGTGCGCGATGCGTTTGATCCCAGAAAGACCTTTGAATGAGCGTGCTCGAGGTCAGGGATCTGCGCATCGGTTTCCGGCAGGACGGGCAGATCATTCCCGCCGTGCGCGGCGTGTCGTTCAGCGTGGAGCGGGGCGAGACCGTGGCGCTGGTGGGCGAGTCCGGCTCTGGCAAGTCGGTGACGGCGCTCTCGACCGTGTCGCTGCTGGGATCATCGGCAGAGGTCACGGGCTCTGTGCGCTATGACGGGCAGGAGATGATTGGCGCCGACGAGCGGCGGCTGCGCAAGGTGCGGGGCAACGATATCAGCTTTATCTTTCAGGAGCCGATGACGAGCCTCAACCCGCTGCACACGCTGGAAAAGCAGTTGCGCGAGAGCCTTGAGCTGCATCAGGGGCTGACCGGAGAGGTGGCACGGCGGCGGATCGTGCAACTCTTGGAGCGGGTGGGCATTCGCGAGGCGGCAAGCCGTCTGGGGGCCTATCCGCATCAACTCTCGGGCGGTCAGCGGCAGCGGGTGATGATCGCCATGGCGCTCGCCAACAAGCCCGATATCCTGATCGCCGATGAACCGACGACGGCGCTCGACGTGACGATTCAGGCGCAGATCCTCGAACTGCTGGCCGAGTTGAAGCGCGAGGAGGGGATGGGCCTTCTCTTCATCACGCATGATCTGGGAATCGTGCAGCGCATCGCCGACCGGGTCTGCGTCATGAAGGCGGGCGAGATCGTCGAGACGGGGCCGGTGGCAGAGGTCTTTGCCGCGCCTCGGCATGACTATACGCGCAAGCTTCTGGGGGCGCGGGCGGTGGGCCTGCCTGCGCCGGTGCCGGAGGGGGCGCAGGTGGTGGCCGAGACGCAAGGATTGCGTGTCTGGTTTCCCATTCAGAAGGGCTTTCTCAAGCGCACCGTGGGTCATGTGAAGGCGGTCAATGACGCCACGCTTCTGGTGCGCGCGGGGGAAACGCTGGGGATCGTCGGCGAGTCCGGGTCTGGCAAGACCACGCTGGCGCTCGCGATCATGCGGTTGATTGCGTCAAGGGGAACGATCAGGTTTGGCGGCGAGGATGTGCAGGGCTGGTCCACGCGGGAATTGCGTCACCGGCGGGCCGAGATGCAGATCGTCTTTCAGGATCCCTATGGCAGCCTCTCGCCGCGGATGACGGCGGCGCAGATCATCGCCGAGGGGCTGGGTGTACATGGCAATCCCGGCGGGCGGCCCGAGCGCGATCTGGTGGCCGAGGTGATGGGGGAGGTGGGTCTCGATCCGGCGATGATGGACCGCTATCCGCATGAATTCTCGGGCGGGCAGCGGCAACGCATTGCCATTGCCCGCGCCATGATCTTGCGTCCGAAACTGGTGGTTCTCGACGAGCCGACAAGCGCGCTCGACATGACGGTGCAGGTGCAGATCGTCGATCTCCTGCGCGATTTGCAGGTGAAATACGGGCTGGCCTATCTCTTCATCAGCCACGATCTGCATGTGGTGCGAGCGATGAGCCACCGGATGATCGTGATGAAGGACGGCGATGTGGTCGAGGCGGGCGAGGCCGAGGCCCTCTTTACCGCGCCGCAGACGGACTATGCGCGCACCCTGCTGGCGGCGGCACTGGAAGGGCGGCCGGGGGCGTGAGGGCTCAGATGGCCGAACTATGCCCCTGTTCGTTCATCTCGTAGGTATCGAACTGGCGTGCGATCATCCGGGTCAGGGGGCGTACCTCATGCGGGATTGACAGACCGGTGTCGTCAAGATGCAGGTTGCCCTGATAGGCGCGCTCGACCTCTGCGAGCATCTGCTGAAGCGCCGCGCTGGTGATGTCGAAATCGCGGGTGATCTCAGCCGCATCGATGTGAAAATCGCACATGAGCATTTCGATCAGTCGCGCACGCAGCTTGTCCTCGGGTGAGAATACATGCCCCCGCGCGGTCGAGAATCGGCCCTCGCGGATGGCACCGGTATGGGCGCCGGTGGCAGAGGTGTTCTGGGCATAGCCTTGCGGAAAGCGCGAGATCGAGGAGGCTCCGATGCCGATCAGCACCTCTGCGGTGTCGTCGGTATAGCCCTGGAAATTGCGGCGCAGGCGACCGGTCCGTTGCGCTACGCTGAGGCCGTCCTCTCTGGCGGCAAAGTGGTCGATGCCGATTTCCTCGTAGCCGTCCCAGAGAAAAAGGCGGCGCGCGGTGTCAAACAATCCAAGGCGTTCCTGCGGGGTGGGCAGGGCATCGGAGGGGATCAGTTGCTGGCGCTTGGCCATCCAGGGCACATGCGCATAGCCGTAAAGCGCCACCCGGTCGGGGCTGAGCGACAGAAGTTTCTGAACGCTCTCGGTGATTCGCGGCTTGTTCTGGTGCGGCAGGCCATAGAGAATATCGGCATTGAGGCTGGCCACGCCCCGCGCGCGGATCTCGTCGGCGGCCCAGCGGGTGATGTCATAGCCCTGAAGGCGACCGATGCTCTTCTGGATGTCGTCGTCGAAATCCTGCACTCCGATCGAGGCACGATTCATGCCCGCTCGGGCCAGCGCATCAAGGCGGGGGCCGTCGATCTCGTTGGGGTCGATTTCGACCGAGAATTCGGTGGTCTCGCTGAAAGGCGCGATGTCGCGGATGGCGCCCACAAGCTCGTCGATCATGCCGGGTTGCAAGAGCGTTGGCGTGCCGCCGCCCCAATGCAGCCGGGACAGACGCACACCGCGCGGCAGATGCCTGCCCAGCATGGCAATCTCGGTCTTGAGCGTTTCGAGATAGGCGATGACAGGCGCATCGGTCTGCGTCCCTTGTGTGCGGCAGGCGCAGAACCAGCACAGGCGGCGACAAAATGGAACATGCAGATATAGAGATATCTCTGCACCCTCTGGTATCGCCTTGATCCAACTGCTAAACTGATCCGGTCCAACCGAGCGATCAAAATGCGGCGCGGTCGGGTAGCTGGTGTAGCGTGGCACTTTGGCGTCAAAGAGGCCAAGTTTACCGAGTTGAGTTTGAGTATCCATGTGCCTACGGTAAGACTCATCGCAGGTTTCAATCCTTGACCCAGATCAAATTCATGGAAAGTTGCCAGATTGATGCTGAAGGAAAGCACGGTAGATATCCCGCACGACTGTGGCGATTGCCCGATCCGTCATCGCGCCGTCTGTGCGCGCTGTGAGTCGGACGAACTCGAGCAACTGGACCAGATCAAGTATTATCGGTCTTTCGAGGCTGGGCAGACGCTGATCTGGGCGGGCGACAAGATGGATTTCGTGGGCTCTGTCGTCTCGGGCATCGCCACGCTGACGCAGACCATGGAGGACGGGCGCACCCAGATGGTCGGCCTGCTCTTGCCCAGCGATTTTGTCGGCCGTCCGGGGCGCGACAGCGCTGCCTATGACGTGCAGGCCGTGACCGATATCGTGATGTGCTGTTTCCGCAAGAAGCCCTTTGAGGACATGATGATTCGCACGCCGCACATCGCGCAGCGGCTGCTGGAAATGACCCTCGACGAGTTGGATGCGGCGCGCGAATGGATGCTGGTGCTGGGACGCAAGACCGCCCGCGAGAAAATTGCCTCGCTGCTGGCGATCATCGCGCGGCGCGATGCGGTGCTGAACATGACCAAAAAGCGCGGTCCTTTGGTGTTCGATCTGCCGCTGACGCGAGAGGCAATGGCGGACTATCTGGGCCTGACGCTGGAGACGGTGAGCCGTCAGATTTCGGCACTGAAGAACGATGGAATCATTTCACTGGAAGGCAAGCGCCGGGTCACGGTGCCCGATTTCAACCGCCTTCTGGAAGAAGCGGCCGATGACAGCGACGGCGGGATGCTGGTCTGACGCCGCACCCCGTCTCTTTGCCTCATCGACACCCCCCAAACGCCGTCCTGGGCGTGACCCATGTTGAGCTTGGCGCTCACTCCCGCATGACGCGCTCGATCAATGCGCCATCAGCACCGGCACCCGCGCATGTTCCAGCATGTAGCGGGTCGCGCCGCCAAAGATCGCCTCACGAAAGCGCGAATGGCCATAGGCCCCCATCACCACCATGTCGGCATCCATGTCGCCGACATGGCGCAAGAGCACGTCCGAGATGCGCGGCAGCGTCTTGGAGAGCACGTCGATCTCGACCTTTATGCCATGGCGCGCGATGTATTGCGACACGAGCCCGCCCGGATCGGAGCGGTTGGGCCCATGCGTGGGGGGATCAATCACCACCACATGCACGGTCTCAGCGGTCTTGAGCAACGGCAGCGCGGCGCGCACCGCATCAAGTGCTTCGTTGCTTTCGTTCCAGCCGATCAGGATCCGCGCCGGACGCGGCACCGGCTTTGCCCCTGATGGGATCACAAAGGCAGGCGTGTTGCCCTCGAAGAGTGAGGCCTCTGTCACCGGTTCGAGTTCGGCGCCGCGCCCCTCGCCATAGGGTTGCGGCAAGATGACCAGATCGGAGAATCGTGCCCGGGCTGCGACATGGCGTCCAAGATCGGCGAGCTGGGCAACCCCGCCCTCACAGCTCCAGCGCAAGGTCGTTTTTGACAGGATGTCACGGACCCGTGCCTCGATCTCTGTCGCTTCTTCTTGCGCGCGAGCGATGGTTTCCTGAAGCACGATGGCGCTGGCCCCGGCGTAGTAATAGCCTGCCTGACTACGATCCACGCCGAGACAGAGCACTTCGAGATGAGCGTCATAGCTGCGGGCCGCCGCCATCGCGTGGTTCAGGGTTTCGTCGACAAGAACTTCATCGGTGAGTACGGAAAACAGACTTTTGTAGGTCATGTCGCATTCCTTTTCCGGGTGTGTCATGAATAAACTCTATCGCAGCTCGATTTTGACTGCCTTGATGCTGATCAATCCGTGGATTGTCTTGTTTTGACACAGATCAAGGATAGTTGCTCTCGTTGCTAGCATTACAGCCGAAGTCTAGACGCACCTGCGGGGTTGGATCGAATCGCGCAGTAAGAGACGAAGGGACGCAAAATGACGAATTACATCAAGTTGACCGTACTTGGCGTGATCACGCTGCTCGCGCTGATTGCAGCCAATTACGCGCGCGATCTTGCCTATCTGGTGAATGCGCTGACGGTAGCGATTGCGGCTGGTGGTCTGTTTTTGTGGGTTCTGCGCCACACGGATGAACCTGCTGTCAAGGGCGACCTGTCAGGGCAATATATGGACGGCGTGGTGCGCGCCGGGGTGATTGCCACCTCGCTCTGGGGCGTGGTGGGCTTTCTCGCGGGCACGTTCATCGCCTTTCAGCTTGCCTTTCCGCAGCTCAATTTCGAATGGGCGCAGGGCTATGCGAATTTCGGGCGACTCAGACCGCTGCACACCTCTGCGGTGATCTTCGCCTTTGGCGGCAACGCCCTGATCGCCACGTCCTTCTACGTGGTGCAGCGTACGAGCGCGGCGCGGCTCTGGGGCGGCAACCTCGCCTGGTTCGTGTTCTGGGGCTATCAGCTTGTGATCGTGCTGGCCGCGACCGGCTATCTGCTGGGAGCGACGCAGTCCAAGGAATATGCCGAGCCGGAATGGTATGTGGACTGGTGGCTGACCGTGGTCTGGCTGGCCTATCTGGCGGTGTTCCTCGGCACCATCGTCAAGCGCCGCGAGCCGCATATCTATGTGGCCAACTGGTTCTACCTCGCGTTCATCATCACCGTGGCGATGCTGCATGTGGTCAACAACCTCTCGATCCCGGTCTCGGTTTTTGGCTCGAAATCGGTGCAGGTCTTCTCGGGCGTGCAGGATGCGATGGTGCAATGGTGGTATGGCCACAACGCCGTGGGCTTTTTCCTGACCGCAGGTTTTCTGGGCATGATGTACTACTTCGTGCCGAAACAGGCGGAGCGGCCGATCTACAGCTATAAACTTTCGATCATCCACTTCTGGGCGCTGATTTTCATCTATATCTGGGCGGGTCCGCACCATCTGCATTATACGGCGCTGCCCGACTGGGCGACGACGCTGGGGATGGTGTTCTCGATCATCCTCTGGATGCCCTCCTGGGGCGGCATGATCAACGGCCTGATGACGCTGTCGGGCGCCTGGGACAAGCTGCGCACCGATCCGATCATCCGGATGATGGTGATCTCGATCGGCTTTTACGGCATGTCCACCTTTGAGGGGCCGATGATGTCGATCCGTGCGGTCAACTCCTTGTCGCATTACACCGACTGGACGATCGGGCATGTGCATTCCGGTGCGCTTGGCTGGAACGGCATGATCACCTTTGGCGCGCTCTACTTCCTCGTGCCGCGTCTGTGGAACCGCGAGCGGATCTATAGCCTGAGCATGGTCAGCTGGCACTTCTGGCTGGCGACCATCGGGATCATTCTCTACGCCTCGGCGATGTGGGTGACGGGGATCATGGAAGGGCTGATGTGGCGTGAGGTGGATGCCAACGGCTTCCTCGTCAACTCCTTTGCCGACACCGTGGCCGCCAAGTTCCCGATGTATGTGGTGCGTGGTCTGGGGGGGGGCCTGTATCTCTCCGGTGCGCTCATCATGGTTTACAATCTCTTCATGACCGTCAAACGGAGCCCGGCCGTGGAGGCCACCAACTCCGTTGTCCCGGCTGAATAAGGAGGGCCGGATAGATGGCAATTCTGGACAAGCACGCGATTCTCGAAAGGAACGTCACACTTCTGGCGATCTTTGCCTTCCTCGTGGTCACCATCGGGGGGATCGTGCAGATCGCCCCGCTGTTCTGGCTCGAGAACACCATAGAGGATGTCGAGGGTATGCGCCCCTATTCCCCGCTGGAACTGACCGGGCGGGATATCTACGTCCGCGAGGGCTGCTACGTCTGCCATAGTCAGATGGTGCGTCCGATGCGCGACGAGGTAGAGCGCTATGGACATTACTCGCTGGCGGCCGAGTCGCAATACGACCATCCCTTCCAGTGGGGGTCCAAACGCACCGGGCCAGATCTGGCCCGCGTCGGTGGTCGCTATTCCGATGCCTGGCATGTCGCCCACCTGCGCAACCCGCAATCGGTTGTGCCCGAGTCGGTCATGCCAAAATACGGCTTTCTCGAAAACCGGCTGATCGAGCCCAAGCATATCGAGGATCTGATGAAGACACACCGCCTCGTGGGTGTGCCCTATTCGGATGAGATGATCGCCGAGGCTCAGGCCGATTTCAAGGCGCAGATCGATCCCTTCGGTGAGACCGATGCTCTGCTGGCCCGCTATCCCGGCGCGCAGGTGCGCAATTTTGACGGGCAACCGGGCATTTCCGAGGCGGATGCGCTGATCGCCTATTTGCAGATGCTGGGCACGCTGGTCGATTTCTCGACCTTCACGCCTGACGCAAGCCGATAGGAGGGGGATATGGAAACCTATTCGCTGCTGCGCCACTTCGCCGATAGCTGGATGTTGCTGACCCTCTTTGTCTTTTTCGGGGGGGTGGTGATCTGGGTGTTTCGCCCCGGTGCCAGCAAATCTTACGAGGACCCATCCGGCATCCCGTTCCGCAACGAAGACAAACCTGCCGCAATGCGCCGCGACGCCGGCTCGAAGGAGGCGTGAGAGACATGGCTAGAAAACCGCAACACAAGAAAGAGGTCGAAACGACCGGCCATTCCTGGGATGGGATCGAGGAATACAACAATCCCCTGCCGCGTTGGTGGCTGTGGACCTTCTATGCCTGTATCGTCTGGGGCATCTGGTATGTGATCGCTTACCCTGCCTGGCCTCTCGTGCAGGGGGCGACGGCCGGATACAAGGGCTGGTCAACCCGCGCCAACGTCGCGATCGAGATCGAGAAGGCCGAGGCCGCCAATGCCGAGATCAACGCAAGGCTCGTCTTGGCCGACCTCAACGCGATAGCCGACGAGCCGGAATTGCAGACCTATGCCACATCGGCGGGGGGGGCGGTGTTTCGGACGTGGTGTGCACAATGTCATGGCTCGGGCGCGGCAGGGGCCAAGGGCTATCCCAACCTCCTCGACAATGACTGGCTATGGGGCGGCACGATCGAGGACATCCACGCCACGATCTCTCACGGGGTCCGCAACGAGGATGACGCCGATGCGCGCTATTCAGAAATGCCCGTCTTTGGCGAGATTCTCGAGCCCGCCCAAATCGATCAGGTGGTCAATTACGTGATGTCGCTCTCGGGCGCGCCGCAGGATGCCGCGCTCGTGGCCGATGGCGCAACCGTCTTTGCCGAGAATTGCGTCGCCTGTCATGGCGAAGAAGCCAAGGGCGATATCACGCAAGGCGCGCCCAATCTCAGCGATGCGATCTGGCTCTATGGGGGATCCTTTGACACGATCAAGGAAACCGTCACCTACAGTCGCTATGGGGTGATGCCGCCTTGGTCGGCGCGTCTGAGCGAGGCTCAGGTGCGCGCCGTGGCGGTCTATGTCCACCAGTTGGGGGGCGGCGAGTAACCGCAACGTCCCAATCGAATACCCCGAGCCGCAAGGCTCGGGGTTAGGCATCGGTCTTTCCGTCCTGTTCGCGCGTTTTCCAGAAGGAGCGGTGCCGTCGATCTCCGCGATGACTGGATCTGGTTCCCATCGGGGGGCTCGCGTTTTTCTTGTAAATCTTGGTTCCGCGCTCCTGCTTGGCCCTCAACCCGCGTCCCCGAACGGGCGTCAAATCGCTCTGACGGGAACCCATGACGCGCATGATGGGTCGCGTCGCCCCTCTGGCACGCGCGATGGTCAGGGGGCTTGTGTCCTAGTGGGTGCGGCAGGATATCGCGGCAGGGCGGTTGCGTCTCTTGTTTGAAGAACCGGAGGAAACGCACTACTTCATAACCAGGTGTCCTCGTGTGATGCGGGCACCCTCCAAGGCGCTTGCAGATTGGCTGCGGCGCCAGAGCCAAATTCGGTGTATGCTACAATAGATCGGTTCAGGATTCAGAATTTGACACAGGTCAAAGTTACCCGGACCGCATCCTGCCACAAGACGATCAATTCATCCCTGAACCCGGAGTAAGTCCGTGGCCGAGTCCCACCCCACAGAACCACAAGCCCTCTATGCCGCGCGCGAGCCGATTTTTCCAAGACGGGTTTACGGCAAGTTCCGTAACCTGAAATGGGTGATCATGATCGTCACCCTCGGCATCTACTACGTCACGCCCTGGATTCGCTGGGACCGCGGCGAGAGCCTGCCGGATCAGGCGGTGCTGCTCGATCTGGCGAACCGACGGTTCTTTTTCTTCTGGATCGAGATCTGGCCGCATGAATTCTATTTTGTGGCTGGTCTGCTGGTGATGGCGGGCCTTGGCCTGTTTCTGTTCACATCCGCACTGGGCCGGGTCTGGTGCGGCTATGCCTGCCCGCAGACCGTGTGGACCGACCTCTTCATTCTGGTCGAGCGCTGGATCGAAGGCGACCGAAACGCGCGGCTGCGCCTGCACCGGCAAGAGAAACTGGATGCCCGCAAGATCCGGCTGCGGCTTACGAAATGGATCGCCTGGCTCTTGATCGCGGTTGCGACGGGTGGCGCTTGGGTTTTCTATTTCACCGACGCGCGGACGCTGATGGTTGATCTCTTTACGCTCAACGCCCATCCGATTGCCTATACGACGATCGCGATGCTGACTGGCACGACATTCTTCTTTGGCGGGTTCGCGCGCGAACAAATCTGCATCTATGCCTGCCCGTGGCCCCGGATTCAGGGGGCCATGATGGATGAAGACACATTGACCGTGGGCTACCGTGAATGGCGCGGAGAGCCGCGCAAGAATTCCGATGCGGTCAAGGAGGGTGCCAGCCAAGGGGATTGCATCGACTGCATGGCCTGCGTCAATGTCTGCCCGATGGGGATCGATATCCGCGACGGGCAGCAGCTCGAATGTATCACCTGTGCGCTCTGCATCGATGCCTGTGACGACATCATGGCCAAGATCGGCAAGCCGCGTGGCCTGATCGACTACATGGCCCTCACCGATGAGGTGTCCGAGCGCGCGGGTAGCAAGCCCAAACCGATCATCAAGCACATCCTGCGCCCGCGCACCATTCTCTATACCGCGCTCTGGTCCCTGGTTGGCTTTGGGCTGGTCTTTGCGCTCTTTATCCGTCCGGATATCGACATCACCGTCGCGCCGGTGCGTAACCCGACCTATGTCACCTTGTCGGATGGTTCGATCCGCAACACCTATGAGGTGCGGATCCGAAACAAGCATCACGAAGAACGCGCGTTCAAGCTGACCGTCAAGGGTGATCCGGCGATCGATCTGCTTCTGGAGGGCGCATCCGATTCAACGATCACGGTCGGGGCAGACGAAATGCGCCTGCAACGTGTCTATCTGGTCGCTGCACCGGGGTCAGATCCCGCCCGGACCGACCGCAGCGAAGTCCGCCTCTGGATCGAGGACGTGCTGAACGGACAACGTGATTTCAAGGACACGATCTTCAACGGAAAGACAGAATGATGCGCGACAGGAAACTGACCGGATTGCACGTCTTGCTGATCTTCGGCAGTGGCTTCGGCGTGATCATTTCGGTCAACCTCCTGCTTGCCTATTCGGCGATAAAGACCTTTCCCGGCCTTGAGGTCAGCAATTCCTATGTTGCCAGCCAGGAATTCAATGCGCGCAAGACCGCGCAGGAAGCCCTCGGCTGGACCGTGGCCGCGGGTCACGAGAACGGCCAGTTGACCCTCGGGATCACGGATGCAAAGGCGCGACCGGTCGAGGTGGCAAGGCTCGAGGCGACAGTGGGACGCGCCACGCATATGATGGAGGATCAGACACCCGAATTCGTGTTCGACGGTCGGGCCTATGTCGCGCAGGTGGACCTTGGAGATGGTAACTGGAATATCCGCATGAAAGCCTGGGATAGCAACGGCACGCTTTTCGAACAGCGTGTCGTGCTGCACAAGAAATGACGCGATGACCGCCCTGATGCAGCCCTCACCCTCGGCCTGTCCTGCCTGCGCGGCTGCCCCGGCTGCGGCGAGTCTGGCGGCGCGGGCGACAGCGGCGTCGAGTGAGCAGATTGCCTTGTCGCTGCCGACGATCCATTGTTCCGCCTGCATTTCCAAGATCGAGCGGGCCTTGGGCGCGCATCCCGGCGTGCGTTCTGCCCGCGTCAACCTGACGCTCAAACGCGCCAGCATCGAGGCCGCGCCAGGGGTGACGGCAGAGCAGATCTGCGCGCTCGTCGAAGGCTTGGGCTTTGAGGCGCACGAGCTTGACGCCGGCACCCTCAACGCCACCGCGACCGACCGCGCCGGCCGTGATCTGCTCATGCGCCTTGCGGTGGCGGGCTTTGCCAGCATGAATGTCATGCTGTTGTCGGTCTCGGTCTGGTCCGGGGCAGAGGCTGCGACGCGCGACATGTTCCACTGGATCTCCGCGGCGATCACCCTGCCGGCGATTGCCTTCTCGGGGGTGCCCTTCTTTCGTAGTGCCTGGGCTGCGCTGCGCAAGCGGCGGCTCAACATGGATGTGCCGATCGTGCTGGCCATCGTGCTGGCGATCATGACCTCGCTCTGGGAAACCATGCTCTCGGGGGAACATGCCTATTTCGACGCCGCCCTGACGCTGACCTTTTTCCTCCTGGCGGGGCGCTATCTCGATCATCGCACCCGCGCCATTGCCCGCTCCGCCGCCGAGGAACTGACCGCCCTCGAAGTGCCGCGCGCCACGCGGTTACGGGAGGGGGCCGAGGAACAGGTAAACCTCGCAGAGCTGCGTCTGGGCGACATGATCCTGGTGCGGCCCGGTGGCCGGATGCCGGTCGATGGCGAGATCGTGGCGGGCACGTCAGAGATCGACCGGTCGCTGCTGACCGGCGAGACGCTGCCGGTCTTTGCCGGCCTCGGGCAGGCGGTGAGCGCGGGCGAGGTCAATCTCACCGGGCCGCTCACCATCCGCGCCACCGCCGTGGGGGCCGACACCTCGTTGCACCGGATGGCCGATCTGGTGGCAATCGCGGAATCGGGGCGCTCGCGCTATACCTCGCTCGCCGATCACGCGGCAAAGCTCTATGCGCCGGGGGTGCATATCCTGGCTGGCCTCAGCTTTCTGGGCTGGTATCTCTACAGCTGGGACATCCGCACGGCCCTCAACATCGCCGCTGCCGTGCTCATCATCACCTGCCCCTGTGCCTTGGGTCTTGCGGTGCCTGCGGTGACGACTGCGGCCTCCGGGCGGCTCTTTCGCCGGGGCATGCTCATCAAGCACGAAACCGCCCTCGAGCGGCTGGCGCAGGTCGATACGGTGGTGTTCGACAAGACCGGCACGTTGACCACGGGCTCGCCGCAGCTGAGCAATCTCGGCACCCTGCCGCGCCCTTCGCTGGAACTGGCGCTGGCGCTGGCGCAGGGCTCGTCGCATCCTCTGGCGCAGGCGATCATGCACGCCGCCCGCGCAGAAGGGAGTGTTGCCGCCGCTGTCAGCAATGTGACCGAAGTGCCGGGCTATGGCACAAAGGCGATGGTCGGCGGGCAGGAAGTGCGGCTTGGCCGGGCAAGCTGGACCGGCGCGCAGCGGCTGCCGGAAACTGCGACCTTCCTCAAGGTAGGAACCGAGCCGCCCGTCGCCCTCACCTTCACCGACGCGCTGCGTCCCGGCGCGACAGAGGCGGTGCAGGCGCTCATGGCGCAAGGCAAGCGGGTGATCCTGATCTCGGGGGATTCCGCGCCTGCGGTCGAAGCTCTGGCGCAACGTCTGCACATCCCGCACTGGCTGGCCGAGGCGCTGCCCGCCGACAAGGCAGCCCGCATCGCGGCGCTGCGGGAGGAGGGCGCGCATGTGCTGATGGTCGGCGACGGGCTCAACGATACCGCTGCGCTGAGCGCTGCGGATGTTTCGATTTCGCCAGCCTCGGCGCTTGACGCGGCCCGGGTCGCCTCTGACATCGTTCTGCTGGGCAATGATCTTGCGCCGATCGCGGCGGCCTGCGATACGGCGAAATCCGCAATCCGCCGCATCCACGAGAATTTCCGAATTGCAACCCTTTACAATCTGATTGCCGTGCCGCTCGCGGTGGCGGGACTTTGCTCGCCTCTGATCGCGGCCCTGGCGATGTCGCTCAGTTCCATGACCGTCACCCTCAACGCCCTGCGACTGAGATAGAAGATGAACATTCTCGCATACCTCATTCCGATCTCCCTGATTCTGGGCGGCGTGGGCCTCGTTGCCTTCATCTACACGGTGCGGTCGAACCAGTATGACGATCCCGAGGGTGACGCGCGGCGCATCCTGTCAAATGACTGGGACGACCATCCCAAACCCTGACGGGGTTTCTTCTTGGCTGAAATACCCCGGGGGTCTGGGGGCTGGCCCCCAGTCCTCGCGCTGGTCAACTCGGCCCGATCATGAAGCAGGTGATCTTCTTGGCCTGCAAGCGCCGACAGGCAAGATCGGCGCTTTCGCGGGTCATGCCCATGAAGTTCGCATCAAATCCGGTCGGCCGTTTGACAACCTTGCGCAGGGATCCCTCCAGCGAGGACATTTCATTCAGCGCGGTTTGCAACAGCACCTGACGCGCCTTGTATTCGCTCTGGTAGCGTCCGACATTCACCCCCCAGTGGCGACCGCCCGATGTCGAGACGCGGGTGACGACTTCGGGCGTCGGGTCGCGGGCGGGCACGCTCGCCAGAACGATGTCCTCGGAGCGCGGCTCCGGTCGTGTTTCGGCGGGTGCGGGCGTGCTGGTGCTGACTGGCGTGTCCGGCACCGCCTCGGGTTCGACGCTGGCGACTTCGATGCCCTGCGCGGCAAGCAGGGCGCGTTCGATATCGTCCTTGGCGGCGATGAGCGTTGGCTCGACTTGCGAGAGCGGTCGAAGCTGTGGCCGCAGGCTCTTGCGCACCGCTGCCGCGGTGGCGAGGCGCACGGTCTTGCCGGCCAGTTCGGGGCGAGCTTCAGCCGCAGCAATCGTCACCGGTGAGGTGCCGATCTTGCCCATGTAAGCCGGGCGCGCGGGGCGTTGGAGCGCGACCCGGCTTGGCGCCTTTTGAAAGCCAATGTCGAGCAATTCAGCGACCTTGGCATTGCGCGCTGCGGTGGACTGACCGCCAAAGACGGTCGCGATGATCCGTTCACCGTCGCGCTCGGCGCTGGCGGTCAGGTTAAAGCCGGCAGCCTGTGTATAGCCGGTCTTGATCCCGTCCGCGCCGCGATAGCTCTCCAACAAGCGCCGGTTCGTATGACTGACCTGAGCGATGCCGGCATCGGCGGTGATGCGTGAGAACAGGTTGTAATATTGCGGGTAGTCATAAAACAGGTGCCGCCCGAGGATCGTCATGTCTCGGGCGGTCGAGAGATGTCCCGATTGCGTCAGACCATTCATGTTCTTGAAGGTCGAGCGCGTCATGCCGAGCGCCTGCGCGGTGCGGTTCATCCGGCGGGCGAATTGCGCCTCCGAGCCTTCGATCGCTTCTCCAAGAGCGGTTGCGGCATCGTTTGCCGATCTGACGGCCGCCGCGCGGATGAGATAGCGCAGGGCGATGGTCTGTCCCGCGCGCAGGCCCAGCTTGCTGGGCGGCTCACTGGCGGCATTGGCGCTGATGCGCACCTTGTCATCAAGCCCGATCTCGCCATTCTCTATCGCCTCGAACACGACATAGAGTGTCATCATCTTGGTCAGCGAGGCGGGGTGCAGCCTTGCGTCGGCATTTTGCTCATAGAGCACCCGACCGGTGCGCGCATCCATCACCAGCGCCGCATAGGGGGCCGCCGCCGCGCTGAGCGGCACGACCACCAGCATCCAGAAGGTTGCGAACGCCACCAAGCCCCAACGGACCGGCTGTCTGCCCCGTGTTTTCATAGAACCGCTCTTTTACTGCCTCGCGCCGCCAGTTATCTGGCTGACTTTGATTTGGAGAGGACGTTACCACATGAAGAACTTCATTCAAAGTATTCATTTTGTTGAATTTCCATCTTAAGACGGGGTTCAACAAGATCTTGTGGTTCTCGGTCCGCGCTTTGCTATATCCACCTGACAGGGTTGCGGCACGGTCTTGCGTGGTGCCAAAAAAAGGCCCGGGCACATCGCCCGGGCCTTTTTTGTCCCTGAAATCAAGATCAGTTCAGGGCGGCATCGGTGATGACATGCGTCCAGGCGCTATCGCCCGGATGTGCGCTGATCACCGGGTCCGATCCACCCGACAGGAGCGATTGCACCGTGCGCTCGTAATCCGCAGGATCGAGCGCGCCGTTGCTGCCCGCCGTCAGCTTGGCGACCTCGCCCATCATGCGGATCTGATGGCCTTCGGTCTGCGCGCCGGTCGCATCATTGTCGAGCACGATCATCGCCGCCTGCGCGGGGTTTTCCTCGGCCCATTTCCAGCCCTTCATCGAGGCGCGCACAAAGCGCGTGAGCTTGTCCACCTCCGCCGGATCGCTCAGCTTGTCCTCAAGCACGTAGAGCCCGTCCTCGAGCGTGGCGACGCCCTGATCCTCGTATTTGAAGGTGATGAGGTCATCGGCGCTGATGCCTGCATCAATGACCTGCCAGTATTCGTTATAGGTCATGGTCGAGATGCAATCGGCCTGTTTCTGCAACAGCGGATCGACGTTGAAGCCTTGCTTGAGGACGGTCACGCCATCGGTGCCCCCGGTTGTCGGAATACCAAGCTGGCTCATCCACGACAGGAACGGGAACTCGTTGCCAAAGAACCAGACCCCCAACGTGCGTCCCTTGAAATCCTGCGGCCCCGTCACGCCACTTTCCTTGAGGCAGGTCAGCATCATGCCCGAGGATTTGAACGGCTGCGCGATGTTGACCAGCGGCAGGCCCTTTTCCCGCGCCGAGAGCGCGGCGGGCATCCATTCCACCGTCACATCCGCGCCGCCACCTGCGATCACCTGCGTGGGGGCGATGTCCGGCCCGCCCGGCTTGATCGTGACATTGAGGTCTTCCTCGGTATAAAAGCCCTTGTCCTGCGCCACATAGTAGCCCGCGAACTGCGCCTGCGTCACCCATTTGAGTTGCAGCGTCATGTCGTCGGCGGCCTGTGCCAGGCCCGCGAGGCTGCTCAGCGCCGCGACCCCGAAAGTTCCCATCAGTGTTTTCATCTGTTGTCTCCCTTGTTGAACATCATGCCTTATACCCGGCCCCTTTGCGACGGATGCCAAAACGTCACCGTCTTTTCGATCAGCGCCACCGCGCCGTAGAATCCCGACCCCACGATTGCCGCAACCACGATCTCGGCCCAGACCAGATCCAGCGCCAGTTGTCCGACCGACGTGGAAATCCTGAACCCCATCCCCTTGATTGGCGAGCCAAAGAACTCTGCTACGATTGCCCCGATCAGCGCCAGTGTCGTCGCGATCTTGAGCCCGTTGAAAATGAATGGCATGGCGGCAGGCAGGCGCAGCTTGAACAGCGTCTGTCCATATCCGGCGGCATAGGTGCGCATCAGATCGCGTTGCAGGGCATCGGTTTCCTGCAGGCCCTGCACCGTGTTCACCAGCATTGGAAAATACACCATCACCACCACGACCGCCGCCTTGGACTGCCAGTCAAAGCCGAACCACATCACCAGAATGGGGGCCATCCCGATGATCGGCAAGGCCGCCACGAAATTGCCCACGGGCAGCAGGCCGCGTTGCAAAAAGGGAAAGCGGTCGATGGCGATGGCGGTGAGGAATGCCGCCCCGCAGCCCATGACATAACCCGACAGCGCGCCCTTGAGCGCGGTCTGGACGAAATCGGCCCACAGGATGGAAGTGGATCCGGCAAAGGTTGTGGCAATCGCGGTTGGAGCCGGAAGCAGGACCGGCGAGATGCCAAGACCGCGCACGACACTTTCCCAGATCACGATAACTGTGAGGCCAAAGATCACCGGTGCGATCAACCCGCTCGTCCGGGTCCGCGGACGCTGTGCCAGACGTGCATTGATCCGCCAGCCCAACAGCCATGCCAGCATCCCGAGGCCAAGCCAGCCCATCACGCCATCCCCATGCGTTTGAGTGTGATCCGCTGCAACAGGCCGATCAGACCCACCAGCAGCGCCGCCAGCGTCGCCGCCATGATGAGGGCCGACCAGATCTGGATGGTCTGGCCATAATAGCTCCCCGCCAGCAGTCGCGCGCCAAGTCCCGCCACGGCACCGGTCGGCAACTCACCCACGATCGCCCCGACAAGGCTTGCCGCCATCGCCACCTTGAGCGAAGTGAACAGATAGGGCAGCGATGAGGGCAGGCGCAAATGCCAGAAGGTCTGCCTGCCGCTCGCATGCCAGGTCCGCATTTGATCCAGTTGCATCACACCGGGGCTGCGCAGCCCCTTGACCATGCCGACGACGACGGGGAAGAACGAGAGATACATCGAGATTATCGCCTTGGGCAGCAGACCGGAGATGCCTACGGCATTCAGCACCACGATGATCATCGGAGCAATCGCCAGGATGGGAATGGTCTGGCTGGCGATAACCCAGGGCATCACGCTCATGTCCATCGTGCGATTGTAAACGATGCCGATGGCCAGGGCGATCCCGAGGGCGGTGCCGAGCACAAATCCGAGCGCGGTGGCGCTGAAGGTGATCCAGCTGTGATAGAAGAGCGAACGCTTCGAAAATCCCCGTCCGTCCAGCACCATCGCGCCGGTTGTGTTCCAGATCTCGGCGGCTACCTGATGCGGCGCCGGCAGCCTGGGCTTGTCCTGTGCCCAGGTGTCGGCGATGACTTCCCGAACGCTGAGCGTTACCCCAGCCCGCGCCGCCTGATCGCGCGCCCAGGGCGCATTGAGTGCGGTGGCGGCGACGTACCACATCACCAGGATCGCCGCGACGATGGTGAGGATAGGCAGCAGGTTACGCATGGCCCCCCCTTCGTTTCACGGTTCTGAAAATACTCAAATCCGGGTGCAGAAATCGAGCGAAGTGTTTGAGTATTTTAAGAACGATGAAAGGAATTGGTGGCTTTCTCTTGGTACGGTACAGGCTGGAGAGCCGATGACCGTGAACGGTGAAAGTCCTCCTCCCTCTCAAACGGGAGGAGGCACCTTGCGAGAGGATCAACCTATAGGTCATCGCCATGCCCTGCACGCAGACCCTCGCGCACGCGATGAGCAATTTTCAGGAAGGCGGAAGTCTCGCGGATATCGAGAGGGCGCTCGCGCGGCAGCGGGCTGTCGATGACATCGGTAATTCGACCGGGGCGCGGCGACATCACCACGATGCGGGTGCTGAGATAGACCGCCTCGGGGATCGAATGGGTGACAAAACAGATGGTCTTGTCGGTGCGGCGCCAGAGATCCAGAAGCTGCTCGTTGAGGTGATCACGGACAATTTCATCCAGCGCCCCGAACGGTTCATCCATCAGAAGGATGTCAGCATCAAAGGCAAGCGCACGGGCGATCGAGGCGCGTTGCTGCATCCCGCCCGACAATTGCCAGGGGAACCTGTTTTCAAAGCCCGTCAGATCCACGAGGTCCACCACTCGTTTTATCCGGGTGTCCTGATCGGCCCGGGGATAGCCCATGATTTCCAGGGGCAGGCGGATGTTGCCGGCGATGGTCCGCCAGGGGTAAAGCCCGGCCGCCTGGAACACATAACCATAGGCACGGCTCTTGCGCGCCGCCTCGGCGCTCATGCCATTGACGGTAATTGTGCCGCCCGTGGGATGCTCGAGATCAGCCATGCAGCGCAGAAAGGTGGTCTTGCCACAGCCCGAGGGACCGATGAAACTGACGAAATCACCCTTGCAAACCTCGAGGGTCACGTCCTTGAGCGCGTGTACCGGCCCGTCGTTCGTCTGAAAGCTCAGCGACAGGTTGCGCGCGCTGATCACCGTATCCGTGTTCAAGGTCCATCCCCTGCTGGCCCGGGTCACACTCCGCCCGGCTGGTTTTTTATGCGTCTCGTATCACGCCCCGCCCAACGGTCGCGCAACGCAGTCCTCAGATCCCTGCGGGAATGTTGAGCGGATCGCGCTGGATCATCTTGGGCTTGGTCAGCGCCTTCCACGTGCTCAGCGCCGCATGGGCCGAAGGAAAGGCCGGGCGTGGCACGAACCGGCCGCGTCCCGGTTGCGGTTGCGAATTCTGACCCCACGCCCAGATCACCTCACCCCGGCTCAAGGTATAGCGTGGTTGCGCCTTGACCTCGAAGCCCTCAAAGACGTTGTAGTCAAGGATCGAATGGTGGTTCGAGGGGCTGATCGTCTTTCCGAGTTTCGGATCCCAGACCACGATATCGGCATCCGCCCCCTCAACAAGGGCGCCCTTCTTGGGATAGATGTTGAGAATCTTGGCCACGTTTGACGAGGTGACGGCGACGAATTCGTTCATCGTCAGCCGTCCCGTTTCCACGCCCTGCGTCCAGAGCACGGCGAGCCGTTCCTCGAGCCCGTTCGAGCCATTGGGGATGATGCGGAAATCGTCGCGGCCGGCACGTTTCTGCGCGGTGGTAAAAGCTGCGTGATCGGTCGCCACCACCTGCAGCGACCCGGCCTGCAACCCCGCCCAGAGACTGTCCTGATGCGCCTTGTTGCGGAACGGCGGCGACATCACGCGGCGCGCGGCATGGTCCCAGTCCTTGTTGAAATACTCGGATTCGTCCAGCGTCAGGAATTGCACCAGCGGCTCACCATAAACGCGCATGCCCTTCTGCCGGGCCCGCCGGATCGCTTCATGGGCCTGTTCGCAAGAGACATGCACGATATAGAGCGGCACGCCCGCCGCATCGGCGATGCAGATGGCGCGATTGGCGGCCTCGCCCTCGAATTCGGGCGGCCGTGAATAGGCATGCCCCTCTGGGCCAGTGATGCCTTCGTCGAAATATTTCTGCTGCATCGCGGCCACAAGATCGCCGTTCTCGGCATGGACCATCGGCAGCGCACCCAGTTCCGCGCAGCGCCGGAACGAGGCAAACATCTCGTCATCCTCGATCATCAGCGCGCCCTTGTAGGCCATGAAATGCTTGAAGGAATTGACGCCCATATCGACGGCATCCTTCATTTCGGCAAAGACGTTTTCGTTCCAGCCGGTGATGGCCATGTGATAGCCGATGTCGCTGCAAATCTGCGGTGCAGATTTGCGGTGCCATTCGTTGATTGCGTTCCTGATGCTTCCGTCCGCACCTGGCAGGCAGAAATCCACCACCATCGTGGTGCCACCACAGGCGGCGGCCCAGGTGCCGGTCTCAAAGGTCTCCGCTGCCGTGGTGCCCATGAAAGGCATTTCCAGATGGGTATGCGGGTCAATCCCGCCAGGGATGACATAGGCACCCTCGGCGTCGATATAGTTGTCTCCCTTGAGGCCCTCGCCGATTTGCCTGATCGTCTCGCCTTCGATCAGAACATCGGCCTTCCAGGTCCTGTCGGCGGTGACGACCGTGCCGTTCTTGATGACTTTGGTTGTCATGTCATGCTCTCATGTTGTTCCAGAGCCATGGGCTTCATCGTTCCAGAAATACTCCGGGGGTTTGGGGGCTGGCCCCCAATCATGCCAAAATCTCCGCCGTCTCGACCACCGCATGCATCAGCACCTCTGCCCCCGCGCGTGCCCATTGGGGCGTGATCTCCTCGGCTTCATTGTGGCTGAGGCCGTCCTTGCAGGGGCACATGACCATTGTCGTCGGATAGACCTTGTTGATCCAGCAGGCGTCATGTCCGGCGCCGGAAATCAGATCCATATGGCTATAGCCCAGCCGTTCCGCCGCATCGCGCACCCGCCCAATCAGCACCGGATCAAAGGCGGGCGGGTCGAACCAGCCCGAGATCTGCGAGCTGAACTTCACCCCGACATCGGCGCACAGGCCCGGCGCCGTGGCGTTGAACTCCTCGACCATGGCCTCCAGCGTCTCGAGGACATGCGAGCGGAAATCGACGGTAAAGACGACCTTTTCGGGAATGATGTTGCGGCTGTTGGGATAGACGTCGACATGGCCGATGGCCCCCACCGCATTGGGCTGATATTGTAGTGCAATCTCGTGCACCAGTTCGGTCACTCGCGCCAGCCCGCGGCCCGCATTGCGGCGCATGTACATCGGCGTCGATCCGGTGTGTTGCCCCTTGCCCGTCACCGTGCATTCGATCCAGCGCAGACCCTGGCCATGGGTCACGACGCCCACATCCTTGCCCTCGGCCTCCAGAATTGGCCCCTGCTCGATATGCAGTTCAAAGAAGGCGTGCATCTTGCGCGCGCCGGTCTGTTCCGGACCCTTCCAGCCGATCCGCTCGAGCTCGTCGCCAAAGCGTTTGCCCTTGGCGTCCACCCGGTCATAGGCCCAGTCACGCTCCAGAACCCCCGCGAAAACGCCCGAGGCCAGCATCGCGGGGGCGAATCTTGTGCCTTCTTCATTGGTCCAGTTGGTGACAACGATGGGACGGCGCGTCCTGATGTCGAGATCATTCAACGTTCGGATGATTTCGAGCCCGGCCAGGACCCCGAGCACACCGTCATATTTGCCGCCCGTGGGCTGGGTATCGAGATGGCTGCCGACATAGACCGGCAGCGCGTCGGGATCGGTTCCGGGGCGCGTCGCGAACATCGTGCCCATATCGTCCACAGCCATGCTGAGACCTGCCGCCGCGCACCAGGATTGAAAGAGGGCGCGGCCCTCGGCGTCGGCGTCGGTCAGCGTCTGGCGGTTGTTGCCGCCCGCCACGCCGGGTCCGATCTTGGCCATCGCCATGAGGCTGTCCCAGAGCCGTTCGTCATTGAGTCTCAGGTTTTCACCGGGCGATGCCATTCTTGCTCCCCTTCCTTGCAGTTCGGGGCGGGTATGCCGCCTCTTGTTGCTTTTTTACCATTTGGTAAAGATACGATTGCGCGGCGCCGGGGCGGTGTCAAGATTCATCTTGGGACGCGTGGGTGATCTGGCTAACCTGACCTGACAAAGCTGAAACGCGCGTCGGAAAGCTGGAAAGGACGCCCATGCAGGACACTCCCGGAGCTCAGCGGGCCCGCAAGACCAGCCGGATCCAGATGCGCAACCGCAAGCGGATCCTCGATGCGGCACTCGAGGTGTTTTCCACGCATGGCTATCGTGGCACGACGCTGGATCAGATCGCGGAACAGGCCGGCATCAGCAAGCCGAACATCCTCTACTACTTTGATGGCAAGGAGGATATCCATGTCACGCTGCTCAATCATCTGATGGATGAATGGCTCGCCCCGCTGCATGCGGTCGATCCTGACGGCGATCCACTTGAGGAAATTGTCGGATACGTCCGGCGCAAGCTGGAGATGGCGCGCGATCTGCCGCGTGAAAGCCGCCTGTTCGCGAACGAGATCCTGCAAGGCGCACCGCGCATGGCGCCACATCTCGAATCGGTGCTCAAGCCGCTCGTGGACGACACCGCACGCCTGATCGAAGCGTGGATTGCAGCGGGAAAGCTGGCCCCCGTGGATCCGCGGCATCTGCTCTTTTCAATCTGGGCAACCACCCAGCATTACGCGGATTTCGAGGCGCAGGTGCAGGTTCTGATGGGGGATGCGGATGCGCACAAAGGGGCTTCGGCGCATCTCGAGCGAATGTTCCGTCGCCTGCTCGAGCCAGATCCCAGCTGAAAGAGATCGTTCAGCGGGCGCTCCCTTGCAGAGGACCACCCGCCCCAGAGGGCGGCCAGACGGGGCGTTGGCCCTGTGGGTCACTCCGCGGCGCAGCGCCCCGGATTGTTGGGGTGCGTGGTCCAGTTGGCATAGTCGGGTTGCACCACCGCGCCGGTGCGCGGATCAACGGCACCCGGTTGCAGCCGTTCCATCGTGATGCAACCTTCGACGGGGCAGACATTCACACAGAGATTGCAGGCAACACATTCGTCATCCTTGACGGTAAAGACCCGATCCCCGGACATCGCGATCGCCTGATGGCTGGTATCCTCGCAAGCGGCATAGCAGCGCCCGCATTTGATGCAGTCGTCCTGACTGATCCTGGCCTTGGCGATGTAGTTGAGATTGAGATCCTGCCAGTTGACCACATTGGGCACGGCCCGTCCGACAAGGTGGCTGACCGAAGTCAGGCCTTTGTCGTCCATATACTGCGACAGGCCAGAGATCATTTCCTGAACGATCTTGAATCCATAGGTCATGGCGGCGGTGCAGACCTGCACATTACCCGCGCCCAATGCCATGAACTCTGCGGCGTCGCGCCATGTCGTGACACCGCCGATGCCGCTGATCGGCAGACCGCGTGTGGCGGGATCACGCGCGATCTCGGCCACCATGTTGAGCGCGATGGGCTTCACTGCAGGCCCGCAATAGCCACCATGCGCGCCCTTGCCGTCGATCGAGGGCTCGGGGCTGAATGTGTCGAGATCAACGCTGGTGATCGAGTTGATCGTGTTGATCAGGCTCACCGCATCGGCGCCACCCTCCTTGGCGGCGAGGGCGGGCTTGCGGATGTCGGTGATGTTGGGTGTCAGCTTCACGATCACCGGCAGGGTCGAGTGTTTCTTGCACCACGCGGCCACTTGGCCGACATATTCGGGAACCTGCCCCACCGCGCTGCCCATGCCGCGCTCGCTCATCCCGTGCGGACAGCCGAAATTCAACTCGACCCCATCGCATCCGGTATCCTCGACCCGGTGCAGGATCTCGCGCCAGGCGTCTTCGTTCACGGGCACCATCAGACTTGCAATCAGCGCCCGGTCGGGCCAGTCGCGCTTGACCCGCCGCATTTCCGCAAGGTTCACGTCGAGCGGACGGTCGGTGATGAGCTCGATATTGTTCAGCCCCAGAAGGCGCCGGTCAGCCCCCCAGATCGCGCCATAGCGCGGGCCGTTGACGTTGACGACGGGTGGCCCCGCCTCGCCCAGGGTTTTCCAGACCACCCCGCCCCAGCCCGCCTCATAGGCACGCCGCACGTTGTATTCCTTGTCCGTCGGCGGCGCCGAGGCCAGCCAGAACGGATTGGGCGAGGTGATGCCGATGAAAGTCGTTGTCAGATCAGCCATGGTTCAGCCCTCCGCGATCAATGTTGCGTGAATGTCCTCGGCGGCGTTGCGGCCCTCAGCCACCGCCGTCACCGTCAGATCGTCGCCCCCCGCCGCGCAATCGCCCCCCGCCCAGACACCGGGCAGAGAGGTGCGGCCGGGGCCGGTCACGGCGATCTTGCGCCCGTCGAGCGCGGGCAGATTGGCGCCTTCGAGGGTCTGACCAATCGCCTTGAACACCTGATCGGCGGTGAGGCGAAACCGTTGCCCGGTCGCCGTCAGAACGTCATCGCTATATTCAAACTCGACCTCGCGCACCGCGCCATTGCCATGCACGGCAATCGGCGTGGCATTGGTCACGATCCGCACCCCCTTGGAGGCGGCAAGATCCTGCTCGAAGCGGCTGGCGTTCATCCGGTCGCGCCCCCGGCGGTAAACCAGCGTGACATTGAGCGCGCCCAAGAGTTTGGCCTGCACAGCGGCATCCACGGCCGTCATGCCACCGCCAATCACTACCACGTCGCGGCCCACGGGCAGGCGGGCAAGATCCTCGGCCTGCCGCAAATCCGCAATGAAATCGACCGCGTCGCGCATCCCCTCGCGATCCTCACCGGCAAGGCCCAGCGCATTGACCCCGCCCAGCCCGATGCCGAGGAACACCGCATCATGATCCTGTTGCAATTCTGTCAGAGTCACCTCACGCCCCAGACGCCGTCCGGTGGCGACGCTGATCCCGCCGATCTGCAACAGCCACGCGACCTCGCGCGCCGCGAAATTGTCGGTGCTCTTGTAGGCGGCGATGCCGAATTCGTTGAGCCCGCCGGGTTTGCTGCGCGCCTCAAAGATGGTCACGTCATGGCCGTGCATTGCGAGGCGATGCGCGCAGGCCAGCCCCGCAGGCCCCGCACCAACGACCGCCACCCTGCGTCCGCCGGGTGTTGCTCGGGCGAAGGGATGCACACCCCGCGCCATCAGAACGTCCGTGGCATAGCGTTGAAGGCGCCCGATCTGCACCGGCGCACCTTCCGCCGCCTCGCGCACGCAGGCCTCTTCGCAGAGCGTCTCGGTGGGGCAGACACGGGCGCACATGCCGCCAAGGATGTTCTGGCTCAGGATTGTCCGGGCCGCCGCCTCGGGCGTGCCGGTGGCTATCTGCCGGATGAAGAGCGGAATGTCGATCGAGGTGGGGCAGGCGGTGATGCAGGGGGCGTCATGACAGAAGTAACAACGATCCGCCGCCACCAGTGCCTCGTGATTGTCAAGCGGGGGATGCAGATCGGTGAAATTCTCGATCATGTTCTCGCGTTCAAGGCGGCCGGCGACGATACCGGGGGTCAGCGCGCTGTCAGTCATTGCGGTCTCCAACGGGAGGAAAGGATGAACGCAGTATTCCACGATCTGAAATTTTATCAATTGGTAAAATTTATTCGGGAACCGGGCCTTGCCGACCTGCATCCGTCCGGATGGCAGGCGAGAGTGCGGCAGGGCGGGGGATCTCAGCGCGAGCGTTCGTGCTCGAATCGCTGGCGTGCAATCGCCTCGTTGCGCTCGGCCTTCTGCTGATCGGCAAGCGCCCGTTCGACATAGTTCAAATGCGAGATCACGGCAGCGCGCGCCGCCTCGGCATCGCGGGCCTGAATGGCGGTATTGATCGCGCGGTGCTGATCCAGCAGCGCCTCGCGCGTGGTGCGTTGCTTGAACATCACCTGACGGTTGTAGAACACGCCCTGGCGCAAAAGCTGGAACATCGAGCGCATCATGTGCAGCATGATGACATTGTGACTGGCCTCGATGATCGCCATGTGAAATTCGGCATCAAGCCGGGCCTCATCCGACGGGTTGGTCTTGCGATGGGCGGCTTCCATCTTGTCCATGATCGTCTGGATCACCTGGCGATCGGTGTCAGAGGCCAGTTGCGCCGCACGGCAGGCAGCCAGACCTTCGAGATCGCGGCGAAAGCCGATATAGTCGAACACCGCCTCGTCATGATCGGCAAAGAGGCGGATCAGCGCATCGGAAAACGCGCTGCCCAGCACATCGGCGACATAGACGCCCGCCCCGGCGCGGCTGGTGAGCAGGCCCTTGTCCTGCAACTCCGCCACCGCTTCGCGTAGCGAAGGGCGCGAGACGCCCAGCTTCTCGGCCAGGTCGCGCTCGGCGGGCAAACGTTCGCCGGGCCGCAGGATGCCGCGCAGGATAAGCTTCTCGATCTGCCGGGTGACAGCGATCGAGAGCTTCTCGGGATTTACCTTCTGAAACGGCATTTCTCTGGCCAAATGAGATTGGTCAGATCATATGACCACGCGGCTCTCCGGGCAAGCGCCCATCCCTCAGAATTCCACACCCGGTTGCGCCTTGATTCCTTGGGTCCGAAACGGATGCTTGATCTCCTTCATTTCGCTGACCAGATCCGCGATCTCGATGAGCTCAGGCTTGGCGTCGCGCCCGGTCAGAACGACATTGGTCATTGGCGGCTTTTCCTCGGCAAGAAACTGCACCACCTCCGCAATATCGAGATAATCGTAGCGGAGGGCGATGTTGATCTCGTCTAGCAACACCATCCTGTTGGCCTCGTCGCGGATCAGATCCTGGGCCTTGTGCCATGCGGCCTGCGCCATCTCGGTATCGCGCACGCGGTCCTGCGTCTCCCATGTGAACCCTTCGCCCATGGTGTGAAAGGCGCAGACATCGGCAAAGCGTTCCTTCAAGAGGCTGCGTTCGCCACTCGGCATACTGCCCTTGATGAACTGCACCACAGCGCAACGCATGTCATTGCCGATGCAGCGCAAGATCATCCCGAAGCCGGAACTGCTCTTGCCCTTGCCATTGCCGGTATGGACGATGATCAGGCCCTTTTCAGCGGTCTTTGTGGTCATCATCTTGTCGCGTGCGGCCTTGATGCGCTTCATCTTTTCGGTGTGGCGTTGCGGGTCGAGGGTCATTGGCGGCTCCTTGGGGTTCAGTGAAACAGGGACAGGACATAAGGTGCAATGAGCGCGGTGAGCAAGGCATTCAGTCCCATCCCGATGCCGGCAAACGCCCCTGCGGTCTCGTTGACCTGAAAGGCGCGCGCGGTGCCGATGCCATGCGCGGCAACACCCACGGCAAAACCGCGCGCGCGCCAGTCCCGGATGCGCAGCGCATTCATCAGCGGCGTGACGATCACCGCCCCAATGATGCCGGTCAGGATCACCAAGCCGGCTGTCAGGGTCGGAAGCCCGCCGAGATTCTCGGCGATCCCGATCGCCACCGGGGCGGTGGTGGATTTCGGCGCAAGCGAGGCGAGTTGCGCGCCGCTCACCCCGAACGCCTCGGCGATCCACAGGGCAGAAGCCATGGCGGTGCAGGATCCGACCAGAAGCGCGGCGAGCATCGGCAGGAGGGCCCGCCGCACATGGTGCAGATTGGCATGAAGCGGACCGGCCAGCGCCACCGTCGCCGGCCCGAGCAGAAAATGCACGAACTGCGCCCCCTCGAAATAGGTGCCATAGGGCGTTCGGGTCAACCAGAGCAGGGCCGCGAGCAGAATCATTGCCACCAGAACGGGATTGACCAGCGGGTTGCCACGGGCAAAACGCGCCGCCGCATCGCCGATCAGATAGGCCACCAGCGTGGCGGTCAGCCACAGCAGCGGCTCGGCGCTGAGATAGGACCAGATGTCGGGCAGCGGCGTCATTCACGCGCTCCGGTCTTTGCGGTCAGCCGCGCGACCGCGACAAAGCTCAGCGCGCCCGCTGCCAGCGCCAGCGCCGTGCTCAGCACGATGGCCGCCAGCAGCGCCGGTCCGGTTTGCCCCAAGGCTTCGGCATGGGTGATCACGCCCACGCCCGCGGGCACAAAGAGCAGCGACAGATGCGAAAGGATGCCGCGCGTCGTCTCCTGCATCCGTGCGGCAAGTCCGGGGCGCAGCATGAAGGCCACCAGAAGCAGCGCCATGCCGACCACCGGACCGGGCGCAGGCAAACCAAGGCCACGCGCCAGCGCTTCGCCAGCCAGTTGCAGCGACAGGATGACGGCAAGGTTGAAGATCATCGGCAGAGCCTCCGGCGCAGGTGTCAGTCACAATAGGCCGCTTTTCCGGGCCCGGAAAAGCCCTGAGTGCCACCCGGTGTTAAGACGGCGTTAACCATGTTGCGTTGAACTTGGGATCATGCGGAGTTGCGTCCTGATCCTTTGCGTCTTGCTGACGGCGTGCAATACGCCCGGTTTCGGATTCAGCGGCATCGCGCCGGTGCGCGTGACGGTCGGGCAGAGCCGCTTTGACGTGCGCGTTGACGGCGCAAGGGCGCAGGCGATCCGGGTCAATCCCGAATGGGCGCCGCGGTTCACCTCGGTGGCCGCGCGCGGTGCCGCGGCGATGGCCGAGGTCAGCGGCTGTCGCGTTGCGCGGATCCGGGGCGATCAGGCGGTGATGCTGGCCGATCTCGATTGCGGGCCGGACGCCCGCCTGCTGCCTGCGGGTCATGCCTATGACTGCGAACGCGATCATGTCTATGGTCGCGCGACCGAACTGACCTGCACGCCGCGACTCTGACGCTCAGAGATCGGGCCAGGGCAGTTTCTCGTCGAGGTGATACACGCTGGTCGGTGTGACCGCCGAAGGATCGTCGAGAAGCGTGGCGTGAAAATGCATTTCGTCGGGGTATCGGTCGCTGGCATAGGCCACCGAACTGCCGCAGGTCGCACAGAAATAGCGCCGATTGCCGGGCGAGGAGACATAGCAGACGGGCGGCTGACCGGTCCAGCGCCACTGCCCGTTGGGCTGCCCTATAAAGGTCACGAGCGGCGCCCCGGCGCCCCGGCGGCAACTGTCGCAATAACAATGCCCGACCCAGTTCTGCGCGCCGTCGAGAACAAAGCGCACCGCGCCACACAGACAGTGACCAGAGAGGGTCATGGTCGTTCTCCTTCCGGGCCGGGTGCGACCTTGGTCGTTGAGGCGAGGATGCACCATCTGACACCCTTGGGCAACGATAGTCCTGCTCTGCAAACCGGTCCAGAACGGTTCCGGCTTGAACGTGGACGCATTTCCGGCAAGAAGAGACCGACCGCGACCGGGTCAGGGTCGCACAGCCGAAAGGGCATCATCATGGATTACAAGGCAGCCGGTGCACCGAAAAAGGGCAACAAGATTCCGCGTCACACGGAACACAACGCGCCGGGGTCCGACAAGAACCCGTTCGGCAAACGTCCATCGAAGGACGAGTTGGTCGCCCGGCTGAAGGCCAAGGTGGTGAAAGTTGACAAGGACAGGCCCGCCTAGAACGGATCCGGGCCTATCCCAGAAGCCGGGTCACTAGAACGGCCAGTTCCGCCTGCCGGGTCACCCCAGTCTTGCTCAGTGACGCCTTGAGATAGTTTCGGACAGTCCCCTCGGACAACCCGAGCTGCTGGGCGGCCTGCGCGAGCGGGACCCCCTGGCCCACGAGCGCGGAAACACGTGCCTCGGACGGCGTCAGTCCGAACGCCTGACGCAGAAGATCGACGAGGACGGCTGAGGGCGCTGACGGCTGTTCCACGGGAGTGATGATCGCCATGGCCGCGACCCCACGGAACACGTCGCGCGCTGCACCGGTCAGCGGTAAAGCCTGGATCACCAGGCGGGCGTTTCCGGTTCCGCTCGAGAGCACGGCAAGGCCGCATTGCCGCTCTGGCCCCAAGGGCCGGGCGAGGGCCGCATCGAGGATGGGCTGTTCCGTCGCCTGCGGCGCGGCCAGACGCGCGCCCCGCAGTACAAGGCCGCCACGTAGCATATCCTCCGCTGCAGCGTTGGCACTCATGATCCGTCCGCGCGCGTCCAGTTCGATGACCGCGCGCCTGCCCGCGGATAGCAGTCGCCCGCGCTCTCGGGACTCGGCTGCAAACACGGCTTCGGCAGCTCTGGCCGCGCCGCGCAGCAGCGGAAGCACGCTGTTCAGCGTCCGGATGTCCTGAGGTCTGTAATGCATCCGATCTGGGGCACGCTTAAGGCTCAGATAGATCTGCGGCTGTCCCTCCGCGCCGGTGAGCCGTGAACAGCCGTGCCACTGTAGTCCTTCGGGCCGCAGAAACTCCTGATAGAATGGGCTGGCTGCGATTTCCTTGACCGTAAAGCAGTCAAGGTCGGTGACAAAGCCTTGCATCAATGTCGGGCTTACCCGCATGAGGCGTGGATCAGGGGGAGCTTGCCCGCCGAGATAGCGAGAGACCGCAGACGATATGCTCTGCGTCGTCAAGAGACAGGAGCTTCGCGATCCGTTTCTTCCCCGATCTGGCGGTTCGTCCCGTACAAGCGTACTGCCATCAGCACCGGCGGCCGCCGCGAAGGCCGCCAACGGTTCTGCCCAGTCGGCACCCAGCAGGGCCGCCTCGATCAGCCCGTTCGCGGCGGCTTTCAGTTCGGAGAACAAGAGTGCCAACGTTGTCCCTCACGCCCTAAACGCAATCCGTCGTCGCAACGTCGCACCGTGCAAGATCCGCCGCCGTCGTGCATTGCTCTCAATCCGGTCAACGCGAGGCCAGTCCCATATGGGACTTGTTGGCCGGAGATGCGTTCAGGATAATGTCGATGGCCTTTTTTTATGGGCTCATTTTTTGGGGAGTAACGAAATGTTGTACGTTAAACTCGCGCGCGCCACGCTCGTCGCCGCGCTCGTCATTGCCGGTACCATGGGGGCTTCGGCGGCGACGATCACAAAGGTCGTCGATTTCAGTGCCAATAGCTTCGTGGATGGAAGCCTGACACCGGGCGTTGCTCCAGTCGATCCGGTGATGGGGCAGTTCACGATCACGCTCGATCCCGCGCTGACAGCCTCGGACGAAACCAGTGGGATTGCACTCGACAGCCTCAACATCACGCTCGGATCATCGCTTGCCTACAACTACGATCCTCTCACGGACCGGCTTGAGGTCGGTGGTCTCGCAACAGGGGCGGACACCGTCACCTTCAGTCCTGCGCAGAACGATTTCTGGCTCTTCATCAACGACTTCCTGAGCGGCACACCGATCTTCGAGCAAGTCGGTTATGCACAGGTCAGCTTCGGCAATGGGATCTTTTTCACATTGAACGGCACTGGCAGCGTGACCGTGAGTGATCCCGCACCGTCGGTGCCGGCAGTGCCGCTTCCCGCAAGCCTGCCGCTTCTGCTGGCGGCGCTTGGCGGCGCTGCGATCTTGAGGCGTCCAGGACGCAACGGGCATGCCTGACTGTCGGGTGACCGCAGCTTAGGGGGGGGGCGCCGGACACGAACAGCCGTCCGGCGCCTCACGGTGCGAGCGGTTTTTCCATGAATATGGAACTCGCGCTGTCGGGATAGTCGCCGAAGGCTCTGCAGTGTTCAAAGCCGTGGCGGCGATAGAGGCGGAGCGCGGCATGGAGCGAAATGCCGGTTTCCAGCCGTAGACAGGGCAGAGCGAGCGTCCGGGCTTCGTCCTCGATGCGCCGTAGGATAGCCTCAGCCACCCCGCGCCCTCGCGCGGCCTCATCGACGAACATCGACTTCACCTCGCCATAGCCATCCCGGATGGCGAGGGCCCCGGTGCCCAGAACCGAGCCTGCGGCCCGCGCCGTGAAGAACCGGATATCCGGCGCACACAGCGCGTCGATGTCGAGATGGAAATTCTCCTCCGGCGGAAAGAGCGACTCCATCAGCGCGTGGCTGGCGCGCAGCAGGGCGGTCGCTCCGGGGTCGCGCGGATCATCGCGTGCCACAGCAACCGATAGGGCGGGGGTGCTGCGGGTTTCAGGCGATTGCGCGGTCATCGGGGTGTCCTTCACGCGGCGGCAGCCCTAGTGTTTCCCACCTGACGAAGGATTCCCAAGTAGGGTTAGGTGTGTCATTGTCGAGCCATGAGACGCGATGACATTTGCCTTTACCTTGGCCCCGATGACCGCCTGCAGCTTCAGGCACTGGTGA
>Ga0210025_1000560_pt1 | contig 46449 bp, 44 predicted proteins | sample CryGeyme20150102_FD_183989 | JGI IMG/M metagenome (GOLD analysis project Ga0210025, IMG submission 183989) | Groundwater microbial communities from Crystal Geyser aquifers in Utah, USA - Crystal Geyser metaG 2015-0102 (SPAdes) (version 2) | ecosystem: Environmental > Aquatic > Deep subsurface >... | reverse complement strand
GACAAGACAAGTTTTTGCTACACTTAAAGGAATCTGAGTTTAGATGGAACCACAGAAATGAAATGTATAAAGTACTTTTGGACAACTTAAAATCTGACCCGTTGTCGCTCTAAAGGTTACAAGACCCAAAGAAATTAAGCTGAATGGAATAATTAAGGATAAAATTGGATAAAGTGGTAAAAGATGCCAAATTTGTGTTTCGCTGGAAAACAAAAATACAGAAAATCCTGCAAACCACAAAAATAAGACTGACCAATTAAATATGTCTTTCTTTTTAAGAAAAATGCATGCAATGGAGACAAGCACAGAAGTTAGAAAAACTTTATACCATTTTCCTACACCAATTGCTAAATACCTAAGACTCTCATGAAGCGCCCCAATCGAGTATGTATTTGAATCTCCCCTGGTCCCAATTTCTATAAAATGGTGATATAAAAAACCGGAGTTTTGCATCTGATTATACAAATACCAAGGTGATACAAGAATTATAAATATGGTTGCAGATTTTACTAAAACATTGGGCTTCAACTCTTTTCTACGAGTCCATAAAATAAACACAATCACTGGCAATAAACCTACTCCGACAAGAGTCTTCGTTAGAAGTAACGCGGCAAAACTTGCAACTGAAAAATAAAGATATTTTTCTTTGCGGTGAAGCAAAAAATATACCGTGAGCGATTCCCAAAACATGAAGGGAGCATCCAAATTTCCAGATCTGCTCCTGAATATAAACCACATACTAGATAACAAAATACCCGCTGCAGCTACTCCCACTTCCCAGCTCTTGATTTTTTTCCCTATTAAGAAAACAACAATTATTGTTCCAAGCCCGAAAGCTGCTGAAAAGAACCTTGCTGAAAATTCACTATTTCCAAAAATTCCAATTGAAATTGCTGAGAGAATATATCCCAGAGGTGGGTGATCTATAAAGGGCGAGGCGTTGAATTGAAGTTGAAAAACATTTTTTGTTCTAAGAATATTTCTAGCTATCTCTGCATACCAAGCTTCATCATAACTGAGCAAAGCGGTGTCACCCAATTTGTAGAAAAAAACAAATATTAATATTGATATAGCTACAAGCCAGCATAACTTCTTCATTAGATACTACTCTATAGTAATATGGCGTATAAACTCAAGAGTAGGTATTTTGAGTAGCAAGGTCTATCGCTTCGTACGCTACAATGGCTCACTCAATGGATAATAACGATCTAGACCAAGTCACCCTCAGCGAAGAGCAAAACCAACTTTTTGAAAAGTTGGAGAACTCAAATTCTTCGGTCTTCGTTACTGGCAATGCCGGTACGGGTAAGTCGCTTCTTCTTCAATATTTTAAAACCTACACCAAGAAAAACATCGTCGTTGTCGCCCCAACTGGAGTCGCCGCCCTCAACGTCGGTGGTCAGACTATAAACTCTCTTTTCAGAATTCCACCCGCAGTCATCACCAAAGATAAGCAAAAATCACTGAAGCTTAACTCGACTACAGCCACACTATTAAAAAACCTAGATACCGTCGTCATTGACGAAATCTCCATGGTGCGCGTCGACATGCTTGAAGCCATTGATTATCTTTTAAAAAGAGCCAGGAAATCACGATTACCCTTCGGTGGTGTCCAAATGGTCATGTTCGGAGATCTCTTCCAACTCTCCCCCATTGTCACCAGCAGAGAGCTCAGGCGATACTTTGATGAAATGTACGGCGGCGCATATTGTTTTAACGCTGATAGCTGGAAAGCACTGAATCCGGAGACAATTGAGCTCTCAACTATTTTTCGCCAGACAGACAATGCCCTCATCAGCCTTCTTAACGCCGTAAGAAACGGTAATCCTGAGCAGACCCATCTGGATAAACTTAATGAGAGAGTTACTACTGAAATTCCAACCAAGAACACAATTACTCTGGCTACCACCAACCAATCAGTGAGAAATACCAATGATCAAAAGCTGGCCGCCCTCACTGAAAAAGAACACAAATACAATGCCTATATCACTGGCAAACTCGAAGCCTCCGCTTTTCCAACTGAGGCAGTTTTAACTCTGAAAAAAGGTGCCCAAATCATGATGTTGAAAAATGATCGAGAAAAAAGATGGGTTAATGGCAGTCTCGGCACTATTAAGTCTCTAGGAAAAAATGAAATCAAAGTCACCATCGGTTCTGACACATATTCTGTCAACCCAGAGGAATGGAGCAAAATAAATTACGTTTATGATGCTGAAACCAAAAAGGTTGAGGAAGAGGTCATCAGCACCTTCAGTCAATTTCCACTTAGACTAGCTTGGGCCATAACCATCCACAAATCTCAGGGCCAAACATATGAAAGTGTGATTGTAGATCTGGAGGGCGGAGCTTTTGCTCATGGTCAAACCTACGTCGCTCTGAGTCGCTGCACGAATTTAGAAGGACTTTTCCTAAAAAGAAAAGTTGCTCCCAGGGACATTATTGTTGACAGCTTAGTGGTCAATTATATGAACCAGACCAAGCGCTTTCTCACACTCGACTAAGATGCTCATAGATAGTTGCAAATATAAGGTATAATGCACTCTGAGTAATTTTACTCAAATAGTATATATGCTTGTCATAGTGACAAGTGGAAGAGGAAAATCGTGAGAGATTTTAATCAAAATGATAGAGGCGGAAGCCGAGGGGGCGGAAGACGCTTCGATGGAGGGGATCGTGGACCACGTCCAATGCATCCAGCTACTTGTTCTAAATGCAACAAGGACTGTGAAGTACCTTTCCGACCAACTGGTGACAAACCAGTTTTCTGTAGTGACTGTTTCCGTGAAAACGGCGGTGGTAGTGAAAGACGATTTTCGGATCGTGGACCACGACCTACTGGCCCAAGCAATCAAGCTCAGTTTGACGAAGTCAACCGAAAGCTCGACACCATCATTGAGCTTTTAAAAGCTGATGAAGATGAAGATGCTGAGGTCGAAGTCGAAGATTCATCTGATGATGAGTCAGAAGCTGACGAAGCTTAACGCTTAATCGTTACTAAGTTGCGCCTGCATGGTGTGCCTCACAAGGGCACACATGCAGGCGCTTTTTATTACCTTTTTAAGCACTTACCACTTAATCAACATCTGCAGAGTTTGGAAAATATTCCAAAAAGTTAATACTACAATCAAGGCTATGCCAGGAATCGTTCGAAGGCGATGGGCAAGCACCCCAATACCTACCATAAGAAATGGTAAGACACTAATAAACATCCTTGAGCCGTACGGACCACCGACTATCTCCGGACCCCAAGCGGCAATAACATAGAGACTTAGTGCGAAGCTGGCCAGGGAAATTGAAGCTACTGCCCTTTTGTCCTTAAGCAATTTTGCCAAACCGACAAAAGCAATGGCGGTAATCGGCGCAAAATAAAACAAACCATTACCTTGAGAGAAAAGCACCCTAATAAAATCTGGTGACAACCAATTTAGCGACTGGCCTTGGATTAGATAAGGACTATTAAGTTGGTGATAGATAGTCCAAGTTGCGAGAAGCTGAATGCCAATGATTAGACTGGCCACGAAACCAGAGAATATCAATTTAAAGAAAGTCAGAGTTTTCTCGCGGGACATATAAAGAATTGCCATCGCAGACGGAATTGCCAAGACAACATCTTGATTTCGAATGAGGCTAAGAGCCCCAATGATCGCTCCAAATAAGGCCGCATCTTTCCAACTCAGACCATCTTTTTGACCAGAAATTTTTACCACTAAATAGAGTAATAAACTGGCTACAAAAAATGAAACAGTGTGAGAATTCAGAGGATCAACAAACACATAATACATAAGTTGTGTCGTAGCAAGGAAAATTCCAGTGGTCAAAAGAGCCACTTTCTTATCAAAAAGTTTGCAGAGAGTCAGATAGGAAATGAAAAGGCCTGACATGGCATAAAAAATAGCACTGTAGCCAACGAACAGCTGGACTATCAACGAATAACCATCAGTCAGAACTGGGAAGCCTACTTCATACAAAATAAAAACAACGAGTTGGGAAATCGCAAAGGCAGGAATCCACAAAATGCCCGTACCAGGAGAAAAATTGTTGGCCACTCGGCCAGTTTTTTCAATTATGTTAACTCCATTCGGGAAAGCAAAGCCCGACTCAACGCTTTCATTAGCGAAATCAATGTCGCCATCCATAACTAAGGACCGAGTATAAGCAAAATAATAATGTGAATCACCCCAAATGCTGCTGCCAATACGAAATACTGCCAGGGTATAGCTGAGGCAAGCCACGATAAAAACAGAAGCGAAAATTCGATAAACTGAGAATTTGATAAAATTCATAGGAGCTTCACTTTAGATGGCTATTGTAACTGCTATGATATCAATATGAAGACTTGGCAAATAGTAACTGGAGGAATTTTTTTAGGCTCGGTTTTGTTTGCGAGCGGCTTTGTGCTCGGTAGCTACTTAGACTTAGATAGCACTTCTCTTCTTAATGTCTCTCCTTTCGTCCAAAAAAAATCAGATGTCATAGAAAAACCGTACTTAAAATACTCAATTCCAAGCTTACACGAAAAAACTTATGCCCCCTCCTCTTTAAAGATACTAAAGATAATGGAGCTAGGCGAAAATTTTACAAGTTACCTTTACTCCTCAAGTGACGAAGATGGCAAGTCAATGACTGGACAACTAAATTTGCCAGCAACAATTTCAGATTCCACGCCAGTTATCCTGATGCTCAGAGGCTACGTGCCACCAAAAAGCTACGTCACAGGAGTAGGCACCAGAAATGCAGCTAATGTTTTTGCCAAGAATGGCTACATTACTATTGCCCCAGACTTTCTAGGCTATGGTGATAGCGATCCTGAAGTTGAAGATCCCTGGCAGGCTCGTTTTGAAAAACCAATCCAAGCCGCAAATATTCTTAAAGCGGTCGAGGTTAGCAACTTCGCAGTCCCCAGTGAACTCCCGGAAAATATTGCCTCTCAATCAGCAAAAAGGCCCGTCGGGATTTGGGCCCACAGCAATGGCGGACAGATAGCCCTGACTATGCTTGAAATAACTAGCGATCCTATCCCAGCCACCCTCTGGGCGCCTGTCACAGCCCCATTTCCCTACTCTGTTTTGTTCTATGCTGACGAACAAGACGACGAAGGTCGCAGCGCTAGACTTTGGATAAATTCGCTAGAAAAAGAATACGATCTCAGGCTTTTTTCGCTTTCGCAGCACCTGAATTATCTAGCAGGACCAATCCAAATTCATCATGGATGGCACGACGAAGCCGCCCCAAAACCCTGGAGTGATGAATTTGTTCAGAAACTATCCTTGGAAAATGATCGCCGCGAGTCATCAACAGACTCAGCTGAGCTGGCGCCAATTAAATATGAGTACTTTGAATATCCCAATGCAGATCACAACCTGGTTCCAGACTGGAACACTGCGATAACCCGAGACCTAAGTTTCTTTAACAGAGAATTACTCTAGAAGCTTCTTTTCATCTGACTCATCAAGAAGCGAACCTTGAGTTATGGTACGGACGCTCTCAACTTTTTTCTCTAGCTGTCTGTATCTAGTTCCCATCAGATCATCATAGTCAGTCTGTAAAGTTCCAATTGATCGACCATACTTGCTCAGCTTCTCACTAAATTTTTGCCACTCCTGTACAAAAGAATCGATATGCTTAATCACATCCTTAAGCTTGCCGCCAATCATAAAGTTGCGATAGCTTTCGAGAACAGTTCTCGCCACGATCAAGAAAGTAAAAGGCGAGACAATCAAAACTCTCTTTTTCATAGCCACGTCAACAACATCAGGAAACTGCTGATTTATAAATGAAAAAACCATCTCGTTGGGAACGAACATAATAGCGTAGTCAAGCGTGTTCGAATCTGGCTGGATGTACTCAGCGACTTTATCTATTTTTAGTTTAATATTACTGCCAAACTGCTTTAATAGTCGGGTGCGCTCATTCTTGTCCTTTGTCGCCGAGAGTTTTTGGATATCGCTATAAGGGAATTTTACGTCAACAGGAACGACTCGGTTGTTTGGCAAAAGTAAAGTTATGTCTGGACGAGAAGTGTTCGAGATCTGCTTGGTTTGTTTGGCGTAGTGAACGCCTTCCATTAGACCATTGGCCCGCATCAGATCCTCAATAATTCTCTCCCCCCACTCGCCTCTAGCCTGGTTATTAGACAAAACTCGAGAGAGTTGTTCTGTAGTTTGGGCAAGTTCCCCGGTCAATTTCCTGTGTTCGCTAAGCGAAGTGCTCAGTTCAGAAAACTTGTGGGATCTGTCTTGCTCGAGGGTTCTCAATTCTGACTGTCTCTTCTCAAGATCTTTTTGGAGTCGAGTCACAAGTGATTCGATCATCTGATGCTTGTTTGAAAGATCAGCCTTGATGGTTTCTTTATCAGATTCTAAAAGTCGCTTGCTTTGTTCAGCAATTTTTTCAGCGCTCTTGCCAAAAACTTGGTCAACTAAAGTACTGAGCTCGGTGTCAGTCTTACTTCTAAACTGCTGCTTCAGAAGAAAGTACATGATCACAAAACCAGCGATGACAACGGCGAGGAGAACTATCTGAAAATCCATATCGCTGTCTAGTATACTAGATACCACATGGAAAAGGCGCGCTCTCGGCTCACAACCACCCCAAGTCTTAAAAAGACTCCTCATTTACCAAAAATTGTCTTTAATTCTCGATACCTCCAGGCTGCTCCCATCGGACTTCTTGGTCTTTGTGGATTAGGAATCTTAGTTTATCTTCTGAAAAATATTGCACCTGAGTCGATAGCAAATATCCCCATTTATCGTAGTTACGGACCCCTCGTTCTGACCTTTCTTTTCACTTCTACCCTGGTCTCGGGCTTTGTTTTGTTAAACATCAGGCGGGGATTTATGGTTGGAATTTCCTTGACACTGATCTTACTTTTAAAATTGCAAAAGGTTCAACTTAGCTGGCCAATCATCCTTACTATCGTCGTCGTAGTCCTAATAATCGAAATTGCAGCTACTTATATTCGCAGAGTGATCAAAAAGACATAATATGATACACTCTACAGGATGAAAAACCAACAAAAGACGCTCACAACCTTGCTTTCTGATATCAACAATCCTAAGGCTATGGAAGAATTTTTGAATTCTTTCCTTTCAAAGACTGAGCTCAATCAACTTTCAAAACGACTCGAAGTTCTCACTCGACTTAAGTCAAGCGAATCATACGAGTTCATCCAGAAGAAACTTGGTGTTTCTAGTGCAACGATCTCCGGGCTCTCGAAAATTCAAGACACTAATATCATTAAAGAAGCTTTGAAACTTATCAGCATTGATAAAAAAGCTACAAAAATCGCGGATTCTCTCCGCCGCTACGTGCCGTTTCTCTAAGATTCGCTTATACTGGATTGGCCATGCAGAAGTTTTATATCACCACCGCAATTCCGTACATTAACGCCAAGCCACACATTGGCCATGTTTTCGAGTGGTTCCAAGCTGACGCGATGGCACGTTTCCAAAAGTCACTTGGTAAAGACGTGGCTTTTACCTGTGGCACTGACGAAAATAGTCTAAAAAATGTCCAAGCCGCCGAGGTAGCAGGAGTTAATACTCAGAAATGGCTTGATAAATACGCGGGAATTTTTAAAGATGCTTTCGATTTCTTTGGCATTGAGCTAACTCATTTTAATAGAGGTAGTGACCAAGAAAATCATTGGCCTGGCGTTCAAGAACTCTGGAATCGATGCAACGCTTCAGGAGATATCTATAAAAAAACCTACACTGGTCTTTACTGCGTTGGTTGTGAAAGCTACTACGACAAAGCTGATCTAACCGAAGATGGTCTCTGTCCCGAACATCTTAGAGCGCCTGAAGAAGTTTCAGAAGAAAATTACTTTTTCCGCCTTTCAAAATATCAAGAACAAATCGAGGAATTGATAAAGTCAGATAAATTGCAAATAGTTTCAGATCAATATAAAAATGAAATGCTCAGCTTCGTCCAAAGAGGTTTGGAAGATTTTAGTGTCTCTCGATCGATTAAAAGAGCTCGTGGCATTGGCGTGCCCGTACCAAATGACGAAGGTCAAGCTATGTATGTTTGGTTCGATGCTCTAAGCATTTACATCACCGCCATTGGCTTTGGTCGCGACGAAGACGAGTTTAATAAATACTGGCCCGCGGATGTTCATGTGATTGGCAAAGGTATTAATCGTTTCCACTCTATCTACTGGATCGGCATACTTCTTTCAGCCAAACTTAGTTTGCCAAAAACAATCTTCGTACACGGCTACCTAACTGCCAACGGACAAAAGATGAGCAAATCACTTGGCAATGTCATCGATCCTTTTGATTTGGTCAACCAATATGGCCTAGAACCTGTTCGCTACTTTCTGCTGAAGCATATCCCCAGTCACAATGACGGTGACTTTTCTCATGAAAAGTTCGTCGAGAGCTACACCGCAGATCTTTCCAACGGCATTGGCAATGTTTGTTCGCGTGTGGCCAAGCTTTGTGAAAAGACTGGCGTTGGCAGTATTGCAAAGGCAACTGAGTTCGATCACCAATTCGAAATATTGCTTTCAACCTACGATCTTTCGGCTGCAGCCAACTGGATTCAAGCCCAAGTCATGCAGCTAGATGGCTATCTAAGTGAGAAAAAGCCCTGGACACTCACGGGCGAAGAGCAGGCAGATGTACTCAGATTGGCAGTAAATAAAATTCTCATGATCAGCTTTCATCTAGAGCCATTTATGCCGGAAACTGCTAAGACAATCTCGACACATTTCTCAGCCGAAAAAATAACTTCGCTAAAACCCTTATTTCCAAGAATTCAAAGCTAATGATTATCGATACCCACTGCCACTACAATCTTGAGCCTCTCTATGAAAGCTGGCAAAAGCACTGGAAAAAAGCTCAAGAGAATGACATTGTTGGCTCCGTTGTAGTCGGTACAAGCGCCGAAACTAGCAAGCGATCAATCGAAATTAGCGAGTCCCAACCAGGATTATTTGCAGCAGTCGGAGTTCACCCAAGCGAGATCAGCCAACTCAACCTTGGGGCAATCAAGGAACTGGCAAAGTCAGACAAAGTCGTCGCTATCGGTGAGATAGGACTCGACTACTTTCGTCTTAAAAAGAGCGATAGAGAAACCAGAAACCAACAAAGAATTGGATTCCGAACTCAGCTAGAACTAGCCGTAGAACTTAATCTACCGGCCATTATTCATGTTCGCGACCAAAGCAAAGGCGCCTACTGGGACGTCTTGGATATCTTGAAGTCTACTTGGAAATCTGGTTCTCCATTCATTCTCCACTGCATCTCCGGACCAGCGGAATATGTGAGCGAAGCTATAAAACTGGGTGCCTATATAGGAGTGGCGGGAAATGTGGGTTATCCGAACAGCGGCCCCATTCGCGAACTCCTAGCCCAAGTTCCCAAAGAAAGAATACTTCTCGAGACAGATGCGCCGTTTTTGCCACCCCAAACCCATCGGGGAAAGACTTGTGAACCCTGGATGATTAAAGAAACATCTTGGCATCTGACTCATGCAATAGGCATCACCAGTGAAGAAATTATTGCCAACACCACCAAAATTTTTCCTCAGTTTCAACCTTACCAGGCGAATCCTGTTACAATAAAAAAATGAGACTTGCAGAAAACATAGCCAGAATTGTGCGCCGTCATCCGGTCAGAATGCAGCGGGGACTAGAGATTTTACCCGGATTTGTCTCTTGGTCGTTAATTCTTTTTCCAATTTGGGGCTCATTTATTGTCCCAGATCTAGTTGCCTATTACGTAATCACTTTTAGTGTCTACTGGCTCTACCGTTCGTTAACCATGGCGGGTTTGTCGATAATGTCGCATTTCAGAATCAAAGCTGCAAGCCGATTCGACTGGCTGACAGATCTCAAGAAAAATTATCCAGACACATGGAACACAATTAATCACTGCATTATCATTCCCACTTATAAAGAACCAATCGTCACTTTAGAGAGAACTCTCTCAGCTCTTAAAGCCCAAACTTTCCCGACCAAGAATCTTCATATCGTTCTTTCCTTCGAAGAGAGAGAGGGAAAAGAGGCTCAAGAAAAAGCGGCGCTGCTCGAGAAAAAATTTGGACATGAATTTGGCACCCTACTAACCACCTATCACCCCGACATCATCGGTGAAATTAAGGGAAAGTCTTCGAACACAGCTTGGGGAGCTCGCCAAGCGAAAGAGCATATCATCGATAAAAAGAATATTTCACTAAAACTGACAACTATTACTAGCGAAGATGCAGACGCCGTTTTCCACAAATCTTACTTTACTGCTCTAACTCAATCATTCCTCTCGCAAGAAAAACCCTACAACTGTATCTGGCAAGGTGCGATAGTTTTTTATAACAACATCTGGAAAGTTCCGCCTCCAGTCAGAGTTTTGGCCTCGATGTTTTCTGTTATCCAAATGAACATTCTCATGCGTGAGGACCGTTTAATTAATTTTTCCACCTACTCCACTTCCTTCCAACACGTAGTCGATATTGATTTCTGGGATACAGACGTCATCCCCGAAGACTACCGCCTATTCTTTAAGTCCTACTTCGCCAAAAAAGGCGAGTTTTCTGTTAAGCCAATTTTCTTGCCAATATACTCAGATGCCGCAGAGTCAGACACCTGGCTAAAAACATTCGCCAATCAATATGAACAGCTCAAGCGCTGGGCCTGGGGAGTGAGTGACGATGCCTACATTATTAGACAGTACCTGACCAGTCCAGACATGCCATTTTGGGATAAGACTATTCGCGTGCTGAAAACAGTTGAGGACCATTTCCTTTGGCCGGTTAACTGGTTTGCTATTACAATCTCGGCCTTCTTTCCGCCGCTCCTAAACGAAAATTTTAATCGAACTGTTATCGGCAAAACCTTGCCGCAGGTGACATCAACCCTGCTGACTCTTTCCCTAGTCTCAATGCTTGTTATTTTTATCATCGATGCCATTAATAGACCTCCAAGACCTGATAAAAACAGGATTCTCTCGATAATTCTTCAACCTCTGGAGTTTTTACTTCTTCCCGTGGTTGGCTTCTTTTTCTCAGCCCTACCAGGTATAGACGCCCACACTCGCTTAATGTTTGGCAAGTACATCGAATACAAAGTCACCGAAAAAGTTTGAGTACTGCTTGTGGAAAAGCAACGAGAGTCGCTATACTTAGGCAAGTGAAAAAATTTATTACCTCTCTAACCAAGCCAATTTCTCTCCTCGCCCTACTTCTTCTCCTCGTCACAATTCTAAGACTTCCCAACTTCTCCGAACCATACTGGTACGGCGATGAAGGCATCTACTTAACCATCGGCAACAGCATTAGAAACGGCGGCAAACTCTATACCGATATCGTTGATCACAAAACTCCCGTCATTTATTACTTAGCCGCAGTGAACTCGCAGCTTCAGTTTCGAATTGTTTTATATATCTCAATGATTTTGGCAACCTCTGCCTTTTTTGTCCTCAGTCAATCACTTTTTAAAAAATTATTTCCAACTTTTATCGCTGGCCTGCTTTTCGTGATCTTCACCTCTCTGCCGTGGTTCGAAGGCCACGTCGCTAACGGCGAACTCTTTGTGATGACTTTTGTCTTGGTCGGAGCCTGGCTCTTGCTCCAGACTTCGATGTTTAAAAAGTACTTTGAACAGAAAAAAACTACGGCGATTGTCCTCAAGAAAAAAGACTACTTCTTTCTTCTTGGTGCTGGTGTGTTCTTCGGCCTCAGTGCCCTAACTAAAGTTCCAGCTATTTTTGATATCGCGGGCTTTGGAATTATATTTTTCTTCATGCTGCTGCGCTCTGGTTGGTCAAATTTCAAAACAATCTTTCAAACTGCTCTTACTTTCGGCCTTGGCATTCTCGCCCCAATCATTCTTAGCATCATCTATTTCGCTCTTCGCGGCTCCGGCCAGGACTATCTCGACTTCGGCTTACTCTACAATTTTCATTATGCTGGGACTTGGGTGCCAAGCTTCTCGAGCGCTATCGTCGCCACCCTCTTCACTTTTAAGGGAAAATTTGTGGTCATGATGCTAGTTCTTGTCGGCTTATTTATCTTCACGAGGAAAATTTCAAAACCCCTTCAATTCGCCACGGCCTGGTTTGTTCTAGCCCTATTCGCCACACTGTTGTCAAACAGACCTTATCCACATTATTATCTCCAGACCATTCCCCCATTGGCTCTCCTCGTCGGCCTAGCCGTCAGCCAATTTGTAAATAAAAAAGGCAAGAAAGACCTCTTAGAAATTATCTTACCTGTTGCTTCCCTAGCTTTGTTCGTAGGTGTTCTTTTTGCTCTAAACGTAGGACTTTATCAGACAGGCTCTTACTACAAGAACTGGCTAGAGTTTACCCAGGGCAAAATGAGCAAAGCTGAGTACTACCAAACGTTTAACTATCTGATGAAAGATAACTATGAAGCCGCCAAAGTCATTCGCAGTGGCTCCGAAGAACCCAATCTTTTTATCTGGGGAACCAATCCAATGCTCTACGCCCTGGCCAAGGCAGTACCTCCAACTCGCTTCACGGTTTCTTTTCACATCGCTGATCTAAATGTTTATGATCAGACCATCGCCGACGTAGTGGCAGCTAAGCCTAAATTCATCGTTGTTATGAATGACGAACCGAATCAGCTCCCGGGCTTGGGCCAACTTTTATCCGAAAACTACATAATTAACGGTGATTTTGATAACTACATTCTTTGGAAAAGAATTAATGAGCCTCAAGGCCTGCTATACTAGGCTGAATGCAACTCTTTCAACAGTTTCGGATACAGTTTATTTTATCTTCACTTCTACTTGGAGCGGCTGTTGTAGCTAGCGTCATTGGCTTTCAAATTCTTCAACCAGTAATCCCGCTTTACTACACGGCTGCCGCTTCTGAAAATATTCTTGCCTCAAAAGAGTGGATTTTTCTCATTCCAGGACTAATGCTTGGGAGCAGTGTTTTAAACTTTCTGCTTCTGGCATTTTTCAGCAAGAGTAAAAGCACAATTTTCTCTCTTTTTGCCTGGGGATCAGTAGTCATCAACGTATTATTTCTGGCCCTTCTTACTAGAATAATCCTGCTTATTTGGTAATTTTATGTACCCAATAATTATTAGTTTCGTCCTTGCTTTCACAATCACACCAATCGTGATCATGTTTTATAAACGTCGCGGCTGGGTAGATGACCCCAAGAAAAATAAGCATGCAAAAACAACTCATAAGTCAGTAGTTCCCCGCGGTGGCGGTCTAGCTATTTTTCTCAGCGTCCTTCTAGCTTCAGTCATCTCCTTACAATTCGATAAATACTTGGTGGCTATTTTGCTTGGAGCCTTAATTCTCACCATCAGCGGTATTCTTGATGACATTTTCGATCTTCATCCCATTCCAAGACTCTTAGCGAACATAGCTGCCGCCCTTCTAGTCGTGGGTTCTGGCATTGGCATCGCTTATGTCAGCAATCCTTTCACAGCGGGCGTGATTCATCTGAACCAACCCCAACTAGTTTTGGATTTATTTGGCAAAACTAGAAGCATTTGGATTTTGGCCGATCTCTTCGCAGTGGTTTTCATCGTCTGGAATATAAATATTGTGAACTGGGCCAAAGGCGTTGATGGTCAGATGCCTGGCTTTGTCACGGCAGCCTTCATTTTTATTGGCATTCTCTCAACAAAGTTTAATGCCGACCCGACTTCTTTTAATACAACTAATCTCGCCTTCATCCTAGCTGGCGCTTTCGCAGGTCTTCTCATCTGGAATTGGTATCCACAAAAAATCATGCCAGGCTATGGCGCGGGCTCGCTCGCTGGCTACTTTCTGAGTGTCTTGGCCATCCTCTCCGGAGCTAAGCTGGCCACAGCCCTGATGGTTCTCTGTGTCCCAACTGCTGATGCCATTTTTACGATAGCCAGAAGAATCTACGCAGGTAAATCCCCGCTCTGGGGTGATCGCGGCCACCTCCACCACAAACTCCTAGATGAGTTCGGCTGGAGCAGACAACAAATCGCTGTTTTCTATTGGGCCGCCAGCATTGGTCTTGGTATTTTATCTCTGTATTTGAATACATTCGGAAAGTTGATTACAATAGCGACAACGATGGGACTCGTCTTTGGCCTTTTAATTTGGGTAAAGGTCAAAAAAAGTACTCAATAAATTACTGTGCTAAATCAAACAACCGTCTACCTCATCCTGAAATCATCCAGACCCCGTCAGTGGGTGAAAAATGCCTCACTTTATGCCGCCTTGGTCTTCTCTGGCTTCCTGTTCTATGACCCTCTAGACGCAGTTCCTTACTTCGTCACTGTCAGTGTCGCCGTATTCATTTTCACCATGCTTACTTCAGCTGTCTATTTAGTCAATGACATTATTGACGTTGATGCGGACAGACAGCATCCCTTTAAGAAAAAACGACCAATTGCTTCTGGAGCTTTGCCGCTTAAGACTGCGAAGATGGCGGCCTTTACTTTGCTTGGCCTCGTCTTTGTATCTTCGCTCTTCATGCCTCTCTTCTTTAGATTACTTCTCATCGCCTACATCGTTCTTCAAGTTTTCTATGCGCGAATCCTTAAGCACATTCCGATCCTAGATGTGGCCTCGATCGCCTTGGGATTCCTGATTCGCATTTATGCCGGAGCCGTAGTCGCCAACCTCCACATGAGTGTTTGGTTTCTTCTGACTGTGATCTCCGCCTCACTCTTTCTCGCTGTCGGAAAACGTCAAAGTGAGCGCACGCTTCTTAAAGGCAACGCTGACATAGACATGGGTTCCACCAGAAAAATTCTTAAAAGATATAGTGAGCGTCTGCTTGATCAATACACCGGTATGTTCGCCACTGCCACTTGGCTCACCTATGCCATCTTCACTTTCCAGAATGAAATGGAAGCACCGCGATCCCAGTTCGCCACCCTCTATCAATACTTACCAAGAGCTCTCCAAAGCCAAAAACTCCTTATGTTCTCTGTGCCATTCGTGATTTTTGGAGTCATGAGATACTTACAGCTCGTCTATGAAAGTAATCAGGGCGAATCGCCAGAGAGAATTTTGTTTAATGACAAACCACTTCTCGCCACCGTCTTTTTCTTCGGTCTCTCAGTGATTGTTATTCTCTATCTGTTCGTTTAGATCCTTACACTTATGCGAAAAAAAATAGAGCAGTATTATCCTGTGCTTCTCTTAACAATTCTTGCTTTCGCCTTTGTGACCCGAATTTATCGCCTGCATATTCCCGAGAACTATATGTTCGACGAGGTTTATCACGCCGTCACGGCTAAACTCATCGCCAAGAACGATCCGCGTGCTTATGAATGGTGGAATCCCGCCCCAGAACCAAACACAGCCGTTGACTGGCTCCATCCACCCTTGGCGAAACTCACTCAGGCAGCTAGCATTAAACTTCTCGGTGAAACCAGTTTCGGCTGGAGATTAAGTTCTGCCGTCTTTGGCGTATTGGTAATTCTGATCACGGTCAAATTAGCTGACGCCCTTTTTAATAATAAATCTCTTGCTCTCCTGGCAGGCCTTATCGCCTCCCTAGATGGCCTCCTTCTCGTCCAATCACGCATCGCTATGAACGATATTCATGTGACGTTTTTCATCATTCTGACTCTTCTGTGGTACTGGCAGCACCGCTCTCTAGGCAAACAAAAATATCTGTGGCTGGCTGGCATCGCTGCAGGACTTGCTGTCGCTTCTAAATGGTCGGGAGCGCTTCTGATCGGCGGCATTGGTCTCTACGAATTTTTGCTAGCCCTAAGCCGCCTATGGCAGAAAAGACAGCTAAAGCAACTGGTACCAGAAATAAAACGAGGAGCTCTACTAGTAACATCATTTCTAATCATCCCAGCCCTCATTTATCTTCTTAGCTACTCACAAATGTTTCTCCAAGGCAAAGACTTGAGTCACCTCAGAGAGCTTCATCGCCAAATTTGGTCATACCAAACTGGCCTGACCGCCACCCACCCGGCCCAGTCAAAACCTTTCGAGTGGTTTCTTGATCTAAGACCAGCCTGGTATGCCGTGGAGTACAAGGAAGGCACTAAGGCCAATATTTATGCCTTTGGCAATCCAGCTATTTTCTGGCTGGGAGCTATCGCAGTTATCATCACTAGCATTTTTGTGCTTATTAAAAAACACAAACTCACTGAACCGATGACATTCCTTCTCTTCATGTACTTCATGACTTGGGTACCTTGGCAGTTCTCCCCACGCGTCATGTTCTTCTATCACTACACCCCGGCCGTGCCACTCTTAGTAATTATTTTGGCTTATTCACTAATGAAAGTGTCAATTAAATTAAGGCTTTTTGCTCTCGGAATAATTATCGCTACATTTATCGCATGGTTCCCACACTGGACCTTGATCCAAATGCCGACGGAGTTTGTTGATAATGTTTATTATTTTTTGGATGGGTGGCAGCAGAGGTAGGAAAAAATCACTTAAACAACAACTCCTAACTGCTCCAATAAAATAAGCTGATTATTTTCCTTACTACGATCGATCAGCTTCTGATGAAATCCAGCCTTGTTTGATAAAACAAAGTATTTTTCATATTCTTCAAACTCTTTCAGAGAAGCAGCTTTTGCATACAACTTAGTTAATTCTGTATCTGCCATTTTTGAATTCGACCATTTAGCCTCCAAAAACACTGCTCTTTTAAGCTCATGGTTAAAACCAAGGCCATCTATTTCTGTCTGAGAATCCCAGTACCTTCCAAAGGAATCTAGCGGAAACAATAGTTTCTGATTGTGAAGTATAAAATCCCTCGATACCTGCTCAAAGACAACTTCCTCCAGCACATGAGAATGTTTAGCAAATCGTTTTTTTGTTTGGGTGATATTCCCAATCTCCAGATCGCTATTAAATGCATAGACATACTGGAACCAAAATCTTACAAAGCTTTCAGTAAGAATGTATAAGCCCTTGCGAGACTTGTGAGGCTTATCCTCTGTAACTGGCACTTCTCTCTTAACAAACTGAAGATTAATCAGAGTTTCCATGTATTTATTTACTAGCTGCGCATCAAGTCCTGTGGAGTTGGCAATTTCACTCGGTTGAGTTTTTCCCCAGGAAATAGCTTTCAAAATCGCAAAGTAATTATTTGGCGTTCTCAATTCTTGTTTTAAAACGTTGTTAACTTCGTTGTGATAAAGTCCTTGTTTATCCCAACATAACTCCTCAACTGCTTCCACAGCACTCCCGTACTTAGCAAACTGCTCCATGTACGCCGGCATACCACCGGTCACACTGTAGAAACTCATAAATTCTTCAAAACTTTTATTGGGAAAAAATTTCTGACTGGCTAAATAGTCCATCGGTTCAATCAACAGCTGACCCGTCAGGCGTCCATACAACTGAGCTTTATATGAAAGGAGTTCTGACTCCATTATCGACATGCTCGACCCGCAAAGAATCAGATAAATATTTGTCTCCTTAATGTATTCATCCCAGATCTTCTGAAACAAACTGCTGGTAGCCGCATCTGTCTCTACCAAGTAAGGATATTCATCAAGAGCCACAACGAATCGTTGCGACTTAGATTTTTCCTTGAGATATAAAAAAGCTTCCAGCCAATCGCTAAAGCCTTTTTTAGAAACGAAATCATCATCGAAATAATTACCGACAACTCTGGCAAATTCAGATAGCTGTTCTTTATGCGTGCGCTTATCAGCTAAAAAATAAATACCCTTACCGTCCTTAATAAATTGCTTTATAAGTTCCGTCTTTCCAACTCTGCGCTTACCATGAATAACCAATAGCTGCGCTGCCTTCTCATCCCAGAGTTTATTTAGTTTTTTGAGCTCGTTTGCTCTATTTATGAATTTCATAATGTGATTATACATCAAGAAAGTGAATTAGTATACTTACGAGTATATTAATCGTGAGTATACTAATTTATGATTCCTTAAACCCATCGAATTCGATGAGTTTAACTTAATAATGTAGGGTATTGACTTGATAAAAATCATATTTTTCAGTTTCCTACAAATTGTAGACGACTGACCTAAAAATTATTTTACAAGCAGGGGCAACATAATAGTAAAAACTTCACCTCCAACTGAAAAGTTATAAGGGATAATCTTTCCAGAAACATTGTGGAAACTAGTTGACAAAACAATATATGCAGCATCTGGAGGCAATCTAATCAAAGATGCTTGGCCCACATAAACAGAATCTATCCATCCCATATATTCTTGATTTGAATTATAAACAGAAACGCCTATCGCAGCCTCACCTGAACTAATTTCTCCTACGGATAATGAAAGGCTTTTGACATCACCAGCCAATTTATAAATATCTCGCTCATCATCGGGATTAGAGCTTGGTGTTGAAAGTTCTCCAGAATAGACTTTGTTGAATTCTAGACTTCCACGTGCGTCAGCATCAACAAACGTGTCATTTTCATCATTAACTGTTACATATTCTCTGTAGATCAAATTCCCATCCTCGTCATAGACTTCGACAAATCCTGCGGAAACATTCGAACTTAGAACAAAAAATTCATCCTGAGAAGGCACAGTAAACTCTTGCCATTTCGCCAAATCATCAGAATCAACTACCCCTACAAAGTATCTCCCTTCTTCCAGACCATCCATAGGAATATTCATCTCAAATCCACTGACTAATTCGGGATAATAAGAATTATAAGTAGGCACAGGATCTTCAGGGGAGATCGAATATTTTCCAATTTGGCCATATTCACTTCTGGTATCAAAGCTAAACGCATAGCTAGTATTATCAACATTCTTGATCTCAACCGTTCCTGTAAAAATATCACTTGGCAGGCTGAGCCCGTCTGTAGCAAATGTCAGTGTCATAGGAAGAGAAGTCTTTGGCGATACTCCAACTTCTGCAGATACATTGTGCTCCAATATGCTTCCAGAGCTATCCCTAAGGGTGACTGTGACAGTCATTGGCAGCGCAGAGTAACTCTCGATAGTCAGTGGAACTAATAATGACCCTTCAGCAACTACAGGTTTTTCTGAAGAGATAGATGCAGTTGGCCCAGAAACAGATGAAATGAGACTCGAATATGGATGACCTCCGCTAAAAGATATTACTGTACCGTCTTTTAAGATTAGTGGCACCTCTCGCCTTCCATTTTGATCAGAATCAGCCCAAACTCTAGTGGCTTCTTCAAATGACATGCCGCTACTCATCAACTCTGACATTAAATCCCAATATGCATCAACCAAGCCAGCACTATCAGAATCAGGAAGAGTTGGAGTGAGAACTGTCAATGTAAACATATCTTCGATTTGTTCACTGGATAAGTCGGGTTGAAGTTTTTTATGTGTCTGGTTATTTGATCATCCAGACTACTCAAGCCCTTATCATTAAACGGAGTAGTGTCATCTGGACCGCCAATTACTGAACCGCCACTTTCACACGATTCCCAAACCAGGATAATAGGCATGTTTTCTAATTGCTGATTTTTAAGTATTCCGAGTGCTATAGACTCCGCGAGTTGATTTGAGCTTATCTTGTTGTCGCCCTCAAGATATATATTGAATTGGCCAAAAATATTCTGGCCATGAGCTACGGCAGCAACAATAACTGGTCCGGATGCTGTCGCAATCCGCTCCTGCAAGGCTTTCAAAGTATCTTCTACTGGCTTTTCAGAGAAAGTAAATGAGGATCCTGGGAAGTCTGTCTCTGAACCTTGTGGTGCAAATAAAGTCATTTCAGCTGGATCAACTCCTCTTAGAACTAGCATTCTTGAGAACTTCTCAACCAACTCGCTCACTCTTTCCTGCGAAGGATTTCGACTCTTTCCAGCGATCATGAATGCAGAAACGTTTCCAAGATCATTTTTTTCGGGACCTTTTGTGATTTCAATTGGCTGCGGAGGCACAACTTCATATGCCCTTGCATCTGTGTATGTAAATATCATTGAGGCGGTAACACCCAACAGTGTCGCAAAAACAGTTCTCGCAAGAGGATCGCGAAGAGCTTTTCTGAGCAAGCTTTTTGTTCTTTTAGGCTCATTCTCTGGAGCACCTACTTGGGATTCTTTTGATTTGCGCATAAAAATTTAGATCATTTATTTCACAGAATCACCTAATCATGGGAGTATAAGTATTGTGTATTTACGCTTAAACTACTCGAAATTTCTCAGTGCTTGCTTCATTTCTGCAAAGCTGCAAGAAGATTGTTAATTTTCACAACCAAATCTGGGACATCTTTTGTAATCGCATCCCAAACAATAGAAACATCAATGTCCATATAATCGTGAATAAGAAAATTTCTAAAATCCGAAAGATCTCTCCACTCAATCGAGGAGTGTTCATCTCGGAAAGTTTTATCGATTTTAGTTGCTGCCTCACCAATTATTTCAAAATATCGAATGATTGCTGACTGATCCCATTCAGTATCTCTAAAATCTTCAAATGAATGCGTCTGACCGTACTCATGAATCGTGGCGATCGCGTCTCGAATATGATAAACATAAACCAAGTTATCTTCTCTCATAGAATACTAACCTGATTGGACATAATATTATTTTTCATATAACGACTGATGCCATTGTAACTAACAACATCAACTTTTTTCTGTAGCGTAGCTTCTAAATCGCGTTGCAAGTGCACTATTTTTATGCCCATACCGGCAGGTGCATCAATAAGAATGTCTACATCGCTTTGCTGATCTTGAGTGCCACGAGCATATGATCCGAATAAAGATGCCTTTTTAACACCATATTTCTCTAAAACTGGAATTATGTTTTGTACAATTGTGGTCATACACCTAGTATAGCATTTTTCTTATAAAGGCTGTTTATCCAACTGGTTGTTTGATGTTTTTGCCTATTTGCATGGCGACCACGTGTTTTATAAGATGTAAACAGTTTTGAAAATCAGACCAGCCACCATCAGAGATCTCTGTATATTTTTAATCGTTGAGCAATCTTAATTCTTGAGTAAATACATCGAATCCATAGTGAATCAGGTCAGAATTATTTTGTTCATCAACAAATACCAGCTCTGAACCTCTATCACTTTGATTCCAATCTTTACTCAAAAGATCATATTGGAATATATCTTGCTGCGTTATCTCTAATTCTTCTACCAGCTCAGTATTAATATTTTTTCTGTATAGCTTAGTCACAACGTGATTGGGAGCTTGCCATATCTCGTTCATTCCCTGTTCCTTGATGGTCGCATAATATAGATTGTCATCAATAATGCCTCCATAACGGAAAGAATCTTGCGAACCTGTACAACCTAACATGTACTGAAGAATTTCTTCAACAGATTGATTAAAACCAATTCTATACAAAGTGCCACTCCCTCCGCAAGCATCACCAAATGCCACCTCAACTACAATTTGTTGGTCGCTCGTATTAACATAAGCTAAATTTACTGCTTGCATTGGATTAAAGCCAATGATTTTATTCTTATAACTCCAAACCGCATCATTCATTCGATCTTCGCCCAGGTTGTACTGCTGTACTTCAAAATTTGAATCATGGACAGACTCGTCATAAGTAGTGATCAATAAAAAAATGCTCGACAACTGATCATTAACCCAATAATCAACAATTTTTTGCTCACTTGAAAGTACTAATTCAGGAAGTAAGACCTGGGACTGTTTATCAAAATTAATAACGACATATCTATTTTTTCGATCGGGACTCGGCTTTAGTACATAATCGTAGTCCTTTATTGTTTTAGTTAAAAACCACTCTTCCTCAGGTCCCTCTGAGGCTATATCAGGGTAGTCATTGTCAAATTGTTCCACAATAGGATTATTAATTTGGTTGCCTTCGCCTTGATCAATCTGCTTAAGCGCTGTGAAATATCCCATTCCAAAAGCGATAATTAGACCGATTACTGCAACGATAGCTGCTAATAAAAGTCTAGATTTCTTAGTTACTGGTTCTTGATTTGGAGGAACTTCGCTTGATTCTTGGACTAAGTTACTTTGTTGGTCTATTGATTGCATAGTCTCCATTCTAGACCACAGTCTAGCCAAATATCTTTGCCTGGTAAATTGTTAGTTAGAAACCACCCCACTCATCTTCAACAACCCGTACGCAGCAGTCGTTACTCCACCCTCAGTTTAATCAGTCTCTTTGACGTTGGCGAGAGATCAACGTTAATTTTATTGTTATCCGTAGAGCTACATACTCCTATCTCCAGCGTCTCGTCATCTACATATCTATAAGAAGTGTTTTGCGCGGCATTACCAAAACAATTAAATGTTTCATTTGATCCCAAAAATAAAACATTATTGTGTTCTAAGGTGGCCAAATCAATTAGTACTAGCACTTGATTCCCCGCATCTTGGTAAGAGCATATTTCAGCATAAACTTGTTGCGATTTACTATTTAGTGGCAGACTGTCACAGCCATACATATCTGGTAGTTCTCTTATCCATTCAAATGAATAAATTGCTTTTTCAGTTGGAAGATCTATCAGTATGTCAAATATTCCACCACTCCCTTCTATGTTAGAACGAAGAAAAACCCTGCCAGAATCATTTAATATTGATTTAATCCTGAATGACCCTTCGGGATCTGAAAAATTTAATTTCATGTTTAGCTTTGTTTTCTGCAAAACACCCTTAGCATCATTTATCTTTGATTTAGCTAAAAAAATAGGCTCATTAATGTTGTCGGAATATCTATGGTCAGTTGCACTTGTCGTCAACGGGTCAATATCATAAGCCTCCCAGGTGAGATAGTAGTTATAACCATTGTATGAGGTTAGAAACTGACTTATGTTTTTCTTTTGCTCGCCTGATTCGGAAAGCTTATTTTCTGGTGAAGTGCTTGATCGAGAAGATTGGTTTACTTTTGTAATTAATAAGTTAACAGCTATAAAAGAAGCTAAAATAATCGCTGTAATAATGTAAAAATGCTTTAGTAATTTTTTATTGGTATTCATTACTAGCCTTATTATAAACCCATCGAATTCGATGGGTTTACCCAACCACCCCACTCATCTTCAACAACCCATACGAAGCAATCGTCGGCGAATCTTTAATCTCGCCACTTCTAACCATTTCCTCAAACTCCTCAAAAGTCACTGCCTTATTCTCCATCCCAGCCTCCGAAACTTCTAACTCTTTCTCGCCTTGAACTAGATCCACTGCCAGAAAGACATAAAAACCCTGGTTTGAATAACCATAGGCCTCAAATAAGTGACCAAGCTGCTGCAACGAAGTAGCCTTCAGACCCGTCTCTTCCCTCAACTCCTTCCTCACAAGATCCGTCACATGAATGTCGGCATCCTCCTCGTATGAACCCTGCGGAAATTCCCAATAACTACCCCTCACGGGATAGCGATACTGTCTCACCTTCCCAGACAACCATCCATTTGTTTTGATAGACGGTTTTAGATGATTTTTGTTTGATCATAAAACCCACTCTGGATCATCACTTTTCATTTTTCCTCTCCTCAACAAGTTTCTTTACCATCTTGTCAAGGTCGCTCTCAAATACTCTATCTTGCACTATTCTGAACTTCTCCCATTGATTCTCTGCAAACTTCCTGGCAGTTTCGGCAGATACGCCACCTTTGTCATCCAAAATCTCTCGTTGATCAAGCTTCAAGTAATCATCTAAATGCTTACTCCAGTCCTCCATTGTCATGGGAATTTTTCGTTCGGCTCTGTTTTCGGCCAAATCCAAAAAAGCATTTACCATTTTACCTAACGCAGACAGCTCGCTCTTAGTTAGATAATTTTTTGCAACGGTTACATCAGATTTCAATATTTTTCCCTCAGGGGATTTCTCCCAAGAAGTCAATCCCATATTCTTAATATCTTTATCAGCCCTGCTTTTAATCAACTCGGCAGCTGTGTGTCCATGAATTGCGAAATGAAGCTTATTTTGGACCTTGGCGAAAAAATGTTTTGTAATTAATGAGTCTTTGTTGTAGTCAAGACTGGTCGCATAGATATCAGCCACTTTTTGATAAAATTTCCTCTCACTCAGGCGTATTTCTCTAATTTCTTCAAGAAGTTTTTCAAAATATTCTTCACCAAGAAAAACTCCGTTTTCCAAGCGCTTTTTATCAAGCACATATCCCCTAATAGCAAAGTCTCTAAGGACTTGAGTGGCCCATCTTCTGAACTGAGTTGCACGAACCGAATTAACTTTATATCCAACAGAAATAATGGCATCTAGATTATAGAAGTCAACTGATCTTGAGACTTGTCGCTTGCCTTCAGTTTGAACTATTAGGAATTTCCTAATAGTTGTTTCTTCACTTATCTCTCCAGATTCATAAATATTTTTCAAATGCTCATTAATAGTCGGAATAGTAACTTGAAAAAGTTCTGACATCATCTTTTGAGTCAGCCAAACTGTTTCATCTCGGTATTTAACTTCGATACTTTCTTCCCCAGATTGAGAAGTGAAAATAAGAAACTCCGCAGTACTATTCCTGATAGCCAATAATTTAGATTTATTCACAACCACCTCCCCACCTCCCCTAAAACCCTCTCAGCAATGTATTGATGTCCTTTTTGATTAGGATGCAGGCCATCACGGAACAAGTACTCAGCCTGCCACTGCTTCTCACTAAGTTCCACGCCCACATAAGAAATATTTTTCTGATCACAGAGATCTTCGCACTTCTTCTCGAACATTTTTCGACGCGCGTTGGTGAAGTAAGATTTTCCGCCAGTCAAAGGATTGTGCTTCGGATTCGTCTTACTTTCATCCACGTATCCACCACCCACAACGATCACCACGTCACTTTTTTCTTTCAGTAGATCGAGCATCTCAGCCATTTGAGTTTCATATTCCTCGAGACTTGAAACATAATTCGTGGGTGTATTCTCAGCTTTTGCATTATTACTTCCAATAGAAACAATCGTGATAATTTTCCCAGCTCTACCATATTCTTGAATCAAAGTTGGAAATAATTTAGTGGCAAACTCAATTTTTGCACCCGACTTTCCTAAGTTGTAAACTTCATACTTCTCTCCAATTCCATTTTCGCCATACATTTTTTGATGGAGCGACTGTTTGACGAGATCTGCCCAGCCACCATTTTCAGCACCCACTCCGTAGACACTGCTTGAACCGAGGATGAATATTTGGGTGATCATTTTTTTTCTTATTATTGAGAATATATTTTGCTACTGATTGATTCGAATATATCTCAAAAAGATAAACTAAGCCAGCTAAGTTATTTGATCAAAACAATTATGCAACCTTAGGCAAATGAGCCATTGCAAGATTACCCATTGCTTGCCCACCATGTTTCGCTCTATATCTATAAGAATATCCTGTACCATTCTTGTGAGAATCATATGTACAAATACCAGTACCACTGACATTAATTCCATACTGCGACAGCTGTCTTATCAGGTAGCCTTCAATGTCGAGCGATATTCCATTTTCTAATTGCGTTGCGAACTCACCAAAAATCCTCTGCAAATTCCATACTGTTCCAAATTCATCATCATGAAAGTCTGGGCAAATAACATGATTTGGAGCCTGTAGTCCAGGACTTATCATCACAGATATATCCGATGGGTTATTACATATGTCTATTAATGATTGTACCCATGAGAAACTTGTCCCCCTGATCACTTGCTTTCTTCCGGCATGAACAATGCCGCAACAAGGACCAAGCTTGGTGTTAGCATTAATAAGCAGACTAAAGCAGTCTCCAGGCTTCATCATAAGAAGATAGTCAGCAAAAGAAATAATTCCCTCGACTTCAATCCTATTTGTTTCATCATATTCCTGAATAGCACAAAACCTTGAGGCCGTTGAAATATTTCCCCAATCTAAATCGACAAGCCTCTCGTCTCTAGTTAAAAAAACAACTTTCTTCTGGCATCCAGGGAAAGAGTTCACGAAAATAGTCCTTTCTTTCGAATATCCAAGATTATGAATTATGCGCGCAATGTCACTTGCGATAGCTACTTTTTCTTCGGGGTCTTTAGCTCCGTTGTAGTTTCTTGGGGTTTCACCGCTAAAATCCATGAAGTATGCTTCTCCATGAAAAATATTTTGCTCACACGAGATTCGTGACATTGTGATGCATTATTATACATATTTGATGTGTATATAGCAATATATAAATTAATTATTGGGATACTTTTTTATGAGCTAACAATGCAGCATATTTGACAGTAGAGTTATAATTCCTCCCATGAGTATCGAAAATCCTTGTAGATCTATTGATGGGTGCAGTAATTGCTGTCACAACATCACTCTTGAGATGAATCAGGATGAGTATGAAATTTGGAGCCGTGGCGTTGACACTAGAATTGGCACAGATGCAGTAATTATTGCACAGTGGACTTTGCTAAATCTTTTGGGTCAGACGAGAGATGGCGTTTATGTTGACCCACCAAATCAAGAAATCGGAATGAATACCTACGAAGTTGCTGTCTTTGGATCCTGTCCACATCTTGACTGCAGGGGCCAGTGTGACATTTACGACTCAAGACCGAGTGATTGCAGGGCGTTACTCAGGAAATCTGAACTTTGTGATGGATTTAAGGCAAGGGGAGGTAAGACGGTAAAGATTTCTTCGATGTTTACTTAATTTTTAAGAGGTCTCACTCCTAACAATGAAACTTCTCAAAAATCTCCTCACCCTTTTTCATCACAAAAACTTTGCCAGTCACCTTACTACCCTCATCACACAGCTCAACAATTTTCTCAGCAATTTCTTCAGGACTAATCGCCTCATCCATATACTGAGGGAAATGTTTGGCGTAGGCTTCTGTGGCAGTATCAGAAGGAGACACAGCATTCACCTGAATATTTCTATCACTCAGATCATCAGATAAACCAATTGTTAAATCCTCCAAAGCCCGCTTGGACGCAAAGTAGGGAACCCAACCCTTGCCACCATTTTCAAATGTTCCTGACAGATTCACGATCTTTGCACCAGAGGGCATCTTTGGCAGCAGGCCATGAATTAATAAAGAAGGAGCTGTGAAGCCAACTGCATATGTATCTAGAATGACTTGCTGATCAAAATTCTGATAATCTGTTTCGGCATAGACTTCTTTTTCGCCATGCCAAATACCCGCGATGTTGATCAGGGCATCTACAGCGTCAAGCTTTTCGACCAGTGTCTCGATCAGTTTATTTATATTCGCGAGCTTACTGAGATCAGTGGGCAATACAAAAGAAGATCCGCCCGATTCTGAAATCATCTTGGCTGTTTCTTCCAGCCTCTCTTTAGAACGCGCGACTAGAAAGACTTGATATCCAGCCTCTGACATTTTAATGGCAGTCGCTCTTCCAATCCCTGTACTGGCTCCTGTGACTATGGCTGTTTTCATGGATGTTCCTTTATTGTGATCAAGTCTTGAGACTAATTTCTTCAGCTAGTTGAATTGCTGATCTCAAAGCTTGAGCTAATTCCACCGCTTGCTCCTTACTAAATTCAAGAGCCTCTATATTTTCAGGGTTAGTATTACTAGAAGCCTCAATGACAACTATATCTCCAGTCATATAGATCGCTGCATAAGACGCACCTAACTCAATTTTATTTCTGTCACTAGCTGCTTCTTCAAGTCTTCTGATTAATTCTTGCACTTCTTCGATAGTGGCTACAGCATATATCTGACCATATCCCTGGCCTAGCTCCTCATCTCCTGGTGAAAAAAATGTTATACGAATGTCTTTCGTTCGCCCAACATCGATAGTGACATAACCACTTATTCCTTGGACATCGGGTTCCTCGTACGCTGGTGGAGTTTCGAGCGGCCCTATTTGTTCTTGCATATATTTATTCCTTTTTCTTAAAGCTAAGTATAAAGATAGATTAATTATAAATACTTTTCATCAACTCCGTATACACTGCTTGAACCGAGGATGAATATTTGGGTGATCATTAAGCAGTAACTTCCCAAGTGTTATTATCAGGATCTTTGAAATAGGCAACAGTCTGTCCCCATGGCATCTTTTTTGGACCCTCAAAGATTTCTACTCCCCGATTGATAAGATCCTCGCATGCTTTGTCCACATCTTCGACTTGGTATGCATACACAGCTCCACCACCAATATTCATATGTTCTTTCGGAAACATAATTCCAGCTTTGTCATTCTGGAAAATCGCCAACAATGTATCGTTAAGCTTGAAGTCAACGTAGCCATCATCACTTGAGTTAACTTCCAATCCCAATACGTCCTTGTAGAAGACTAAAGATTTTTCCAAGTTCTTAACTAGTAAACAAACGGCGTAGAGACTTTTCATAGTTTTAAACCCCTTTTACATTATCCTCTGTCATGATGATATTTCCAATTCACCCAAGCTCAAAAAATCTTCATCTATTTCTGTCAAGTACCCAATTATTCCGACAACATTCTCTAAACTAAACGAGCAAAAACAGCAGGTGGCATTTTAAGGGATCGGTGGATCCTGCGGTTGTTGTAGTAATCGATCTCATGATAAATGGCTACTAGTAAATGTGATGGATCTTCAAACCTATTTAGGTCACCGAGTGCAAACTTTAACTTGCCAAAGAATGATTCTTGATATCCATTCTGCCAAGGTGATGATTTGTCTGAAACTGATACTTGTATGCCGTTTGATTCCAATAAACTAATCACACCTTGAGCCATAAATTCCATACCTTGATCTGTGTGAAATATCTGTGGTGGTACACCTGTTTTTACTAGTGCCTGTTTAATGGCTGTGAGTACTAAGCGACTGTTATGTTTTTTACCTACGGCAAATCCAATAACTTCTCGAGTATAGATATCAATTACCGTGACCAAGTACCAAAAACTACTCTGATATTTCAAGTAGGTGGTATCTGAACACCATAATTGATTGACTCTTTCTGGTTTCCAATCTTTAATCAGATTCTGGTACTGATGATGTGGTGTTGACTGTGTACAAGAAAACTTCTTTACCTTTCTCCTAGGTGGCTTCAGCCCAAACTTTCTCATTACCCGACCTATCCGTTTGTGATTTACCCCCAAGTGTGTGGCCAAGTTTATCTGTCCATAGGTTGGATGCTCCTCCCAAGCTTTGTGAATATCTGCTTTTAAGGCTAAATCTTGTGATTCTTTTTTAGTCTGGTAGTAGATGTTCTTTCGATTTACTCCCAATGCTTCAGCCGCTAGCCGTTTGATTCCTGATTGCCGTACTAGCTCAACTTTTTTTCCCCAAACTCATCTCTAAGGTTACTTGCCCTAAGAGTCGTTTTAACTCCTCATTCTCCCGCCTGAGCTTGTTGTACTTTAAGACTGATACAACCTCCTCTCCCGTGTCCTGGCGTATCCAAGTGTAAATGCTCTTGTCACTTACTCCATATTGCTTGGCTAACTTTAAAACTGATTCTCCCAGTTTAACCTTGGAAACTATCTCATCCTTAATTTCCTTGGGTATCCGTTTTACCCCCATATTTGACTCCTTTCTTACGATATTTTAGTATCAGTTTTCGTAGAAGCTTGTCTTAATATACGGGGTACCAGTCATTCTGCCAAATCAAAATATGCTGAAACAAGATTTTTTAATCGATCCGAATCTATGGTAAATCCCTTGACAATATACTCGCGAAGACGGGAAGTCGCCCAAATACGAAATTTTGTAGCAACGCGTGACTTAACTCTGTAACCAAGTGAAATAATCAGATCAAGGTTATAATTCTCAACTTCGTAGTTTTTCCCATCTGACGCAGTTGTTCGGAATTTCCGAACAACTGAATCCCTATCCAATTCTTTTTCTTTAAAAATATGTTTTATGTGCTCGCTAATATTAGCTTTACTCGATTGAAAAAGCTCAACCAGCTGTGCTTGTGTGAGCCAAACTGTATCACCTTAGAATCGCACTTCTACACGAGATTTCCCATCGTCGCTTTTATAAATAATGATTTGGTTTTGTGATTTGGTTTTCATAGTATTCATTCACGGACTTGCTTGAGGATATCGACAAATTCGGCTTCATCATCATCTCCTGAATCTTAAATTAATATAATCTTCTAGTTCTCTGCCGCCTAACTCTGTCGTGCTATTTCCAGTACGAACAAAAAATCTTTGCTCCTTTTGATCTTTAACATAGACGGGTCTCAATGATGGTTTGCACTTAACAACGAATATCTTCTTGCCTTGATATTCTTCAAATTCAGCATGAATATACAAAGCGTTTTGGGAGCCCATTCGATCTCTAATCAGGCTTATTGCATGCTGATAAAACTTGTCATCATTTTCAAAACCATCGCTATCTAAACCAAGTGATTCGCCGTCATCATTTACACCAATGATCAGCACGCCCCCTTTACTATTTAGAAAAGCTGCTATCGTTTTTAACGATGCCATCTCGATCTTTTGATCATTATTTTTTGTGTAAAGATTTACTCTAAGGGTCGACTTAAATTCGATATTTTCTGATTCTCCGCCCTGGATTAATTGTGCAGCTGGAATAGACTCCTTTTCTTCGTCAGAAGAAATTCTAGAAAGCTTTTCGTATCCAGACTGAATGACATCAGAAATCTTTTTTCTTCTAATTTCTAAAAACTCCTCGTACTCCATATTCTGCCAATCATCAGGAAGAGCATGCCAGAAATACATCTCCCTGAGTTCGTCGTGATCAAATCGTTCTTTAATAGCTTCCATATATTCTTTGGGTGAACTATCTGAAATTTTAATATTGTCACTCCACTCAACTAAAGCGAAGTTAGCAATTTGATTTCTCTGTCTTTGATCCTCAACACCTATGTTGACCAAGTAGTTCTTAGGAAATAAATGATGCTTTTCTAAAGCTGATTTATTTGACTTTAATCCAGCGTGAAGCAGATCCGTAACCTTGAGCTGTGAAAATAATCCTCTGGCGTCTAAAACGTTAAGCGCTGCGAAATAAGCAAAGAGTGACGGACTTCGTGAAGATGAGGTAGCTAAGCTATTCGGCAGATTAATCTGCCAGTAGTCGCTGGTAAATTGATTAGAGATTGTTTTATTAAGTAGAGCGATGAATTCATCTGAGGTTTTTATATCTCTAAGATCTGCTAAATCAGCTTCCATTTGTGACTCTCCAGATGCTGAGTATCTTGAAGTAAGAGAAAGCATATAGAACCATCGAGCAATAATTTCTCTTAACTCAAAAGCAGGTACTTGGAAATCATACTTACCTATCAAAAAGAAAGTATATGCATACAGAATGTTCAATTGAGAGCTAATGTAATCTTCACGAACGTATCCTGCGCGCTGTAAGGCTTTTAGAAACTCATGCCAGTTTGTTAAATTTAATACTTTTTCCTGAGCTTTTTTTAAGACTTCAAATTGCTGGACTCGTCTCTCTTCAGAAAACTCTTCTGTTTCTAAATTCTTACCACGAAGAATGCTGTATACATACTTCATCCTGGCGCGACGAAAACCGAATCCCACTCCTACTCTCAGCATCTGCTCCGGATCTGGTGTCACCAAATAATTGAAGGCAGACGCTTCACTTGTGTTTGGCTTTCGAGCACTTGCGCAGAAATCTTCTAGATCTTTTCTACCTTCTTCCCAAAAAACAGACATTAATGTCAAGATAAAATCAGTCGTATTAAGCTTCTTCCCCTGGCTATTAATTCTCACAAAAACTTCTGCAACTTGCTCTTCATTAATCGATGCTGATAGCTCAAGGACTGAGAATTGATAATGTTCTAGATCTTCTAAATTACTTATTGATTTTTGAATCTTATTTTTCTCCTCAGCTGTTAAATCCCGAGTTTTCTCAAGTTCTTCTATAAACTTCTGACTAAAAGAAATAATATTAGTTTTAGTGCTCCATAGTTCTGAAATATTCTGGATATACTCTGGGCTTTTTCTTGTTGTAGCGTCAGGAATTTCAAATTTCTCTTCCAGCGGTTTAAAAGAGATGACAATATTTTCAACTTCGTAGCTCTCTCTAATAACACTTATATTTTTCATGACCGCAAATAGCGAGGTTAGACGTTGCTGGCCATCAACAATTAGCAACTGAGCTGCATTCTGCTTATGATTTTCTCCAATAGATTTCGTATTTTCCTGATAGCCATTAGTCCAAAATAAAAGATATCCAACTGGATAGCCACGATACATAGAATCAAAAAGATCTCTTACTTTTGTGTCTTTCCAAACAAATGGTCTTTGGATATCTGGAAGGCCGATAATACCCAAATCTATCTGTTCAATAAGTAGGCTGAGGTTATAAGTAACTTGTTTAAATAATGAAGCCATATAAAAATTCACCTATTCATCGTTTATTCTTTTACCAATCTCCCCAACTCCCCCAAAATTCTCACCATCGCGTAAGTATCGAGTGTGCAGTACTTGCTTAAGTCTAGCATGATCTCATCTCTACTCCCCTGATTCTGGCCCTCTAGAACCGTCTGCGTCCATGTTCTTCTAGCCAACAAGCCATCGCCAACATTTAATTCTTTATAACTCAGCTCTGGAGCCAACACCGGCATAACTTTCTTCACAGAAGCACTGCCAAAGAAATCTTTATCAAAGAGCCACATATTAGAGAATGGAATCATTAGATCTTCAATTCTCTCATTCAGGCTAGCTAAAAACTCAGCATACTCAGGATACAGCGCAGCCATTCTATCGTTACAACCTTTTTCATAACTCATATTCCAAGCTAGGACTGTACCAGTATCTCTAATGTCCCCGCGTAGCTTATCTAATAATCCCGGCATGGGATTGGTATTTTCATTGTGCAAGTATTCGAAATGCCTCAGCTCTGCATTGGGAGACTCCATTACATGCAGCGAGTATTGGAAAGGATAATCTTTATATGGACTCATGCCATCAAATTGAGGAATAACAGAAGACATTGTTTCGTAATCAAAAAAGTAGAGTGGATACTCGAAAGCCTCTAAAAACTCTCGAATCTTTTCTTTATCAATAATTCTTTTGTCTTCTCTGGTTGTTTTTATTTGTGCGGATTGCTTTGGCCTCAACACTAATTCATCAGGAACATCTGCTATCTGAGTAATACCAGCATCTTCTAGCTTTCCAATTTGCTCTGCAGAGGGGTAGCTGAGTTCATAGATATTGTATGGGTCAGTGTTCGGCCTCAGTGTTTTATAAATAGCCATCCATTCAGGAAACCAATTAACACCAGGAACACCAACTTGATTTACATATCTTGGAGACGGATCCGGCATTTCTTTTTGTTCTAAAACCCTGAAAGCCGCTTCTATCTGCTTTTGGGTAATTTCTCTGAGAGCCTTCACCTTTTCGGTAACATCAGTCTGAGCCGTAATACCTTTGGGATCTATTTCACCATTCCTTACATATTCTTTATTGGCATGAATAACAGAAATGTTTCTAACTGAATAACCTGATTTTTCTAGAACCAACATTTGAAAAGCTAGATCGTACTCATGCTCTGGTTTGGCTTTAGTACTAGCCTTGATTTCGATAAGGTCAAATTCTTTGTCACCAACTTTTTGGAGAACGTCAAAAATACAAGTGATACCATCTGCCTCTAATCTACCTTGAATAATACTGGAAGCATTGTTATTGATCGCCACCATGGTTCTAGAGGGCAAACTTAGATATTCATGGTAGTTACTAAAACCGATCTTAGTAGCATCAGGAAATAACTGGTTAGCGTAGGACTCAAACTCATTTCCAGAGTCAAACATAGACTGGAGGTTTTCATCTACGGGAGGGAGTTTGTTCTTGTCAAATTTTTTTAGCCAGAGCCAGGATGGGTGGCGGAGGGAGAGCATGTAGTCGGATTTAGACAAATTCATAATTTTAATTCCACTCCTGATGAGTCAGTATAAACCTATTCAGTTCTTCTTTTGCCTGTTTCCACTTCGGCAAGTGCTTGTCTAGGAAGGGTATAAACTTTTCATCGTGCTTGGACTCAGTTAAATGTAGCCACTCATACACCACCACATACTCAATACAATGATAGGGCTTTTTAATTAGTTCAAGATTTATTATTACTCTTCCGCTCTCACGATTGCATGTACCCCAACGAGTCTTCATTCTTTGGATTCTCCAATGCGTGGGCCTGACTTTAATCTCTGGCTGCCATTTTTTTATGAGTTTATCCAAAACGTGCCGAAGCTCTTTTCGATACCAGTCATTAAAAATTCGTTCTTTTTGTTCAATTGTTATATCAGTCTTAGTTTTTAGTAAAAATGTTTTCTTCCCCCTAATACTTAGCCCGTTTCCCTTATCATTACCTATTACCTCTAATTGATAGGGCTTGCCTAAAAAATAATGCGTTTCACCCGAAACATACTCTCGCCTAGTCTGCCTACTTTGATCATTGTATTTTTGTTGTTGTTTCTTGATCCAAGTCGATCTGAAAGCAACAAAAGAACGTATTATATTTTCAGTCGTTCCATTGGGGACGGATACTCTGATTGAGCCATTCGGTGGCAGTAATGAAAGGTGAAGATTCTTTATGTTTTTATTAACAACGAAAACTTCCAGATTTCCAACTATTAAAAGATTGGCATTAGTAATCATCTTGATTAACTATAACCTCGAACAATGACTTTAACCTTACGTCGTCAGTACCAATAATCTCGATAATTATTTTTTTAACCATTCTCTCCTTAATAACATTACCCCTAAAATCAGCGGGGGCATGCCTTTGAATAGCTTCATCAATACTTATGGCAAGCTCTTCATTGCCATCAGTATTGTCATAGAGTGATCGTCTTGCACGAGTATTCATGGTTTTAGGATAGTGTAGTGACTCCTCTGGATGCCTAACTTGCTTAGTTAACTCAATAATTTTTTGCAAGTATTCTTGGTACTCAAGATCTGACTTTTTTCTTCTCAAAATTAAGTCAGAAAGAATCAGAGACATATTTTGATAATATTTTGGATTTGATGGCATCTCTTCAACGATGAGTCTTCTAACATTATTCTCGATTGTTGCAGCCACTGATTCCTGCCTGTTCCTTATCGAATCCGGTAGTTGTTCAACAAACTTTTCTTTGTTTGCAATAATTAAGTCAAGCAAATCCACTCCGATTGGGAGTGGCTCTGGATTACCAGCGGTAACGTATTTATCAATGAGCATTCTCATAGCTGGCTCATATTTTTTCAAATCTATGTAGTCGCCGCTTGCTAGTTTTATCTCAGTCCTAGCTTGCTCATAGTGTTTAACTTCTTTTGCAAGTTTTTGCGCTTCCTCTTCACCATATCCTGCTTTATCAAGATCATTAGCAATATCTGCATACAATCTGATAAGTTTAGCAACGCTTTTGTAAAGCTTGACTCTTTTGGCTTCGTTTTCTTTGAGTGAATATGGATTTTCTACGTCACCACAAAAATAACTAATGTATTCAACTGATGATCGAGGAGGCTGGACTGGTTCGCAAAGCATTCTTACAGTTTCCAAAGCTTCTTCTAGATCGCGCCTACCTTCCTGGAGTCTGTCTTTGAGAAGACCGAGCACATCCTCTTTATCAAAACCTTCAAATGCGTCAGAAGTATATTCAGTAATTGCTTGCTCTAGTTTCCCGAATAGGTCTCTATAGTCAACGATATAACCATAGTCCTTATCCTCAGTATCAAGCCGATTTACACGACATATAGCCTGGAATAATCCATGATCTTGCATGTTTTTATCGATATATAGATATGTGGCTGATGGAGCATCAAAGCCAGTAAGTAATTTATCTACAACGATAAGCAACTGCATCTGTCCTGGTTGCTTAATAAACTTTTTCTTGACTTCTTTTTCATAAACATCAGGATCTTTCCCATTGAGCATTTTTTGATAGATACGGTATTCCCGATCCTCAGTTTGCAATGCCCCTGGTTCGTAGGATGTAACGATTGCACACTTATCAAATCCTCGCTGTACAAAAATTTCGTAGTAACGACAAGCTTCATAAATGCTACTAGCCACTAACATGGCATTCCCTCTGCCATTTGCCAGACGTCCTTTTTTAAAAAAATCATCCAGAATATCAAATACAATTTTTTCTAAGCGTGAGGTAGAACTGAGTAAGCTCTGCATCGTTCCCCAACGCTTTTTTAGCTCAGCCTTAGCTACATCTGTTAATCCTTTTGTTCTATCTTCAAACCACTCGTCGATCTTATCTTGAGAGTTGAGATTTTGATCGACTCTTCTCGCTTCATACCTAAGGTCTAGAACAACTTTATCGGCCACGGCCTCATCATATTTATAGGTATGAATATAGGGACCAAAGACACCAATACTATTCTTGTCTACTTTCAACAGTGGCGTACCTGTAAAACCAATAAAAGTTGCGTTAGGAAGTAGTTGTTTCATGGCATTATGAAGTTTGCCCGACTGAGTGCGATGGCATTCATCAACGAACACAAAGAGATCGCCTTCGGGATTGAAGCCCTTTACTAGATTCTGCTGAATATCATTCATGTGGTTATCAATGTCAGCATCTGTAATGTCATCAGAATCCCCTCCAAACTTATGTATGAGTGAACAAACCAGCCATTTATCGGATGACTCTAACTGAGCCGCTAGATCTCTTCTATCTGTGGTCCGATGGATGTGCTCGTCAACTCCTTCAAAGACAGTTTGGATTTGTTGATCAAGCTCTCTGCGATCTGTTAATACTAAGACCCTTGAATTATCAATGTTTTCTCTAATCCACTTAGCCAACCAAACCATGGTTAAACTTTTACCACTGCCCTGAGTGTGCCAGATAATTCCACCCTCATGAGCCTTAACAGCTTTTCTAGCTTCCATCACTCCAAAATATTGGTTGTGTCGACTGGTTTTCTTGATACCTGCATCAAAGACAATAAAGTTGTGAATAATGTCTAGCAAGCGTGATTTGTCCAACATTTGTATTAGATGTCGATCAAGCCTAATCTCATCTTCTAATCCATCCTCTTTCCAAGATAAAAAGTATTCTTCTGTGGTCTCTGTAGTACCGTAACGCAAGCCTTCGGTATCATTGCCAGCCATAATGAGCTGAGAGGTAGCAAAGAATTGTTTAATAAACTCATCTTTTTGGTTGCCGATATTTTGACGAATACCCTCTGATACAGACACCAAACTTCGCTTTAACTCAATCACGACCACGGCAATGCCATTGATGTACAAAACCACGTCGGGTCGTTTGGTCTTTTTACCCTTGATGGTTACTTCCTCAGCAAAAGCAAAGTGATTATTTTCTGGATGTTCCCAATCAATCAGGTTCACATCTTGATGGTTTTCTCCCAAACTCTCTTGTATTTTTACTCCATAGCGAAGCTGACTATATGTTTGTTTATTGAGATCATAGAGACTAAGTGTTTGGTCATTAGCCGTTCGTTGAAACTCAGCAATGGCACGATCAGCTAAAGACTCAGAATAGCCACGAGCAAGTAAATTGTTTTTAAGATATTCGACCTCAATGTTGCTATTGCCTTCTCGTTCTTCCCAGTTACCCAAGTATTCATAGCCCAAGCGATCTTGAAGCAAAGACACCACTCTGTTTTGAGTATTTCGTTCTAGTTGTCCAACAGTGGGAAGTGCGTCTGTCATATGAGTCTGATCTTTCCTGTTAATAATTGCTGCATCATGCCTTGTTTTAAGTTTTGATATTTTCTTTTTTGATTTTGCAAAACATGTAATTCATTTTCTAAGTCATCAATAACTTTTGATATTGATTTTTGCTCTTCAATATCGCCTGGGATCATGAGATCAATTTGAGCTACCACATTATTCATTAACTTTGGGTTTCCCACATACGATACGTATTTTTTAGAAACACTATTGAAAATGGCTGCAATGCAGCTATTTGCTTGATCATCTTGAGACTCTAAAACTCCGCATACATTAGTGCAGTAAAACTTTCCAGGTCTGTACTTAACATCTCCTGCATTTGCACCATCAGTAGTCCAAGTAATGCAATTCTCAAATAAGTATTCAGAGTAATAGCCAGCCAAACCATCATTCAATGTTTGAGATGAATAAACTGGATACCTATTCTTTTCAGTTGGAAGTGAGGTGGTTTTTTTCATTGATAAAACTAATCCACGAGTAACCCTGAAAAGATCTTTTATTTTAATCCCTTTCCACTCCCCACTAAACCCAGGCAGGCGTCTTTTGCCAGTGAGTAGCTCCTGCATTGCACCTTGTTTGATGTTTTTCTTTTTTTGGATGAGTTGGTCTAGCTTGGAGATGAGAGAGTCAATGTCGGAAAGTACTTCAGCTATAACAGCTTGCTCATTCTTATCATTTGGAAATGGAACCTTCCAAAAAAGCATGTCCCCAATGTTAAGATGCTTCATTGTTGTCCCAGTCTCAAGATCTTTTAATCGGTATCGTCCAATCCAAGAATTGAAGTAATAAGAGAAATACAGTGGAGCTGATATTTGCTTCTTAAATCTAGAAATTATCAAGGCGTGGCAGTTTGAGTTTTGCAGCTTTTTTGTCACTATCGTGGTTAAACCAACATCTCCTGTTTGAACCGTTAGTAAATCACCTTCTTTTAGACAAGATTTTTGGTGCTTCCTATGAAAATCTTGAGTAACCTTTTTTATTCCATGAAAATTAAAACTATTTTCTTTGACGTTATATCCTTGAATATAAGTAATTCCATCAGTTGCGTCTGTGTAATGGTCTTTAGCTTTACCAACAAATCCGTTAGTTACCATTGTGGTGATATCACGCAATTCTTTAACTTCCCAATCCTCAGGAATAACACCCGCATCAGTTTGTTTATATCCTGCTGGTATTTGGATTACACTAGATGCCATATTTTTTGTAGTTCATTTTGGAAAGGTAATAAATAAATGCACGTCCCTTTTGGGTGATTGAAACATTTTGCACATCATCGCTAATCTGTAGTAGTTGATTGTCTAATAAAAACCTTAAGTATTCACGTAGACTCCAGCTTTTCAAAACATAATATCCCGCTTGCTGTACCTTTGAAAAATGATCCGTTACATAAGCAACCTCCACGTTGGGGAAATTACTTATCTTTAGTAAGAGATCAATCTGACTGGCGAAAATAATGTTATATATTCGTTCAAAATCTAATTCTATTTGTGCCTGAGTAAGCAGGTCAATGAGTTGCACATTATTGTTCTTCAAATTACTAAGTTCATTTTCTTTGGCATCGATTATCGCCTTAAAATCTTCGTCATCATTGTTTTTATGGAGTACATCTTTTTGAATAGCATTTTCTTGCTGCTGAAACGCTTCATTTACAGCTTGAGCTTTCCCTTTTCCTATAATTGGAATATCCCATTCGTTTATTCTATCAATTAGACCAGCAATTTTGTTCTTAAATGTAAGTGTCAATATCAAAATTGTGAAAGGCCAAATCACAACTCTTAGATACTCTAATATTGTCAAAGCAATTGTTTCAGTCAGAGTTCTAAAAATATAAATACAGCTAGAAAAAGAAACGACTAGAATAACAAAATATATACAAAAGTGGCGGACTGCAATCCAGGAAATTAATAAGATCTCTATAATTTTATCAGTATATTTTTTGTTCTCTTTTTTCATACATCAAACCCCATTTTTTGCAAATGTCCCTCAACTTTTTTAGTTAATTCACCAACTTCTTTATCAAGCTCTGGCAATGTAGACTCGTATCTGGTAGCTAGCTCTTTAATTCTGCTGGTGAGTTTTTGGGAAACTCGATCAAGCTCAGATTGAACTAACTCCTCTAAAGTTGTCAGCCATTTATCCTCAACTACTAGTTGTCTGACTTCATCCTCGGTGAGTTGTTGATACTTTTTGAATAACTTTTGATCCAATTCAGCTTCGAGATTTTTGATTAACTTTTTAACATCGGCTTCTTTGTTTAACAGTTGCAGATATTGCTTCAACACTTTGATCTCATCTTCGTCAGGCAGATTGGACTTGTCTTTGAGTCTGGCGTTGATGCTCGTTTTGCTTAAATTTCCAGCTTCTGTTTTGGCATCTTCCAATAAACCCTCATCACCAGAATGTTCTTCGCTTAGTTCCTCCATTTGAGCAGAAACTTCATCGAGCTGGCTGTTCAAGTCTTCAAGCGAGGATTTGTCCTCTTTGAAATACCTGTTGATGACTAATTCTTTTGGTAACAAAGCTGACTCCCAGCCAGTTTGTTTACCTTTCTTGTTTTTGATCGGTGTGACATCTGCATGCCAGCCATTACTGACAATTAAATAAGCATCATCCTGTATGGTCTCATTCCAGTAGGTCATCAGGTGCTGATAGACATCATAGTTATCAATCAATCTTACTTCTTCAAAAGCTTTGAGTAAGTCTTCTGATAACCTAGCAATTAGTTCTTTGGGCTTGGTGCCTGACCCAATTTGTTTGAGTGCAGCAATATGATTTGTTTTCCAGGTATCAAAAACAGTTTGTACTTTTTTACCAAAGCCAATAAACTCAGAGTGATCGTAAATTGTTTTTTTGATGTCATCATCAGAAATAGTTAACTCACTAAATCCTTGTCTGTCGGCTGGCTTGAATAAGTCTTTTTGAAGAGTTGGGCATACTTGCCAGTATTTAGAAAGAGCATCAACATCGGCATTAGGGATACCGCCTTTGAGATGAGCCTCTATGTCTTGTAGGTCTTCTTCTTCTTGAGAGTCGATATATCTGGGTAGGTTAAGGTTGTATTCTTTTTCTTCTATCTCTTTGGTTGGGACAAAACGAGAAAACTTGGCAACTTCTAGCTGCTTGGTAAATACATCCACAATTCGGTGAATGTCTTGCTCTCGCAGGCGGTTTTTATTGCCATCTTTTACAAAGCCCTTACTGGCATCGATAAAGAAAATACCTTCACGAGTGCTGGCATTTTCTTTATCGATGACAATAATGCAGGCAGGGATACCAGTACCATAAAAAAGGTTAGCTGGTAATCCAATAATGCCTTTAATGTAGCCACGCTTGATTAAATTGGTGCGGATCTCAGCCTCGGCATTACCTCTAAATAACACACCATGAGGCAAAACTACCGCACCCTGACCAGTGCTTTTAAGAGATTTGATAATATGAAGTAAGAAAGCATAATCACCATTTTTAGCAGGTGGGATACCAAAACCAGTAAACCTCTCGAACTGATCTTGCTCTGGATTAAATCCGTTTGACCATGATTTGTACGAGAAGGGAGGATTGGCAACCACATAGTCAAAGGTTTTAAGCGAACCGTCACGCTCTACAAAAAGTGGTGAAGATAGCGTGCTTTTACCTTTGCGAATATCTGAGTCTGGCTGTCCATGAAGCCACATATTCATAATAGCCAAAGCAGCCGTGGCACTATCTAACTCCTGACCGTTAATAGTAATTCCATGAGGTGTTTCAGCAGCAATTTTGAGCAACAACGAACCACTTCCACAGGTTGGATCATAGACAGTATTGCGTCTACTTTCTGCTTTATTAGCACCAATAACTTTGGCAATAATTCTGGACACCTCAGCAGGTGTATAAAACTGACCTTTACTTTTTCCAGATTGAACCGCAAAGTGTTTCATCAAATACTCGTAAGCATCTCCAAGTAGGTCGTCACCTTCTGAACCATTCTTACTAAAATCAAGCTCTTTTTTCTCAAAAATACCAATCAAATCAGTGAGACGATCTTGCATATCCTTACCACTACCCAGCTTGCTCTCATCGTTAAAGTCGACCGAGTCGATCACACCTCTCAAATTATTGGCTTCGGCAAGTTTACTGAGGACTTTATTAACACCCTCTCCGATGTTTGGTTTGCCTTTGAGCAAGGATAAATCATAAAAACTACCACCCTCAGGGATCACAACCTCTGAGTTTAATTGTTTACCGTAGCGATCAGTCACATAGCGGACGAAAAGGAGGGAAAGCACATAATTTTTGTACTGTGAGGCATCCATCCCACCCCGTAGAGCGTCACATGCTTGCCAAATTGAACTATACAGTTGAGATTTTTTTAATGCCATATCTTATATCCTTTCATTTCTACCCCAAAAACTCCAACCCCCGAATCTCGGCCATCACCTCCTTAATTAATTTTTTGAGATCATTTACTGCACTGTCATCGAGGGCGAAAGTGTGGCTGACTTGTTTGCCATTAGTTTTATTCGGCTCGATGAAATCGAAAACTCCTTCGACTACCGTTGGCACAAATGTGCGGTCGAGCTCGGTGAGGAGTTTATAGAAGAGGAGTTGTCTTTTATAGGGTCCACGGATGCTTTCCGGGAGTGACTGTTCGCGCTCTGAGAATCCGGCAGAGACTGTTCTTCCTTCGATATCATTGACACTGCGGATTCGGCCAGTTTTATAATCCACCACTCTGGCGGTTTTTTTAGAGATGTCTGCCCAGTCAATGCGATCGATCCTACCTGTTAGGGTGATGTCGCCTAGGACTGTTTTCGAGAGGCCAGAGCCGAAGAAGCGCTCGATGTAGATAGGCTGGACCTCGAAGCGATCTTCCTGGGCGTAGTAGCTCTCAAGAATTTCAGAGCCAAACTTTATGCGCCGCTCTCTTTCATCATCAGCGATGAGCTCTTTATCAAATTTCTTAATGAATACGCTTGTGACTTCTTTAATGGGTGGCTTCTCGCCGGTTTCTTGGACGCTTCGAAAGACGTGTTCCAGGGCGCCATGAATGGCAGAGCCAAAAACCATTGGGGCGGCTTTTGCCTTTGGCACCTTAAGAAGGACGTCAGTGACGAAACTTTCTGGATCGGCTAGGTATTTATTGAGCGCTGTGACTGAGAGGCTGAAGTCTTTGACGAGTTGTTCGAAGAAAACCCTTTCGTCGGACTTTAGCACTCTGATCGGGCTTGGTGTTAGAAGTTTAATGACGTGCTCTTCTGGATTCGAGAAGACTGCGTCTAGCGAGGCTGGCGTGTTCATCTCGAGAAACTTGTCGATCTCTGAGAGGAACATGCTGCGAACTTCTTGTCTGGTTCTGCCGGAGCGAATGGTCGTCTCTGGGTACATCAGGGTGCAAGTTTTTCGCGCGCGGGTCAGGGCAACATAGAATAATCTGCGGTCATCTTCATTCTTTTCTTTAGAGTCGACATCAGTGTAGCGAAGGATTGATTCTGGGAGAGTGATGAGCTGCCTTTGGGTTTTATTTCCCCAGAGACCGTCTTTAACATTAACTAAGTAGACATGATCCCATTCTCTCCCCTTGGCCTTGTGGGCAGTAGACAGGTGGATGGCGTCTTTTCTAACGAGTACTTCATCTGGGGAAAGTGAGAGGTTGTGCTCTTGCATGACGGCGATGTTATTGAGGACGTCTTCAAGTGAGAGTTTGTGATTACTGTACGAGTTAGCTTTGATCTCACTAAAGAGGGTGTTTACGGCGATGAGCATTTCAGAGCGAGCTTCATTCTCCAAGACCCAGGGCAGGTAGCCACTTTCATTGAGAACAGTGGTGAACCATTCTGGGAATGGCAGTTTCTTTTCACTGACTCCCCAGAGTTTAAGCTTTTCTATAAAGGTGTAGATTGGTTCTAACTCTAAGAGGGTGAGTTCTTTGTCGGCCTTAATGACTTCGTCTGTACCCTTCTCTAAGAATTCAAAGAGGGTGTGGTTGGTTTTTCCGGCGGCTCTACCAACTCTCCAGACAGTGGCTGGATTTAGCTTTAGCCACTCGAAGCTGAGACATTCATAGAGTTCGTGAGCCTCGCCACCCGATCTAAGTTGTGAAATAACTTGGAGAAGGGTGATGAACTGTAGAAGTATTTTGTCATCAAGAACATTACCACCGCGCTCTATGGCAAAAGGCAGCTGCCAAGCCTGGAGAGCTGCGGCGATACTACTCGCTTCACCGTTGTTCCTATAAAGAACGGAGATGTCGTTAAGGGCTACCCCTTCAGCTACTTTTCTGGCGATGTCGTGGGCCAGGGCGGCGTACTGGAGTTCTTCGGAAGGTGTGGCAATACAGAGAGGTAGAGCTTTTATTTTCGAAACTGCCTGGAGTTCTTGACCAAGGGCGGTGGTGAGATCTTCGTGGCCAGAGAGACTGGTGAGTTTATTATTACCAATCAGGGCATGAGCGGCCGAGTAGATCGGCTGCGGACATCTATAGCCAGTGATCAAGGTAACGACTTTAGCTTCTGAGTAATGATCGAGAAAACCGTAGATATTCTCGAGAGAGGCACCCTGAAAACGATAGATCGCCTGATGCGGATCACCGACAGCAAAAACATTGGCCTGCTCTCCCCAGAAAGAACTCAGGAGAGTCAAGACCTTATTCTGGGCGGCATTAGTATCCTGGTACTCATCAACTAGAAAGTACAAAAACTGCTCCTGGTACTGACTGAGAAGCACCTCGTGCTCCTGAAAGGCGGCGATAACGAGACTGATCATGTCATCAAAGTCGAAACGCAAACTCTTACGCAGGCGGGCCTCGTAGGCTCTGTAAAGTTCTAGAAGCTCGGTGTTTTTGGCTTTATCTTTCTGGAATTTAAGCAAGGTGGCTTTAGTGGCCTTCTCTGGTTCGGTAGCGAAGTCTTTTTCAATAATTTTTTCGAACTCGTCTGGCTCCACGCCCTCGCGCTTCAAATCAGAAATAGCTCGCATGATGTCTTTTAGATAATAAAGTGGTCTGTTCAGTGGCTTAAGCGCCTCTAGTTTGGCCTCTAGAATCAGTGACTGAAAAATATCAAAGCGTTCCAGATCGCTTAGAGCCGTGCTGTCGCGATCGATGGGAAAGTACTCTGGATTGGCATTAATGACGGCGGAGCAGAAGGAGTGAAAAGTGGTGATGTGGGCGTAGTAACCCTCGTGACCAATAAGCTCCACTACCCGCTCTTTCATGTTCTGGGCGGCTGAGTCGGTGAAGGTCAGGGCGAGAATGTTGGATGGTTTCGAGTCAGTCTTCTCTAAGATATTGGCGATTCTCATGGCTAGAACCTGGGTTTTTCCTGTTCCCGGACCGGCCACCACCAAAACTGGACCTTCAATAGTATCGACAGCTGACTGCTGCTCTGGATTTAGTTTTTTGTAGGCATCTGAAAAGCTACTCATCTGTTTGTTTCTGGAGTCTTCCGATAGTTCTCTCTAGTCTTTCGCCTTTATCTTTAAAGTGAGTTTTGTAAGGGTCATTTGTCGCGTACTGCAGGGCTGCTGATTTTCGTCTCTCAGCGATTGCTTTAGAAAGTCTATCGTTTAGTTGTTGCGCCCGCCTGGCACCGAAGCCTTTGGGGTCGTCTTGTGGGTTTTGCATGTGGGGTTATTCTAGCGCATTGAGGTCTTAAACGATCAGGGGTTTATTTTCTTGAGGGTTAAGGGGTATAATTTCGGTTTAATATATCAAAGTAGATCATGAGCAGAAAAGAAAATCTTAACCCTCTCCCAATAAATGAAAGACCTGAAATTTGGCTTCCAAAAGGACATGTACTTAAAACATGTTTTTGGGCCCTAAGAAAAATGACTTATGAAGCTCAGGAGAACATAAAAAAACCTGAATGGTTTCGAGTAAGTCTCTTTCTAAAAACTTCCCTAGCTCCAGAAAATAGACTATATCTTTTAGCAGCAATTCAGCTATTCCCCGTATTTGGTTTGTCCGGACACGAAGAAGTGATTAGTAGTGGTAATACAAAAATGTCAATACGAGAGCTAGTCGATAGAGTCATCACAATATTCCAAAGGTACGAGAAAATATGGGAAGTCTATTGGCGAAACTCTTTCGAAACTCGCGAACCATTTGAAGACGTTAAAGAAAGAATAAGAGAAGAATTAAGACCATCCATGGATATGCTCCCAAATGTAATCTGCCGGGCTACCGGAGAAAATATCAAAGAGATATTATTAGATCATTTGAGTTTAGATCCTAAGAAAACTCTTATTCAAAAAATAAGATGTAGGTTTTCCAAAAATTAACTTTTTCTCGCCGGCCAAACATGCGTCATGATTTCATCAAGATCGAGAATTTCTTCTTTGCCCTTTTGATCAAAAACAATAAGTGTCATGGGTAAGCCCGAGCGTTGGCTACTCTCATAGAGAAGCTGCTTGCACATATGGCAAGGATATGACCACTCGTCTTCTGGCAGATTATCCGTCACCGCAATAGCAACAATTTCGCCTTCTCCATGGGAGGCGGCGTGCGCCAGAGCCGACTGTTCGGCGTGGAGAGTTAGTGAGTAGGTGTCAGAAAAGTACTGGGCGGAGGCGTAAATATTGCCTTTTTTCGTTAGTACTGCCGCGGCAAAGACATTCTTAGCATCCAGTGGATAGGGATTTTTTAGAGCCTCTGTGGCGGCTTGTTTTAGAGCGGTTTTTTTGACTTTATTTATCTTCATTAATGCCTAATATTTTGGTTGCAACACTAAATCCATAATTTGGTGCTTCAATTATGCTTCGCATATTTGAATATTCTCCAGTCTCTCGATAATATTTGTTCATTCCTCCAATTGTCAGAACGAGAAACATAAGAGTGCTCTCTGAAAGATTATTTACAAGAAATTGTAAAAACATAACAGTCGAAATTGGCATATAGTAGTCCTCGCCAACTAAATCCATTTTTATTTGAACCATCCTTTCATTATCTGACTTTTCGTAAAACTCGCCAGAGTAATTTTTTGTAATGTCATTATTTTTAGGCTTAACGAGTCTGTACAATTTCTTGTGTAAACGCAAGAGAGCAATAGCTCTCTGACGTATTAATAAAACAAGAAAGGGCGCATGACAGATTCAGTAAAACCTGTTCCTTCTTTGGAACAGATTCAGAACGTA